>Ga0310691_10008503_pt1 | contig 10511 bp, 7 predicted proteins | sample 176DNAGHGlowgp2_FD_203887 | JGI IMG/M metagenome (GOLD analysis project Ga0310691, IMG submission 203887) | Sheep rumen microbial communities from Palmerston North, Manawatu-Wanganui, New Zealand - 1766 DNA GHGlow gp2 (v2) (version 2) | ecosystem: Host-associated > Mammals > Digestive system >... | reverse complement strand
CCATCTGTCGCATCACCATATATATAATAAGGAGTAGTGCCGAAAACAAACAGATGGTCTGAAAGGTGTCCGTAAATACCAGCGTGCGCACTCCACCCTTTCGTGTATAGAGCCAGATGAGCAGCACCATTCCGATGACGTTGACCCAGAAGGGCACACCCAGCGCGTCGAACACAAACTGCTGCAGGATGATACACACCACGTAGAACTTCACCGCCGCCCCAATCATCTTCGACAGCAGGAAGAACCACGCCCCCGTCTTATAGGAATGCGAGCCCAGTCGCAAGCCCAGATAGGTATAGATAGACGTAAGGTTCAGCTTATAATAGACAGGCAGCAGCACAAAGGCCACCGCCAGATAACCCACGATGAATCCTAAGCACACCTGCAGGTAGGTCATCTGCGACGAGAGCACCATACCTGGCACGCTGACAAACGTCACCCCCGATATCGAGGCCCCCACCATACCAAAAGCCACCATATACCAGGGCGAACGACGGTTAGCCCTGAAGAAGGTCTCATTCGTCGTTCTCTTGGCAGCGAAGCGGCTGATAGCCATCAGAACTGCAAAATAAACTAATATAATTGCAATAATCCACATTTCGGCGTGCAAAGTTACAAAATAATTGAGAATTGATAATTGAGAATTGATATTTTTTTATAACTTTGCAGCGCAAACACTAAACCAATAATAAAAAAAAGTATGAGCAAACAAAAGAAATTCATCCTCCAGGAGAGTGAGATTCCTACACAGTGGTATAACATTCAGGCAGACATGCCCAACAAGCCCATGCCTCCCATCCATCCTGTTACCAAGCAGCCTCTGGGTGTGGACGACCTGGCACATATCTTTCCCCGCGAGTGCTGCGTACAGGAGCTGGACACCGAGCACCGCTGGATTGACATTCCCGAGGACGTACTCGAAAAATACAAGTACTACCGTTCTACGCCTCTGGTGCGTGCCTACGCCCTCGAAGAGGCCCTTGGCACTCCCGCCCACATCTATTTCAAGAACGAGAGTACCAACCCTTTAGGCTCACATAAGATCAATTCTGCCCTGCCCCAGTGCTACTATGCCAAGCAGGAAGGCACGACCAATGTGACCACCGAAACCGGTGCCGGCCAGTGGGGTGCAGCCCTCAGCTATGCCGCCAAGATCTACGGTTTGGATTGCGCCGTCTATCAGGTGAAGATCACCATGCAGCAGAAGCCCTACCGCAGCAGCATCATGCGCACGTTCGGTGCCGTTGTTGAGGGTTCTCCCTCGATGTCAACCCGTGCCGGTAAGGATATCCTCACCAAGGATCCCACCCATAGCGGCTCTCTCGGCACTGCCATCTCAGAGGCTGTCGAACTGGCTACAACGACTCCGAATTGTAAATATACGCTGGGCTCCGTGCTCAACCACGTAGGCCTGCACCAGACCATCATTGGCTTGGAGGCCGAGAAACAGATGGCTATGGCAGGCGAGTATCCCGATATCGTCATTGGCTGCTTCGGAGGTGGTTCAAACTTCGGCGGCATCTCGTTCCCCTTCATGCGCCACAACCTGCTCGACGGCAAGACCACCGAGTTCATCGCTGCTGAGCCCGACAGTTGTCCTAAGCTCACTCGCGGACAGTTCCGCTACGACTTTGGCGACGAGGCTGGCTATACGCCCCTGCTGCCCATGTACACCCTGGGCCATAACTTCAAGCCCTCCAACATCCACGCTGGTGGGCTGCGCTATCATGGTGCCGGCATGATTATCTCACAGCTGATCAAGGACGGACTGATGCACGGCGTCGATATTCCCCAGCTCGAGACCTTCGAGGCAGGTATGCTCTTCGCCCGTACCGAGGGCATCATCCCTGCTCCTGAGAGCACCCACGCCATCGCCGCCACTATCCGCGAGGCAAAAAAGTGCAAGGAGACTGGCGAGGAGAAGGTCATCCTGTTCAACCTCTCTGGCCACGGACTCATCGATATGCCATCATACGAGGCCTTCATCAAGGGCGACCTGCAGAACTACACCGTTACTGACGAGATGATTGCCGAGAATCTCGCAGAACTTGACAAACAAGCATAAAAGTAAAGCCCCGCCGACTGGCGGGGCTTTTACTTTCTGTACCCTTAGCAGATATCAATCTGCCTTGAAACCTTCACCTTCTCTTCTACCACCTTCGGCAGCTCTACGGTGAGCACGCCGTGCTCCACCTTTGCCGTGATGTCCTCCTTCTTCACATCGTCGGGCAGCAGCAGCGTCTGTTCAAACTTCGAGTACGAGAATTCGCGACGCAGGTAGCGAGCGCTCTTGTCCTCCTCCTTCTTTTCATCCTTTTTCTCCATCTTGATGATCAGGTTGCCCTCATCGTTGATGTGTACGTTGAAGTCCTCCTTCTTCATGCCAGGAGCGGCTAGTTCCACTACATAGGCCTTATCGGTCTCTTTCACGTTGATTGCCGGAGCGGTACTGTTAGCACGCGGCATATAGTCGGTGTCGAAAAAGTCGTTGAACACTGCAGGAATCCAGTTGTTCGTTCTCATCATTGGTGTCATAGTTTTGTCCTCCTATGTTTTTATTTAATTGTTAAACGTTATTTTTATTGTTTCTGAGCACCTTGCTCGCTTCATAAAATGCAACATTGGTGCCAGCACGGAAAAGCACGACAGAATGACAGCCCAGCACGACAGAATGACGCAACAGCACTCAAAATCGCCCCTCTGCCATAGGAAAACTTCACCAAGTCCTTGCTTATTTCCAAAGAATTATTTATCTTTGTAGCCACAATCATAAAACATTAATTATTACGCTACCTCATAAAAAGGAACAACAATGAAAAGAATCCTCAACCTCCTGCTTCTGGTCGCCTTAGCGCTGACCACATGGGCTCAGGGCACACCAGCCCTCGAACAACTCAAGTCTGACCCCCGCAAGGCTTATGGTACCGACTATCCCTACTCGTACGAGGCACAGACGATGACCAAGGCCCCCAAGGGCTACAAGGCGTTTTACATCAGTCACTACGGACGTCACGGCTCGCGCTACTACTGGAACGACGCGCTCTATCGTGAGCTCGACTCGCTGTTGACCAAAGCCCACCGCCAGCACCAGCTGACGCCCGAGGGCGAGGCCTTCCGCACCAAGTACGACGCCGCCAAGCGCGAGTTGGCCGTCAGCGTCAGCGAGCTCAGCGACCTGGGCTGGGAACAGCATCAGTATATCGCCCGCACCATGTATCGCGACTTCAAGGAGGTGTTTAAGAATGGGGGCGACGTCTATGCCATCTCGTCGCTCACGGGACGCTGCGTGGTCAGCATGGCCTCGTTCTGCGAGGAGCTGAAGCAGTGCAACCCCAAGATTGAGATCCGCATGCAGTCGGCCCGCAAGGTGCTCGACGGCGTGAAGCCCGACGATCGTCAGAACCCGCTGCGCCAGACATACCCAAAGTCTCGTCCGCGTTTCGAGCAGAACCGCCAGCAGTTCAAGTATAATGACGACCTGCGCGAGCGGATCATCCCCCGCGTCTTCACCAGCACCGAGGGTCTGCCCGGCACTCCCCACCACATCGCCAGCAACCTCATCAACCTCTACACCTCGCTGCCCAGCATCGGCCACGAAGGTATGATGGGTAATATCATAACCGACCAGGAACTGGCTGCACGCTGGGAGAACGAGAATCTGGGTGGCTACACCTGGGTGTTCGAGCCCCGCTACGACATGATTCCCATTCTGCGCGACATCATCAAGAAGGCCGACAACGTGCTCAGCGGACAGACCAAGCGTCTGGCCGACCTGCGCTTTGGTCACGACACCTGCCTGGGTCCCCTCACCGTGCTGATGGGCATCAACGGTGCCGACATCGACCCCGAGGACCCCTACGAGGTGAAGAACTGCTACCAGACGTGGGAGACCTGCAAGGCCTCTAACCTGCAGCTCATCTTCTATCGCAGCAAGAAGGCTGGCGACCCCATCCTCATCAAGTGCCTACTCAATGGCATCGAGTCCACCCTGCCCCTGCCCTCCGACCTCTTCCCCTACTATCGTTGGGACGACTTCAAGACCTTCTATACCGACCGCTGCAACAGCGTCCAGCCACAATAAAACAACAACGGGCTTGCCTCTCTCGGCAAGCCCGCTGTTTTAATTCATTTCCGTCATCATCTTACTCATCTCGTTCATGTTTTTCTCAATGAGTTTATTGATGACTTTCTGAAGCTTCTGGAATTCTTTCGGCAAGTAGCCAAGTCCTTTCGTTATCTCCGTAAAACCCTGATTCTGCTCTGTATAGAACTTCAGTATTTCCTTATAGCCCTCACTTATTACTTCCACTTTTTCTTTTTGAGGTATTTCAGGCGACTTTTTCAGCGTCTTGATAAGATCTTGGAAATTAGCGTCTAACGTCTCGTTCTGTTTGGCAATCTGAGTGGTGGTTTTGCCCATTACGGAGAAGTTCCCTGTTTCATAGTATGGTTTTAAAGACATATAAGTAGCCTTGATGCTTTCCATACCAGTCTTGATAGTCATTATTTTTGACTCCAACTTAATCTTCAGTAATTCTTGCCATTGAGGTGTAGGTTCAAGCATAGAACGTTGAGGCTCTGGTACGTAGTCGGGTATCGTATCAACAAAACAAGTATCCACTTCTAATGGTAAATCTACAACATCGTCATTACCACGTTTCTGACGTTCAGTCAGCAGACTCTTGCCAGAATAACGTCCCACACGTTGCTCGTAGTCGCGATCTTCATCGTAGTAGCCATTGTGAACGGTGATACGATAGGTCTCGCCAGGTACGAAGTCGAGGTTGATCCAGGCAGAACAGAGTTCGCCATCAGGGAAGATACAGCGCAGGCGTCCCGCCATGGGCTTGTCGAGTTCTGTTTGCCACTCAAAGCGCTTGTTGATGACAGGCACGCAAGCCACATAGTCTTCATCTCCAATGTTGGCAAGTTCTTCACCCGACTCAGCAATATAAATGTTGTAGAGCGAGTCTTTGATGTTCTCGTCCACACGTCCCACAATCTTGAAGGTCTTCTTCGATGATTCCAAGTCCTTCTCATAGATGTCGGGGCGCAGAGAGGTGATCTGATAGATGGCGCCAAGAATCTTTCTCTTATCGTTGGAGAGTGTCCATTTGATAGCGTATGCGTCGCGTAGTTGAGGATTCTCAGCGTTCTTGGTGCAGAGCAGCCACATTTCCTCTTTGTTCAAACCGCGGACGAGGTAGCTCTTGTTCTTTCCGTTTCCATCAACAGCCTTCAGCGAGAAAGACTCGTTGGTGCCTGGTGACAGATGAAGCAGTTGATAAGAGGTGGGTTCATCTTTCTTGAATGCATCGCTGATGTCCCTAAGATTGAGTGATATGTCGGGGGCGTCAGTCCAGTCTGAGTTGTTGGCGACGAAGTAGGTGATTCTTACACTCGACTCAATCAGGTTCGTATTGGGGTTCTTGTTGATGGAAAAAACCTCGTCAGAAGGAGCTCCCCAAGTCTTGATGATGTCGTTGAACAGCTCCTTGACGTGGATGGGTGTTGTCTGAGTCTGTTTCTTTACCCGTTGCTGGGCATTAATGGTTGTAATGGCGCTGCAAGCGATGAGCAGCATGATGAATATACGTTTCATAATGGTTATATTTTTACTTTTGGGCTGTTTGTTCTATGTGATATTTTGCTATTTCGAGTTCCAGTTCCACCCATTTCAGATAGGCCTCGTTGGCTTGTTTCTTCATGAGTGCAATCTCCTCTGGGGTGTACTCGTAGTTCTCTGGACGGGTGATGGGAATGTCGCGTTCAGAAAGTGTCGTTGTGGTGTTCTGGGCGATAGCCGGCTTCTCTGCCTTGACAGTAGTCTCTGCTGGTGCCGTTTCCTGAGCTGTTTGTGGCTCTTCTACCACAGGCTTCGGCTGTTTCTTAGGCTTTGCAGGCGTGCTTTGTGCTATCTGTTTAGGCGCTTCCTTCACAGGTGCTTCCGGCAGGATGATTTCCTGTTGCGTGTCCTGTTCGGGCGCAGTCTGCTGGGGCTCCACCCTCTCGGCCACTACCTGATTCGTGTCTGTTCCCATCGTCGTATCCTTTGGTGGGGTCAGATACACTATCATGAAGCCAGCCACACAGGCAGCAGCCACCCAGGGCCACAGTCGGCGAGTGCGCGCCTTCTTCGGCTCCCGGCTCATGCGCTGCATCAGTCGGGCGTTCAGGTCGACAGGCATCTGCGGCATCTCCGCCTCTTCCATTCTGATGGCGTCGCGCAGGTTCTTGTCCTGTTCCCTAAGAGTATTGAGTTGTTCCTCCTTCATGATCGTAACATATTGATGATTCTACAAAGTTTCTTTCTCGTTCGGCTCAGTTTCGAGGCCACCGTCGTAGGTATCGACTCCGTTATTTCGGCTATCTCCTTCAGACTTAGCTCATCGTAATAGAACATCGTGATGATGGCGCGTTCGTCGGGTGGCAGGTGCTTCAGCGCCGCTCTTATTATCTGCACCGTCTCTGCGTTGGCGTGACCCAGCGTCTCCTCCACCTCCGTCTCCGACAGGCTGTCCGCCTCGCCTTCCCTGTCCTCTATATACACCATTGTGGGTCGCTGGTGTCTCAGAAAGCTGATGGCCTCGTTGTAGGCAATGCGCAGTATCCACGTCCTCAGCGCCGACTTCCCCTCGTCATACCTATTTATATTTTTAAAGACCTTCACGAACACATCCTGATACACCTCCTCCGCATTCTCCATGCCAGGCACCAGTCTCGCCACCTGGGCGAAGACGTCGCGGCCATAGCGGTCGAGCATCTGCTGCTGTGCTTTGGGACTTTGTTTCCTCAGTCCCGCTATCAGGTCTATGTCTGTTTCTATCATTTTTTTATGGTCTTCTGTTTATATATACGCTCCCCCACCCCAAAACATTGCATGGAGGGCAAAAAAAAATTGAAAAAAAGAAATGTGCAGTTGCTGCAGTGTTGCAGTTCTCGAAAGGGTACCTTCACGACCTCAGAAAAGTGCTATAATTATATATATTATATATAATATATATATTATAGATATATTTTTCAGTTTTCGCAAGTCTATTTTCTAACTGCAACACTGCAGCAACTGCAATGTTTGGGAAATGTTGTAAATAAATAATTCTTACAAAGTATTCATGAACCGCTATCAAGATTTTGTACCTTTGTATCGTCATAAGAAAGATAAAATTTGCGCCCTAACTAGAGAAATATTTTTTCTTAGCTAGCGAGATAATTTTCTTAAGTTAAGCGGCAAAATGGAGTCGGATTGGCGATGCGTGAAAAACATTTACAAATTAATTATAAACTATTTTTTTCGGAATAATTGCAGTTGGATTTGGAGGTCTCGAAAATAATTCCTATATTTGCGGCATTAAACCAACAAAACAATAGAATGATGATGAAACAATTAGTGATGACAGTGGTGCTGGTGCTCGTGGCAATGACGGGAGCAGCACAGAACAAGACCATCGGCAAGCAGCTGCGCGAGACACAGCAGCGGGTGGCGAAAGAGAACGTGTTCTACAAGAAATATGACAACGTGGCTCCAGAGAAGATCCTACAGACCATCCTGGACAAATACAAGGGTAAGACGGTGCTCATCGACGTGTGGGCCACATGGTGCGGACCCTGTAGGGCAGGACACCAGGCGCTGAAGCCGATGAAGGAGGAGATGAAGGGTAAGAACGTGCAGTTCGTGTATATCACCTCGCCCACATCGCCCCTGGATACGTGGCAGGAGATGATCAAGGACATTGACGGCGACCACTACTACCTGACGAAGGAGCAGTACCTGTATGTGCTGGAGAAATATGAGTCGCAGGGTATTCCTACCTACGTGGTGTATGACGCCAAGGGTAACCAGACATACAAAGAGATAGGTTTTCCTGGGCCCGAACCCATCAAGAATGCCGTTGAGAAAGCGGTGAAAGGTGAAAGGTGAAAAGTGAAACCTAGATGGTCTTTAGGACGTTGACGGCCTCGCCCACGGTGGGCACGTCGGTGATGACGAGGGAGCGCTTGCCGTTCTGTTCGCGCAGATTGCAGCGACGGAGGTTCTGGGTGGCGAAGTCGATGATGCGACCAAAGGTGTCGCTTTCGTAGAAAGGACTGTGGGGGTTGGAGACAAAATAGAGGAACATTCGGCCCTGCTTGAGCAAGATCTTCTCGCAACCCAAGCTCTTACCATAACGACGCAGAGAGACCACCTGTAGCAGCTCCTCGGCCTGCGGCGGCAGAGGGCCGAAACGGTCAACAAGGCGCAGACGGTAGGCCTCTAATTCCTGATCATTGCGGGTATTATCGAGTTCGCGATAGAGCAGCATACGCTCTGAGTCGCTAGGCACGTAATTGTCGGGGAAGTACATCTCGAGGTCGGACTCGAGGTTGCAGTCGGAGACGAAATCAAATTGAGAATTATGATTACTTGGCAAGCCTTTCTTTCTGCCTTGAGAGGTTTCATCAGTTCTCCTTCCTCCTTCTTCACTCTTCGAAAACTCTGGGGTCTCATTACGGAGCTCCGCCATCGCCTCGTTGAGAATCTTTTGGTAGGTTTCGTAGCCCAGGTCGGAGATGAAACCAGACTGCTCGGCACCAAGGAGGTTGCCGGCACCACGGATGTCGAGGTCCTGCATGGCGATGTTGATGCCTGAGCCCAGGTCGGAGAAGTTCTCGAGGGCCTCGAGACGGCGACGGCTGTCGACAGGCAGGGCTGCAAGGGGCGGCGCGAGCAGATAACAGAAGGCCTTGCGATTGCCACGGCCCACACGTCCACGCATCTGATGCAGGTCGGAGAGTCCGAAATAATGGGCACCATTGATGATGATGGTGTTGGCGTTGGGGATATCGATGCCATTCTCCACAATAGTGGTAGAGAGCAGCACGTCGTAGTCGTAGTTGGAGAAGTCGAGCACTATCTTCTCGAGCTCCTCGGGCTTCATCTGTCCGTGACCAATGGCAACGCGACAGTCGGGGATGTACTTATGGATCATCTCGGCAATCTCGTGCAACTGGTTGATGCGGTTGTTGACGAAATAGACCTGTCCGTTGCGGCTCATCTCGAAGTTGATGGCATCGGTAATGATCTCTGCCGAGAAGGTATGTATCTCTGTCTGAATGGGATAGCGGTTGGGCGGCGGCGTCTGGATGACACTCAGGTCGCGGGCGCCCACCAGCGAGAACTGCAGGGTGCGGGGAATAGGCGTAGCACTCATGGTGAGGGTATCGACATTGGTCTTCATCTGGCGCAGCTTTTCTTTGGTAGAGACGCCAAACTTCTGTTCCTCATCGATAATCAGCAGTCCTAAGTCCTTGAACTTCACACCCTTACCTATGAGCTTATGTGTGCCGATGAGGATATCGACCTTACCCTCGGCGAGGTCTTTCAGCAGGGCGGTGGTCTGCTTGGTGGTGCGGGCTCGCGTGAGATAGTCCACCCGCACAGGCATATCCTTCAAGCGCGAGGAGAAAGTGCGATAGTGCTGATAGGCCAGCACCGTAGTGGGCACCATCACCGCCACCTGCTTGCCATCGACGGCAGCCTTGAAGGCAGCACGCACAGCCACCTCGGTCTTGCCAAAGCCCACATCGCCGCACACCAGGCGGTCCATAGGCTTGGCCTGCTCCATATCGGCCTTCACATCCTGCGTGGCCTTGAGCTGGTCGGGGGTATCCTCGTAGAGGAACGACGCCTCGAGCTCGTGCTGCAGGTAGGTGTCGTGGCTGAAGGCGAAGCCTTTCTGATGACGACGGGCCGCATAGAGCTTGATGAGGTCGCGGGCTATATCCTTGATATGCTTCTTGGTACGCTCCTTGAGGCGCTCCCACTGGCCTGTGCCCAGCGTTGACATGCGGGGCTGCTGACCATCGTCCTGCGACTTGTATTTCGACACCTTATACAGCGAGTGGATACTGACGTAGATGGCATCGCCACGCTGGTAGATGATCTTGATCATTTCCTGATACTGGGTGGATGGTGACGGGTGAAGGGTGGATGGAGAATTGATGGGCATTCGTACCAGTCCGCCAAACTTACCGATGCCGTGATCCACATGCACCACATAGTCGCCCACCTCGAACTGCTGAATCTCCTTCAGCGTCAGCGCCACCTTACCACTACGGGCCTTGTCGCTCTTGAGGTTGTACTTATGGAAGCGGTCGAAAATCTGATGGTCGGTGAAGAAGCACGCTTTCAAGTCGTTGTCGGCAAAGCCCTCGTGGAGGGTTTTGTCAACGCCTTGGAACAGGTGAAGGGTGGATGGTGCGCTCGAGCTATGCTCGCTTGCTACCGAAGGGACGCAAGAAGGGTGAAGGGAGGATAGTTTTTCGGCAAAGATATCTCTCAGACGCTCAATCTGCTTGGCACTATCAGCCAAGATATAGAGTTTATACCCCTTCAAGATATAGTCTTCGAAGGCTTGCGTTAGCAGGTCGAAGTTCTTGTGGAAAAGGGGCTGGGGTTTGATGTTGAAGCTGATTTTGGCGGATGGTGACGGGTGAAGGGTGGAGGGAGGGCAGAGAAATATCTTTCTAAA
>Ga0310691_10008502_pt1 | contig 10511 bp, 12 predicted proteins | sample 176DNAGHGlowgp2_FD_203887 | JGI IMG/M metagenome (GOLD analysis project Ga0310691, IMG submission 203887) | Sheep rumen microbial communities from Palmerston North, Manawatu-Wanganui, New Zealand - 1766 DNA GHGlow gp2 (v2) (version 2) | ecosystem: Host-associated > Mammals > Digestive system >... | reverse complement strand
CAGGCTGTCACCCAGTTGCAATGAAAACTCATCATACCACACTCGCACCGATAGCCTCTCAAGTATGGTTGCCAATGGCCGCACTATCGCATCTTTATCCTCACTTGCATGTGATATGAATATGTCAAACTTCTTGTCCATATACTTGAACCCTTCATCCAAATCTTGATCCTTGAACCATGAACCATCAATGATAATACTCCCTCAAGAACCTCTGCACCGCCTCCTGCTGACGCTGTTGGTTCTGCATCCACTCATTGTATTCCCTCAACAGACGCTGAAAGTGTTCTGCTCTCTCCTGCCCCTCGATAGCATTACACATCTGCTCTGCTATTTGAGGTGGGAAGTTATTCCTAATGAGAATCTTCTGCTCCTCATTAGCAATCTTATTCCCTACAATGTTATACAAGTCCTGTATCGTAATCATTCCTCTCTACCATTAATCGTGAACCTTGCCCCAGCAATGCCATGAACCAGATTCGTAGGGCACTTAGCGGCCTGCCGTGAGTTATGGAGGCTATTATCCGTTCTCCGTGAAAAGAGTTTCATCGTTCGATGGGACTCTTTTTTTGTTTCCTACGCTTCAGGCACATTTGCGTTCAAACCCGCAAAAGAGCCTTCCGCTCCATCAAAGACCAGCCACCATGCGGCCGCCCGTCTTTTTTTTTCTGCCCGCACATTTCCCTCAAGCCATTCTAATCTTATGAGCATTATCAAGTCTACGATGGCAGTATGAAATTATGCCTAAAATATCAAGTGCATCCTGTTCGCTTATTGGCCAATCAACTTTGGGTTCATGAGCAGTAGGATTGCGAAACATTGCACATAGACCTTTCAATAGATTACAGAAACCAGTATGCTCATTCTTCTCTGATGAAGTTGTAAAATTATTTATAATGACTATTGGATTAGCGCTAAAAGCCTGTTCAATTAGAGCAATGCCATCTGTTTCTAAACCAGAAATGTCTCTAATTCTTTGAAACAATCCTTTATTAGCCTCCAAGACTGCATGAAAATAGTTATCAGTTAGTAACTCTGCCTTGCAATATCCCGCAATAGCTGGATGAGCATTACGTTGTTCCAGTTTATTCTTAAGACCCTTTACACGTAATTCAATATCTTGTAGCTTACTCGCCTTTTCTTTTAATGCAACAGCCTTTCCTGTTTCATCAATCTCTAATCCCTCAAATGCCAGTTGTTTATTTACAGCACTTCTTCTACTCTCAAACAGTTCATTATTGCCAACATATAAAGCCGGATCAAGGACAAGCTGGAGAAACAAAACAATATTATTAGAGCAGCGGTGAGTGTTTATCTCATGAGCAAAAGCATTATAGAGCTTTTTGCTCTTCTTTAGGAGAGTATCATTGAAAGAGATATCCTCCATTTGTGCCTGTAGGATCGTCTTATGAAGTTGTGACCCCGTAAGGCCATTATAGGTATCTCCTATTATTTCACATATTGTTTCAAGCGTTGAAAGCTTAAAAGGAGGTATTACAGCCATAATTTCTATTTCTTTTTGCAAGTCCGTGGGCGGCTTGCCGCCTGCGGTCTTGTTTTCTTATTTGAGTTGAGCGGAAGCGGACTTGACGCTTTAGCGGCAAGTTGGCTGTAGCGACAATTAACCTAAATCACGAGCCATTCACCTTGAACCGTCAAATCATCCTCCCCTCTCTCCTTAGCACCTCTTTAAACCCTTTGGTGGTCTCGTCAAGCCATTGCTCCCACAACCTCTTCTGGTTCTCCTTCTCTGCAGGGGCTAATTCAGAGTGATCTATCTCTTCCTCTTTCAGCTTTTTGGCATACTTCTTCACGGCGTCAATTTGCCATTCAGCCACGTTATCGCTGAAGATTCTCACGCCAAATGCGGCCCAAAGCATACCTTCAAAATATGCCTGTGCTGGATTTACTTCTTGGATTGTATTCATTACAATCATTATTTTACCTCATCCTTCTAACCTCTTCCATCGCAGTGGCAATATCTTCGATAGCCACTGATCCTCCCCACATCCTGTAAACGTATAGTGGAGTGATGCCTCCTATATCCATTGAGCAAGAGCGCATTTCGCTCTCGACAAACTGCTTAAGCCTATCAATCATTGTCGTATCAGTCATAACCATGAACCGTTAATCATGAACCATAAACCAAAAGTACTCCATACTGCAACTCCGGGCTTAACACTCAATAAACGATTGCAGTCTTTCTTTCAGCAATGAGTCCGTCATATTCATTAACCCTAAGCAGTAACCCCTAAGCACCAAACTATTTCCCAGCAAAGCTCTCAATAGTCCCCCGAAGCCCATCCACAGCCCGCACCGGCATAGCCGTCATCCCCAGGGCCGCCTTGATCTTAGCATTTGACACCACATAGTTCTCGGTTAACTTCTGCATTCGTAAACTGTTCAGGGGCAGGTGGAGCCAGTCGCCCAGGCGCGCGGCTCCGTTCATCAGGCCGCGGGGGATGCGCCAGATATGCGCTTTCTTGCCCAGGGCACTGCATATCACCTCTATCAGTTCGTTGGTGGATAGTGCTTCATCATCACCCATGTGGTAGATGCCGCTGGGTGCATCCTTGGTCAGGAGGCCCTTGATCACCTCCTGCAGATTTCCGATGCTCGTGAACGAACGTCTGTTCTCAAAGGCGCCAAGCGGCCAGGGAATTCCTTTGCTCACCACACCATACAGCAAGTTCAGATTACCCTTGTTGCCAGGACCGTGAATCATACACGGACGCATTATGTACACCTTCTTTCCATCCACCACCGCATCCTCATCCGTAAAGTTATGGAACAGGCGCGTCAGAGCCTCAAGCAAGTTTGAACCCATTCTCTATATAAAGCCGATAAAGACGCGAGAGCAAAGAAACGATAGTTCGCTTTAGGCCGATGCCGATTAGCGAACCAAGTCGAGATATGCCCAAACTAACGCACCCTCTCCGCCTGCACGCGCTTCATAGCCTCGTCCAGCCGCTCCTCATACGCCTGCTGTTCCGCCCGTCGTTTACTGCCCGATTGGGGGACGAATAGGTAGCTGACAAATTGCCAGATACCCTTGAAAAATACTTTGATCTTACTCATATTGTAGTATTTATTAGTTTCTTTTTTTGTCTTTCTTTCTCACTCAATGTAAAGCTTGCTTCAGCGTTGTCGAGTCGCGTCAGAGAGTCGACGGAGTCAACTTTCCGCTCCCCACAGAGACCGGCTGCCTATTCAGCAGCCCGTCTCTTTTTCCTGCCCGCAAATAATATTAGCTCTTCGTGATTTTCAATATCTCGTCTTCGCCAATTTCTTCCCATGCTATGTCACTTTTGACATCAGTACTTCTAGGCACTCGAGCTTCAGCTTTATAACCTAATCCATACACAAGTAAAAGCCTACCCGTATGGGACAATTTCATCTTACTGCCACCATCCGAACTCGAATCCGCACTTCCGCCATCAATAACAGACTGGTAAACCAAACCTGCCGCCTCAAAAGCTTCAGCTACACCTTCTTCATAGTAATCACTTACAAACTTATGCAACAATTCCAGATCTGTATAGGCCGTTCTTTCAAGCGCAAGAACAGTTCTATTAAACTCAGGTATAGTAATTGCTCCATCCATCTTGGCCTTCATTAGGCGACAGATGATTGGAACATAGTTCTGATTGTTCAATCTATCTAGGATACTTAACAAAGCGACAGCTGTATCCTCACGGTTAGCTTGACAATACTCTTCTGCAAATTTTTGTCTCTTCTCAATCGAGACATCTTTGATTTCATAGAAGAATTTGAAGACCTTGTTAGCTAATACATGTGAACGTATATTTGCAACTGTTTTTGTACCACTTACAATTAAGCCTAGTACAGGAATATCTTTAAGTATGGGAGCAGCCTCAGATAATTCCAAAGCATAATCAATTCCAACTTCCCCTACCTGAGAAAAAGTATCAACCAAATTTCCCGACTCAAAAGTATTGTCAAAGGACTTTATAACAGAAGTAGTTTGATTCGTCGTCTCTTCCATATCATTTCCACTGGTTAACTCTCTTATACTGTTCCATTAGCACCTGCAACTTACGGAACTCTTCAATACGTTCTGCTTTCAGCAAACCTGCATTAAGCTGCTTTCGAGTATGCTTCAGGAAGTTGACCATATTGCGCTCTTCCAGATTGTACTTGGAAGGATTCCGATGATTGGAGGTTATAAACTCTATCACTTCATTAAAACGGATATTCCAACGTTCATCTTGGGTCATAGCTTCATTCTACCTAACTAATTATCCCACTCTGACCATCAACCTGCAAGCATGCCTCATGGAACAATTGTGAGAATTGCTCTTGCAATTTAAACTCATACAAATGATTGTTCCGGAAATGAAGCAACAACAATTTTCGCTTGTCACCCAATATTCTTATAAGTTCTATTAGTAATTGCTTCACTTCTACAATATCCTGCGGTAGCAGCAAATCTTTATTGAGTATCATTGATACGAACTGCAAGATAATCTGCCACAACTCCGGGTGTTCCAACATCACTATTTTGCAAGTGTCATAACGATTGGGATTACCTTTGATACTTTTATCGTATTCTTTGAATAACGTTTCTGCATCAAGCATCGATACAACATAATTACGCTCCAACAAAGCACTTCCCACCTCAACATCTCGCCCTTCAAAATAGCGAAGATAGGTCTCACCGCATATCGCAGCAAAGTGTAGTCCGTTCAACAAACTATAAATGGCCGCATCTTCTGTGATTAACATGTTATAGGGATGACTAGTCAACATTAAGCAATCGACTAAAACATTTAAACTAGCAACCTTTAGTAATGATCCGTCGGGTTCTGCCATTCGCTCTTTCACATATTCTACCTTACAATTTTCTCCTATCCAACTGTTCAGATATTCCAGAACATCTTTATACTCCTTCCCCAGTGTCGTATCGATAGTCTGAGGTATCAATCCCCAAAAACAGATAGGGTTAACATTATTGGGATACCGATTATAATTAATCTGACTTTGCTCAAACAAATCCTTTTCGGATTTCGGAATTAAGAATTTTCTATTATATGTGTATCCCTGTTTTTTCGTAAGATAAGCTAGTAACACCACACTTAGCGGGTCGAGCACAAAATCCGTTACCTCTATATTCTTTTGTTTATATTCCTCTAATGCAATAGATGTATGTAAGTACGGGAAAACCACTTTTCTGAAATCCGAAAGAACTAATTGGACACATGAGAACACCACATCATTAGTCATGAAATAATACAAAGAATGCTCTCTTCTTTCATATGCATCAATGTCTTTTTTAAAGTCATTCTTCGTATAGTTGTTTTCCGGAACCAGTGCCTCTATCTTTTTCAACAGCTTACCTGGATCTTCGTCTTCATTAACCGATATAGTCTGAGTAACATATATATTACCAGGCATGCCCATTCGTTCTTTCAAAGAGAAGGTTAAGGCCAAATATTGACTCCCAATATTTGTAATTGTGTATTCCTTATGATTAAAATTTACCACATCACCCACCTTGTGCCCAAGCAGTGAAACTGTTTTTTCAGAGTTTTCATGAGCTTCTGTAATGATGTTTTCGCCATCTCTTGTCAATTGCACAGCATAGCCTTCTTTTACTTCCGGCATCACTTCATTCAGCACTTTGGCAAGTTCTTTGTCCTCAAAGGAAATCATCACATAGAAATCTCCTATCTCTGCGAATGCCTCATCCTTTGCATATGGATATATAAACGCCAAAGCCTCTTCATACGCATTCACTGTTGTTAAAGAGTAGAAAACATTTTTGATGCAGATTGTTGACGTATAGGTAATCCTTGTAAAAGCCTTTATGTGACTCTTTATCTTGTCATAACTGGCAGTTCTGACAAGAACCATTGCATAATTTCCAGCAAACGCTTCATTGTCTGGAAATGTATCAAAGAGTATCTCTTGAGGCTCCAATGCCGATTCATAATCTAAAATGGCACAGTAGCAATTCGCCTCCTTCATCAAATACTGAATGCTTAGATAACCATGTTTTGTTCTAATTTCTTTTGAAAGTTTACAAAACTCATCATTATGGTTATTACTTGCATAAAGAAGGTCTAGATATAAAAGAGTCTCTATTTGCTTACCAGAATCGTCAGCACCATAATGTCCTTGCATTCTCTCTCTAGCATACTCATTATCTGCTGCATCAGCCCATAACCTGCACGCAATTGCATAACTTACACCATCTAACGTTTGCAGTGTATTGTCAAGGTGCTGATTGTTCTTATCTCCTTCAACTGCATCAACATATAGAGAAACAATGGATTTACCTTCCTCTTGCTCAAATATTGCTCTTCTCAAGGCTAAGATGAACTCATCATCTCCTAGCATTTCTCTATGTTGTTTTATACACTCAAAAATAGTTAAGATGTCTAAAGTGGCCAATGGATAATTGTCGGCCATATTGATAAAAGAGGCCTTAATTTTTTCTTTATCCCCCATTTTAAGGGCAGCATACATTTTATGTCGAGCGCTATATGGCTGACACTTATCACTAAGAGAATCGTATGCCTTCCCATATTCGTCATGAAACATCATAGCTGCATATTTGCACCGTTCTATCACTTCATCATTTTCCTTGATTGCCAACAATTTTTCCAAGGCTTTCAAGTCTCTTTCTTCACGGAATTGCAAATAATAGAAATAAGCTCTGGCTGATATAAAAGAGTTCTTTACCTCAGTTGATTCTGCAAGATCGTAAAACTTGCTTATCGCATACAATTGGCTTTTATGTTCAGGATGCAAAGCTGTATTTCCATAAATATCCACCTCATCAGAACGAATAAACTGATTAAGAATGGCATTCAGAATATACATCCACTCTGCAAAGGTATTAGCCGTCAACTCTGATGGCGCATTACCATATGTCATAGGGACTTCCTCTTCTACATCTCTAATTTTGTCTTCATGCTGGTGAAGCCATCTCATAACGAGCCATTTGAAGCGATAGTCTTCCTTTATGTTTTTATCTATCTCTCGTAATGAGGCCACAGGATCACTAGACAAAGCTAATGCCTTAACAGCGATTGCAGTCACATTGGTTTTATCATCCCTTAATATATACTCAACAAGTTGATTCTCTCTTTCTTCAATCTGCCCTAAGACAAACGAAGTTGCTAAATAGTGCTCTTTAAGTTGCGGTAAATAGGGATTGTAATCATAAGCTCTCTTATAATTATCTAAAGCTTTTTGGACTTCTGTAAACTCTAACGCAAAGCCCTTCAAAAAATATAATGTCGCATATACCGCTTTCTGTTGTTGCATTTCAGGATATTGGTTCAGCGACTCTTCCATCTTATCTAAAATCTGTGACGCTGTTTTCAGTTTCAAGCCGTTGATGGCTTCAGTCATGGCCTGTATGTTATCTCTCAATGCAGCTCCGGCATTTGGTATACTTCTCTCAAGTAGTTGTTTCACCATACTATTGGTGTCGCTCGCATATTCATATATCCCTGGTATAGAATATGAGCCAAGAATCTTTAGTGTCTCGTCATTATTCTTCAAGTTCTCATAAAACCGCCGCATAAAAGCACCCAGTTCAGGATATGCTGAGAAGATCATTTCCTGCTCGGAAGGATGAGTTTTTACGTAATTGAATCGAGCTGAACAATATTCTGCATCTTTATCATAAATAGTAGGGTCTTTGGCAAACTCTTTCATTGTTGCCTTGTACACCTTCTTCACGACACGCCTTTCCTTTCTGTTACGAATTTTATCCGTAACAGTTCCTATCAGTATATCGCAAGTCTTGTCAGCAAATAAATCAACGACCTTCGATGCTGTGAATAATACCAATATGTGTGTTTTTATCCAAACTAATATGCTCAACATCTACTTTAATACTACAAAAAACGCCTTCAGCCTTCATTAAGACCCCTGAACCATAAACGTTAACTTGTTAACCGTTAACCTTGGTTTATTCTTCAACCCTCTTTCCCGCCTTCGATATCTAGTTTTTTACAGCGAGATACAAGGATTCGAACCAATTCCTCACAATCATCATGAATTGACTCATACTGATTCTCATCCAGATACTTGTTTCTATGCAGAAGCTCTATCCAGTATAATGACTCTCGAGCCTCCTTGAGTGCGATATAACTCTTCGCTCTAAAGTCTTGTTTACTTACCGCATTAGTGGCCTCTGCATTATTAGCACCTATGCTCGTTCCAGACCTTAACAGCTGGTTACATATTGCTGATACAGACTGCAGATACACCGGAACAGCCTTCTCATAAACGCGCTTACCTTTCACAATCTTGTAAGACGGCTTAGCATTGGCAGCTTCTTTCAGAAGATAGTCATTCAGTTTGATAATTCTATCACTAAATGCTAAACACTTCTCATGTATCTTATCGCTTATCTCACTCATACTTTATGATTTCAGACTTCATCCTTCAAACCGCAGACCTCCTATCCGCCCTCAGCCTTCATACTTCATCCTTCGTTCATCCTTCAGCCTTCAGAAATCAGCCCTCAGCCTTCAGACCTTAGGCCTCCTTTGCGGAACAAACACGTAACAGCAAAGCTCCCATACCGCCTTCAAAAACTTTCTCATAGCATCACATCTCCCCTCCCAATGCCAACCTGAACTGGCTGGGTGTCTGGCCGGTTACTTTCTTGAACAGTCTTGCAAAGTGCTGGGGATAATCAAATCCCAATTTGTATGCAATCTCTGAGACGGGTTGTTCGGAACCTAACAGCTCTTGCTTGGAGCGGTCGATGATATTGTTCTGTATATACAGTTGTGCCGTAACACCGGTCTCTTTCTTAATCAAATCTCCAAAATACCCCACAGAATAGTGCAACGCATCTGCCAGCCAGGCCACAGTTGGAAATCCAATCTTGCGAGCCATGCCCGTGCTGTAATACGCATTCAATTGACGTTCAAATCCTGCCAGCACATCACTATCATCCTTCTCGCGCGTCAAAAACTGCCGTTCATAAAACTGCATGCACATATCCAGCAGTCTTTCAATCTTGGAGCATATTTCTTTCTTGCCTCCTTTTACCAATAATTCCTTAATACACCCTACAGCATCTAACCACGCTTTCTTCTCATCCTCTGACAGATGTAACGCTTCTGCCTCATCATAAGAGAAAAAGGTATAGTCTGCAATCTTCTTTCCTAGCGAAGTTCCGTGAATCAAGTCCGGATGAAACAGTAGCCCGATGGAGCTATTTACCAGCCCCTGTTCTGGCTCCACCTTAACAACCTGCCCAGGTGCGAAGCTTACCACCGTCCCCTCCTGGTAATCATATTTACGCCTCCCATACCTCAACGAACAGGCCACACCTTGCTTTAACCATAGCGCATAAAAGCCATAGTTCAATTTGCATTCCGGATAGTTTCTCTTTGCCTCCGCCATGTTCACTACGGCCACCAGCGGATGCTTTATTTCAAATCCACAATACTCACAGTATGTTTCAATGCTATTCAAGTATATGAAATCATTTCCCATGGCTCTATTCTCTTACCACTATTACGGTTTTATCTACCAATATCACAGATTCGCCAAAGAATCAGCAAAATTGGTAGGTGCTAAAACACTATCCATCACTAACTTTGCACCATCAAACGTATCAAACAAATTTTATCAATATGAAGAAAACGTATCAGAGCCCGCAGGTAACCATCATTCAGCTAAGGGCAGAACAGCAAATTCTTACCGGATCAGTCTGGCAAGACAGTACTCCAGTTCCTAATGCCCTTGAAGGCGACACAGACCCTTGGGGTGAGTGGATGTAATCTTATCAAATCTTGTTAGAATTATGAAACAGTTTCTATCATATTTTTCAGCCCTCTCGGTGGCAGTCCTCGCATCCTGCACGGCAGACCTCCTTCCTGAGAACCCTGTTGTCACTGAGCCTCATACTGGCACAGAGAAAGTATCCATCAACGTCCAGCTGGCTGCACCCACCACGCGTGCTGTCATCAACGATCCCGGTTCCGGCTCAGCTTCCTTCTCCTGGGAGAACGGCGATGAGATTGGTGTTGTAGTCAGCGGCAAGTACTACCGCTTTACCCTTGAAGGCATGACCAACGAAACTACCGGCACGTTCACGGCTGAACTTCCTGTTGGAATTTCCGTAGAAGACGGTGCCGCTGTTGCCTTCCCTTATGTGGCAGAAGACTACAACGAGAGTGCTCACACCTTCTCTCTCACTTATCCTACCGAATATACATCAACTAAGGATGGCGACTTCCGACACCGTTGGGCAGGTACGCTTTCACAAGATGGCAGTGGCAATTTCCACGCTAACTTATCCCACCAGACGGCAATACTCCGTATTACTTATGCTAATGTTCCGGCGGAGGCAACTGCGGTTCAACTCACAGCAGACCAAAACTTGGCAGGCTCCAGCAAAACCATAAAAACCAACCTCTCCTGGCATGCCTCCACTATGAACTTCTACTTCCCCGTTCCTGCTGGTACGTATAACAGTTTCACTATCCAGCTGTTGAATGGTGAAACGCCCATTG
>Ga0310691_10008501_pt1 | contig 10512 bp, 7 predicted proteins | sample 176DNAGHGlowgp2_FD_203887 | JGI IMG/M metagenome (GOLD analysis project Ga0310691, IMG submission 203887) | Sheep rumen microbial communities from Palmerston North, Manawatu-Wanganui, New Zealand - 1766 DNA GHGlow gp2 (v2) (version 2) | ecosystem: Host-associated > Mammals > Digestive system >... | reverse complement strand
AGAAGCTACCGGAAGGCCACCCTTACCTTCGAAGATGTTATCAACACCCTCTTCTACATCTACAGAAACCTTATCCGGTGTTCTGTCCGGACCGGATACAGCATAAGCATTCAGAATTACAGAGCCGGAGCACATTCCTTCCGGATTCTTCTCATCCTTTGCGTAGTTGATCGAAATGGATGAAATGTTCATTCTGTACTTATATTCAGCAACATAGTTCAGGTAATTCTTCAGATTTTCATAAGACCCCTGATAGTTTACCGCATATGCATCTGTGATTGCAACGTACTGTGCATCAGCGTTTGAAGCTCCGTTTACCTGTACATCATTTGCTGTAGAATAGGTACTGCCAAGTCTCCAGTATTCTGTATCTCTCGGCATTGTGAAGGACATGTTCTGAATGTTGCAGTTCTGCTCAACACCCTTCATCCACATTACTGTGGTTTCCTGATTCAGATCAGCAGGGTATTTCTTCAGTTCCTCCTGGAACTCTGCACGGAATTGCTCGGTTTCTTCCTCATACTGCGCACGCATTGCTTCTTTTGCTTCCAGGTCTCTAACCTCAGCCTCCAGCTGGGTCTTCTGTACATCTAAGTTATCGATATCATCTCTTGCGTCCTTGATCACGAACATATAGGTACATACCAGTACGCCGATAGAAAGGACAACCAAAAGGGCAATAATGTCTGTTCTCTTCATAGTTTTGATTCCTCCTTCCTTACTGTACTTCGCCGTCTGCAGGTGCTTCTTCTTCCGGAACGATCATCGGATTCGTATATACGCAGTTCAGCTGATATACGAAAGTCGATTTACCCGTTTCGTCGAATGACTGAGAAACAGCGCCGATATATACATCCTCGATGCAGCTGATGGTCTTCAGCTGGATAATGAAGTCTGCTACATCGTCATAGCTGGTTGCCGTACAGGGCATAGTAATGCCGGAAGCACTGGCAGTAAAGGACTGTACAATTACATTAGAAGGAATCTTTTCTTCCAGGTTGTTGATGAACTCAAGACACTGCTCATTTGTGTTGTAGGTTGCACGGGACATTTCAAGAAGGTCCTTCAGATCTCTCTCTGCCTGATCATGTTCCGCAATAACCTGCTCGATAGAAGCCAGTTCCAGCTTCCTTCTCTGCAGCGCATCTACATCATCTTCCAGTTTGCTTTTCTTATTCACGAAATAGAAGGAAGCGCCGGCTGCGATGAGCGCACATGCAACGAAGATACCGATAAACGGTGCCAGACTCATTTCCGGTCCGGAGGAAGCACCGGCCTTCTTTGTTGTAAGGCTGAATCCCATAGGATCAAGTGCTGCACCGATCGGGGAAATGAGATAAACCGGGCTGTAAACTCTAAGGTCGATACCCGGATCGAACTTCACGTTGTACAGGCTGTCCATGATTCTGGTTGAAACGTTCAGCTGAATCTTGAAGAGTCCGTCAATACCCTTGATGAGGGCACCGTCACCGGTCAGGAATACATCATCGATCGGGTTATCGGGATTCTTGCCTGCATAGTAGTCCATAACACGTCCGATATTGTTGATCAGATAACGGAACGCGCCGGTTGCTTCATTATCATCGAAATCTACCGTGATGATCCGATCGGTCTGAAGCATGGTCATAGCAGTTGTAGCGTCAACGCCCTTCTCCTGCATTACAACGTTCACAACCGGGTTTGTACCATAAGGTACGGTTCTCTGCAGAAGCAGTTTATCGCCATGAACAACGTTCAGGACGGTAGACTCGGAACCAAGCTGGATTACCATTGTGGTAGACTGCTCGGTCGTCTGGGTCTTGATCAGCTGAAGCATTGCATTACCGATGTAATCGATGCTGACAACCTTGAGGCCGGCTGCTGCTGCAAGATCATAATATCCTCTCACCATAGCTTCCGGTGCTGCAACAGCCATAACCCGAAGGCTCTTTGCGCCGTTATCATCCGTGAAGCTTTCCAGTACGGAATTGGAGATGATATAATCTTCAATGTTACTTACCGGGAAATAATCGGACGCATTCGCATTGATGAGTGCGTCAACCTTATTCTCCTTAACAAAAGGAATTGTAACCTCTCTGTTTACGATCTTTGTGGAATTCATTACGAAGATCGCATTCTTGTTGGAAATACCGGCGGATGCCAGCTGCTGACGGATTGCGCCTGCGATCCTGTCGCCGTCGCGGATTACACCGTCATCATATGCATCTTCAGGTGTTTCAAAGATGAGAACCTTATGAATGTAGGTCTGCTTCTTTGCAGAAGGCGTGATCTCTACAACGGTAATGCTCTCGTTTGTGATATCAATAGATAAGACTCTGCTACTATTTGCCATCCTATAGCCTCCCTCGCTAATCATTTACGTTTTTTATTTGTAAGGCACCGGCCTTCATTTACAGAGGTCAGCTGTAAACCCTCACCGGCCGTACCTTAAAGGCAGTACTCTCACGGTGATACCATACTCCCTTTACACGCGCATTTCCATTATTCGGGTCGTACAGCCCAGGCAATGTGCATGCAAAGAAAGAAATAAAAAACGCTGACCATTTACTTTTGTTTACTGTTTTCTGTGAATTATGTTCCTGACATGAAAATAGATATGGACCGATGCCGGGCCCCTTTTCCTTCTTCCGGCGAGGGAGGGAAAAGAGGCGCCGAACATCTTACCATATTTTGACGAAAGTCTAAGTCTTACTTATACTTCTTGTCGATTTCCGGCTGTACGGAATAAGCCGTGGTACTTGTAGATGTAGAAATCCATACGATCGGCTTTCCTACATTAGATACACCAACTGCCCAGCCGTTCTGGCCGTCTTTCCTATACTTCAGCCTCGGAGCTGTGCCACCGATGTTGGAATTCAGTTCCTCAAGGAATGTGGGGCATGAGATACCACTAGCTGGCTGGAACTGACCACCCTGGCTAGCTGTAGCGATAACAGTACCGTTCATGCTCGACTGAATCTCGTCATAAGCATCTTCGTTTGCCAGAGCGGAGCTCATAGCGGAATTGATTGTCTCAGCTGCGGACAGGTCGTCTGCTCTTCTGGACTTGTCAATGTAACGGATCAGAGCCGGTGCAATTGCTGCAGCCAGGATAGCCATAATAGCAATTACGATGATAAGCTCTACAAGTGAAAAACCTTTGTTCTGCTTCTTCATAACTTTTTCTCTCCTTTATAAAGATTTTTAAAAAATAGTGTGTATAATTAATGTCGCTCGCCCGACAATAATTACCCTTGTTAACGGGTTACTTTTTTTCGGGAACAGGGACGCTGTTCCCCGTGAGCAGTTTTTAGTAGTTATCAACCGCGTCGTACATACTCAGGATAGGTGAGTAGATTGCGATAACGATAACGCCGACTACAACTGCCAGTACAACGATGATCAGGGGTTCCATCATGGAGGAGAGGGCATCTGCTGCGATTTCAACCTCTTCCTCGTAGAAGTCTGCCACCTTACTCATCATGTCTTCAATGTTACCTGTTTCCTCACCGATGTGCATCATCTGGCTAAGCATCAGCGGGAAGATCTCCATATCCTTAATGGGCTTGGAAAGCGGAATACCTTTTGCTACCTGGCCCTTGCACTCTTTCAGCTTATCGCGGATAATCTTGTTCTTGATAACGTTGGCGGTCTGCTCAACGGCATCGATCAACGGAATACCGGAAGCCAGAAGTGTGGAGAAGGTTCTGGAGAATGTAGCTGCTGCGGACTTAACTGTCAGATTACCGAAGATCGGCATCTTAATAGCCGCTGAACCAAAGAATTTTTGGCCCGTAGGCGTTTTCTTAAATGCCTTTACACCGAAGATGATGGCCGCAACAATTGCGATACATATGTACCACTTGGTCTTCAGGAAGTCTGAGAAGTTAACCAGCATCTGTGTTGCCTTCGGCAGCTTGGTACCCATTTCTTCGAACATCTGGGAGAAGATCGGGATAACCGCAACCATCATCAGGACAACGACACCAGCAACGACGCAGAGTACGACGATGGGGTAAGTCATGGCGCCCTTGATTTTGGCCTGGATGTGTCCGTCCTTCTCGAACTGTGTTGCCATACGATCGAAACAGATCTCCAGCTTACCGGACATTTCACCGGCAGCAACCATGTTGTACAGCATCGGCGGGAAAACCTTCGGAGAAAGCTTCATGCCGTCCGCAAGGGTTCCACCCTTTTGCACATGCATCTGTGCATCCAGGATTGCCTGCTGCAGGGTCTTGTTCTCTGTCTGGGAGCTCATCATGTCCAGTGCGGAAATGATCGGCACACCAGCACGGAGAACGGAAGCAAACTGCTTACAGAAAACGGAGAGGTCACGTACCTTAACCTTACCGCCTCTTTTGCCTTTGTTGGCCTTTGCTTCACCGATTTCGGTGACCGAAAGGCCTTCCGAACGCAGGCGATTCTTCGCCTGGTCCTCGTTGTTGGCTTCAATTGAGCCTTGTTTTACCTTGCCGCTCGAATCGACGGCCCGATATTTGTATTTTGCCATTTTGTTCCTCCGCCCCTATTTACATAATATTTATAAAATCATACAACTTTTCACATAAAAATGCAACCGATTTATGAATAAATTATGAATACAGTTCCATTTTTCGGCCTTTTGTCACTTGAATGACACACAAATTTCACAAAATCCCGTACAAATTTTGTTTCATTTTTCTAAAACCGTTTTTCAAAGAAGGTTTCCTCTTTTTCGCCGGTTTATGTCACCCATTTTAGAAAAGGTTCTTTTTCATTGTGATCTGATCCTGAGCGTACATCAGGGCCATCTCCTTAGTGATCGTACCCATTCTGTAAAGATCGATCAGCGCATCATCCATGGTGATCATTCCGATGTTCTTGGAGGTCTGGATGGTGGACTCAATCTGGTGGGTCTTTGCTTCACGGATCTGCGCGCGGATCGCGGAGTTGGCAAGCATGACCTCAAACGCGGCCACACGGCCTTTTTCATCCGCCGTCGGAAGCAGTTGCTGGGAGATAACGCCCTCGATAACCATAGCCAGCTGGATACGGATCTGCTGCTGCTGATGCGGCGGGAATACGTCGATGATACGGTCAATGGTACTGGCGGCACCGATGGTATGCAGTGTGGAGAATACCAAGTGGCCGGTCTCGGCTGCTGTGATCGCAATCTGGATGGTTTCCGGGTCACGCATCTCGCCGACGAGGATGATATCCGGATCCTCACGGAGCGCAGCACGAAGTGCATTGTCAAAGGACAGGGTGTCCATACCCAGCTCGCGCTGGTTTACAATGGATTTCTTGTGTTTGTGGATATACTCGATGGGATCCTCCAGGGTGATGATGTGAACATCACGGTTCTCATTCGCCCGGTTAATGATAGACGCCAGCGTCGTGGATTTACCGGAACCCGTGGGGCCTGTTACCAGGACAAGACCTCTCTTCTTCTTGTACAGCTCAACTACCGCAGGCGGCAGACCCAGCTGCTCGGGTCTCGGAATGATCGTATCGATCTTTCGATAAGCAGCCGCCATGTTTCCGCGGTCCATGAATACATTTACACGGAAACGACCCTTGTCACGAACAGAGTAAGCAAAGTCGCACTCGCCTCTGTCCTTCAGAATGGCCTTCTGCCGGTCATTCATTGTCATACCGATGCTTTCCGCAGCGTCCTGTGCCGTAAGTGGCGGGACATCAACGTCTTTCAGGGAACCGTTGATCCGGAACTTCGGCGGGATACCTACAGCCAGATGAATATCGGATGCGTTCTCGTCAACCGCCAGGCTGAGCAGTTCGTCCATATCTACCATGTGTTCTTCTCCCCCATTTCTTTATTTAGACTTGGTTTCATTACTTCATTGATAAAACATCTATATAACAACATACTGAAACAGCATGTTATTTTTAATAATTATCTCCCGTTGTGTAAACGATCTTCTTCATCTCTTCGATGGAGGTCGTACCGTTCAGCACGTGCCGCGCCGCACTCATCTTCAGTGTGGACATACCCTCGGCAAGTGCCTGCTTCTCGATTACGTCCGCGGTAGCGCCCTTTGCGATGACTGCCGCAAGTTCACGGGATACAGGCATCATCTCGTATACACCGATTCGGCCTGAATAACCGGTCTCATTGCAGAGCGGGCAGCCTTGGGGCTCGTAGATAACATAATCGTCTTCGAGATCTTCAACCCCGAGGATTTCCTTTTCATTATCATCTGCCAGACGAGGCTGTCTGCAGGATGTGCAGAGACGTCTTACCAGACGCTGGGCAATAACGCCTACCAGGGCATCACCGATGATGTAGGGCTCAATACCCATATCGATGATACGCGTAACCGTGGATGCCGCGGAGTTCGTATGCAGGGTTGAAACAACCAAGTGGCCCGTGATAGCGGCCTGTACGGCAATCTGTGCAGTCTCGCCGTCTCGGATCTCACCGATCATGATGATGTCCGGATCCTGACGCAGGATGGAACGAAGGGCTGCGGCGAAAGTCATCTCCGCCTTTACATTTACCTGTACCTGGTTGATACCGTCGATATTGGCCTCGACAGGATCTTCAACCGTGATGATATTAACATCTTCCGTATTCAATTCGGAAAGTGAAGTATAAAGCGTTGTGGATTTACCGGAACCCGTAGGTCCTGTTACCAGGATAATACCGTGCGGGTTGGAAAGGATACCATCGAATACCTCGATCTCGCTCGGTGAAAAACCGAGGCCGCTCTTCGGCTTTGTCAGACCTTCCTTGGATGTAAGTCTCATAACCGTTTTTTCACCGTATACGGTAGGCAATACGGAAACACGGACATCGAATTCCCGTCTGTCTACGACGATGGTGATACGGCCGTCCTGCGGCTTTCTTTTCTCGGCGATATCCATGCCGCCGATGATCTTGATACGGGCACTGATGGCTGCCGCGATGGAGTAATCATAGCTCATGACCTGCTTCAGGGCACCGTCGATACGGTACCGCACGCGGACATAAGTCTCCATGGGTTCGATATGAATATCGGATGCACGCTGGCGAACACCGCCCTCAATGATCTGGTTAACCAGAAGAACGATAGGCGAATTGTCGATATCGTCCTGCATCTGGTCAATCTCATCGTCCGTAAGCTCATTGGACTGTTGCTCAATCCGGTAAGCCTCTGCGGCTTCCATAGCCTGCGCGCTGCCGTAATATTTACCGATGACATTGATCAGGTCATCTTCAAAGGAAAGCAGGGGTTCCACCTGCAGGCCGGAGGCGATGGAGATATCGTCCACGGCATTGAGGTCCATGGGGTCGGCCATGGCAACCTTCAAAATATTGGGGTTATTCTCGTCGAAGCCGATCGGCATGGCATTGTACTTGGTAACCAGGTTCTCCGGTACAAGTTTGGTAACGCCTTCATCAATCTTTACACTCTTGACTTCGCAGTATTCAATACCCATCTGGGTAGTCAGTACCGTGATCAACAGCTCGCGGGAGATGAATCCCATGTCCATGATCACATTACCGATACGGCCGCCCTCTTCTTTTTGTTTCGCAAGAGCCTGTTCGAGCTCTTCCTGCGTAATGGCACCCGCCTCAACTAAGAGGTCACCAATACGAATCTTTTTTCTGGCACCTGTAATATGCATACCTTCTCCCTCTTGTCCCCCTTCATAGATTTACATAAAGTTCACATCAAAACGCGGGGCGCACTTACGCACCCTATGCCGAGTATATCACAATGTGAATGATATGAAAAGATTTTTTTATTATTAATCCGAATAAAAAAACACAGGTTCAGAAGGTACGTATTTCACTTTCTTCTGAGAATCCATTCGGATGGATCATTTACTTCATTATCAAATTGCAAGGTTACAAACAGCATCTGTTTCGGATGTGGGGCACTCTCCATGGGATTTCCGTTTTCGTCGGAGATTGACTGAACACAGCACGTTACGTTCGGTTCCCCGGGCGGTGTCAGAAGCTCAAGCTCTTCGCCAACCGAAAACTTGTTTTTCTGGATGAAGCGTACATTCCAGATGCGGGATACCGTCACGTTCTCACCGGCATTTCCGGCGAGTTCTTCATCCGAAACCGGTCTTGCTTCCAGAATCTGCCCCATGAACACCGCGCCAGGCTCCTGCAGATTCCCACTATACGTATGAGAATCCGGCCCGGGCTTTCCGAAGTAGAAACCCGTGCAGCTCATGCGGGATGCCGTAAGCGAAATCTCCTCTTCCAGATGAGGAAGCATTTCGCGGTATGCTATTAAATCCGTTTTGACGGAAATCTCTCCCCCGTTTTTCTCCGCAAAGCACGCATCGATTGCTTCCCGGTAGGCTTTTGCCACGGATGCGGCATAAAGCGCCGTTTTCATCCGGCCTTCCACCTTGAGCGATGATATCCCGGCCTCAATGAGCTCCGGAATATACCCGATCATGGAAAGATCTTTCGAATTCATGATATAACTTCCCCGGACATCCTCTTCAATCGGGAAATACTCGCCCGGCCTCGTTTCTTCCACCAGCGCATATTTCCAGCGGCAGGGATGGGTACAGGCCCCGCGGTTTGCATCACGCCAGGTCAGCACATTCGAAAGAAGGCACCTTCCCGAATAGGAGATGCACATGGCCCCGTGTACAAAGGCTTCGATTTCCATATCCGCCGGGATATTCTCCCGGATTTCCCGGATTTCCGCGAGGGAAAGCTCCCGCGCGGCAACTACACGCCGCACGCCCTGCGCATACCAGAACCGCCAGGTATAATAATTCGTATTATTGGCCTGCGTACTGATATGAATCGGCACCTCCGGCATTATTTCATGTGCCAGCATCACCATGCCGGGGTCTGAGATCAGCACCGCATCCGGCCCGGCTTCCCGGAGGAACGTAAAATACTTTTTGACGCCTTCCACGTCATAATTGTGCATGTAAATATTAGAAGTTATGTAAACCTTTTTCCCGCGTGCATGGGCATACCGGATTCCACTCGCGATTTCCTCGTTCGTGAAATTATCCGCCATGGCCCGTAGACTGAAGGCCTCGCCGCCGAGATATACGGCGTCCGCGCCGTAGCGGATCACGGTCTTTAAATTTTCGAGATTGCCTGCCGGCATGAGTAATTCCGGTTTCATGTTCCCTCCTGTATGTCAACGGAGAAACTCTCTTTGACACATAATATCTATGCAGGCGTACGAAACATAAGTGGCCTGTTCCGGACATCGCTCTCGCTCGACCACGGGCCACCCCTAGCGGCCGCTACGCAAAAAACGCTCCGCTCGCTAAGCTCTCACATCGCACACACAGAACATGTGCTCGTGAATCGCTAAGCGCCGAGACCCGTGACGGTCCATCACAGGCCACTTATGTTCTGCCGCCATGAAATTCACCAAGTGTCAAAGAGAGTTTTCTCCGCTGACACTGTATATACTGACTGCGACTCCGTCTCCTGTGTCCAGGAGGGTCGTTTGGAACGGCGTATGGTTGATGCGGAAGAGGTACTCCCGCAAGCGGTCGTGGATGGTCCGGTCCCTTTTATCGGAGATGTAGCGTGACTCCGTCATGGCGCCCTCCTGCAGGATGTTATCCGTCACGATCATCGCACCGGGCATGAGCCTGTCCATCAGCTTATCCAGATAGACACCATACTGTGCCTTCGCCGCGTCCATGAAAACAAAATCGTATGGACCGGGCAGCTCACCGATCACCTCGGCCGCATCCCCAAGATGCGCATGGATTTCCTCGGCACCGGCCTTCCGGAAGTTTTCCAGTGCCTCGACATACCGCGTCTCATCCTTCTCAATCGTATCTATGAGAAAGGAATCCGGCTTTATCTCACCGGAAAATCCCCGGAGCTGCATACATTCCCGCATAAAAAGCGCCGAATATCCGACTGCCGTTCCGATTTCCAAAATCCTAACCGGCCGTTTTGCCAGAAGAAGCACCCTGAGGAGACTTTTCATCTCAGCCCGAATCACTGGCACCCCTGCCTCCCGGGCTCTTTCCCAAAGCGCCTCGCTTTCTCCCGTTTCCTCCGGGAGAAATGCATGTGAGAAAGAGCGGCTCCCCCGTCCAGGGTGATCCGCTCCCTTTTCCTCATTCCATTTCATCAGTTCATCCAGATTCACTGTACTGATCCTCTTCATGTTTTATGTGATCGAATTTGCGGTCACACAATCTTAATACGCATCCTCGCCATCACCGTTTTCACCGGAGTCGTCACTGTTTCCGTCATCGCCGCCTTCACCGTCATCGGTACCTTCCTTTTTGGTATCCTTTCCGCCGGCAGCTTCGTCCGGCATGGTGCCGTCGTCATCTCCGTGGTTTGGCACCACGCTGGCCCCCTTCGGAATATCCTCCGTGGAGGTCTGGGTCACCTGCTGCTTCTTATCATCCTCATCATCGCTCTCCGCCGTAAGAAGCGTCAGGATTTCCTTATAGGTCATGGAAGGGGACAGGCCGTAATTGCCCGGTTTGATCTTGCCGCCGTATTCACCGACAACGATTTTGCCCCACATTACGTTCTTATTTTTGATCACGCCGCTGTCATACAGTGTCTGGGCGATATCTCTG
>Ga0310691_10008500_pt1 | contig 10512 bp, 12 predicted proteins | sample 176DNAGHGlowgp2_FD_203887 | JGI IMG/M metagenome (GOLD analysis project Ga0310691, IMG submission 203887) | Sheep rumen microbial communities from Palmerston North, Manawatu-Wanganui, New Zealand - 1766 DNA GHGlow gp2 (v2) (version 2) | ecosystem: Host-associated > Mammals > Digestive system >... | reverse complement strand
TTCGCAGAAAAAAACCGTTCGGCGCTCGGACTGGATATTACACTCGTGCCGGGCGATGTGCTGCAAGCGGAAACGGCTGCGGCATTCACCGGGCTGGACTGCATTGTCAGCAACCCGCCCTACCTGACCGCCGATGATATGGCGCATTTGCAGCAGGAGGTCACCTATGAACCTGCCTCCGCGCTCGACGGCGGCGCAGACGGTCTGCATTTTTACCGGGAGATCACGCGGCTCTGGCGGGATGCCCTGAAGCCGGGCGGTCTGCTGGCATTTGAGATTGGCTGTACGCAGGGTGCAGATGCCGCAGAAATCCTGCGGCAGAATGACTTTGAACAAATCGCGGTTCTGCGCGACCTGAACGGCAATGACCGTGTCGTGCTGGGAATTCGCAGATGATACAAAATTGAATATCTGATGTGCTATGATATAGAGGAACCGCAAAGAGAAGCGCGGTGCGAAATCATGCACAGAAAGGAACAATACACAATGGCAAAGCAGGATCTGAAGAAGAAGAATATCGGCGTGGTCATTCCCGCCACAAAAGAGGAGCGTCAGAAAGCGCTGAAGAACGCAATCGCGCAGATTGAGAAGCAGTACGGCGCAGGCGCGGTCATGCGTCTGGGTCAGAATACGGTGCAGAATGTGCAGTCGATCTCGACAGGCTCGCTGACGCTGGATATGGCGCTGGGCATCGGCGGTGTGCCGCGCGGCAGAATCGTTGAGATCTACGGACCGGAAAGCTCCGGTAAGACGACCGTCGCGCTTCAGATCATCGCGGAGGCGCAGAAGCTCGGCGGTGAAGCGGCATTCGTGGACGTTGAGCATGCGCTCGATCCGGTCTATGCCGCAGCACTCGGCGTCAACACCGATGACCTGCTGGTCTCGCAGCCGGACAGCGGTGAGCAGGCACTGGAGATTGCGGAAGCACTGGTGCGCTCCGGTGCGATCGACGTCATCGTCATCGACTCGGTTGCAGCCATGACGACCCGTGCCGAGATCGAGGGCGAAATGGGCGATTCGCATGTCGGTATGCTCGCGAGACTGATGTCGCAGGCAATGCGCAAGCTGACACCGGTCATCGCAAAGTCGAACTGCGTTGCCATTTTCATCAATCAGGTTCGTGAAAAGATCGGCGTCATGTACGGCAACCCTGAGACCACGACCGGCGGCAGAGCGCTGAAATTCTATGCGTCTGTCCGTATGGAGGTGCGCAAGGGTGAGGCAATTAAGGACGGCGCTGAAATCATCGGCAACCGCACCCGCGTCAAGATCGTCAAGAATAAGGTCGCACCGCCGTTCAAGGAGTGCGAATTCGACATGATGTACGGTCACGGCATTTCCCGCATCGGTGAGGTGCTGGATCTTGCCGTCGATCTCGACATCATCCACAAGAGCGGCTCGTGGTTCAGCTACGGCGAGCGCAAGCTCGGTCAGGGACGCGATGCCGTCAAGGTTCTGCTTGAAAATGAGCCGGACTTCGCAAAGGAAGTCGAGCAGAAGATTCTCGCACAGAAGGACAGCATTGTCCTTGCCTCGAAGAAGAACAAGAAGGATGCCGCGGTCTCCAAGGCAAAAGCACAGGCGGATAATGCCGCTGCGGATACGCAGGCTGCGCTGGATGCCGCACCGGATGACCTCATGGATGACAACTTCGAGGAATTTGCACCGGAGGAATGATCCGGAAGGCATGAAATATGAAAATTGAAGCGATCACGCCGGCGAAGGGCAGGCTCTGTGAGATCCTGCTCGACAGCGGCGATCAGCTCTGGCTGCACGCGGAGCTGGTGCAGGCAGAGGGTCTGCACATCGGCGATGAACTCGATGCGGAGGAGATCGCCGGACTGCGGCAGCGTGCAGCAGAGCGCCGCGCTTATGAATACGGGCTGTATCTGCTCGAAAAGCGCGGCTATTCCTACCGCGAGCTTTATCAGAAGCTCATGGGTGCGCAGAATGCACAGGAGGACGCCGTACTGGCGGCGCTGGAAAAGCTGACACGCTACGGCTTCCTGAATGATGCGCTCTATGCGGAGCAGCTTGCACGGCATTTCGTCGAGGGCAAGAAATACGGCATCCGCCGCGCAGAATATGAGATGCGGCACCGCGGGCTGTCGCAGGAGGACATTGACGACGCGCTGGCGGAATATAATGATGCGGAACAGATCTCGGAGCAGCTGCTTGAGATCCTGCAAAAGAAATATGCGCGGTATCTGACAGATCCGGACGACCGCAGGGCGACCGAGAAGGTCACGGCGGCGCTTGTCCGGCGCGGCTACACATATCAACAGATTCGCTATGCGATCGAAGATTATTACGCATGGCTGGAAGATCAGGAATGACAAAGTCCGCGGAAAAGGACGGGTTCCGATTGCGGGGGACGCCCCGGAATCAATTATCGCGGAGCGGTACAATTATTACATATTCTCGGAGGCGTTTATGAACGTCAGCATGATCTCGCTGGGGTGCTCCAAAAATCTGGTGGATTCCGAGCGAATGCTGCACCGGATGAAGCAGGCAGGCTTTGCGCTGACTGCCGACATCGAAGAAGCGGATGTCGCGGTCGTCAATACCTGCGGATTCATTCAGGCTGCAAAGGAAGAAGCAATCGAACAGATCCTTTCGCTCATTCAGCGAAAGGAGGAAGGCAGCCTGAAGCGCATTGTCGTGACGGGCTGCCTTGCGGAGCGTTATAAGCAGGAGGTTTCAGAGCAGTTTCCGGAGGTCGATGCCGTCATCGGCATCGGCGACCAGAATGATATCTGCTCGGTGCTGGAGCGCGTGACAGCGGGCGACCGCGTGACGCAGTTTGCACCGAAGAACTGCATGCCGCTGACCGGCGAGCGCCTGCTCTCGACGCTGCCCTTCTTTGCATATCTCAAGATCGCAGAAGGCTGCTCCAACGGATGTACCTACTGCGCGATTCCGGCAATCCGCGGAAAATTCCGCTCCGTGCCGATGGAAGATGTGCTGGACGAGGCGCGGGAGCTTGCAGCATCGGGCGTGACAGAGCTTGCAGTCATCGCACAGGATACCTCCCGCTACGGCGAAGATCTCTACGGTGTCTCCAGATTGCCGGAGCTGCTCAGACAGCTCTGCGCGATTGAGGGCTTCCGCTGGATCCGCGTGCTGTACTGCTATCCGGAGCGCATCACCGATGAGCTGATCGACGTCATTGCAAGCGAGCCGAAGATCGTCAAATATCTCGATATTCCGCTCCAGCACTGCAATGCAGAGATTCTGAAGCGGATGCGCAGGCAGGGCGACCGCGAATCGCTCCGGACGCTCATTCATAAGCTTCGGAGCCGCATTCCGAATCTGACCCTGCGTACTACGCTGCTGGTCGGATTCCCCGGCGAAACACAGGAGCAGTTCGATGAGCTGGCAGAATTTGTGCAGGAGATGCGCTTTGACCGGATGGGCTGCTTTGCGTACTCCGAGGAGGAAAATACCGTCGCGGCACGGATGCCCGATCAGGTCGATGAGGATGTCCGGCAGCACCGCGCTGAACTGCTCATGGAGCAGCAGATGACCGTCGCAGCGGAGAAAAGTGCTGAACGGATCGGCGAGATCACGGAAGCGGTGATCGAGGGCTATGATGCGGAGGCTGAGGCATGGCTGGCAAGAACGCCCGCAGAAGCGCCCGATGTTGACGGCAGACTGTATCTGCCGGAGCCGCCCGACGCAGGCTATGCCGTCGGACAGTATGTGACCGTCCGCATTACGGATGCGGCGGATTATGATGTGATAGGAGAGGTGACTGCCCGTTGAATACCCCGAATAAGCTGACGCTGCTGCGTGTCCTGCTGGTGCCGGTATTTGTCCTGTTTTTCTACTGGAATCTTCCGGCGCATTATCTGATCGCAACCATCGTCTTTGTAATCGCTTCGATCACGGATGCGATCGACGGTCATCTGGCGCGAAAAAATCACCAGATCACGGATTTCGGCAAGTTCCTTGATCCGCTCGCGGACAAGGTGCTGGTCATTGCCGCGCTTTCCTGCCTGCTTCAGCAGCAGAAGCTGAATATTGTTGCGTTTTTGCTGATTGTATCACGGGAATTCATGGTCTCTGCGCTGCGGCTGGTGGTCGCGGGCAAGGGAACCGTCGTGCCGGCGGGCTTTGCCGGCAAGCTCAAGACCGCATTTACCATGGTCGCGCTGATCGGTGCGCTGGTCTACTGGTCGTTCCGGCTGGATTTCAATGCGTTCGGGCTGTCAATTCCCGGTGCGGTCTATACCGGTCTGGAGATCGGACTGCAAGTGCTGTTCTGGATCGCTGCGATTCTGACGGTCTGGTCCGGTACGGAATATCTTGTGCATTACTGGAAGGACATCGACCCCAACGAGTGACATATTTCAGATTCACCAAAGCAAACGGTGCTATACTGATCCGCAGAAGCAGTTTTCATCTTTTCCCAACGGAATTTGCACGAAACTGACAAACAAATCGCGTATGATGAAACCGGCAGGGGAGCACCCTGTCCGGATCAACAGTCAAAAGGAGGAACCGATCTATGCCACTCAGAATCAAATGGAAGCGCTTTGCCGCGATTTTCTCTGCGGCAGCAGCACTGCTGACCGGATGCACCGGAAAGGACAGCGGCAGCGGGCAGAGTGCCGTCAGCAAGGCGGATGTCCCCGCGGTCACCGGCGACGTCACCGTCACGGTCTTTGACGTCGGCAAGGCTGACGCGATGGTGATTCAGACTGCGAACAGCGTCACAGTCGTCGATGCCGGAAACAAGGGCGACGGCAAGGACATTGAGCAGTTCCTGACAGCACAGGGCATTGACACGATCGACACCCTGATGATTACACACTATGACAAGGACCATGTCGGCGGCGCGGCGCGTCTTGTCAACCGCATGAACGTCGGCACGATCTATGTGCCGGATTATACCGCGTCCTCTGAGGAATATCAGGGCTTCATGGAGAAGATCACCGAAAAGGGCAAGGAACTGACGAAAATGGCTGCGGGTACTGCGCAGTCGTGGGTCAGCGATGATGCAACCTTCCAGCTGTTCGCAGCGAATAAGACCAACTACGGCAAGAATGAGGAGAACGATTTCTCGCTGGTGCTGTATGTGCAGCACGGCGACAATACGCTGCTGTTCGCAGGCGATGCCGAGGAAGCACGGCAGCAGGAGATCATGGCAATGTCACTCGGCGAGGTGACCTTCCTCAAATTCCCGTATCACGGCAAATATCTCTCGACGACGGAGAATTTTCTGAATGCAGTCAATCCGAAGTATACGGTCATCTGCTGCTCCAATCAGGAGTATGCGGACCCTTCGACGGTGCAGACGCTGAAGGATCGCGGTGTGGAGGCGTATTATACGCCGGACGGAACCGTGACGGCAGTCAGCAACGGCAAGACGATGACGCTGACACAGGCTGCAAAGTAACCGGAACAATCCCGTATAGAAAGCAATGCCCCGAAGCAATCGGATGCTTCGGGGCATTGTGTTGGTATGATTGACGGATTCCCGCGCTGCATCTGCGCAGCACTCATGCGCCCTCCGGAGCGCCCTGCGAGCGGGCGGCAGCCTCTGCTCGCTCGTATTCCTGCTGCAAAAATGCAAGCATCTCCTGAAACCCCTCCGGCGAAATCGGCGGTTCCGCAGAGCCGCTGATGATGCCGCGCTCCTTCGCGATGTCATAGCAGACATCCTCAGACCATGTTTCGATGACCAGCTTGCCGTCCTCCGGCTTCACCTGATACCGCAGATGATCGCGGCTGCCGGAATGCGTATTCCCGACTTCAAAATAAAAGACAGCCGGAATGTCGAATTGATTTCGCGGCTTATGCTCCTCCATGTCAATTACACCTCACAGTGAAATAATTTCGCGGCGTTTTCTGCGGTGATCCGGCAGATTTCCTCTGTCGTGACGCCCTTTTCCCGTGCCATGACCGCCGCAGTCTCATTCAGCATCGTACTGTCGCAGCGCGTTCCGCGGTAGGGGACCGGTGCCATATACGGGCAGTCTGTCTCCAGCAGCAGCCGGTCAACCGGCACGCTCCGCATCGCAGCCAGCGGCTTTTTGGCATTTTTGAAGGTGATGACGCCGGTGAAGCCGATATACAGCCCCAGCTTCAGCACCTCCTGTGCCGACTCCGCAGAGCCGGAAAAGCAGTGCATCACGCCTTCCAGCGGCGCGAATTCCCGCAGAATCTCCAGCATATCGCCCATCGCGTCGCGGCAGTGCAGAATGACCGGCAGATGCAGCTCCTTTGCGAGTGCGAGCTGCTCGCGCAGAATGACCTTCTGCTGCACCGGATCGCAGTCCTCGTAGTGATAATCCAGACCGATCTCACCGATCGCTCTGACAGACGGATGCTTCGTGAATTCCCGCAGACGGTCGAGGTATCCTTCCGGTGCATCGGGTGTTTCCGGATGCACGCCGACTGCGGTGATCAGCAGAGAAGGATATGCGTCTGCAAGGTCAAGACACGCCTGCGCAGAGGGCAGATCCGTCGCGCAGACCATGCAGCGGCGCACGCCTTTTTCGGGGAATGAGGCGAAAAGTGCATCGCGGTCGGCATCGAACGCTTCGTCGGTGTAATGGGAATGGCTGTCAAATATGCACAGATTCTCTGGCAAATCGTTTAGCTCCTTTCATGTGTTCACAGCTTATTCACGGAAATTTGAAGAAATGTGCAAGCAATTCCGCGTGAGAAATGTTATAATAAGCATGTAAACATGATAAATAATACCTCTCTACTTCTTCCCATGAGCGCGGCTGCCGATCACAGCCGTGCTTTTTGGTTTATATAGGTTTTTTCAGTTCAGTGCCTCCGACTGCGGCATCCACGGCAGACGGACAACGACCGGCACCTGCATCACATCGTAATCCGGAATGTCCGGTGCGGTGACGAAGTCCGGAACGGTCACGCAGGCGACCGGCAGCTGCATCAGCTCGCTCAGCTCTCTGCAATTCGGCAGGCTCTCCGCGATCATCGCGGCGGTCGTTTCCATGCCGAGGTTCGTGTTGTTGACGAGATGCGTCAGCTTCATGCGGCTGGTGCGCTCGATGCCGCGCAGGTATTCTGCTGCATCGGCTGCGGTGCGCGTGAGATAGCGGCGGAAGGATACAACGGCGAGCATATCCAGCTCATTGGTCTCCGCATAGCTGTTCAGCACATGCGAATAGCGTCCCAGCGCGATTGCGCCGTCCTCATCGCCGCCGACATCAATGATGAGATGACCCTCGCCGGCAGCGAGTCCGCCGAGGTCAAACTGCACGCTCGGAATATCGACGTTGGTGTTCGCGTAATCCGGCGCACGGAGCGTGATGCCGTGACGGGCAAATGCCTCCTTGAAGTCTGCGGTGCGGAAGTACGGGTTCACGAGGTCAAAGTCCACGACGGTGACAGGCTTGCCCTGTGCGGCGAGCGAGAGTGCCAGTGCCGTGGAAAAATTCGTCTTGCCGGAGCCGAAATGTCCGGTGACAACAATGATTTTTTTCGGTTCGTACATGAAAATGCTCCTTTCGGTCGGTGCTGTGTTTATTATACCATGATTTCCGCCGGAATGCAAGAAGGTTTCCGGGAACGGCTCATCGCCGGTCATGTTCTGTTTCGCTGCCCCTTCCCCGGATGTGCCTGCGGGCGTTTGGTGTTCGGCTTCTTTTTCGGCGGACGGACGATCAGATAAATGAGAAAGACGGTCAGGCACAGCATCAGTCCGCCTGCGGCAAATCCGATGACCGCAGTCGTTCTGTAATGATTCACGCCGTCATTGAGGTAGTATGTATCCGGATCATCCGGATCAAAATGAATGATTACGCGGTCGCCCTTCTGTCCGACAGACGCATCGGCATACAGCCGTTTGTGCCGGAAGGCGCTTTCGGTTTCGATTTCGATTTGTCTCCATGCTTTTTTTGAGGTCAGATACCTGCTCTCGACCGGATCGAGGTTCCGCTGTCTGCTGTTCCCTTCAAATACCACAGCGCCTTCCGTTGCGGCGGTGCAGTCCGCCTTTGTTGTTCTGTATATCCTGATCTCAATGATGCCGATGACTGCAAAGATCAGTGCAGCCAGAAATGTCATGACCGCACAGGCTTTTTTCGCTTTTTTTGATGCAGCTGCCAATCGCAACGCCCCGCCTTTTCTGTGTGATTTCGGCTGGTACGGTGTACCGTGCCAAAAAACAATTTGCGTATCAATTATACCACACTGTTCCCGAAAAAGCAACTCCGGATACAGAGATCCCCGCTGTCTGCACCATACAGTCAGCGGGGATTTTATTTGTCACGGTTCTTCTTGGACAGTTATATTTCCGGAGGTCGTTTCAACCGAGAATTTGCTTGCGCCGCTTCCTGCTGTGTAGGAAGTGCCGTCTATGGCAAATGCAAGATCTGAATTGAATTTGCCGGAGGTCTGATTGACGGACAGTGTGAGATCTGCATTCTTCGGCACAAACAGATTGACATTGCCGGAGGTTGCTTCGATCTCCGCGGAGGCAGGCAGCGAAGCCAGATGCAGCGTTTTGCCGCCGCTGGTGCCGGATGCAGAAAGTGTGTCACACTGCTGCACACGGACTTCCGTATCGCCGGAAGTGGCTTTGATTGCAACAGCCTTGGCAGTTTCCGCTGTAATGCGGATTGCGCCGGAGGTGCTTTGCGCAGTGATCTGATCCGAGCTGCCCTTCTGTTCGGCTGTGATATTTCCGGAGGTGCATTCCATTTTGAGTGTTTTTGCCGAGCAGCCGGTCAGGGTCAGCGAACCGGAGGTCACTTCCGCGTTCAGGGAGTTCGCAGCAATATCGGTCAGGGTAACCGCTGCGGTGGTGCAGCCGCAGTCCAGCGTATCCAGCTTCAGCTCCTTCGGCAGTCTGATATCCAGATCTTTTTTCGGATTTTTCAGATTGAAGTTGATGCCGGGCTTGCAGTACCGGACGTGCAGCGTCGTTCCCTCCAGCCATGTCTGCACCTTCTGTGAAGGGTCAAGCTGCTGGTCGCAGTGTTCCGTTACCGCTACCGTTTCCTTGTCGTGATACGATATGTTCACATTGCCCGATGTCCAGTTGATGTCCAGTACCGTGATCTTGCAGTTTGTGTCGAAGTCGCCGGCATTGTACTGATCGGCGTTCTCATAGTCATTGACGTTGAACACACAGCCTGTGAAGCAGACCGCTGTCAGTACGGCGCAGAGTGTAATCAGAATTTTTCTTGCAGTTTTCATTTGGATGCATCCTTTCTGTTCATTTTTACAAATCCGAAGGCAGCGAAGATTGCAGAGAGGAACACGCCGGCAGCCAGCACACACCAGCATATGATGCCGTTCCAGCTTTCGCCGGTTCTGAGCGAAGTGTCAAAGTGCGGGAAGTACCGCCCGAAGCCAAGCATTGCGATCACGAAAGTATCGTTGAAGAAGAAGACCAGCGAGGTGACGAGAATGCAGGCAGCAGCTTTGAGCAGACCGTTCCATTTCGTGTAGCGGATCAGCAGCAGCATGGCCCAGATCCATACAAGCGGCGGAATCGCAAAGGCGGCGGTATACCGGAAGAAGCCCGGCGCACCGGTGCGGACGCCGATCGCTGTCATCATCAGGAGAAAGGTCAGCGTGTCGGCTGCAATGACTGTCAGCGCTTTATGACCTCGCAGCAGCGCGGCAGCGGGCTTTGTCCGGACGACGAACGGCAGGAGCGTCACGCACAGCCCGAACAGCACTGCCGGTCCTGCAATCAGGAACCAGCCGCTGCCGGAATAGATGCTGCACACGCCCAGGAGCAGAAGCAGACTTGCGGTAAAGGAGCCGGCGGTCCAGAGAAATTTGTTCTCCGGCGCCATCAGCGGAACAACGGTCAGAGATGCGGGAATAAACATCGCTGCCAGCACGATGAAGAACCATGTCAGCCCCGCGCCGGTCGCAAGATTGACGATCAGGCAGATGAGAATCGGAAGCGCGAAAATGCCGCCGATGATGCTGCCGGCGAGGGCGCTGCGGCGCTTGAAGAATTTTGCCTGTGTATCAAGAACACGGGTGCGCTCCGCGGCGATCGCGTTATCGAGCATCGGATCTCTTGCAAGCATTTCTTCCAGCAGTGCCGCACAAGCGCTGCATTCGCGGACATGCTGCTCCACTGCTTCTGCACTCGACGGGGAGCAAGCCTGATCGACATACAGCGGAAGCAGGTCGCTGATCATATCGCAGTTATATTTCATGTTGATCCATCCTTTCTTTGAGTTTAAGACGTGCGCGGTGATAGGTGACGCGTGCCCAGTTTTCCGTCTTGCGGAAGATTGTCCCGATCTGTGCGAAGGATAACTCTCCGAAGACGCGCAGCTCGAACACTTCCTTGTACGGGTCTTCCATTTCATGCAGCAGCATATGAATGCGGAACGACGTTTCTGTGTCGATCGCGCTCTGTTCGATGTCCGTGCTGCTGTCGGCGGTGTTCTCATCCGGCTCGCCCTGATACCGCGCAGCCTTGCGTGTGCCGTCGATGAAAATGTTTTTCGCGATTGCACACAGCCATGAATAGCATTCCGATTCGCCGCGGAATGTATGCTT
>Ga0310691_10008496_pt1 | contig 10516 bp, 6 predicted proteins | sample 176DNAGHGlowgp2_FD_203887 | JGI IMG/M metagenome (GOLD analysis project Ga0310691, IMG submission 203887) | Sheep rumen microbial communities from Palmerston North, Manawatu-Wanganui, New Zealand - 1766 DNA GHGlow gp2 (v2) (version 2) | ecosystem: Host-associated > Mammals > Digestive system >... | reverse complement strand
GCCGCAGGAGATGACACCAGGCGCTGCCTGAGCGACCAAGGGTGAGTCAATCCCTTGGTCGCAGCTACTTCCGTCTGATGGCCATGGTCTCTTCCCACGCCATCTTTTCTGCATAAGCGTCTTCTCCCTGTCGACGGATGTAGCGGATGCCGGCAGCACGGTCGGTACCGAAGAAGACGGAGAACACCCGCCCCAGGAAATTATTGTGCGTCTTGCACTCACGCACATCCATATAGCACTCTGCGCAGGTGTGGAAGCCCTTACCCCGGCAGCACTTTCGTATGTGGCACCGCTGGAGGCTCCTCGCCAACGGACGGTGGGGGCCAACGGAGTTGGCATCCAGGAGGCTACATCCCGCGCACCTGCCTTTACGGAAACGAACACAGGCAGCACAATACAGGCCGCAGGCAGCTATCAGTTCTGGATTATTGATGATGTGTTTCATTCGGAACGGGGAATTGTATTTGACGTTTCTCAACAGGTGCCTGGAAGATGGTAAGCCACTTCTCAGGGTCTTTCTGGTTCCAGGACCCTTCTACATACTGAATACGCGGAAGGCCCGACAGGCGGTAGCCTTGCTTGGCAATATAGGCGAACAGCTCCAAGAAGTTCTCCGACATCTTGTCGTAAGTGCCGCTGCACTTCATACACACGGCGATGGGCACCTCAGGCAGTTCGTGGAACTTGATGAGTACCGAATCCTCCATGGCCTCTTCCACCTGTTCGCAGTATTCTATGTCAATATTTACAGTCTTGAACTCACGGTCGTGGTTCACGCTGAAGCAATAGATGGGCTGCGTGCGCTTACAGCCCAACCGTTGTATCTCCGGGCCGATGATGTTGGCACAGAGGGAGCGCAGCTCGCCATAGTTTTTGATGATTCGGCGATGGGAGGCCACGATGATGGGTGGCAACGACTGTATGGAGAAGCGCTCCATGTGGGTAATCTGACGAATGGAGTCGCCCATCCTCTTCAGAACGTCGAGACGCTGCTCCAATCGGGCAATCTGCTCCTCAGTATCCTTGATCTTCGACTCAATTTGAGGTATGCTGGGCCGGTGAGTGCCTTCGTCGAGCAGTTCGCGTATCTCCTCCAGCGTGAACCCCATCCCCTTCAGCCGTAATATGGCATTCAGCTGCTGCATCTGAGCCACGTCGTAGTAGCGGTAGCGCGTCCACTCATCTACCGAGTTAGGCACCAGCAGCCCCAGCTTCTCGTAGTGCCGCAACGTCTTTACCGTCACTTGGCAGTATTTCGAGAAGTCACCAATGGTCAGTCTCACATTCTTTCCCATAAGTAGTAATCGTTTTTTAGTTTCCAACTGCAAAGATAACATATAACCTTAGGTACGAGTCAAGAAAAGGGGGCAACTTTTATGATTTATTCACATAAAGAACGGAAGCTGCCTTGCGCTTTTGCAATCGTTTGCCTTGACTCAAAGCAGAAAAAGGAAGGGCTGAGCATGCCCCTCTCAATGCAAATGCCTACCTTTGCAAGTACAATCGAAGACAACTAACACAATCAGTAACAGTATGAACCTCAAGAGAGTCCTCCTCGCATTGACACTGCTACCCCTCATGGCAGGGGCAGCTGAGGTGGCATCGCCTGGCGGCGATGTCAAGTTGAAATTCTATCTGGATGATGACGGGCGGCCCACCTACGAACTCACCTATAAGGGACGGCCTGTGGTGCTGCCCTCGCACTTAGGCTTGGAGCTGGCTACCGACAAGCACGCCTCCATGGGCATGGAGGAGCATAGCCTGATGGACGGTTTCGAGCTTGTCGACGAGCAGACAAGCGAGTTCGACGACACCTGGCAGCCAGTATGGGGCGAGACACACAACATACGCAACCACTACGTCGAGTATCTCGCAACACTATCGCAGCAATGGCGGTCGGCACCTCCCAAGACAGCTTCCACCCACCTGCTCCAACCACGCCAGCATGAACGCCACATTGCCATCCGCTTCCGAATCTATGACGACGGCATCGGCTTACGCTACGAGTTCCCACAGCAGCAGGAGCTGAACTACTTCCTCATTCAGGAAGAACGCACCGAGTTCCGCATGACCGGCGACCACACCGCCTGGTGGCTACCTGGCGACTACGACACACAGGAGCAGGAAACACAGGAGTCAAAGCTGTCGGAGATTCGCAGCCGCATGCACAATGCCGTCAACTGGGGCAACAGCTCCGTGGCCGTCTTCTCCGAGACAGGTGTTCAGACATCACTGCAGATGAAGAGTGCCGACGGGCTCTACATCAATATCCACGAGGCTGCCTGCGCTGACTATGCCACCATGCATCTTGAGCTGGTCGATGCACAGACACGCCAGCTCACCACGCAACTCAGCGGCACCAGCAATGCCTATACCCCCAACCCCAAGGCATCGGCCTATAAGCTGCCGCAGCCTTTCACTTTCGTCAGCCACCTGACCCCCGACGCCACCGGTCTGAAAGGCTGCATGCAAACGCCGTGCAACAGCCCCTGGCGCACCATCATCGTGAGCGACGATGCCCGCGACATGCTCTCTTCCAACCTCATCCTCAACCTCAACGAGCCTTGTGCCCTCGACGACGTGAGCTGGATTCACCCCACGAAGTACTGCGGCGTGTGGTGGGAGATGATTGTCGGCAAGTCATCGTGGAACTACACTGACGAGTTTCCCAGCATCCAGCTCGACAACATCGACTGGACGAAGGTGAAGCCCAACGGCCGCCATGCTGCCAACAACGAGAAAGTGAAACGCTACATCGACTTCGCCGCCAAGAACGGTCTTGACGAGGTGCTCGTAGAAGGCTGGAACGTTGGGTGGGAAGACTGGGCCAACATGTGGAAGCGCGACGTCTTCGACTTCGTCACCCCCTACCCCGACTTCGACATCAAGATGCTTAACGACTATGCCCACTCCAAGGGTGTGAAGCTACTCATGCACCACGAGACATCGTCGAGCACGCAGAACTACGAGCGCCACATCAAAGAGGCATACGAGCTGATGAACAAATACGGCTACGATGCCGTGAAGACGGGCTATGTTGGCGACATCATCCCCCGAGGCGACCACCACTACTCGCAGTCGATGAACAACCACTATCTCTACGTGGTGAAAGAGGCCGCCAAGCACCACATCATGGTGAACGCCCACGAGGCCACCCGCCCCACGGGGCTCTGCCGCACCTACCCCAACCTGGTTGGTAACGAGAGTGCTCGCGGCACAGAGTACGAGGCTTTCGGCGGTTCGCGCCCCGACCACACCTGCATCCTCCCTTTCACCCGCCTACAGGGTGGCCCCATGGACTATACCCCCGGCATCTTCGTCACCAAGCTGAGCGAGTGGAGCGATAACACGTCGTGGGCCCGCATCACCATCGCCGGCAGCCTGGCCCTCTACCTCACCATGTACTCGCCCCTGCAGATGGCTGCCGACCTGCCCGAACACTACGAGCGCTTCGACGATGCCTTCCAGTTCATCCGCGACGTGGCCTGCGACTGGGACGAGAGCATCTACTTAGAGGCAGAGCCTGCCGACTACATTACCGTGGCCCGAAAGGCCAAGGGTACCGACAACTGGTTCATAGGCGGCAAATGCGACGAACAGGGCCACGAGGCCGTGGTGAAGCTCGACTTCCTCGACAAAGGCCGAAAGTACGAGTGTACCATCTATCAAGACGCCAAGGACGCCCACTACGAGACCAATCCACAAGCCTACGTCATCACCAAGAAGACGGTAAAGGCTGGCCAGACGCTGAAGCTCCACGAAGCTCCTGGCGGCGGCTTCGCCGTGAGTCTAATGGCATTGTAGGACAGCAAAAAAAACGAGTATCTCTTTGCCATGTCAACAATTCTTCGTAATTTTGCAAGCTGTAAACGTACAGTTAGAGAATAAAAACGTCACAACATGAAGAAAGAATATTTGTTGGCAGGCTTGGTGTCGGCGCTCATTGTGGCAGCGACGCTGGTCTTCCTTGTCATCCTGCCCCAGAAGAACGACAACCAGGAGCTGGAGCAGAAAGTGCAGGCCATCGAAGAGTTGGCCGAGCTGGAGAAGCAGGAAATGGAGAACGACTACCAACGGTTGGGCGAGCAGTATGGCGAGATGCTCAGCCAGGTTACCAACGACTCCCTTATCGCCCAGCTCACTCGTGAGCAGCTTCGCGCCCAGCAACTGTTAGAAGAATTGAAAAAGGTGAAGGCCGACGATGCCCGTGAGATTACGCGCCTGAAGAAAGAGCTGAACTCCGTGCGTGCCGTGCTTCGCGACTACATCCGCCAGGTTGATTCGCTGAACCGCGTGAACCAGAACCTGCGGCAGGAGAACACCCAGCTCTCCGGCCAGCTGGAGGAGCGCACACGCCAGAACCAGAACCTGCAGCAGCAGCGCGAGCAGCTCACCGAGAAGGTGACCATCGCCGCCCAGCTCGATGCCACCGCTATCAGTATGACGGCCTTGAACAAGCGCAACAAGACATCGAAGAAGATGAAGGACGCCAAGACGCTGCAGGTCAATTTCAACATCTCGCGCAACGTCACCGCCGAGAACGGGCAGCGCACCATCTATGTCCGCATCCAGACTCCCACTGGCAATGTGCTCAATGGCGGCGGCACCTTCGCCTACGAGAACCGACAACTGGAGTACTCGATGAAGAAAGTCATCGAGTACAACGGCGAGGAAACTCCCGTCACCGTCTACTGGCAGGTGGGCGAGTTCCTTGATGCCGGCGACTACCACGTCAGCATCTTTGCCGACGGCAATATGATAGGCTCCAGAACATTTAACTTTGAGAAATAATGACGACATCCAAGCAACATCTCCTACCCGCTTTGGCTACCATGGCAGCAGCCTTGGTTGTCAGCAGCTGTGGCTCGTCGCCCAGCATACAGACCCAGCAGAACAAGTCGTACCATCTGCGACAGCTGCCCGCCACCGCCAGTCAGCCGACGCAGCCCCTGCGCACACTGCACATCAGCACCCCCGACAATGGCTCTGCCAATGTGAGTTCCACCGATGCCGTATCCTCCGATGCCGTATCAACTACCAGCAATTCCAACGCTACGTTAGGCAGTGGCTCGGTCAACAACAGCAAGACGCGTTCCTCCTCGGCAAAGAAGAAAGCCTCTGGCAAATGACATTTCTAACCGCAGCGGCCAGCATTTAGATAGCCAAGCGCGCGAGGGCATGAACAAACAGCCCCCGCGCGCTTGCTTTTGCTGCGCTTCAGCAGACAGGCATCACAGCTGTATGCTCACCGCCTTGCCGTTGTACTTCACTATTTTACCCTCCGGATTCTGAAGGTTCAGAGCCTTGGGGCTGTCTTTGGTAATGAGCACGATGTTGAAGCGACGCTCGCTGAGCATGCCCGGGAACTGCCCCTGCCGCTGAGCGAAGCTGACCGTCTTCGAGGCATCGTCGTAGCTGATGTCAATAGTGCTGTACTGCCCCTTCTCGTAGTTGTAGTTTGTGCCCTCGTCCTCATAGAGTTGGAAAGTTCCGTCCTGTCCTGCATAGACGTAGAGGTTAATCAGCTCCGCCGGCTTCTCGTCGCTCCATTCCATCTCAGGGCCGAAGGGGATGATGGCTCCTTCGCGCACAAACACTGGTATGCGCTCGTATGGTGCATCGACCACCAGGCGCTGCCCTCCATTGATGTGCTCCCCGGTATAGAGATTGTACCAACCGCACTGGCTGGGGAAATACACCTGCCTGTTGCGTGCCTTGTAGTAGCCCACAGGGCAGGCCATCAGTGCCGGTCCGAGCATCCACTGGTTACCAATGTTCTTCACGGCGGCATCGCTGCCGAAGTCCATGACGAGGGCACGCATCAGCGTGTAGTCGCGGAAGTGGGCCCATCCTGCCAGTGAGTAGAGATAGGGCATGAGACGATAGCGCAAGCGGTCGTAATAGACAAACGACTGGTAGGCGGGATGATTATCGGGTGCAATGTTCCATATCTCGCGCAGCGGCCACTGTCCGTGTGCCCTGAACAGGGGTATGAAAGCACCGAACTGGTTCCAGCGCGTCTGCAGTTCGCGCCACTCCTTGAGGTCTTCGTTCTCCTGGCCGGTCTTGTCGAAGAGCTGCTGCGCGGCCACATATCTGTTCTCCACGCAGAATCCGCCCTGGTCCATGCCCCAGAAGGGTATGCCCGACATCGAGTAGTTCAGTCCGGCCGTCATCTGAGCGCGCATATCCTCCCACCGAGTGCCTATGTCGCCGCTCCAGGTGGCAGTGCTGTAGCGCTGCTCACCGGCGAAGCCGCTGCGGGTGAGCAGGAAGACACGAGGTTCAGAGAGTTTCTTGTTCTTCTTCAAAATGCGCTTCCACGTGGCCCGCTGTCCGTTGTAAATGGCATCGGCGTTCACTGTCGAGTAGGCATTGAAGTATTCCGTCGAGGTGCCCAGGGCGGTGGGGCCGCAAAGGGCCTTTCGGTACCACATCGGCGTGCAGTCGCGCACGTTGGGTTCCGAGGCATCCATCCACCATGCATCGATGCCCTGCTGGTATTTCGTGTAGAGATTCTCGTCCATCTGTCGCCAGAACATCTTGCGTGCTCCGGCATCGTAGGCATCGTAGAACGAGCCGCGGAAGCCCAGCCAGTCGTGGATGTCGTCCTTCACGGCCTGATGGTACATCCATCCTTTGGCATCCAGCTCCTTGTAGTTCTCCACGGTGTCGTAGAACTTCGGCCAGACAGAGATCATGAAGCGGCCGTGCATCTGGTGCACACTGTCGAGCATGGCCTGGGGGTTGGGATAGCGGGCCGCCTCAAAGGTGTGGTCGCCCCATGAGTCGAGCTTCCAGTAGTTCCAGTCCTGCACGATGTTGTCGATGGGTATGTGGCGGCTGCGAAACTCAGCCAGCGTCTGTTCAATCTCTGCGCTGCTCTTATAGCGTTCGCGGCTCTGCCAGAAGCCCAGCACCCACTTGGGGTAGAGGCTTGCCTTTCCGGTGAGCGTCCGGTAGCCGCTGATAACCTGATCCATGTTCTCGCCGGCAATGAAGTAGTAGTCCATGTCGCGGGCCATCTCGCACCAGATGGAGAGCTGCTCGCGCTCTTGCTGGCTGCGGGGTTCAGCCACTCGCAGTCCGCAGTAGCTCTCGCCGCCGTCGGGCTGCCATTCTATGCGCAGTTGTACGCGCTTTTTCTTCTCCATCGTCACCTCAAACTTATAGGCATTGGGGTTCCAAGCCGTGCGCCAGCGCTCTGGCACCACTTCCTGCCCGTCGATATACACCTTGATGTAGCCGGCATAGTAGAGTATGAACTGGTAGAGCTCCTTCTGGCCTGCACACTGGCAGTTGCCGCTGCAGTGGCAGCGTCCGCCATCGCAACATTTCGGTTCAATGAAACCTTCGTAGACCACATTCGCTCCTTGCAGGTTGAAACCCTTGGGCAAGTTCTTCAGTCCACCATTGTCGGTTTGGTTTGCAATCTCGCTCTTCTCGGGATAGGCATACTCGTAGTATATGCTGTCTTCCTGGCGCACCAGCTGCCTACCGTTCTTGTCGGTATAGGTGCCCGTCAGGTGGCCTTTATTGCCCTGCTTGTCGTAGAGGCGGAAGGCACGATTCAGCTGCAAGTACTCTTCGGGCTTGCCGAAGCGGCAGTAGGAGTAGGCATCCCACAGCAGACCGTAGTTCTTGCTTGACAGGACGAAAGGTATTGACACCTTCGTGTTGTACTGGAAGAGGTCTTCGTTCTTGCCCTTCATGTTGAACTCCTCGCTCTGGTGCTGGCCCAGCCCGTAGAACGCCTCGTCGGCAGGGCTGTCGAACTTCATCTGCCACTGCAGGCCGTGCTTCATCTCCTCGGTGACGGCCTCGCCACCCTTCTCGCCCAGCTCTCGCTCTGGCACGGTGAAATCTTGAAACGACTTGCCGTCCTGGGCCTCTTTGAGCAGTGCGTTGCCAGCGGCATCGAAGAAGTCGATGCGGCCTGCGGCCTTGTCGACACAAGCCTTCACGTTCTTCGCCGCCACTACCACCTGCTGTCCTTCTTCGCTCACGGTATAGGAGCCTTTCTGTGGTGCTTTCTGCGGCACAATCATCAGGCTCTGCTGCTTCTGGGGCAGCTCGTCCTCCGACGTGGCTCTCACACGGATGATGTTGTCGTTCATCACCGACAGTTGAATCACTTTGGCCTGTCCGCCGTCGGGGCGGATGGTCACCACGTTTCCTTTCGTCTGCACGTCGGCAGCCTGTGCCGTGAGGGCGGCGGCCAACAGGGCGAAAGGAAGCACATTCTTCATTCTCATGTCCATAGATGTTTTTATTAGTATTTAGTAATCGTTAATTCTGAGGGATAGGTGCCGGAACAGGCCATTGCCTGTCATGCACCCGTTTCCTATCTGCTGTGCAGCAGTCGCCCGTCGGCATCTATTCCTGCCGCCGACATGCTAATGCGTGTTTCCTTCCCGTTGTTGTAGAAGGTGGCAGTGAAGCATCCCTGCTCGTCGCTCACGGCATTGGGGTTCCAGTAGAGGGTGCGCCGGTAGTCAGCAGGCAAGTCACCAGGCGCCATGCTGCTATAGTCAGGCTGGTAGAAGTCGTCGGCCTCGTTGATGCCCCGGAAGAGGATATGGCGGTCGCGGAAGGTGGGCTGAACGCCCTCGTAGGGTATGAGTTCAAGGTCGACGGTGGCATCGGGCGAGTGCTCTTCGTGCACCATCAGCGAGTCCTCGGTGCGCGGCTCATAGTCGGTGAATACGCGGATGTTTAGCAGCCGCTTCAGCTTCAGCCGGTTGTAGAGATACTGCGGCGTGCGGTTGGCTACGAACAGTCCGGCTTCTTCAGCTTCCGAACCAGACACGAAGGGGCTGTAGTTGCGGTAATAGGTGTGTCCTTCTATGCGTCCGTCCACATTGTAGTCTACCGAATGGTTCATGCTGCCGAAAAGGTATTTACACACCTGCACTGGAAACTTGCGCATATCAAGCTTGCCAAAGCTGAGGCCCCGGTCGGTGATGTCGTTGTAGAGGTCGTAGGCATCCATGACGAAGGCCGGCTTCTTCCAGTCTACGGCCCGTCGCCCACGGCGATGGCCGCGCACGTTGATGTTGCCCAGCTGGTGGACGTCGTTCTCCATCGACAGCTCCGACAGCGTGTCGAGGAGCATCTCATCGGTGTAGTCGGGCTGGTGCTTCTCGTAATAGGTGTAGTCGTGGGTGTAGATGGGGTAGAACAGGTCGCGCTTCACGTAGTAGTCAGGAAAGGCGTCCTCGTCGAGCACAGACTTGTCCTTGCGCGAGAGCATATTCTTCTTGATGGAGTCACGCTCGGAGAAAGCTTTCATGTTGAGATAGGCCAGCCCATAGAAGGGTGGCACCTCGAAGACGAAGTGTCCGCCTTTGGTCCTCTGTGTGGCTGCCACGAACTGGCCGTCGATGTTCAGTTCAGCCTCCACCAGCACGTCGCGCCTGAGGTTGCTGTGGTTCACGCCTAACGAGGCATTGGGGTCGACAAGGTAGTCGAATGTGTCCCAGCTGACGTCCTCCTGCGCTTCAATGCCCAGGCCATCGCTCTCCGTTTCTTCCACCATGACGGTACTTCCGTGCTCGTCGTCGTCAAACAGCGACGAACTCTTCTGCGTGAGATGTCGCCCGCCGTTGTATCGGCCGAATTGCCATCCGTCAATCTCGGTCACTCCCGGCGGAGGGTCGCCAGGCAGGTCGCCTACGGGAATGATGTCGAGCATCTTGTAGACGCCGCCTTCGATGGTCAGCGTGGTCTCGGGGGTGTAGCGCAAGGCGTGGCTCTTATCGGCCAACTCCTCCCACTTGTATTTGCGCCATCCCTGCACCATCATGAGCAGGTCAAGATGCTGTCGGTGCTCCTCGTCGTCCTTTTCAAAGTAGTGGGCAGGATAGGCTATGAAGCCTTTCAGCTCGCTACTGAGCAGCAGGTCGGTCATGAGGTTGCCGTTGTCGTAGGTGGGTTCATCGGTGTAGGTGTCGCGAATGGACAGCGAGAAGGTGGTTGGTGCACTGACCCCTTCGAGCTTCACGGGAATGTCGATGCGCTGGTAGGGGTCATAGGTCTGGTTGGCCTGGACGGGGGTGGTGATGAGTGCCGCGTCGTTCTCGTGGTGGTTCACGAAGAAGAGGCGGTCGGCCAGTATCCGGCCGTCGTCGTCGAACAGGGTCACGTCGGCCACGCCGGTAGGCAGCTGTTCCAGAGGCAGGGTCACCACCGCCGGTTCTTTCAGTTCCACCTCTTGGAAGTGCTTCAGCACCCCCCGGCAGAGGATGCTGAGGGCATAGCGCTTGCCGGCCGGCAGCCCAACGCCATTGATGGCGAGCTGATGCCCATCAAGGCGCAGGGTGGCGCCCAGCACTTCGGCCTCTGGCAGACGAATGTTCCACTTCTTGTCGCGCCAGTTGAAGGAGGCAGTGAGCCGGCGGTCGGTGGGTGTCACCGTGAAGGAGCCACGCCCCATATATTGGGTAGCAATGCGGATGGGCGACGATTGTCCGTCGCTCACCATGCCACTGATGCTGACGGCTTGCCCATGCTGGTC
>Ga0310691_10008494_pt1 | contig 10519 bp, 13 predicted proteins | sample 176DNAGHGlowgp2_FD_203887 | JGI IMG/M metagenome (GOLD analysis project Ga0310691, IMG submission 203887) | Sheep rumen microbial communities from Palmerston North, Manawatu-Wanganui, New Zealand - 1766 DNA GHGlow gp2 (v2) (version 2) | ecosystem: Host-associated > Mammals > Digestive system >... | reverse complement strand
TGTGCGTAAGTGCCTATCGGTGTAACATTATACTTCATAGCAAGGTAAACGTTTGACGTACCTATGCAGTTGGTCGTTTCGCTGACAAGACGGCGAACTACCTCGTCTTCCCACTCTCTTGAAAGTCTGCGGCGGCAGCCGAACTCTGCAAATCTGAAGGTATATGTTCCGTCATTCATAGCGACTATTTTTTTATCAAGCTTTTCCTCCGCTGATTTGCGCAGCTTTTCGTAATCATATTTCATTCTGAAATATACCTCGTTGACTATTTCAAGCAAGTATATCTCAAACTGCATTGCTGAAAACAACGGTCCGTCAACGATTATGCTTAGCTCTCCTCTGTCGGTGAGCTCAACGCTTACATAGTCGCGGATAGGGTGCCAGAGCCTTAAAAACTCAACATAGTCGTCCTTTATGAAACGTATTGAGCGCAGATAATCAAGCTCTTGCTTTTGGAATGTAAGCGTGCAAAGGTGATCGACCTGTTCATTGATCTCCTGCACCATTTCGGGAGTGAAAGCAACGCCCTCATTTCTGCACTTGAAATAATACTGTCCGCAAAGGTCGGTATGCTTGTGGAAAATGACCTGGTCCATATTGAACTTATAAAGGTCTGTATCAAGAAGTGATACAACGATTGGTTCGAGTTTCATATTTTTTTACTCCTTTATAGAATATCTATCTGACAGCTTCTCATAGTTTCAAGAGCAGCTTCGTGCTTTTCGTTTGTTACGCCTGCACAGCAAGCGCTGTCAACAATGATCGGAACTTCAGGAAAGCTTGCTTTAAGCACAAGTGCATTTGAAACAACGCAGATATCGGTACAAAGACCGATAAGCTCGATGGAGAGATCCTCTTTGCCTGCTGCTTGTTCGATAAGCTTTGGCAGCTTGACCGAACCGAAGGTATGCTTTTCTACCTCGGTGAAGGATTTATCTGCTAATGCGGTCTTAATATCTTTGTTAAGCTCCCAGCCGTGTGAGCCTTTTATACAATGCGGCACGGGAAGCTTTTTGCCCTCGGAGGTCTGCAAATAATCGTCAAAATGGGTATCATACGTTACGAATATCTCTCCGTCAAATTCTTTGATCTTCTTAACAGCAGCAGGTACGATCTCGACAGCCTGCTGTGAGCCGAGCGCGCCGTCAACAAAATCATTCTGCATATCGACTACGATAAGAAACTTTTTCATAAATAGCCCTCCGTTTTTTGCAGTTATAGAGTACTTATTTCTTATAGATGTATTTTACACTATTTACAACGTTTCGTCAATATAAAAATCAATAAATTTTTCAACAAAAAAAGCCCTCATTTGAGGGCTTAAAACACTACTCTTTTTTGCCTTTGAGAATTGGCGAAAGAGGCTTGTAGATTATGATGGTAATTATTGAGCAAAGCAGTCCCTTTATAAACGTAAAAGGCAGATTGAATATGCACAGTGCAGAGAATATGTTCTTAACGCTTGACATAAGCTTCTGGTAAGCGCCGAGAATAGCCGCTTCTCCGCCGTAAGCCTTAAAGTATATCGGATACACGATAAAGTAGTTGAGCGGCAGGCTGATAACTGTAAATGCAAGCATACCGACAAGTGTTGCGATCACAGCGCCTTTTTTGGTTCTGTTTTTCTTATATATAAGTGCAGCTACCAAAACAAAGGTCGCGCTCGTTACGAAATCAAATATATCGCCGATACCCATTGTTGTATCGATTCCCTTTATCAGCAGATGTATAAGGTTTTTGAGCAGACAAACTATAACACCTTCAACAGGACCGAGTGCAAAGCCTGTCAGCAGGGAGATAACATTTGAAAAATCAAGCTTGATAAACCCGGGCATAAATGGTACAGGGAAATCAAGATAATAAACTATCGTTGCGAGTGCTGTCATCATACCGATGATGACCATTTTTCTTGTTGATATCCTTTTAGTGTTGTTCATAACAATTCCTCCAATAATCAATATATTGGGAGAAACAGCGCAAGGTCAAATAAAAAAGCCCCGAAATCATTTTCAGGGCTTGAAAAAAGTTCTTGTGTCATTTCTTCCATCCGGACTTTACCGTTGGTATCGGATTCTCACCGATTCAGCGCTGTTAAGCGGTCGCGGACTAAGGCTTAAAACCTATCACCGCCAGTGTGGAGTTTCACCACCCCTGAAATACAAAAGTTATAAAATACTATTCTGTTTTACTATTTTTTATTCGTCGGGATCGCCGTCAAAGTCAAACTCAAGCTTTTCGCCGCAGTTCGGGCAATCTATCGAGCCGTCTGCAATAATGTTCTCACCAAGCATTATCTTATCACCGCAGCTTGGGCATACACATTCGTACATTTCCTCGTCATCATCGCAGAAATCACAATCGCAATCGTCGTCATCGTCATCCTGCTCGTCGTCAAGCTCATAGAAATCTTCTTCAAGAGCGCCCAGATCCTCATCTATCGCATCTACAAGATCAACAGTTTCATCGACCTCAACTGCGATATCCTCGATAGTATCTGCCATATCCTCAAGAACATCAGCCATAAGCTTTATGATCTTTCCCTCGTTAGTGCTTTCGTCGATTTTCAGACCGTCCATAAGACCTTTGAGGTATGCGACCTTCTTGCTAAGCTCCATGGGTAATCCCTCCGTTTCGGTTTATAATGTTAAGTTAATTATGCTCTTTCCATGTACTCGCAGGTTCTTGTATCGATCCTGATCTTGTCGCCTGTGTTTATGAACAGAGGAACTCTTATCTCTGCGCCTGTTTCAACAGTTGCGGGCTTTGTAGCGTTTGTTGCTGTATCACCCTTGATACCCGGCTCTGTATCTGTTACCTCAAGCTCTACAAAGTAAGGCGGCTCAACACCGAATACCTGACCCTTGTATGAAAGGATCTTACAGATCATGTTTTCCTTAACAAACTTAAAGTTATCGGAAAGCTCCTTGCTGTTTACAGGGATAAGCTCATATGACTCGGGATCCATGAAGTAGTAAAGATCACCGTCATTGTAGGAATACTCCATTTCCTTTCTCTCAACATAAGCAGTTGGGAATTTAGCAGTCGGATTGTAAGTCTTTTCAATTACTGAACCCGAAATAACGTTCTTGACCTTTGCTCTTACGAAAGCGGCACCCTTACCCGGCTTAACGTGCTGGAACTCAACGATCTGCATTACGTTGCCGTCCTCTTCAAAAGTCATACCGTTTCTGAAATCGCCTGCTGTTACCATATTTTAAACCCTCCATTTTAATAGTCAGCTTTAATGTAGTGCATCAAGGCACATACCTACATAATAATTTTAACACATTACAAAGCATTTTGCAAGCATTTTATAGATTTTTGTTACATCTTAATACTTTTTTTACAAGATAGAGGGTCAGATATAGTTCTTAGTTCTGTTAAGGTCGGTCTCAAGGTCGGGATAATCAGCCTTTAGATTCTCTAAAAGTGTCGGGATAAGCTCTTTGTTTTCTCTGACTTTCAAAAATTCATCGGTAGTAATGCCTACAAGCTGAACAAAATCAAGTCTGCCGTATATAGTATCTCTGCCCTTGACCTCTGTATCAGATGCAATAAGAAGAGCGGTTATCTTGCTTTCGGGCTTACTGAGATTTATCGACTGCGGATCCTTGGCGCTGCCTACATACTGTCCGGGCTCAAACCAGCTTTCACTGGTGAATGTATATCTTGCGAGGTTGCTCATCATATTCATTGCCCATACGCAGTTATTCGGCTCGGTGTCTTTGAGCTTTATCGTCATTTCGTAGCCCCATTTGCTGAACTCGCCTCCGAAGCTTTCTTCATCGTAATAAAGCTCGCTCATTCCGAAGGTTACAACGTGCGAATAGCCTTTTGGTGACGGATACGCGCTGAACCCGTCAAGATACTCGTTGCCGCCGAACATTGCACGGCTTTGAATAGTTGTGCCGAAATGCTCGGGCTTGGTGTCACCGTACACCTCGGAAAATGCAGCTTCGATCTCGTCCCAGCCGGGTGCGAAATCTTCATCGTCTGCTTTTGCTTTGAACTCTTCAAGTGTCATTGTTATTCTCCCCTTTTCAGATAATAATAAGTTGTTTTTCAGCCTTTGTCATGTTTTCACAGCCGCCATTTTTAACGACAACAAAATCCTCGATACGAACACCGAATTCACCCTCGATGTATATCCCGGGTTCTACTGTAACTATTGAGTTTTCAAGCAGAATGTTATCTCTGCTCGGTGATGCATATGGCATTTCGTGTATTTCCATTCCCACACCGTGACCGAGCGAGTGCCCGAAGTTATCACCATAGCCTTCATTAGAAATAATATCGCGTGCCACAGCGTCAAGCTCTTTACCTGTCATACCCGCCTTGACTGCGCCTAAAGCCGCAAGCTGCGCGTTCAGCACAATATCGTAGACCTTGCGCATTTTATCGGTAGGCTCACCTACACAGAAAGTCCTGGTCATATCGCTGTGATAGCCCTGTACGACTGCGCCGAAATCAAGCAGAACGAAATCACCCTGCTCGACAGTTTTTTCGCCGGGCACACCGTGAGGCAGCGAAGTATTCTTACCGCTGAGTGCTATTGTATCAAAAGACAGTTCCTCTGCCCCGTGCGTAAGCATAAAGTGGTCAAGCTCGAGCTGTATCTCCTTTTCGGTCTTACCCACTCTTACATAATCAAGCATATGCTCAAAGCCCTTTTCGGCTATACGCTGCGCCTGTATCATAAGTTCGATCTCTGATCGAGTTTTTACCATTCTTATACTACGGATAAGCTTTGTAAAAGCGTTATCCGATGAAAGCCCGACCTTCAGCGCACTTTTCATCGCAGTGAACTGCTCTACCGTACAAAACTCCGTATTGACCGCCGCAGTTTTGGCATTATGCTTTTTTATAAGCTCGTTTATCTGGTGATAAAGTCTGTCCTGCAAAATAACCTCACAGCCCTTTGCGGTTGCTCTGGCTTTTTCGATATATCTGAAATCAATGATAAGATACGCCTTATCCTTGAACACAACAAGTGTTCCGTCACTTGATTTCATACCTGTAAAGTATCTTCGGTTGACAGTATCGTTGATTATCCCGCAGTCGCAGATGTCACCAAGACCGGTCATAAGCTGCTCTAAATGTGTCATTGTGCTTCGTTGCTCTCCTCTTTCTTCCAGCGGTAGTAGAGCGAATCTACGGCAAGAATATAAGAATACTTTCCAAATCCGCAGATAGAGCCTGCACAGACAGGTGCGATGACCGATTTAGCACGGAATTCATCTCTTGCATTTATATTGCTGATATGTACCTCGATAACAGGTATCTTTATAGCAGCTATCGCATCTCTGATAGCATAGCTGTAGTGTGTATATGCACCTGCATTGATAATAACACCGTCAAAGGATTTCCTTGCAAGGTGGAGAGTATCTATTATCTCGCCCTCGCTGTTTGACTGAAAGACCTCACAATGAAACTGCTTTGAGATAGCGTGTTCGATTATATCATTGTTGATGCTTTCGTAGGTTTCATCACCGTATATCCCCGGCTCACGCTCGCCAAGAAGATTAAGGTTCGGTCCGTGGATAACAAGTATCTTTTTCACTCTGCTCACTCCTTATTTTACTGATAAATAGTAGTTTTTCATCGTTAATGCGTCTTTATCCTGTGTTCCTGCGCTTTCACATACAAATATCGGGGAAAGATTCTTTTTTGCAACGATCTCCATAAGCGGCTCGTAGTCTGGACCAAAGCCCTGGTTATCATCAAAGGTAAGGTGTTTTTTTTCTCCGCCGGGCTCGGTGAACATTATTTTTGAGAAATGGCTGTGAAAGATCTTTGTTCTGTCCGAACCGATTGCATTTTCCATTTCGCTGATGATCTTCTCATACTCTGCCTTGCCTTTTATGCAGCCGAACTCTCTAGCGTTGAGGTGCCCGAAGTCAACACACGGCAAAAATGTCTCATCAAGCTTGCAAAGCTCCAAAACCTCAGTCAGATCACCAAGCTGATTGACCTTTCCCATTGTTTCTGGACAGAAAATAATATACTCAAAGCCCTGTTCAACGGCAGCTTTTCTTGCCCTTGTGATGGTATCCTTTGCAAGTTCAAGAGCTTCTTGTCTGCTGATCTTTGCGCACGAACCCGAATGAATAACTATTCTTTGTGCGCCAAGTCTTTTGGCTGCATCGCAGGACTGAAGGATATAGTTTATACTGTTATCGCGCTTTTCGGGCTCTATGCTTGAAAGGGATATAAAATACGGCGCGTGCAGCGAGAGCGAAATATGATGCTCTTCCGCCTTATCACGAAGCGCAAAGGCAGTCTTGTCTGTTACTCTGACTCCCCTGCCGCACTGGTACTCATAGTGGTCAAGTCCCATGCTTTCAAGATAAGCCGGCGCTTGTATTGTTGACTTAAAGTTTGCGGAAAAGCTGTCGCTGTTTCCCGCAGGTCCGAATCTTGCAGGCATTATATCACTCCTTGACTATTCTTTTTCTGCTTGGCAGAAGCGGTTTTTCGATCGTTCGCTTGAACCTGAACGGCAAGCTTGTTTCAGGCTCCAACGGATAAACAAAACAGGAACGTATACCTGCAAGGTTAGCGCCCATAATATCCGTGAATATCTGGTCGCCGATAGCAGCGATATCGCACTTTTCAAAGCCCATTCTTCTGACCGCTTCATTTATGCCGTAGGTAAGTGGTTTTCTGCCATTGGCAACATATTCAAGATCAAGCAGCTGCGCAAACGGCTCTACCCTCGGCGGTTTGTTATTTGAAACGATAATAAGCTTTATACCCGCCTTTTTAACGCGTGCAAGCCAATCCATACTTGACTGCGGCGGCACGGGATTGTTGTGCGTAGTAAGTGTATTGTCTATGTCAAGTACAATACCTTTAATATGCTTTCGCTTTAAGAATTTAGGCGTTATACCTGTTATGTCATTAAAAACATATGTAGGTCTGAATATCATTAAAACTCTCCTGACTAAACAAAAAACGGGCACAAATATGCCCGTTTTGATCAATATTAGTATTTACGCTTACGAGCAGCTTCAGACTTCTTCTTACGCTTTACTGAAGGCTTTTCGTAGTGTTCTCTCTTACGAACCTCAGCAATAACGCCGTCTCTTGCGCAAGATCTCTTAAAGCGCTTGAGTGCTGTATCCAAAGTTTCGTTTTTACCAACACGAATTTCTGCCAAAACTATTCCCTCCCTTTGCCACCTTTGACAGAGGTAATAAGTATAGGTCATTTCGTAAAGCAAGGTGATAGTGAAGGCGTTCGCTTTTGCAAACACAAAACGGATACCGTTTCTTTCAAACGTCGCTGTTACGACCACTCTGTCTGATTACACTTACGAAATCATCATACCTGTACAATTACAATGTAATTATACAACATATTGCATATAAAGTCAAGTGGTTTTTTAATGTTTTTTTCACAAAATTTCATATTTTTTATTAACACGCCATAATACATGATAATAATTACTTACTGTTCGTGCCGTGTCAGATATCTTTCCTCATTTCGTCATAGCACAGAAAATCGCCGTTTTCCGCAATGACTGTATGGTAATCGGTCTCGATATATCCGCGTTTTCTGTAAATATTCTTCGCAGGAAGAGATGCGTCAAGAACTACCTCGTGATAATCCTGGGCAATAACGATCTCGGCGTGATCCATAAGTGACCTGCCGTAGCCCTTGTGCTGATGCTCGGGAAGGACAAAAAGGCGCTTTATCTCATTGCCGTCAACGGTTACTGTGCCGACGTATTCATCATTGTCAAGCTGAAGGATATACACCTTTCCTGCCTTTATGTCTTCAATTATGCGTTCATCGGTATGGTGCTGAAGAAAATAATCGACCGCACCTGCGGGATAGTATTTTGGGTAGACCTTTGTTATAGTCTTTTGTGTGATCTCCTTTACAAAACTGAATTCGTTAAGCTCTGCCTGTGATATTCTCATTTTTATCCCTCCGTTAGATTTCAGACTTTTTTGCTTCCGCACTCGTGGCAGAATGCAGACCCATTGACCTGCGCACCGCAATTATTGCACACCCAGCTTTCCTGCTCCCCTTCTGCTTCAGCGGTATTGCTAACAGCTCTTGGATTTCTTGCGCCGCAGGTAAAACAGTACAAACCGCCTTTAACCTCACAGCCGCATCTTGGGCATACCCAAGGATCGTTATCACAAGTATATCCTGACGATGAATTGTCGTCAGACCTAAAAGGCGGCTCACACATCATACCCCGCGCAGGCATCTGGTTAGGGTATGGGTACGGGTAAGGAAAGCTCGGCTGAACAAAATTCGGCGGCAGAATAACAGGCGCTTTATTATCACTATCATTGGAGGTCACACTTGGATCGCCGTCGGAACTATGCGCAGCTGTGCTGTTTTTGACATATCCCGGTTTTACAAAGCCGCATTCACAGCAAAAGCAGCCTGTATTTTCATGACCGCAGATCTGACAGACCCAAATATCGTTGCTTTGTGACATGATATCGCCTCCTGTTGTAACTGTTATTCATCGTTCATTTTCTTTAGCTCTGAATATGCAAAAGGTATTGCGAGGACCATAGAACATACATCTGCTGCCGCCTGTGCGCATTCAACTCCCGTTAATCCGAATAATGAAGAGAAAGCAAACAGCAGCGGAATAAAGAATATACCGCTTCGTGCAGACGAGGAAATCGAAGCCTTAATGCCAGCACCTATGCTTTGCAGCATCATGTTTGTCATAACGATACCACTCATAAGCGGTAATGTTACCGCTTGAAATCTCAGTGCTTTTGAGCCTATGGCAATAACATCGGGATCATCTCTGAAATATGATACTATCTGCGGGGCAAAAACAAAGCAGGCTGTTGCTACAACGATAAGAAACAATGTCCCGTATTTCAGGCAGAAGAAATAGCCTTGTTTTACGCGCTTTTTAAGATTTGCACCATAATTGAAAGAGCAGACAGGCTGATAGCCTTGACCGAATCCGATGAGTGCGGAAGATACGAGCATCAGCGTTCTTGTAGCCACCGACATACCTGCGATAGCTGCGTCGCCGCCGAATTCTCCTGCGATCTTGTTGAGCATTATAGTAGCCAGCGCAGCAAGCCCCTGCCTGAAAAGCGATGGGATGCCTCCGTTGATGATCTCAAGAATATAGTGCTTGTTGATCTTTATATTCTTGAATCTGATATGTATGTTTACTCCCTGTTTGCTGCCTATCATAAGTACGATAAAGCTGATGATCTGTCCGCTGACTGTTGCAAGTGCAGCGCCGCTGACACCGAGATCGAATACGAATATAAACAACGGGTCAAGAGCGATATTGGCAATCGCTCCTGCGAGAAGACCGAACATCGCATAAATAGCGCTGCCCTGAAAACGAAGCTGGTTGTTTATAACGAACTGACCCGTCATAAAAGGCGCACCAAGAAGGATTATCCGCATATAATTCTTGGTGTCTGCAAGCGTGGTCTCGGTGGCACCCAGCATATCTGATATCGGCTCGACAAGGAATATACCAACAAGCGCGATAAGTGTACCGATGATAAGTGACAAAGCAAATCCTGTTGATGCGACTTCATTTGCCTGTTTGGTGTCATTTGCACCAAGCATTCTTGCAAGGTAGTTGCCCGAACCCTGTCCGCACATAAACCCTATAGCCTGAATTATAGCCATTACCGAGAAAACTATACCTACCGCTGCGGTAGCCTCTGTCGATATCTTGCCGACAAAGAAAGTATCGGCAGAATTATATATTCCCGTAACGAGCATACTTATTATAGTCGGTACAGAAAGCTTCAGGATAAGCTTTGGAACGGGCGTTTGCGTCATATAGATATAACGCTGTGACCTTTCATCTGTATTTGTCAAAAGAATTACCTCTTTGCTTAAAGCAAATGTCACCCGTGCAGAGTGACATTTGATGATTACTTAACTACAATATTTACAAGCTTTTTAGGAACATATATCTCCTTGACGATAGTTTTTCCGTCAATTATAGATGCTATGTTGTTCTCGGACTTTGCCAGAGAAATAACAGTATCCTTATCGGCATCAGCAGAAATATTCAGTTTTGCCTTTACCTTGCCGTTGACTTGTACGACTATCTCGATCACGTCCTCAACGAGCTGTGCAGGGTCATATGCAGGCCAGGGCTCGTATGCAAGGCTTTCCTCGTGGCCGAAAATGCTCCAGATCTCTTCGCATATGTGAGGCGAAATGCACGACAGCATTTTGATAAGCCCCTCTGCGTAAGCCTTCGGGCAGCTCTCGTTCTTGTATACAGCGTTCACGAAAATCATCATCTGGCTGATAGCCGTGTTGAATGCGAGCTGTTCAAAATCATCTGTTACTTTCTTTACAGTCTGATTATATACCTTTGCAAGCTTTCCGTCATCGGTCTCGGTAAGATTCTTTGGCTCGGTAAAGAAATTCCAAACTCTGTTCAGGAACTTTCTTGCGCCCTCAACACCGTTCTTGCTCCACGGCTTGCTGACCTCAAGAGGTCCCATAAACATTTCGTACAGACGAAGTGTATCAGCGCCGTAATCCCTAA
>Ga0310691_10008491_pt1 | contig 10524 bp, 28 predicted proteins | sample 176DNAGHGlowgp2_FD_203887 | JGI IMG/M metagenome (GOLD analysis project Ga0310691, IMG submission 203887) | Sheep rumen microbial communities from Palmerston North, Manawatu-Wanganui, New Zealand - 1766 DNA GHGlow gp2 (v2) (version 2) | ecosystem: Host-associated > Mammals > Digestive system >... | reverse complement strand
GTAGCTGAATATCCCTCTGTCACGGCGTCCGCTGTCCGAATTAGATCCTTTCCTCTCGTAGTAATTACTGTACGAGGTTTTGGAATATCCGCTTCTTACCTTTGGATCACCGCCAACGAGATAAGTAACCGTGTCCAGAATCGAGTTTCTTACCAAAGGACCGATGTAATTATCAAGAATCGTCCTTGGGATCTCAGAAAGATCGTCCGGCAGTAACCACTCTACAAATTTTCTTAAATCACTTTTCTTTCTTACGGACACAGCCCCTTTTTTTGGCTTAGGCTTCGGCTTATTTTTCTTCTTGGCGTCTTTCTTACTTTTATTTGAGTTGGACGCGTAATCAAACATTAAGAACTCCTTTCGAAAAATATAAAAAGAGAGACCCTGCGAATCTCTCGCAAGATCTCTCCCGTGTTTAAACGACACTTATTTCAGGTTTGTTTACTCCTCGTCGTCCACCTCCTCGGCTTCAACATCAATTACAGTTTCGTCCTTTCTTCTCTTCCGTCTCTTAGGTTTCTCCTCTTCGTCATCCTCGTCATGTGCGATCAGTCCCGCAACTTTCGGTTTGACCACTGCATCGGCCACCATGCCTAATGCAAATGCTCCTGCGCCTACGATTGCGACTGTCTTCCAATCGAGTCCTGTAGTTGAGATTCCTTCAACGATTTCGTCTGTAACGTTGTTCATGATGTTTTCTTCCATGTTGGTCTCCTTTCGAATAAAACCAAAATATAATTAATCGTTTGCATAATAGCCTCTGCAAATTTTACGAATCATTAAAACATGCTTCGGCTATAGTCATATACCGGCTCGACCAGAAAGTCGATTACAAGGCATGGTCTTCCGTCTTTAGTAAGCTGTGAACTGAACGAAACGTCTATTAAGCCCTGATCAATATGCCAACCGAGCAAATCTCCGCATTTGACATCGTCAAGACCTATCTCGTAATAGTATTCATTGAGCGAAATATAACACTCGTCCATCATCTGCTTATTAAGATTGTTAATTGCCCGTCTGATCGTCTCCTGATCTGAGTAAAAAAGTCTTTTTGTCCATGGATCATAGCAAAGAGTATTACCGCCTATGGATATAACATTCTCGATCTTCGCCGGTACCTGATCTCTTGCAACGGCGTCTCTAATCTCCTGCTCCTTTTTCTCACCGAGAATTTCACGAGCGTTCTTCTGATAGAGCATATGAGCCGTCTCAAGCCCCGAATAAGCTGTTGCGAATGCGATCACACGATTATTCATCATTCTGTGCGACTGGATGATAAGACCCATACCTACTGCTTCGGTTGTAAGCGGGAAAATATATCTTTTCCACGTAGCCTTGACGATTTCTTTCTTTGTTACCGGCTCAGGATCTTTTTCTTTCTTTTTCTCCTCCTTAAGATCCTCAATATCATCAAGAGCTTTTGGTGTCTCGTATACAGCCAGCACAGCCCCAATGACCATTGATGCAATACCAAGCCCTAAAACAATCGTCGGACCGTTCTTTGCTAAAGACTGTTTTACTTTTCCGAACTTTTTCATGCCTCCTCCTTTCAAAATATAAAAAGAAAAGAGAGTCTACCGGTTAGTAGACCCTCCGAATCTTAAGAAGACTTCTCATTCGAAAGTCTCTTAATTGCTGCTTCGACCTGCTTTGTAATCTTACGGTCTAATTCGATCGCTTCGAAGTGGGCTTCGAGTATCCCAGCTCCTGCATTGATCAAAGCTCCCGTAAGTTTTAATACAACAAGTCCTGTCTGTTTATTAAGACCTATCTTCATGATAATCCTCCTTTCATTAAAGCGGTTGCTAATTTTGCGATGTCGTCTTTTGTGATGTCAATCGACCCTGCTAAGGACAGAATGATTGAATTATCCTTGTCTGTTACCACAAGGGACGAAAGATCCACATTGACATCGATTCCAAGTTTTTTACGTACGAACCCGCTTACAATCGTTGACACAAGACCACTTGCAAACGGGGATTTAAGATCTATTAAATTCATATGTCACCTCTTTAAAAAATATAAAAATTACTATTCGTTGGTCTCATTCGTATCATCGGTCTCTGGTTTATCGACCTCGATCAATGGTTTTCTTTCCTTCTTCTTGATCTCGGATACCTTGAACGAACCTTCGTCTGTATCCATTACGAAAGCTTCGCCGTGTTCTTCCTTAAACACCTTATTAGTAATACTTTTTCTGCCAGCAGCATAACCCTTGTCGTATCCTTTACGGTAACGATCCTTACGCATATACCACACGGCTGCTACACCAAGGATGATTACGAGCTTTCTGCTTACCAGGATTTTTCCATTGTCATTACTAGTCATCGTTTACTCCTTTCAATGACAAAACTAAAATATAAAAAAGAAAGAGAGGGATTCGCACCCTCGACTCTCAAAACTGAGCGTGTTCCTGTCACACCTTCTTTCCACTATAGAACTTGCAAATTTTGCGAATGTAGAAACGCTGTAGGAGTGATGTAGGAATATCATGCCTAAGTCTTTGCAAATACTTGCTCTAAGCTACTCCTACATGTGCGACAAAGACAAAGAGAACCCGTAGATTCATACGAGTCCTCCGTCTGACCTAATACTTTCTGAACGGCTTAAACAGCTCTTTCCAGAGATACTTATTTGTTGTCGATGTGTACGCTCCGGTTTCCTCGAAGTTCCAACCCTTCTTAAACCACAGAGATCGTACAACAATATCAAATACATTCGATCCGAATCCGATTGCGTGCTTTGCCACAATATCCCACCACTGTCTTCTTGCTTCTTCATCATACTTTTCATGATCGGATACAAGGTTACACAATCGTTCGAAATTTTCTGCTGCTGTCGTGTATTCCTCTGAGGTCGGATCGAGTTCGTTCATTCGTTCGAGTACTCGTTCCGTCTCATCGACAATTAATTCGTAATTCATAAAGACCTCCTTTCGTCTTCCAGATTTATTAGTCATAATAGCAATTGCAAAGTTTGCAAAATATAAAAAGAGAGACCCTGTGAATCCATCACAAGACCTCTCGTCCTTGATTAGAGTACTTTAATTTTTACGGCTGTCTTAATAGCTTTCATACCATACTTCGTTACGATCGGAAGCCCTTTCTTCGCTACAAAGGTGCCTGCTCCAGCCATTAATCCTTTAGTGAAGCTCTTAACGCCTTCATACGAAATCTCTTTAACTTCCTCTGGCGTAACGTTTTCTTTTATTACTGCCATTGTTTCTTTAATTGCCATATTTCGTTCCTCCTTTCACTAAAGGGAGTGTAGAAATTACGGACAAATATAAAAAGAAAAAGAGCTTATTTCTAAGCTCTTACAAATACCTTTCGATAACTTCTTTAAGATCTTCGTTGCTCATCTCAAGACAGATGCTCAAGTCAACCAGAGTCGTATCTTTCTCTGTGCCATTAATATTACAATCTCTAATGGTCATCGCGAGATCAACTCCCAGCTGTTCTTTAACAACCTTCTTTATGATTTTTTCAACGATCATTCTTCCTATATCGTTACCTAAAACGATCTTTGTTAAAATCTTATTCATCTCTTTTCCTCCTAAATATCATCAAAATTTACTATATTCTTTCCATAAAATACCTTGCATTTTTTGCGAATTTTTAGGAGAAAAACAAAGAGAACCCGTAGAATTTTACGAGTTCTCCGCCTGGTTATTTCACGAGACGAGCCATAATTTCGTCGCCATTAGGATACGCTATTATAGTGCTCTTACCATGTTTCTTATGATTCTTTTTTACCTCCTTTCTAAGATTGTTCATAGCGTTTCTATCCCCTTTCTCAACGCCTCCGTGTCTACATACGATAAGCGTGATAAGAAACGAAATCGCTACAAATATCTTTGTCCAGGTCTGATCACTCATACCCATGTTAAGACCGTATAAGCCATAACGTTCTTTTACTGACTTCAACATTTTAGACTCCTTTCACTTTGTTGAAATAGACCTTTCGTAATAGACCCTGTAAACTTTGCTATGGTGACACGAGCTCCATATTAAGATCACCCGGAGCGAATACCATATCAATCACTACGCACTCAAGATCTCCTTCAATCTTTGTAATGTGATGCTCGAAGTCAATCCAGAAAATACCTTCGTGTTCGTCATAAGCGTCCCAGCCCTTGTAGTCCGAACCGTCGTACGCCTCTATACCAAGGAATTCACACCACTCATAGACGCTCACGTAGCCACGAAGAATATAATTCCTGTTTAAGTGGTACTCGGCATCCATAACCGCTGACAGAGTAGACTCGAAATATCTATTAAGATAAGTATCATAGAAGAGCCTCGTGTATTCGTTGGTATCAACCATTCGTACGCTGTTTTCTACAATACTCAGAGCACTAAGATTAACCTCGTTTGCCTTCTCAACCGCAAGAGAGTCCAGTACCTTCTGATGTCCTTCCTCTCCGTAAATATCTTTTACTGCGTCTTTATACCTCGTATACTTGCTGTGAGCCAGTGTGTATGCCGAGAGTATTGAGAGCTGTTTCTTCCTGCTAAGATAGTTCGACCCAAATATAAAAAACACAGTAGCTCCTGCGACGGTTACAGATGGTGCGTAACAGGGTGCTACTGTCTTTACTATCTCAAGCTTTGTTAGTTCTTCTGTCTCTTCCTTTAATTCTTCGAGTTTCTCTTCTGCCTTACGTGTATCTCTTACTGTAAATATAAAAGTGGCGACCACTCCTGCAGCCGCCACAATTGTGAGAATTTCACTTTTCCCAAATTTCAACACCGGGTTATTTTTCGATTTCATTTTCCTTTTTCGCTTTGTTCTCATTATCATTCCTTTCTTTACCAGCCACTAACGATCTCACCTTTTTAACAAACTCTTTGTCTTTTGAAACAATATACCTCGATGTCGTAATACAAGATACTATAATGCAAATGTTACAAATAATACATATTACGACGCACACAATACTAACAGGGGTCATCTGTGATTCTCCTTTCCCTTGATGTGAAGTATTACAAATGTTCTTTCATCCTTCGGGTTAAACACCCAATCATCCATATCCGCTTTGCCGGTTGCAAGATCGAGTGTACCCCCTTTGAATTTTACAAGTTCATGTGCACTGTCAATTACCACCCCCAAGATGATTCCAGCAATAAATACTGCTACGTAAATTAAAATAAGTTTTATCATTCTTCCTCCTCTGTTAACTGACGAATAAGTTCCTCTGTCCAGTCGTAATTCAGATATTCAGCGTTGTCTACAAGTAAAGCGACCACCTTTTTACACCGGTATTGTTTCTCTGGGTCATCCATGTTATCAACCTCATAATCTAACATGTGTCTAATTGCAATATACTGAGCTATAGACATCTTTCTTTTTTCTTGTTCTATAGCATGAATAGCCGCAGATGTAAGACCAATAAATTGTCCGACATCTTTTAACCTCAATCCAAAAACAACACGAATGGCTTTAAGATTCTTCTGAAGATTTATTACGGCGTCGGTTTGCCTTGTTTTCTTAGCCATCTCAAACACCTCCTATCTGTACTCCAAAAGTTCAATGACGATAACTAAAAACAACATTAAATTCGTGAATACCACGCTTGAAAATATCTTTTTAATCATAGTTGCAGTCCCTCAACCGGTGTATATGCTCACACCCTCTGCTACATAAAGATTTAAGTAATTCCAATCCTTCGTTGATCATCGTTTGTTCGCCTGATACATATTCGTAAATATCTTGCAGTAAGTGAATTGTACGAAAACTCTCCTCGACACCTGACGCGTTTTTTACACTAATACATGGAAGCGTCTTTTCATCAACGTGATACTTTCCGTATTCATCCTTCACCGCTTTAACCCAACCTTTTTGTATCCATGCGTGAATTGTGCTGATGCTCACATCATAAACTTCCGCACATTCTTTTACGGTCGTTTTATCCCTGCCTCCATTCACTTCCTAAAAATATAAAAGTTGAACTGCGGTCTGGCTCGGTCGCAATAACTATCTGCTCGCCGTCATCCGGATACCTGTACGTCCCAACCACGACCGAACCATTTGTAAGTGCCAGATCATTACCAAGAGACTCTTCCTTGCTAACCTCTCCCCAATCGCAGACCGCGTATCTGGCAAGACAGTCTGCACAAAAATAAGAAAAGGGCTCATCCTGCTTCAGACGAGCCCAAACCTTTTCGGTCTTTCTTACTTTACCAATATCAAATTTTGTTAACATTTTCCTCCTTTTTAGAAATATAATCCTGACATTCGTTAAAAAATTCTTTGGTCTCTTCGATCGACCCAAGAGTTACTCCCGCGAGATATTTCACGGCTGAACGATCTATTGCTGCCCTACCGATTTTTAAATAATACATGTTCAGGTCCTCGTCTTTACCAAACTCGATACCGTATCTTGGATAATCATCAAATTTATGTTTTTCTTCATACTTATACCAGGCGTTAACAATATGTGCACCAAGATACATACTCCCAGCACAAGCTGTAACCACAAGTCCTGCTTTTACAGCTTTCTTTGTTCCGTCGTCTAACTGGTTCCATTTGTCTTTGATCTTTTTAAACATCTTTTTCCTCCTTATAATATGATGCGTCGATTAACGGACAAATTTCCAGTCTATCATCTCCATATGGATTAACCTCTTCGTACGTTAAATAGCATTTAAGCGGGTACATTTCCTCGTAACTGGCGCAAAAATAACACTCACCACAGTTCTCCGGCATGTCAATCGGTACTAATATCATCACTTCTCCTCCTTAAAACTTAAACCATAATTTTCCATAGCTGTCATCAACTCTTTGAGTGCCTCTGGACCGAAACCTCTAATATTCATAAGTTCTTTCGCGGTTTTGTTCTGTGCTGCCTGTAAGCTGAGAATACCATTCCTTTGCAAGAGGTTAAAAAGTCTTCTTGTTATCGATCCTTTCTTGTCAAGAGTAAATAAACCGGTTTCGCTTGTCAATTCTTCTCTACGTGCATTTTCATATCTCATTGCTTCAGACATCCGCCAATTAAAATTTTTTATGGAGTCTAAGCGGATTTTTACACGATTTGAAAGATCCTCTTCTGAAATACCAATCGACTCTAGATACTCGTCAATGAAAATATAAAAACCCACTAACGAGTTGATAATCTTGTCGTTATCTTCTGAGTGTTCTATATTTGCAGATAATGATTTAAGGTGACATAAAACCTGTGTTTTAGCATCAAAATTCATAATATCCATGTATTTGACAACGTCCGGATTATATGACATTATTCTTCCTCCTTCATCTTATCCAGCAACTCATAAACCTTCGTCCCCACAAGAGCTTCAGAGATTCCTGCTCTTTCCATAAAGGCTCTGCTGTAAATATAAACATCGGCGAATGACTCGATCAAATTAAGCCATGCATCCTTACGAGTGTCATTAAGATCAACAAGAAACTTAATCAAATCTTCGTCTGTATCAATATCACCAGGTATAACCACGTCACCCATCGCAGATTCAAACGCGTATGCATCACTTTTAAGCGAGTTCAGACGAATAGTAAGCTTTGTAAGAAGTGATTCCTTATTATCGTCTGAAATCTTTTTGTAAATATGATAATCGTTAGTTGATCTATTCATGATTTTCCTCCTTAAGTTCTTCGAGTTTTTTAACTACTTCTTTAACCGTCATGTCACCAAAGGTGCGTTTCCAAACGTCTTTATACTTCTTCTTTTTCAAATGCTTGTCTACAGCGTTCGTGACCACGATTGTTACGAGTGCTATTGTTGTTATCCATGAGGATATCGACATTTTTAGTCCTCCTCTGTTTCTTCATTTACAAGAACTCTTTTATAATATATTTGATAATCACGATCATCATTATTATTGGTGCTATAATCATAATAGCTTTAACGATAAGCCCATTTACCAGCATAACTATTCCTCCCTCAATCTTCCAATAACTTTTTCAGACGATAGCGTAAAGCTTTAATCAGTATTTTATGCTCGTCTATACGATTGTTAATAAGTTCAATATCATTTCCCATCTCTTCTACTGCATACTCGAATTTCTCGATCTGCTTTTGAAGGATTCTTCGTTCATCTTTCATTTGTTTTGTCTCCTAAATATAACCTAATAATACCGGGTCTCGGTCAAAACTAATTATCTTATACCCTTCCAATGTTTCGGCTTCGACATGTGTCTCAAGAAAACCGTCTTCCAAAACCCAACCAATTCCGTCTAAATTAATACCACCGAGTTCCAAATCGAGAAGATCTTCAAAATCTTGTACCGATACAGATCCGTCCTCGATTAAAATTTCATTCATTTTATTTACAACTCTTCTAAGTTCGTCCTCTGTTATGTGAATCGGTGTCATTGTAAACGAATCTATAAAAACATGTTCTTTCGTCTTTTCTACTTCGTCGTAAATAGCTAATATACCTTGTTGCAGCGCATATACGCCGATGCTCCTATTATCTTTTTGCTTCTCAAACTCTGTTTTCGCGTATTCCAAAGCTCTCCACGCAGCACCGAGTTTATCACGGATCTGTTTACTTTTTTCTGGTGTCATCGTTCTACCTCCTCGTAATCTACTAACGGACAAATGATCGGCTTTAAGTTCTCTTTTTTACCACTCAAAATATAATCACGAATAACTTGACTAGTTAACATACACTCTATATCCGGGTCCGGAAACGTTCTAACTTTAGTGAAGCAACACTCGATACAACCTATTGGTGGATCCATTACTAATAATTTCATTCCGTTACCTCCATGGTTTCCAAATTCTTTTATGAATTTCAGCACGGACATCTTCTTCTCTGATTCCGACACGGTGCATATAAGCCCGGGTGTAAATATAAACATCTGCTAACTGATCAACCAAAGCACACCAGGCACTGTACTCTTCCATACCAAGACTTTTAAGAAGATGAGCTTCTAAATCTTCACATGTCTCAATATCATCAGGAATTTTTGTCGTATCCATAATCGATTCGAAATAAGCAATTCTCGTAGCAAGGTCACTCATGTTAAAGTTAAGTTTCCACGGAAGCGAATCGCCCATGGTCTCCTCTATATGCTCGTAATACGGCATGTTATCGAATGGAAATCTTCCGCTTGTTTCTTTTGACATTTTCTTTACCTTCTTTCTAAAATATAAAAAACTAAAGAGCCTACGTTTCCGTAAGCTCTCAACTTCACACACTTTGCTATGTTACTTATAATGATTCTTCTGGTATAATTTCTACTATACAATCTTTTGCTAATGCTAAATTACGCTGCGCCATATTCAAATAGATCGATATTGGATCATCTACTTCGGCATACTTTACTTTCATATGCTCAAGCATAGTCCATATATCGTCCAATTTGTCATGTGCGTCTAACGCGTCAATAATGTCATCCTTATACTTTAATTCATATACCATTTATTCTTCTCCTTTCAAAATATAAAAAACATAGGCTCTGTGCCTCCACTATAGAATCTGTATTTTTTGCGGATAAAAAGAAAAAGGGTCTGTTACAGACCCAGCGCTCTCTTTGCCTTTCTCTTTTCCTTAAATATAATTCCAAGGCAAATCAGTACTGTTCCATAAAAGACCACAGCTTCAAATGTTTTCTTTATAATCCATTTTACTAATCTCATAATAATCTCCTTTACTTATAATACTCTATTGTTTCATAATAAAACCTGCATTTTTTGCGAAAATTACTAAAATATCATCAAAAATAAGGCCAAAATAGACGAAATTGCGTGTAAGCTCATGAGAGCCTGTTAGAGCGATTTAGGTGCTATATTGACCAGTAGGTTCTGTTTCTTTTTAACTCGCCTTATATCGCCTCTCAGAGCGTCGTTTTTCAAGTAAGCCCTTAAAATTTTGCCAAATATCACAAAAACAAAGAGAACCCGTAGAAATATACGAGTTCTCCCGTTCGTCACCTCCTATTCGGTTTCATAGGACGAGCGTAATTGTAAAGCTCCTCCATTAAAATCCTCGCTCCCGCATCTCGAACACAGTTGGTAATGTCTATGATCACCCGTTCGTACTTCTTGAGCTTGTCAAGTCCCATACATTTGACCTTACTCGAGAATACGGACGTTGTGACCACACACATACCCATTGTGCCAATCAGCAGAATCGATTTAATGTGTTCTTTCTGTAACTGGTCCATATTAACCTCCTTAATAGACGCTGTAACTGTTCATTATAGGAACTGTAGGTTTTGTAAAATATAAAAACAAAGAGCGTCTGTAAAAGTTCTACAAAACGCTCCCGTTTGTGATTTAACTATTTGTTACTTTATCAATTGCTTTTACCACAAGATCTTCTATATAGTCATCAACTTTAAAATCTGATTCTTGTAAAAAATCTACTATTGATTTAAGCGTTTCTACAAAGTCGTCTGTCATAGTTATTCACCTCCACTAAAGAGTGTGTAAACTTTGCTAAAATATAAAAACAAAGAGAACCCGTAGATTCATACGAGTCCTCCGTTTGTAACTACTTTCCTTCTTCAATTAGGTTCTTTACTTTTTCACTATACCCCTCCAAAAGAGCATTC
>Ga0310691_10008490_pt1 | contig 10526 bp, 7 predicted proteins | sample 176DNAGHGlowgp2_FD_203887 | JGI IMG/M metagenome (GOLD analysis project Ga0310691, IMG submission 203887) | Sheep rumen microbial communities from Palmerston North, Manawatu-Wanganui, New Zealand - 1766 DNA GHGlow gp2 (v2) (version 2) | ecosystem: Host-associated > Mammals > Digestive system >... | reverse complement strand
GACTCCAGTATCCCCTGGGCGAGCGTGATGCTGGCAGGAATGCCGGAACGGTGCATCTCGCTCACGGCAATGGGAGCATACTTCTTTATATATTCATTTTGAGGAGTGTCAGACAGCGCCACCAGCCCCATCAACATCGTCAGAAATATCAGAAGACATCTTTTCATATTTGCGAATATACGGAATTTCAAAGATATCTCCATCATTTACGGCGATTGTTTCGGGGAAAATCTCCCTGCATTCTTCCTGAAGCAGGGAAATGTCCTTGACCCTCGATGAGAAATGGCCGATCAGCAATTTCCCGGCCCCGGCATCCCTGGCGCAAACGGCCGCCTGTCTGGTGGTTGAATGGAAATACTGTTCGGCTTTGCTTTCCAGCTCCGCCGGATAGGTCGATTCGTGATAAAGCAGATCGACGCCCTTCACATACTCAGTCAGCCCCGGGAAAGGCGCAGTATCGGAAACATACGCAAACGAACGCGGCTTCCAGGGATTACGCCTCGGTTCCACGATCTCGTCGAACCTGTAGCCGTAGCAGTCGATCTTATGATTCAGCGGAAACGCCGTCACCTGCAGAATGGCGGCTGCCGGAAAGGCGCCCTCCTCCGCTGAAAACGCTCCGTCGGACGATTCCGCAGCCGCAATAGAGGGACCGGAGCTTTCCTCCACGAAACCTTTTTTCAGCGAGTAACGAAAAGACGCAGGTCCGGCGATTTGATGGAACACGATTTCGTATCCCAGTTCCTGCCCGAAATATGACAGGTAGAATTTGATGATGGGCCCGAGATTCTGAGGGCCGAAAACATGAAGCGGAGCGATGCGGTGATACAGACTCATCGTACTCAGGATGCCGAACAGCCCGAAGCAATGATCCCCATGGATGTGGGAAACGAAAATTGCTTCGATCTTCAGGAACGAAAGATGCTCCTGACGTATGCGCTGCTGAGTACCTTCTCCGCAATCAATCAAGAACAAGCGCCCGTGCACGGACAGTGCCTGGGCGCTTGGATTTCTGTCGGAAAAGGGCAGGGCCGAAGCCGAGCCCAATATCGTCAGAGTGAAGTTCATCGAAAACTACTCACCCTTCTCAAGTTTCTCCTTGAGAGCGGCAAGAGCGTCGATGTCACCGAGGGTGGTCTTCTCGACAGCCTTGTTGATGTTCTTCACTGCCTTGGTTGTAGAAGCGGCCTCGCTTGCGGCAGCCTTCTCCTTGACCTCCTGATAAGTGCGGAGGTGGCTGAGGAGGATGCGGTTGGTGCTGCGGCGGAGCTCAACGACCTTGAAGGGGAGCTTGTCGCCTACGACTGCCTGCTTGCCGTCTTCCTTCACGAGCTCGCGGCTGAATGCGAAGCCTTCTGCTCCGTCGAGGGTGATGTTGGCACCCTTGTCGGTGGTGGAAGCTACGGTACCCTCAACTGTTGAGCCTACAGGGAACTTGGCCTCGATCTCGTCCCAAGGATTAGGAGTGAGCTGCTTGTGGCCGAGGCTGAGTTTGTGATTCTGCTCGTCGAAGTCGAGAATCTGAACCTCGATGGTATCGCCGGGAGCGACAACCTCTGAAGGATGCTTGATCTTGGTCCAGCTGAGGTCGCTGATATGAACGAGACCCTCAACGCCGTCTTCGAGTTCAGCGAATACGCCGAAATTGGTAACGTTGCGCACGGTAGCGGTATGCTTGCTGCCGACGGGATATTTCTCGCGGATGCTCTCCCAAGGATTTGCGGTGAGCTGCTTGAGACCAAGGCTCATCTTGCGTGCCTCGCGGTCGATGCTGAGGATCTGGGCCTCAACCTCGTCGCCGACCTTCAGGAATTCCTGAGCGCTGTGAAGCCTGGGGCTCCAGGACATCTCGGAAACGTGAACGAGTCCTTCTACACCGGGTTCGATCTCGATGAATGCGCCGTAGTCTGCGATGAGAACCACCTTGCCGGTAACCTTGTCACCAACCTTGAGGTCGGGATTGAGGTTGTCCCAAGGATGAGGGCTGAGCTGCTTGAGACCAAGAGCGATGCGTTTCTGCTGCTCGTTGAAGTCGAGAACCACGACCTTGATCTTCTCGTCGAGGGAGACGATCTCTTCGGGGTGGTTGACACGGCCCCAGCTGAGGTCGGTGATATGGATAAGTCCGTCTACGCCGCCGAGGTCGACGAATACACCGTAGTTGGTGATGTTCTTGACCACGCCTTCGAGAACCTGGCCTTTCTCGAGCTTGCCGATGAGTTCGGAGCGCTTTGCCTCCTGCTCGGCCTCGAGGAGAACCTTATGGGAAACAACCACATTGCGTCCTTCCTGATTGATCTTGACAATCTTGAAGTCGATGGTCTGATCCACGAACTGGTCATAGTCGCGGATAGGCTTGATATCGATCTGGCTGCCGGGGAGGAAAGCCTCGATTCCGAACACGTCCACGATCATACCGCCCTTGGTGCGGGTCTTGACATATCCCTTGACGATTTCGTCCTTTTCGAATGCCTCGTTGACCCTATCCCAGGATTTGAGAGTGCGTGCCTTCTTGTGAGAGAGCACGAGCTGGCCCTTCTTGTCTTCTGCATTCTCTACATAGACTTCCACTTTGTCGCCGACTTTGAGGTCGGGATTGTAGCGGAATTCAGGAGCAGGGATGACGCCCTCGCTCTTGCCACCGATAGTGACAACAACTTCGCGCTTGTTGATTGCTGTAACTTCTCCTTCGACAACTTCGCCCTCTACGATCTTGGAAAGGGTCTGGTCGTAGGCCTTGCGGATTTCCTCTTTTTCGGAGGAGCTGTAAACGCCGGAGCCTTCGAATGCATCCCAGTCGAAGTTCTCAGGAGCTACCGATGCGTTGAGCATCCCGGTTTCTTTTTTAATTTCTTCTGCCATAATAAATTTACTTTGAACAAATTAGTTGTTTGACATTATGTTTTGTGCTCCCGCGGGCATGCCCGCGCAATAAAAAGCCTGCAAAGATAGGAATTTTTTCTATATTTGCAACCGAATTAAAAACACAATTATGATTCTCACCTTTTTGCCGCAGCAGATTGCGGACATTCTCGAAATAGTCGCCACACTCACATTCGTCGCCTATCTGGTCCTTCAGATCATGCACAGCAAATGGATGTGGTATCTTTACATCCCCAGCTGCATCTGCGCAGCGCTCAATTTTTTCAACAGCGCCACCTGGGCTTTCGCAGCATTGAACGTCTATTACATCGTGATGGGATTCGTGGGCATCTACAACTGGAAAAAAGACAGCGCCGCCGCGAATGAAGCGACATCGGGAATCATCCTCAACAGGCTTCCCCGGAAGACGCTCCTGGTCAGCATCGCCATGGTTGCCGCCGGCATCCCCGCCTTGTATTTCCTGCTTCAGGCACTGAATGACCCCAACCCCTTCCTGGATGCAATCACCACGGCCCTCAGTATTATCGGAACATGGTGGCTGACAAAGTCTTACATCCAGCAGTGGTGGATATGGATCGTGGCCGACGTGTTCGCAATCTGGATGAACGTCAACCTCGACAACAAATGGTTCGTGGTCCAGTTCGTCCTCTGCATCATATCCTCGTTCATAGGTCTTTGGAACTGGAACCGACAAGGAACGTATCCGAACGAATAGGCTATTTTTTTATAACTCTTTCGAAAAACTGTATGTTCCTCCATCGTAATCCACCACGCGGTCCTCGCCGGGCAGGGTGATGGAAGCCACTGCCCCTTCAGGGACGGTGACAGTCCAGTTCCAGGTGTCGCCCTCGAACTTCCAGGCGCTCTTGATCAGCCCGGCAGCACTCTTGTATTCGGCCTCGAGATGGCCCAGGCGCTTGTCCGGAACGGGCTTCATTATGATGTGCCTGAAGCCGGGGCATGCAGGGTCGGAAGCAATGCCGGCAGCCGTTTCCCAAATCCACTCGCAGACGCATCCGTAAGCATAGTGGTTGAAGCTGTTCATGCCCTTGGGACCCATGCCTTTTTCAAGCGTATAGCTGTTCCAACGCTCCCAGATAGTGGTGGCTCCGTTGTCAACGGAATAGAGCCAGCTGGGGTTCTTGCGCTGGAAAAGGAGTTCGTAGGCGATGTCCACCATGCCATTGTCGGTAAGGGTCGACATCAGGATGGAGGTGCCGAGGAAACCGGTCTGCAGGCAGTTGCCGTGTTCGGCGAAATTTTGATGCAAGCGGGCTATGGTCGCCTCTCTAGCTGCTCCATCTACAATGTTGTTTTTCAGGGCGAACAAAGCTGGCGTCTGCATGGTATTCAGTATTTCCAGCTTGAAGCTGCCGTCGGCATTCAGGAAGCGGCTCTTGAGATACTCTCTTGCTTCGGCGGCCATGGATTCATATTTGGCCGCATCTTTGCCGGTGGCTTTTGCCATATCCGCCATCATGCCGGCATCGATTGCCCAGTAAGAGGCGCCCAGATAGCTCCAGTATTCTATGGTTTCAGGCTTGCGCGTACGCTTGCCATCCTGCAGGAAAGCCCCTCCACCATTGCTCTCCAGAGGTTCGTAGCTGAGCCAGTCCGCCCATTGGTAGTTTCCGTTTTCACCTGCCACGGTGGGGTGGTCGAACTTGGTTTCATTCACATGGAACATGTACTTTTCCATGGCATCCCAGTTTTCTTCAATTATGGCAGTATCACCGAACTGCTTCCAGACCGTCCAAGGTACGATCACTCCGGCGTCGGCCCACCCCAGACGCATCATGTCGCCACCGTACTGCGCTTTAGGCGCCACTCCGGGGAAAGCGCCTGTCTCGCTTTGGGAATCGCGCATGTCGCGCATCCACTTATGGAAGAAGGCGTCGGTATTGGCGAAGAATGATCCCGTCTCGGTGAACACCTGGGTATCGGCAGTCCAGCCGAGGCGTTCGTTTCGCTGAGGACAGTCGGTAGGAACCGACAGATAATTTGAACGTTGACCCCATACAGTATTGGAAATCAACTTGTTGACAAGATCATTCCCGGTAGTTATGCTTCCCGTCTCCAGATCAGCTGCGATAGAAGTGACGGGTACGGATTCGATGCTCTTGATACGGACTTTCCCAGTCGCTGTGACGGACACGAAACGATATCCGAAGAAAGTGCAACTCGGCTGATATTCCACATAGCCCTTCTCAGTGCCAAATGTATAATCTACTCTGAAGCAATCGTCGGGAGTACGGAGATTTGTCCTGTGAACACTGCCTTCAGGGCCGTCCATACCACGGCTCTTCGCACCATTGCCATCGTTGAGCAATTCTCCGGGGAGACAGGTCAGGACAGTCCCTTCCTCGGCTTTGAAAACAAATGAAGGAACCGCGGCGGCATTCTGTCCGAAGTCAACCACAAGAGTTTCTCCGGGCTCGAGCGAGATGGTCTGACCGGCTTTGTAATTCCTCTTTATCACCACTTTGCCGGCCTCCTCTTCAGTTGCGCCTTCAACATCTTCCCAAATGTATGCAAGGGCAGGTTTGAGGGCCAGATCCTTGCGGAGATACACCTCGGCACCGGCAGAAGGGAATATCTGCCCCTGGAACTCGCCGTTGATTTCGGGAGTTCCGAGTTTCTCCGGAGTTTCGTATCCGGGAGCGATGCGGGCGTCGTACTTCTCGCCGTCAAAAATCGCAGCATGTGTGACAGGACCCGCAATGCCTGCCTTCCAATGCTCAGTATCGGTGCCGAACAGCTCTACGGAACCATCTGTATACTTCAACTGCAGAACTCCGCGGAATGCGGTTTTCCTGCCGATCATGCCTTCGTGACCGCCTGGAGTGACAATCTTGTCGCCCCACCAACCGGGGGTGGACTGCACGGCGAGTTGGTTGGATGCCCCCTCCTTGCAATCGAAGGCTCCGGTGATGTCGTATGTAAAAGAATACTTCGTCTTGGCGTAATGGGTGAAACCGGGTTTGAGGTATTCCTCCCCTACCGGCTTTCCATTGACGAACAACTGGTAAACGCCAAGGCCCGCAGTCATCCATTTTGCAGATTGAACCTGCTTGCTGTTTTCGGGTTCGGAAACAAACCAGCTCGCACCATCGGCCGCAAGGTGATTCTCCGCCGAACGGACCTTACCGGTGACAACCGGGGCATCCGCTGCGGAAATCCATTCGGAACGCTCCCAGGCGGAGTCGTCAAGTGCGTCAGTCCTCAAGCCTACGCTTTGCTGCCCTTTTCCGGATGAACAGGCAAATACTGACATCAAAGCCGTGGCGGTGCAGAATAAAATGAGAATTCTTTTCATAAAATAAAGTATAATACTTTCAAATTGAAGATACTCAGCGACTGATTCTGATGCAGTCGATGACTGCAGGGAGATCTCCGGAAGGAGAAGAAATCTCCACGAAGTTATCTCCCTTTTTCAACCTTACTTCAGCGGCTGCTTCAGAGTAGCCGCTGTTTGCTTTGAGTTCGATATCCTGCGCAACGCCGTTCACGGTCAGGACGGCCTTGCAGTCGACATCGGAGAAGTAGCGCACTTCCACAGTGTACTTCCCTCCTCTGCGCCGGTGCAGGGTGCGCCACTGCAGGCAATTGTCTTCCGACCCGCCAAGGCCTTTCACCACAGCGCCGCAGGACGCTCCTTCCATCTGCAAATATTTGGCTCCGCCGAGGCCAATGTCGTTGAAGGCAGGGATGTACCCCCACTCCGCCTCGTAGACGGAATCTTCTATGCGCTTTCCGCCCTTGACCGACAGTATCCTGGCATAGTGGGCGGGCACTTCCATCCGGATGCCCGGGGAACTTCCGAGATCTTCCCGGCGGACCAGGTCGCGCAGTGCAATCTCTCCCTTGAACCCGAGGATTTCTGCAGGAACCTCGAAAAGCACTGCTTCCTCGGAAGGATTGTAAAGTGCCACGGCCCGTTCAAGACCGCGCAAGGTCTTGATATCCTTCACGAACACGTACCCGCTTCCTTCGTGCTGAACCACATACGGCTGCAGTCCGAGGGGATCCTGATTGACGGCGATAAGTTCCGGGTTGGTGATGAGGGTGCGGGTATCTTCCGGCAGATACGCCAGGTCGCAGCCTATCATCAACGGGGAGCTCATGATGCACCACAGTCCGAAATGGGCTTCCTCCTCTGCAAAGGTCAGTCCGTTGCCCCGACGCAGCATGGAAGGTCTGCCGGCATATCCGACCACCAGCATATCCATGTCGTTGTATCTGCCGCCTCCGGCATAAGCGGAAAGGTACATGTTCATTCCCATTATATACGTGACGAACGGCCATTCCGGAGCGATGTCGCCGCTGATGCGCCAGGAGTTTCCCGCTTCGTTCACCCAGGTTCCGGGGTAATGCCAGCGGCAGATATTCACTTCCACGGGATGGGTGGAAACGCTGTCTATCACCTCGCGTATGCGGAGGTATCTTTCTTTAGTATCGAGTTTGAGATGGTTGCCTCCACAGAAATCTATCTTGATGAAATCGAAATTCCAGTCGTTGAAGTACACCTGGGCATCCTGGGCTTCATGGCCCCAGAATCCTGCCCCGAAACCGTAGAAATCGTCATTGTATCCGCTTCCGCAGGTGTTGTCGCCGGCATCGCTGTAGATGCCGGCCTTGAGTCCCAGGGTATGGATATGGTCGACTACCGGCCTCATGCCTCCGGGAAAGCGCACAGGATTCTCGGTCATTCTGCCGTTTTCGACGCGCGGGCCGAAATACCCGTCATCGATATTTATATGATCATAACCGGCTTCGGCCAGCCCTGTCGAAACCATGAGGTCGGCCTGCTGCATGATAAGGGTGTCGGATATATCCGTCATGAATGCGTTCCAGGAACTCCATCCCATAGTCGGGGGCTTCACCCCGACAACCTTCCCGTCGGTGCAGGAGAAGGAAAGGGCAGCGATGAATGCAAGTAACAAAAAAGACTTCATAGAATGGCTGTAAAGATAAGAATTTCTTATTATCTTTGTACCCCGTATTCAAATTTTTCATCATGATGAAATACGGGTTCGACAACGAGAAATATCTCAAAATCCAATCGGAGCATATCAAGAATCGCATTGCTTCTTTCGGCAATAAACTCTACATGGAATTCGGAGGGAAGCTATTCGACGACTTCCACGCCAGCAGGGTACTACCCGGATTCGAGCCCGACAGCAAGCTGAAAATGCTCATGCAACTGAAGGATGATGCGGAGATTGTCATAGTGATCAGCGCGGTCGACATCGAGAAGAACAAAGTCCGCAGCGACCTGGGCATAACTTATGACATGGACGTGCTCCGTCTCCGCGACGAATTCATCGAACGCGGCCTGAGCGTAAACAGCGTGGTCATAACCCACTACAACGGACAGTCCAGCGCCGAGGCATACCGGAAACGCCTTGAGGCGATGGACATCGTCGTCTACTACCACCACACCATAGAAGGATACCCAAATAACGTAGCTCTGATCGATTCCGAAGAAGGTTTCGGAAAGAACGACTATGTCATCACAACAAAACCGCTGGTGGTCGTTACCGCCCCGGGGCCCGGCAGTGGAAAGATGGCAGTCTGCCTGAGCCAGCTGTATCAGGAAAACAAGCGTGGCATCAAGGCGGGATATGCCAAGTTCGAGACTTTCCCCATCTGGAACCTTTCGCTCACCCACCCCGTGAACATCGCATACGAGGCGGCTACGGCGGATCTCGACGACGTGAACATGATCGACCCGTTCCATCTCGACGCCTATGGGGAAACGGCCGTGAATTACAACCGCGACATTGAAGTCTTCCCGGTAATGAACGCGCTATTCGACGACATCTACGGAAACAGTCCGTACAAATCCCCCACAGACATGGGAGTGAACATGGTCGGATTCTGTATCAGCGACGACGAAGTCTGCCGCGAAGCTTCACGACAGGAAATAATCCGCCGCTATTACACCGCCCTGTGCAACTTCGCTGACGGAAAGGCCACAGAGAACGAAGTGAACAAGATTGCGCTGCTGATGAAACGCGCGAAGATCGTGACTTCCGACCGCAAGACGACGGTAGCCGCAAAGGAAAGGCTGGAAAAGGCGGGTGTCGCCACAGGGGCCATAGAACTCGAGGACGGCACCATCCTCACCGGGGAGACAAGTCCCCTGCTCGGCCCCAGCGCGGCATTGCTGCTCAATGCGCTCAAGCATCTTGCAGGAATTGCGCACAACGTGAAACTCATTCCCCAGACCATGATAGCGCCCATCCAGAAGACGAAGGTGACTTATCTGCACGGGCACAATCCCCGTCTTCATACCGACGAGGTGCTTGTAGCCATCTCGATGATGAGTCTGATCGACGAGAACTGCAAGAATGCGCTCGACCAGCTTCCCAAACTGGCAGGAGCCCAGGTACACTCCACGGTAATGCTCAGCGAAGTCGACAGGAAAACCTTCAACAAACTGGGAATAGGGCTTACCTGCGACCCCGTACGCAAGATCAAGAGAAACAATCTGCCTAAGGTCTGAACTCCTGACGGTTCACGATGGAACGTCCGAGGGTGAGGGAATCGGCATATTCAAGATCGTCGCCGAAACCGAGTCCGCGGGCCAGGGTGGATATCTTCCCGGCAAGCCCGGAGATCTTCCTGTAAAGATAGAACGACGTGGTTTCTCCTTCCACGTCTCCGCTGAGGGCGAGGATGACTTCCGTCTGCGCTTCCTGCCGCTGCAAGCGTTCCACCAGAGAGTCGATGGAAAGATCGCCGGGGCCTATCCCGTTGATAGGAGAAATGATCCCTCCGAGCACATGGTACACACCGTGATACTGTCCGGTGGCCTCGATGCTCATCACGTCTCTCACGCTCTCCACAACGCAAATCGTATTGTGGTCCCGGCGCGTGTCCGAGCAGATGCTGCACAACTCTTCGTCGGACACCATGTTACATTCCTTGCAATAATGGATCTTGGTACCAAGGTCATCAATCGCCGAAGCGAAATGGTGTATGTTTTCGGCTGGTTGCCGCAGAAGATGCAGGGCAAGCCTGAGAGCGCTTCTGGAGCCTACTCCGGGAAGAGAACTGATGGCCTCGACGGCCTCTTGCAGGACTTTGGAAGGATATTCGTTCATATTTATATGCAAAAATAATCAAAAAAAAATTTTTTTTCTTATTTTTGCGGGCTGACTTGTCCGTGACGTCAGCTAACCCGTAAATATTAACCCTTCCAGCGCCCTTGGAGCGCCGGGAACAGAATTGGAAGTGGAATGATCAGCATTTTCTACAAGCAAGGAGCTGACATTAATGTGAGCCAACACGAAACGGATTTTGCCACCCTTGGCAAAGAGAACGTGTTATGGATAGACCTCCTGTCTCCAACAGGAGAGGAAAAACGCGCTACAGAAGCATTTCTCGGAACGGAAATCCAAAGCAGGGCCACTGCCGAGGAAATCGAAAGTTCATCCCGTTTTTCCGAAAACGACATTGCCATCTTCGCCAACACCAACTTCCTGTCGCCGGCTGACGACGAGATGGCGATCGATCCGGTGTCATTCACTTTGGTCGGCGATGTGCTGACGACCTTGCGCGAGATACCTCTCCGGTCCTTCACTTCGCTGCAGCGCCGCATCCAGGCACGACCGGCGCAGTTCAAGAGCGGATGGACG
>Ga0310691_10008488_pt1 | contig 10529 bp, 9 predicted proteins | sample 176DNAGHGlowgp2_FD_203887 | JGI IMG/M metagenome (GOLD analysis project Ga0310691, IMG submission 203887) | Sheep rumen microbial communities from Palmerston North, Manawatu-Wanganui, New Zealand - 1766 DNA GHGlow gp2 (v2) (version 2) | ecosystem: Host-associated > Mammals > Digestive system >... | reverse complement strand
AAAAAAATGATAAGACATGGACGATTTTGGATCGGCTTGGGGATTTTTTACTATATTTGCAGAAGGTAATGAACCATACAATCACAAATTAAACAAATACGATTATGAAAGTTCTGATTTTACAGTCCTCGCCACGTGCGAACGGCAACACTGCCTGGATGGCAGAAGAGTATAAGAAAGCAGCCGAGGCTGCCGGACATGAGGTGACACTGGTGAACGTTTCGAAGAAGAAGATTGCAGGCTGCCTGGCCTGCGAATACTGTCACAACAAAGGCAATGGGGCCTGCATCCAGAGGGATGACATGCAGGAGCTCTACCCGCTGATGGCCGAGGCCGAGGCGCTGGTGCTGGCTGCCCCCATCTACTACTTCACGCTCAACGCCCAGATTCAGGCCCCCATCCAGCGCATGTACAGCGTGAACAAGCCTGCCAAGGTGAAGAAGATGGCGCTGCTCATGTCTTCCTATTCGCCAGGTGTCTACGACGGCGCCACAGCCGAGTTCCGCGACATCTGCAACTACTGGAGCGCAGAGAACATGGGCAATGTGACCGCCAAGATCGATGAGCAGAAGACCGAGGAGACTCAACAGAAGATAGCTGCTCTGGCTGGCAAGCTATAAGCTGACAGGATTTCAGCTGTGATGAAAAAATGAATCCCCGAGTTGGTGCTCGGGGATTTTTGGATTAGAACGGCAGGTCGTCGGCGCTGCTCTCAGAGGCTGTCTCTGGTGCCGGCGGGAAAGGTGAGGTGGCCGCATCGGGCTGGGCCTGTGCAGGCGGGAACGGCGATGCACCGACATTGGCTACAGGGGGCACCTGACCACGAATGACATTGTAGGCACGGATATCGTTGAACCAACGGCCTTGGTATTCGCGAGCGTCGATATCAAACTGAATGGTAAGATCCTCACCATTCTGGATATTGAACTGCTTGATACGGTCCTCACCGAAAAGGTTGAAGACACAGCGTTTAGGATACTGACCAGGAACCTCAAGCACGTATTCCTGCGTCATCCAAGAGTTGCCTGTACGAGCCGAAACACCACTACGCGGCTCCATCACTGCAATAATTCTACCTGTTAATTCCATTGACTTAGTTGTTTTTATTTGTTTTTTTCTTGTTTCGCTCGGCGAAATTACTAAAAATAGTTTGAAACTCGAAAAAATATCGCCATTTTTTTGTTTATAACAACGTTTTTTTGTAATTTTGTCGTCAAATCAGAAGCAATTAAAAACAAAAAAGCTACATAATTATGAGATTTACATTATCAAGCTCAGCACTGAGCAACAAGCTCTCAGCACTTTCGAAAGTGATTAACAGCAAGAACGCCCTCCCCATTTTGGGCGATTTCGTGTTTGATATCAATGGCCTGGACCTCACCCTCACCGCCTCTGACGGCGAGAACACCATGCGCACCTCATTGCCGCTGGCCGACAGCGACGGCGACGGACGCTTCGCCATCGGCAACCACGACCTGCTGGAAGCTGTGAAGGGTATCTCCGAGCAGCCTATCACCTTCGACGTCAATCAGGAGCAGAGCCTCGTAAAGATTAGCTATCAGAACGGTCTGTTCTCGCTGCCCATCGAGAATGCCGACGAGTTCCCCATGGCACAACCCATCGGCGACAATGCCTACGTCATCACCATTCCCAACGTCACGCTGGCCGAGAATGTGAACCGCAGCATCTTCGCTACCGCACAGGACGAGCTACGCCCCGTGATGAACGGTATCTACTTCGACCTGACGCCCGACTGTCTGGCTGTGGTGGCCAGCGACGGACATAAGCTGGTGCGCAACAAGGTGTTTACCATCAAGAACGACCAGCCAGCGGCCTTCATCCTACCCAAGAAGCCGGCTAACCTGCTGAAGAGCCTGCTGGGCAAGGATGGCGGCGACGTGATCATCCGGTTCGACGATCGTAATGCCGAGGTGAACTTCGGCGACGGCACCATCCAGTGCAGACTTATCGAGGGCAGATATCCCAACTACAACTCCGTGATTCCGCAGAACAATCCCAACGAGCTACGTGTCGACCGTCTCGGACTGTTGGCCGCCCTGCGTCGTGTGCAGCCCTTCGCCAACGAGTCGAGCAACCTGATACGCTTCCATGTGGAGGGTAACATCCTGCAGTTGGATGCCGAGGACTATGACTTCTCGAAGACCGCTACCGAGCGCATGAGCTGCGAATATAACGGCAAGGCCATGAGCATCGGATTCAAGGGCTCATCGTTTATCGAGATACTCAGCAACTTTGACTGTCCTGAGATTGTCATCCAGTTGGCCGACCCCAGCCGTGCAGGACTGGTACTACCTTCTGAACAGCCAGAGAACCAGGATGTGCTGATGCTGATGATGCCAATGCTGATTAATGACTAGTTGACAGTTTACAGATTAGAGATGAAACTGAATCTAAATAAACCGCTGGTCATTTTCGACTTGGAAACGACAGGACTCGATCTGGTGAAGGATCGGGTGATACAGATATCCTATATCAAAGTATATCCAGACGGCAAGGAGGAACGGGGTGATGAGCTGATCAACCCAGAGAAGCACATCGAACCGATCATCACGCAGCTGACGGGTATCTCCGATGAGGACGTGAAGGATAAACCCACTTTCAAGCAACTGGCACAGACACTGGCCGACAAATTTGCCGGAAGCGACTTCGCAGGGTTTAACTCCAACAACTTCGATATCCCCCTGCTGGCAGAGGAGTTCCTGAGAGCCGGCATCGACTTCGACTTCTCGAAATCAAAGCTCATCGACGCCTGTACCATCTTCCGCAAGATGGAACGCAGGAATCTGGCTGCTGCCTATAAGTTCTACTGCGGCAGGAAGATGGAGGAAGACTTTGAGGCCCACCGTGCCGACCAGGATACCGAGGCTACCTATCGCGTGCTGATGGGGCAGCTGGACAAATACGCCCCGGGCGCCAACGAAGATCCGGAGAAGGTGCTCGAGAACGATATGCAGATGCTGGCCGACTTCTCAAAGATGAACAAGAACGTGGACTTTGCAGGACGCATTATCTGGAGCGAGATGAAGGATGCCAAAGGCAACCCCATGCTCGACGAGAAAGGCGAGCCCAAAATGATCGAGGTATTCAACTTCGGAAAATACAAAGGGATACCTGTCATCGAGGCTCTCAAGCGCGATCCCGGCTACTATGGCTGGATCCTTCAGGGAGACTTCACCTACAACACCAAGCAGGTCTTAACACGTATTCGTCTAGCCGACGCTAAGCTCTAAGTATGAGGCGCATCATTCTGGGACTACTGTTCACCTGTTACTGTTCACTTCTCTCTTTCTCACAGGAGCTGCAGGTGAAGGTGAACATCAACCATAGCCAGATAACGGGTACTGACAAAAGCGTGTTCGACAATCTGCAGCAGACACTGGAGCAGTTTATCAACGAGCGCCAGTGGACTGATCTGCAGTTTCAGGAGAACGAGCGCATACAATGCAACCTGAACATCACCGTATCGAAATTCAACCGCGACGAGAACAAGTTTGAGTGTACGGCGCTGATACAGGCCAACCGTCCTGTATACAACGCCAGCTACACCACCACCTTATATAATAATAGGGATGCCAACTTCCACTTCGAGTTCGCACAGTTCGACCAATTGAACTACAACGACCAGGCAGTAGACAACCAACTGACGGCCCTCGTGGCCTATTATGCCTACCTGATTATCGGACTCGACCTCGACAGTTTCTCGCCCTTAGGCGGTACCGATGTACTGCAGCGATGCATGCAGCTGGTGAACAACGCGCAGGACCTGGGTTATCCCGGATGGAAATCGTTTGAAGACTCCCGCAATCGCTTTGCCATCATCAACGATTATCTGGACGAACAGATGAAACCCTTCCGACAGCTGCAGTACGACTACTACCGCAAGGGCCTCGACGAGATGGCCAACAATGCGGAGCGCGGACGTACAGAGATATCAACCGCCCTTGAGGAGCAGCTGAAGAAAGCCCATGAGAACAAACCCCTGAGCCTGTTGCCGCAGATCTGGACTGACTACAAGAAAGACGAGCTGGTGAACATCTATAAGGGCAAGGGTACCCAGAAAGAAAAACAGACTGTGTATGACCTGCTAAGCAGCATCAACGCCTCGCAGAACACGTCTTGGGAGAAGATTAACAACTGAACAATATGCTGAAGCATCTCTATATCAAGAACTTCGCACTGATAGACATCCTGGATATCGATCTGTATCCAGGATTCTCTGTCATCACCGGTGAGACTGGTGCGGGCAAGAGCATCGTACTCGGCGCCATCGGACTGCTACTAGGACAAAGGGCAGACTTGAAGGCCCTGAAACAGGGGGCTGACCGCTGCGTGATTGAAGCACACTTCGATTTGTCGCACTATGACATGAAGCCCTTCTTCGATGAGAACGACATCGAATACGATGCCAACGACTGTATCATCCGCAGAGAACTGACGGCAGCGGGCAAGAGCCGGGCCTTTATCAACGATACACCCGTGCAGCTATCAATGCTCAAGGAACTGGGTGAACGACTCGTGGATGTACACTCCCAGCACCAGAACCTCTTACTGAACAAGCAGGATTTCCAGATGAGCGTGCTCGACATCATTGCCGACGACGCCAAGCAACTGGCTGACTATAAAACCACCTACGAGGCCTATCATCAGGCTGCCAACGAGTTGGAAACCATCAAGGAAGAAATAGAACGCAACCGTCAGAACGTAGACTTCCTGCAGTTCCAGTATCAGGAGCTGAAAGACGCCCGTCTCAGCATCGGTGAGCTGGAGGAGCTGGAGCAGAAAAGCGATACAATGACCCACGCAGAGGACATCAAGAGCGCCCTCTATACTGCCGACAATGCCCTGCAGACAGAAGGTACGGGCATCGTGCCACAACTGCATAGCGCCATGAACGCCCTGAAGGGTATCGCACATGTGTTTCCGGAAGCAGAGGAGCTGGCCACTCGCATGGACAGCACTTATATTGAACTGAAGGATATCGCACAGGAAGTGGGCGGACTATTGGAGGACGTAGACTTCGATCCCCATGAGCTCGACAGCATCAACGAACGGCTGAACCGTCTCTATAGTCTGCAGAAGAAATACCATGCGGATGATATGGAGGCCCTGATAGCCCTGAGGGATTCGCTGAAAGAGCAGTTAGACCATATCGACAATAGCGACGACACACTCCAAAGACTTCACCAAGAGGTGGAACAGCTGAAGGCACAATGTCAGCAAAAGGCTGAGGCATTGACAAAGCTGCGTACGAAGGCCGCCAAGAAAATTGAAGGCGAGATGCAGCAACGGCTCATACCCCTGGGCATGCCGAACATTCGTTTCCAGATCAGCATCAGCCAGGAGAACCTCGCAGCGAACGGTCAGGACAAGGTGGCCTACCTCTTCTCTGCCAACACATCCACCCCACTCCAGCCTGTGTCGCAGGTGGCTTCGGGAGGTGAGATAGCCCGCGTGATGCTCGCCCTAAAGGCGATGATCAGCGGCGCTGTGAAACTGCCCACCATCATCTTTGACGAGATCGATACGGGCGTGAGTGGAAAAATCGCGGAGAAGATGGCGGAGATCATGTACGAGATGGGCAGTTATGAGCGACAGGTGATCAGCATTACCCACCTTCCACAGATAGCCGCCTTAGGCGCTGCCCATTATAAGGTGGAAAAGGAGGAAACGCCACAAGGCACCACCAGTAAGATGGAAATGCTGACGCCCGAGGAGCGCATCAAGGAGATTGCGCAGATGCTTAGTGGCAGCAAAGTGACGGATGCCGCCATCCAGAACGCAAAACAATTATTACGATTATGAAAAAGTGTTTATTGATAGTATCCATTCTTCATTGTGCACTCTTCACGTTTGCCCAGCCCGGGTGGGTGAAGAACGCCAGCAAATCGGTGTTCACCCTGAAGACCTTTTCGGCTGACGGTTCCCTGATAGCCAGCAGTAACGGAATCTTTACAGGCAGCAACGGCGAGGCCATCAGTAGCTTCACACCGTTTAAAGGAGCAGCCCGTGCGGTGATCATCGATGCTGCAGGAAAAGAGATGAATGTGAGTGGTATGATAGGCGCCAATGAAATGTATGACGTGGCGAAGTTCCGCGTGGCAGGAAAGACGCGTGCCCTCGTGGTGGCGCAAAGCATCGCACAGAGCGGAGAACGCGTATGGCTGTTGCCCTATCTCGAAACCAAGAACCTGAGCAACGGCGTGGTACGCAAGGCAGAGACCTTCCAACAGGATTACGCCTACTACACCATTGCCATGAAGGCAGAGGAAAAGAATATCAGCTCACCCCTGCTCAACGAGAACGGTGAGGTGATAGGTCTTCTGCAGCCAGCTGCTACAGGAACTGACTCGCTCTGCTATGCCATCAGCGCACGCTTCGCCGATTCGCTGAAAGTGACAGGTCTGAGCATCAACGACCCCACCCTGAAACAGACACAGATCAGAATGGAGATGCCGGAGTCGCTGTCGGACGCTAACCTGATGATGTATATGGCAGGCGCCACTACCGATTCTGCCCATTACGCACGACTGATCAGCGAGTTTATACAGAAATTCCCGGCTGCACCCGACGGCTATGCCTATCGCGCACAGTTTGCTACCAGCTATGGCGACTTCACCGCTGCTGAGCGCGACATGGAAGAAGCCATCAAACTGGCTGCCAATAAAGACAACGAGCACTTCAACTATGCCCGTATGATCTATAACAAGGAGCTCTATCAGGCCGACAAGCCCTATGACAACTGGAGTCTTGACAAGGCCCTTGGCGAGACCCGCGAGGCTTGGAAGATCAATCCCCTACCCGCCTACAGAGAGCTGGAAGCCAATATCCTTTATGCCCAGAAGAACTATCAGGAGGCTTACGACCGGTTTATCGAACTGACCAGCACCAATATGGGTACTGCAGAGACCTGGTATTGTGCAGCCCTCTGCAAGGGACAGTTGAAGGACACCACATCGATGCTGGCGCTACTGGATAGTGCGATGAACCTGTTCACCAAGCCCTACCTGAAACAAGCTGCACCCTATCTGTGGGCAAGAGCCAAGACGAAGTTTGACGTCAGGAAATATCGTGAGGCCGTGACCGATATGAACGATTACGAGCAGCTGATGGCAGCCGATGTAAATGCTAACTTCTACTATATCCGTCATCAGGCAGAAATCGAAGGCCGTCTATACCAGCAGGCCCTCAACGATATCAGCCAAGCCTCGAAAATGGAACCTAAGAACACCTTCTATCTGGCTGAAAAAGCATCTTTGGAACTGCGTGTAGGGCTGTATGACCAAGTGGCAGAGACGGCTAAAGATATCCAGGCTCTGGAACCCGACAATAGCGACGGTTACCTTTTCCTCGGATTGTCGCAATGCATGCAAGGCAAGAAGAAAGAGGGACTGGTGAATCTGCAGAAGGCCAAGGAGCTGGGCTATCCACAGGCGGATGAAGTGATAGAGAAATATGCGAAATAAAATGATGAGGGCTGCGAGGTGATCGCAGCCCTTGTTGATTCAGACAATTTAGAATGGAGGATTGCCATTGTTCATGTCTGGAGGCGGGATGGCTGCCAGACTGGCAAAGGGGTCATTGTCCTGATCGGCGGGAGATGGGTTAAAACCACCGCTCTCGCCATTGATCCGCGAACCCACGATCTCGCCCCCCAAATTGCCTGGCATGGGTCCGAGATGGGTGTCCTCAGGATTCTCAAAGCGCGTAAACTGTCCTCGGAACGTCAGCAACACATCGCCCGTCGCACCCTTACGATGCTTGGCAATAATAATCTGCGCCATACCACGAAGATTACGCCCGTTGTCGTCCTGATAGATATGATAGTATTCGGGACGATGCACGAAGAGCACCATATCCGCATCCTGCTCAATGGCTCCTGACTCACGCAGGTCGCTCAGCTGCGGACGCTTACCCTCAAGACCTTCGCGGGATTCGACACCACGATTCAACTGACTCAGGGCAATGATGGGGATATCCAGCTCCTTGGCCAGACTCTTCAGCGAACGGCTGATGGTAGACACCTCTTCCTGGCGTGAGGAGAAGCGCATGCCATTGGCATTCATCAGCTGCAGATAGTCGATCATGATGATCTTCACACCATGCTCACGCACCAGACGACGGGCCTTAGTGCGAAGCTCAAAGACGGAGAGACCTGGGGTGTCATCGACATAGAGAGGTGCATCCAAGAGGTTGTTCACACGTTTGTCGAGGCGGTCCCATTCATCTGGTGACAATTGGCCGTTGAGAATCTTCGAGCCCTCAATCTCACAGGCATTCGAGATCAAGCGGTTGACCAACTGCACATTCGACATTTCCAATGAGAAGAAAGCCAGAGGAACCCGATAATCAGCTGCGATGTTCTTGGCCATTGACAAGGCGAAGGAGGTTTTACCCATGGCAGGACGACCAGCCACAATCACCAAATCGCTGGCCTGCCAGCCTGAAGTGATATCATCGAGTTTGTGATAGCCTGTGCCCACACCCGTCAGACCGTCCTTATTGGCAGCTGCTGCCTGGATGCTCTGAATGGCTTGCGAGATGACGGGATTGATCTGGGTATAATCCTTCTTCATGTTGCGCTGGCTCAACTCAAAGAGTGAGTTCTCGGTCTCCTGCATCAGCTCGTCGATATCGTTGGTCTCATCGAAGGCCTTCGTCTCAATGACGCTGGCAAAGGAGATAAGCTGACGGGCCAGGAATTTCTGCGCGATAATATTGGCGTGATACTCAATATTAGCAGAGGAAGCCACACGGGCACTAAGATCGGCTATATAACCCGGACCGCCCACCTCCTCGAGCTGGCCTTTCTTTGCCAAGCGCTCTGCTACCGTGAGGATATCTACAGGCTTCTCTTCCATCGAGAGATCGCGGATAGCCGCATAGATCATCTGATTACGAGGCTCATAGAAGCTCTCGGGATAAAGGGTCTCACAGACTATCGCATAGGCGTCCTTGTCGATCATCAGGGCACCGAGCACCGCCTTCTCCACCTCCAGCGCCTGGGGCTGAAGATGGCCGTAGGTATTGTCTACGAGCTGTTGTCTACGCGGTCTGCGACGTGTGTTGTTATCTTGTTCTGCCATAATTTGTTTAGGTTTGGGCTGCAAAGATACAAAAAAGAAGTGAAAAGTGAAGAGTGAAAAGTGAAAATTTTGCTGCCGCAGGAACATTTTTCAATTTTAATAAGTATCTTTGCAACATGATTACATTTCCTATAGCAAAAATCAATCTCGGGCTCAATGTCGTGGAGAAGCGAGCCGACGGTTATCACAACCTCGAGACCGTGTTCTATCCCGTGAAGATTCAGGATGCTCTCGAAGTATACAAGATGGACGACGGCTTCCCCTCGCCCTATGACTGCGACCTGAAAGTGACGAATATCCGCATCGAGGGCGACGAACAGCGTAACCTTGTGGTGCGCGCCTATCAGCTGTTGAAGCACGACTTCCCCACGCTACCCCGTCTGCATGCCCATCTGTATAAAGGCATTCCCACGCAGGCCGGCATGGGAGGTGGCTCGAGCGATTGTGGCTACATGATTACGCTATTAAATGAGATGTTCCACCTCGGACTCTCTGACGCGCAAATGATCAGCTATTCAGCACGACTGGGGGCGGACTGTGCGTTCTTCATCCAGAGCCAGCCTGCGTATGCGGAGGGCATCGGTGAGATACTCACACCTATCGACCTCAGTCTGAAGGGCTGGTATATCGCCATTGTACGGCCCGCGATACCTGTTTCCACGAAAGAGGCCTTTTCGCTCATCACACCCCGACATCCGCAAAAGAACTGCAGGGAGATCGTGTTGCAGCCCGTAGAAACCTGGCGCGAGGAACTGACCAACGATTTCGAGCATAGTGTCTTCACCCTTCATCCGGAGATAGGCGCCATCAAGCAACGGCTCTACGAGTTAGGTGCCACCTATGCGGCAATGTCCGGCTCAGGCTCCTCCCTCTTCGGCCTATTCCGCACCCCCATCGACCTCGATGAGTTTGATGAAGAAGGGATGTTTAGGACGATGATTCTATTATAGTTTACGGTTTACAGTTGATTACCTTGCAAGCCATTCCGCCTATATAAGTAATCATCTGTAAACCGTAAACCGTCAACTATAAAGAATTAACAATTATTGTATTCCTTCCTCGCGGAGTTTCTCCTGCCACTTCCAGGCGGAGCGAAGCACTTCTTCAGTAGGTGTCTCTGCCTTCCATCCAAGCACCTTATTGGCCTTATCGACATTTCCCCAAACCTGCTCTATATCACCTTCGCGACGAGGGGCATAGGTCCAGTTCACCTTCACACCAGTAGCCTTTTCGAAACTTTCGACCACCTCTAAGGTAGAGAGGCCCTTACCAGTACCGATATTGAACACCTCCACAGTCTCTGTCTCGGGCTTGTCGAGCACACGCTCCATAGCCTTCACGTGGGCTTTGGCCAGATCCACTACATAGATATAGTCGCGGATACAAGTGCGGTCGGGGGTATTGTAATCGTGTCCGAATATCTTC
>Ga0310691_10008487_pt1 | contig 10533 bp, 10 predicted proteins | sample 176DNAGHGlowgp2_FD_203887 | JGI IMG/M metagenome (GOLD analysis project Ga0310691, IMG submission 203887) | Sheep rumen microbial communities from Palmerston North, Manawatu-Wanganui, New Zealand - 1766 DNA GHGlow gp2 (v2) (version 2) | ecosystem: Host-associated > Mammals > Digestive system >... | reverse complement strand
CATTATAGGAAAGCCCGGCCTTCCTGCCCAATGCATCAAGTGCTGCATAAAGGAGCATGGAAAGGCTGAGAAGATGAAGGACATTAAATATGATAAGACATCTTATACCTATTACATTTGTGATAAGAGCAGTTACAAGTGTAAATGCCAGGGCTATGGAAAGAAGAGAAAGTCCTCTTTTGATATTATTTCTCGAAAAGGAGCAGCAGATTCCGGAAACCCCGACGAAAAGGGTAAGGATCACCGGATGGACAAATACCCAGAACCAGGACGACCTGAGATAAGAGAAGGCATCCAGCCCGAACTCATATCTCACATCATAGGAAAAATGCATGAACATCATCATGATGATGGCGATGCCCCTCAAAAGGTCCAGTTCAAACGCCCTGTCCTTTTTTGTTTTGCCTACCCCCAGAAAAGACAGAAAATAAGATCCCATTACCTACTCCTGAACAAGGCAGGCTCCGATAGCCGTAGCATACTCGGCATCTTCCGGAACGATGAAGTTTACATTATAGAGCATAGGGAACTGGGAGAGCGCTTCCTTGCACTGCTTCATAGTAGTGAGCTGTCCTGTGAATACGATATCCCTGATGCCGACATTCCTTGAGGATAAAACCGCCATGGTACCGATGGACTGATAAACAAGATTAAAGACACCTATAGTCTTATCCTCTCTTGTAAGGTCATCAGCACACTTTCCAAAGTTTGAAGCAGTCACGTTCATGGGAAGACCGGGGATCTCAGAATTGGTGATATCGCCGATGGAAAGATCCACCAGTTCTATCTTTCCGTTTGAAGCGATCTCGGAAAGCTTCTCAGGATCATCTATACCTATAATTGAATTGCAAAGGCCCAGGACCGTGCCGCCACCTACGCCAGATCCTATGATGTGTCTTACATTATCATAGGAAGCATCCAGATAAGCCGTTCCGGTACCCATACTGACGACGACAGCATGATCAAGTCCTGAGAGGTATAATCCACCGAGACCTGTAGCCAGGAATTCTGTTATATGGACCGTCTCTATTCCGAGCATGGGTGAGCCTGAAAAAGATGCTCCCACTCCTGTTATGTTGATCTTTTCTATCTGGGATATATCAAGGGAATTATCATTTATAAGCTTCCCGAGAGCACCAAAGGCAGAAGTAACAGGATCTGCTGCCTTGACGACCGTCTTATAGATGATCTTTCCATCTACCATACCAACGATCTTCGTGGTACTTCCACCTACATCAAGACCAACTTTAACTGACATTAGATATCCCTCATTTCTGTATTATCAAACTATTTTAGCACATATTCACCGCCGCGTAAAAAAGCCCGGACTCATGTCCGGGCTTGAATAGTACTAAGTTAGAAAAATCACGGAGCTGTGTAAGTTAATTGACAAGAGTGAACATTACCGCCAGCATAGAAAGTATCATCATGATCGTGCTTGTATGTATAACCAGTAGAACTTCCGCTGATAAAGAATGAAGGAGTTGCTCCGGCATCACCTGCCATCATCGGGGGGATCCAAAAGGATCCGCCATACTCGAGTTCAACACTTCCGGGATCATTGAACTGATCGACCATAACAACACAATATTCTATAATGTATCCCTTTCCGGTGGGAAGGACATCAACATCATAATCCATGATGATCTCCCACTTGGGCTTACCGTCACGGTTTGTATTCATGCCATTGATCTCAGCAAAGTTGTATACATCAGTCTCATTTGCAAGGAAAAGGCATGAATTACTAGCATCTGAAGGATCATAAGGAGATACACGATAAGTATATGAATCACCTGAAACACCATTCTGAATGTCATAGATCAACTGATTCTCGAATGCTTTTGCATAAAGCTGAGCATAGTCAGCCGCATCATTTGCATTATATACTCTCTTAAAGGAATCCTTAACGGAGATCAGCATAGGTACAAATAATACGGAGATGATAATGATGATCGCAATGGAGAGCATCATTTCAACGAGCGTGAAGCCGTATTTATTCTGCTTATGTGTCTTTTTCATTATCATTAACCTCCTCAGTGAGCCGCCACATTAAGTGAATTTGCAGGGGCAGCAGGACAGAAATCGATCTCACTGGCATCATGTCCGGCGATATCAAAATCATAATGGCCATCAACCATTACATAATCTCCGCCTTCAGCAAGAGGACCTGTTACTACGACCTGGTTATTACAGTACCATCCGGGAGCTCCACCCCAGCTGCGTCCATAACGCTGAGGACCTCCACAGGTTGGGCAAACATGGCTCTCACTGGGAACATAGAAGAAAGACGTTCTGTTAAGAACGCTGGAAACTCCACCTGCTCCACCTTCATCATAAGTATGATCACCAATAGCAGTACCGACAACATTGATATGCGGGTCAGATGCATCATTCTCTCTCCATCTCTCAACACGCACATTACCGGAAACTCCGCCACCGCCTGTAACACCATAATTGATGTTGACCATATCTGTAGCTGATGCAAGAAGAGCTGCATCTCTTGCGGCGTTAGGATCAACAGAAGAATTTTCAGCAAGCTTTCTGATCGCTGTACTGTAGTTATTCGCTCCAAGCCTGGAATATACGGAGTTATTAGTTGCATAGTTCATCGTAGAGAGGAAACCTGTCATGATCATCGTGGAAACGATCGTCAGGATTGCTATAGAGAGCATGACCTCCAGCAATGTGAAACCTTTTTTACTTGATCTTGTCTTTCTCATATGTAATATCGCCCCCATATCAGAAATGATATCTAACTGCCTGATTAGAATAAGAAGTAATTACACCCTGCATTTCAGAGACACCTTCGCTGACTGCCTGGTTCTTATCCTTGGTCGTACCGAGAATCCCGGAAACATTAAGCGAAACTACGCCAGCAAGGATGATGATGATAGCAACGACGATAATGATCTCAATCAATGTAAATCCGGATTTGGACTTGTTGATCTTACGCATAATACACCTCAGTAATTCTCATCTATAATTAATAAAAATTATTATACATCTACATTATACATGCTTTATATCATTTATCAACACTTTTTTCACATTTCTGTCAAATTTTGTCGGAGGAAATGAAAAGGCGGGAGTTTTGCTCCCGCCTTCTCGTCAAATCACTAGCAATCTAGCTTTACTATTATACAGCCTTGTCGATCTCGTCAACAACACCAGAAATGGAGCTGTTATGAGAAACAACGGAAGATGCTGCGTTCTTTGCTCTGTTGAGGTATGTACCGATGGACATAACGAGAACAGCTGCAAGGATAACGATGATAGCGATAACGAGTACCATCTCAATAAGAGTAAAGCCCTTCTTTGTCTTCTGAATCTTCTTCATTGTTTTTTCCTCCTCATTGGATTTATTGAGTTTGTAGCTTAAGTATAACACCTTTGTTAATAATTGCAATACCTTTTTTCATATTTTTTTCACATTTTCTTCGAAATCTTCGAAAAGTTGTGAATATCTATGATTTAGGCTGCGTTTGCATTGTCATCAGGCTGATCTGCGTTGTCATCAGGCTGATCTCCATTGTCTTCGTTTCCGCGGGATACGCCGCCCTCTTCGAGTTCAAGTACACCGGCAAGACCCACATTTTCAACTGTCTCGCTGAAGATAGCTGCAGAATAATATGTTGAGAAGGGTCTCTCTGTTTCACCGGCATCCTCGTCAGACATGAGTACATTAAACCATGCGCTGTTGGGATCCTCTACGATGAAAGGATAACCGATGAAACCGGCATCTGTAGCAACACCTGTTGCACCTGTCCAGTGAGCATAAGGAGCACTTGTGTCAGGCTCGGATACTCTGTCAAAGAATGTAGTGGAGAAGAAATCGATCTCAGCGATCATGTAGAGGAATCCTGCGCCCGACTCTGTAGCGATCTTGTTGATCTTTACACATGTAGGTGCAATATCTTCTATTTCCTTAAGTGCATTGATGAACTGAGGATATCCTGTGATGGAATCAGCACCATGCCAGTACATTTCTTCGATATTAGCATCCCAGAGACCTTCATCCACAGCTCCATCAACGATAACGGAGTTCTGAAGGTTGTACTGAGGGATGTTAAAACCGTCTGTTGTCGAATACTTAACAGTTATTCTTTTGATCAAAAGGGCGTCTGTTGCCACAGATCCATCAGGCATAGTGATCTTTTCACTATCAATATCCTCAGAATCAACAGATACAAGGTAAGGGCATCCGTTACTCTCAAAAACTCCAAGGATATACTGCTCAATAGACTCCGTCTTGATAGCCGGGATAAATTTCTGCTCCTCTTCTGAGATATTATCCTCTACCGCCTTGATAGCAGCTCTTGTCTCTTCATTTTCATTCTTCAATGCGTCATAGTAATCAAGCTGTGCCTGAAGTTCAGCACGCTGTGCCTTGAGCTCATCATTTCTCTTCTGAGATCCTCTGATACCGAAGATATATACAAGAAGTAGAGCTATAAGAAGGATTACTACGGCGATACCGTATTTTTCTCTAGCACCTAAATTCATTATTCTGCACCTCCCTCTTCTGTAGCTGTATCAGTTACCTGATAGATAAAGGAGATCTTAGCGTCACCATTTGCTATTCCTGACACCTTATCTGTGGTAATGATAGAGTTGAGCGTATCTGCATCTACAGCACCGTCATTGATCTCAACAGAGGACAATGTGTAGACGACACCGTTGTACTCGATGGAACTGATTCCGTCGTACTCATAAGTAGAACCGATAGTATACTCAGTTGTCTCGATTCCGTTTACAGAGATGATCTGACCGTCGATATTTACATACTGAGCAACGGAAATATAAGCAGAAGATGTAATATTTCCGGTGATATTATATGCATAGTAGGAATCGAGAGGATTTGTCATCATCTCTTCTGTAGCACCTGCAGATACATCATTAAGGTTAACTTTCTCGATGGCGACATCGAGAGGTGTGTAGAATACATCCGAATTCTGAAGGATGCTTACCATATTAAGTGCTCCGTAATATGTGAAGGAGAATCCCTCAATAGTAAACTGTGATCCGGTGAGCTCATACTGTGCAACGTAAGAATCGTTGGGGATGCTTCCTCCAAGGAGATCACAAAGGGCTGTGTCAGCTGGAGTCTTCTCATCAACTACTCTTCTCATCTCAGTGAGAGCGTAGTAGTACTGATTTCTCTCGTTGATCTCGTTCTGAAGGTCCTGTGCCTCGATCTCAAGATCTGCATAGACCGGATCGGCAAGCTGCTCCTGAAGATCCTTGATGTCACTCTTGACTCCCATATTGGAGAAGATCCAATAGAGCCACCAGATGACAAATGCTCCGACAAAAATCAAACCGATCAATATAGCTGTTAAGAGGATCTGAGCTGTCTTTCGTGCAGATTCAGTGAATGCTGCAAAGAAGTTCATATCATTCTTAGCAATGTCCTTTCTGGAACCGATAAGCGCCATAATATAATTCCTCCTTATTAGTCTTCACGAATTAATGCACCACAGCAGTTGATGAACTGGGGCAAGATAAAATCCTTGGTACCTGATACCGTACTGAGGGTATTAAGTACCTCGACCTGTGTTCCGAGCTGTCTTGACAGCTCCTTGTCGATCTTCTTGTAGCCTGCTCCTGAACCATAAAGGAAGCATGTGCTGATGCTGTCGATATGGAACTTGGATATAGCGAACTGTGCTGTACGTGAAACAGCATCAGTAAGGCTCTTAAAGTAAGCATTGACCGCACTCTGAAGAGAAGGGATCTCTGCAAGTGATTCGTGCCAGACATCGATATCCTCAACAGGTACAGCAAGCTCTGAATCACTCTTTGTGATATTAAGTCTTCTTGCAAGCGATGACTGGTTATCAGAACCGCCCTGAAGCTTACGAAGAGACTCTGCAACCTGACGGATGTTGGAGTGACCAAACTGAAGTCTTCTTGTAAGCTTCGGGAAACCCTTGTCAAGAATGGTAACTGTAGTTGTCTTCCCGGAAAGCTCGATAAGAAGAAGTGTTGACTGGGAGATATTTACGTTACCGTTGATGATACCTCCGTTGAAAAGCTTTCTTACAGCATTTGCGTTAGCGTCCATTGCTACAGGAACGAAATCCATATTCTTGAGGAAATCCCTGAAATCGGAGATCGTCTCGTTGGGAACAGCAGTTGCCCTGATGAGAAGCTTCTCCGCATTTGTCTCAGCATCTCTTGTTGTTCCGTATACGAAGTAGTCAACGTTCATATCCTTGTTGGATCCCTGGCCCATGATCTCATACTTGACCATGTCCTTGAGCTGATCGCCCTTGACCTTGGGAAGTTCAAGATCCCTTGTATGCATGAAGGATCCCTCTGTAGTGATGATGCAGTTCTTGTTCCTGACATCAAGTTTTGCCATAGCGTGCTTCAGAGCCATTACGATACCGAAGCTGTCTGTGATCTGACCATCTGTGATCGCGTCAGTCTCCAAGGGAACGATACCGGCTTTTTCAAGATATACAACGCCTGTCTTGTGATTGTATGCTCCAACGGCCAATTTCAGATCCGAGCTGGACATATCCAGAACGAGGTTCTGATTTCCGTTTCCAAATGATAATGCCATTTTTATTTAACTCCTTTCAACCCGAGTGTTAATTACATAATGTACTGTGCCATACCGAAGATAGGCATTGCGATAGCACCGACGACCGTACCGATAAGGATAGCCATGAGAATGATCATACAGGGCTCAAGTGCGGAAGTCATCTTCTGTGTAGCTGCATCGGCCTCATCCTCAAAGAAATCAGCCGCCTTCTCAAGGATGGTATCAAGTGTACCTGACTCCTCACCGATAGCTGTCATAGCGTAGATCATTGGAGGAAACTCTGTAATGTTCTTGATGGACTTGGAAAGAGATACACCCTTTCTGATCTCGATCCTTGCCTCAGCAAGTTTCTGCTCGAGAATAACATTATCAAGAGAACCACCGGTGATCTCAACAGCCTGAAGGACTGAGATACCTGACTTAAGAAGAGTGGAAACTGTTCTGCAGAATCTTGCGGAAGCATTCATCTTTGTGGCTTTTCCGACGATGGGTATCCTGAGCATCAAAAGGTCCCACTGAGCGTGACCCTTCTCAGATCGTTTCCATGTTGTAAATCCGAACCAGCCTCCACCGATAACGATGGCATATGCCCACCAGTAATGAACAAACGAATCGGATACGGCCATAACACCCTTGGTCAGTTTCGGAAGATCACCGCCGAGATCCCTGATGGTATCGGCGATTCCGGGAACAAGGAATGTAAGGAGTCCGACCGTAATGGAGATAGTAAGGAAGAAAAGGATCTTAGGATATACCATTGCGGCAGAGATCTTATTCTTCAGCTTTGACTCCTTCTGGAAATGCTCGGCGAGTCTGTTCATGATCTCATCAAGTCGACCTGACTCCTCACCTGCTGCAACCATACTGATCATGATAGTAGGAAGAACATCCTTCTGATCCCTGAAAGCATCAGAGAGAGTACGACCTGACTGGATCGCCTCATAGATCTCACCTACACACTTTCTGGCTCTCTTTGTGTCAACCTGCTGATATAACATATCAAGCGATCTAACGACCGTGATACCTGCAGACAGGAGTGACGCAAGCTGTCTGCTTATGAGGACCAGCTCTTTCGTGTTCAGCCTTTTACTTCCGACCTCCATATTCATGAGACCGGCACCCTTATCAAGCTCGATAGATGCTATGTATTTTCCGTCGCCTTTGAGCTTCCTGGACGCATCTGCAATACTGGCTGCATCTATAACGCCGGAAGTTCTCTTGCCGGAAGCATCAAGAACCTGATACCTGAAATTTGGCATATAACAACCCTCCTAATTTATTTTCTGCTTCAAAAAATCACTGGAAATCCAGATCCTCGAACAACGGGCTGTTAGCAGGACCGCCCACGTTGTTTATATAACGCTTAAGATCATCAGGGAAACGGCATCTTGCGATAGCTGTATCTCTGGAGATGATCTTACGCTTAACAAGCTCTGCAAGATAGAAGTCCAAAGGACACATTCCTGACTGAAGGCTCGTAGCGATGGCACTGTCGATCTGATAGGTCTTTCCCTCTCGGATGTTGTTCCTGATAGCATCGTTAGCGACCATGATCTCGAATGCTGCACATCTTCCGCCTGTGATCTTGGGAACAAGTGTCTGACAGATAACAGCGATAAGGATGGAACCGAGCTGTACCCTGACCTGATCCTGCTGATGGGGCGGGAATACGTCGATGATACGGTTGACCGTATCGGATGCACTGGATGTATGAAGTGTTGACATAACCAGGTGACCTGTCTCAGCTGCGGTAATAGCTGTACTGATAGTATCCAGGTCACGCATCTCACCTACGAGGATAACGTCGGGGTCCTCACGGAGAGCAGCACGGAGAGCATTAGCGAAGGACAGTGTGTCTTCGTGAACCTCTCTCTGGTTGATCATTGCTTCTCCATGTTCGTGAAGATACTCGATGGGCTCCTCAAGAGTAAGGATGTGACACTTCTTTACTGTATTGATATGACCTACCATTGCTGCAAGTGTAGTAGACTTACCGGAACCCGTAGGGCCTGTAACAAGGATAAGTCCACGGGGCTTGAGAGCCAGTTCCTTGAAAAGAAGAGGCAGACCAAGTCTCTCACATGTAGGGATATCATTGGTAATAGTTCTTGCTGCAAGAGCATAAGATCCTCTCTGCTTGTAGATATTACATCTGAAACGGCTATAATCAGCTACAACGTATGAGAAGTCGATCTCTCCTCTTTCAGCAAGATACTGCTGTCTTGACTTATCGATCATTGATTTGCAGAGAAACTCTGTATCAGTTGCGGTAAGGATCTGGTTGCTCAAGGGCATGAGCTCACCAGCCACTCTTATCATAGGAGGCAGACCAACCGTGATGTGCGTATCAGAAGCCCCTCTTCTGACTGCTTCGGCAAGAATCGCATCCATTGTCAAACTGAATTCTTCCACTTTAATACCTCCTTAATAATTAACCATCAACAGAGTATGCAACTCTGTTAAGTTCATCGATTGTCGAAATTCCCTCGAGAACGAGAGCGGCTGCGGAATCAACGAGCATCTGCGTGCCTTCCTTGATGGCAAGCTGCTTCATCTCTTCCTCACTGGCCCTTCTCTCAAGAAGGACCTTCATACCCTTGGTGATAACAACGACTTCGTGGATGGCGATTCGGCCTTTATAACCACTGCCGTTGCAATCGGAACATCCCTCACCCCTGTAGATCTTCTGACCAGGCTCAAGGTGAAGCTTCTCGATCTCATACTCATCAGGATCGTAAGCCTTTCTGCATCCGGTGCAGATCCTTCTTACGAGACGCTGTGCAACAACGCCGACGAGAGCAGACGAAACCATGTAGGGCTCAAGACCCATATCGATAAGTCTGTTGATAGATGAAACGGCATCGTTTGTATGGATAGTACTGAAAACAAGGTGACCGGTGATGGCTGCTCTCATGGCGATCTCAGCTGTCTCACCGTCACGGATCTCACCGACGAGGATAATGTCGGGGTCCTGACGGAGGATGGAACGGAGGCCGCTGGCGAATGTCATTCCGGCTTTTGCATTTACCTGAACCTGATTAAGTCCGGGGATCCTGATCTCGACAGGGTCCTCAACAGTGATGATATTTGTCTCAGGGGTATTCTTCTCAGAAAGAAGAGTATAGAGGGTCGTCGTCTTACCGGATCCGGTAGGACCGGAGATAAGGCAGATCCCCTGAGGGACCTTGATGATCTTGTTGATAAGTTCATTATTGTGATCTGAGATACCAAGATATTTCCTGTTAAGGTTTCCGTCGTTCCTTGCCAGGATACGGATAACCGTTTTCTCACCCCAGATAGTGGGAAGTACAGATACACGCATGTCGACGGGAGTTCCATTGATCTCTGTCTGGATACGGCCGTCCTGAGGGATCCTCTTCTCTGCGATGTTCATACCGCTGAGGATCTTTATTCTCATGGTGATAGCATCTCTTGCTGATACAGGGTTGCTCATGATCTCCTGCATGACACCATCGATACGGATCCTGACTCGAACCCTGTCTTCCATGGGTTCGATATGGATATCGGAAGATCCTGCCCTGATAGCATAATCGATCATAGAGTTAACGAGCTTAACAACAGGAGCAGCATTTACTGCCTCTGTGATCTCAGCACTGATACCGTCAAATTCGTCTTCGCTCAGCTCTGAGTCAAGTTCCTGCGCAGCCTCGGAAGCACTGGACCTTCCGTAATTGACCTTGATCGTGTCCATGATGCCCGTTCTTGTGGCAAGCATAAGGACAATGTCATAACCTGTCTGGAACTGAAGCTCATCCTGGATAAGGATGTTAAGCGGATCGTCGATAGCAACAACAAGCTTATCATCATCAAAACCAATGGGAACAACTACGTTCTTAGTACAGAAATCCTCCGAGAGCAATGACATTGCCTTCGGATCGACTTCAATGCTGGTCAGATCGATGATCGGATAGTTGTACTGACTGGAAACGGCGCGGAGGATATCAAACTCGGTCATCAGCCCC
>Ga0310691_10008486_pt1 | contig 10533 bp, 10 predicted proteins | sample 176DNAGHGlowgp2_FD_203887 | JGI IMG/M metagenome (GOLD analysis project Ga0310691, IMG submission 203887) | Sheep rumen microbial communities from Palmerston North, Manawatu-Wanganui, New Zealand - 1766 DNA GHGlow gp2 (v2) (version 2) | ecosystem: Host-associated > Mammals > Digestive system >... | reverse complement strand
CGAGGCCGCGGTAGTGGCGGTCGAGCAGGTCGGTGCCGCGGGCGTGGCCGAGGTTGAGGGCGGTGGCGGCGGCGTCGCGGAAGGCGCCGACGTGCATCGTGGCGTAGGTGTGGCGCATCGCGTTGTGGGCGGCGTCGTTGCCCCAGGAGAGCCCCGCGGGGGCGAGGCGGAGGGCCTTCCAGCGGCCGAAGGCGCGGGGATTGGACGAGACGGGGCCGGAGGCGGGGGATCCGGCCCAGTCGCGCCAGCGGCGGAGCCAGGCGACGGCGGAGGGCTCGAGCTCGACGAGGCGGGGGCGATGGCCGGCGGTGAAGCCCTTCGGGCGGGGGATGCGCAGGGTGCGGGCGTCGAGGTCGAGGTCCTCCCAGCGGGCGCGGTGGATCTCGACCGTGCGGACGCCGCAGAGGAAGCCGAGCGCGAGCGTGGGGCCGACGCCGGCTTCGAGCGGCCCCGGGTGGGCCTCCGCGACGCGGAGGATGCGCTCGACGCGCTCCGGCGGAAAGAAGGCGGGCTCGCGCCAGTCGACGCGGGCGGGCGCGATGCCGTCGGTCGGGGCGGCGTCGAGGAGCCGTTCGCGGACGGCCCAGCGGAAGAGAAGCCGGAGGCGGCAGAGGAGCGAGTTGCGCGAGACGGGACAGCGGTAGGCCGCCAGCGCGGACTCGATGTCGGTGCGCGTGACGGCGGCGGCGGGAATGTCGGCGCCGAGGCGGCGGCAGAGGAAGGTCCGCGCGCGGAGGAGCGCCTCGCGGCTGCGCGTCTGGGCGGGGGCGTAGGCGGCGAGGCGGCGGTCGAAGAGCTCGCCGAGCGGAATCGAGGCGCGGAGGCGGGCGCGACCGCTGCGGGCGCGAATGTGCGCGAGGGCGAGCTCGGTGAGCGTGGGGACGCAGGGCGCGGGAGGGGCGGGGGCGCAGGGCGCGGGGGAGGCGGGGGCGCAGGGCGCGGTAGGGGCGGCATCGTCGAGAATGGCCATCGCATGGACGGCGTCGAGCAGGCCGGGGCGGGTCGCGTAGCGGGCGAGGAGGGCGTCGAGGGCGACGATCGAGGCGCGGAAGGAGGGGGTGCGTTTCATTCGGGGTTCGCAGGTTCAAGGTTCGAACGTTCGCAGGTTCGACGAGAATGGTGCGCGGGGCGGATCAGCCATCGGCGGGCACGATCCTCCAGTATCGCTCGGCCGTCGAGCGGGCGACGAGCCCGCGGTAGTGCTCCTCGAGCATCTCGGTCGAGCGGCCGTGGCCGAGGTTGAGGGCGGTGGCGGGGGCGTTGCGGAAGGCGGCGACGTGCATCGTGGCGTAGGTGTGGCGCATCACGTTGTGGGCGGCGTCGTTGCCCCAGGAGTCGCCGGCGGGGCCGAGCCGCTCCTTCTTCCACGCCGTGAAGAGCCAGGGGCGCGGGACGACGGGACCGCGGGGCGGGCGGCCGCGGCGCTGCCCCGCGGTCCAGCGGCGCCACTTGCGCAGCCAGAGCGCGGCGTTGCGCTCCAGCTCGACGAGACGCGGGCGCGCGCCGCTCGTCCAGCCCTTGGGGCGCGGGATGCGGAGCGTGGCGGCGTCGAGGTCGAGGTCCTCCCAGACGGCGCGGCCGATCTCCACCGAGCGCACGCCGGCGAAGAAGCCGAGCGTGAGCGCCATGCCGACGCCCGCCGCGGCCGGGCCGGGATGGGCCTCGGCCGCGCGGAAGATGCGCTCCACGCGGTCGGGCAGGAAGAACGCCGGCTCGCGGAAGGGCTCGGGGCGGTAGTCGACCCGATCGAGGAAGCCGAGGCGGCAGAGCCCTTCGCGCTCGCCCCAGCGCAGCGCCGCGACGAGGCGCGAGAGGTGTCCGTTGTAGGTGCCCGGGTTGCCGTAGGGCGCGACCGCCGCGAGGAGGTCCTCCCGGCGAAGCGTCTCGATCGGACGGTCGGGTCCCCAGGAGCGCGCGGCCAGGCGCCCGAGCGAGCGGGCGATGCCGCGGCTGCACGTCTGCTCGGGACGGAGCCGCGCCGCGTAGCGCGCGAAGAAATCGCGCACCGCGATCGGCGGCGGCGCGGACGCCGCTCGGCGATCCTCTCGGCGGCGCCACTCCAGCGCCAGCTCCGAGAGCGTCGTCTCCTCCTGGTTTTCATCGAGCAGCGCGAGCGCGTTGAGCGCATCGAACAGCCGCCGCCGGTCGAGGACCGTCGCGAGCGCCTCCCCGACCCGGGCGCCGGCCTCCTGAAACGTGATCTCTTTCATCGGATCTCCCTTCCTCGCCAGCCCTCGCAGGGCTTCGGGCGGGGAGAATACACCCAAACCGGTAGGAAGTCCCCCGCGGCGCGGCCGCTTCGCGCCCGCACCGCGGCGGGCTTGGTGGCCGGCGCGATTTCATCGCGCCGGCGCGCGCGGCAGAAGTCGTGAGCAGCAACATCGTGGGGTACCACAAGATGGACTTGCCCGAGAATGCCATGACGATCATTGGCAACCAATTCAAGGAAATTGGCGGCGATAGCATCAACATCCAGGATGTGAAGCCCAACGAAAACTTCGACGTGGATGGTGAGGACTGGCTCAGGACCTACGATGCGGAGACGTTCACCTATACGTCCGTGATTTTCCTGTCGGAGGACAATTGCGGTGTGGAAGGCGGCGCTTGGTGCGACGACTCATGGACTCCCGTTGACTTTGACATCAAGAACGGTCAAGGCGTCTGGATCAAGTCCGTTCATGAGAACGCCACCGTCACGTTCGCCGGCGAAGTGAACACGAACACCACAATCAATCTTCCCGAGAACGCCATGACCATCGTCTGCAACCCGCTTCCCATGGCGGTCAACATCCAGGACATCGTTCCCAACGAAAACTTCGATGTAGATGGTGAAGACTGGCTCCGGACCTACGATGCGGAGACGTTCAAATACACGTCTGTGATTTTCCTGTCGGAGGACAATTGCGGTGTGAAAGGCGGCGCTTGGTGCGACGACTCATGGACTCCTGTTGACTTTGACATTGACGTTGGGCAGGGGTTCTGGATTAAATCCGTTCACGCAGATGCTGCGATTTCGTTCCCGTCCATCAACTAAGTTCCTTGACAATCCAACCAAAACCAACAACCATGAAACACATTGCGACATTCGTTCTACTGACGTTGGCCACCGTTTCGGTCAACGCTGCCCAAATCAACTGGAAAATCGGTGGAGCTGGCAACCGATTCTACGATGCCAAAGGCAATGAACTCGCTTCTGTCAACACATATTTGCTTCTCAAAGACGACTACACGGGATGGGAGAGCAAACTTTCGACCCCGTCTTCGGCAAGCAATGTGGACACTGTGCTCAGTTCGCTTTCACTTGATGGTGAGGCCAGAGCATACGTTGATCTCAACACGAGCGGGGAGTTTGTAACATCGTCGCCAAAACTGACGGCCGGCACTCGCTATGACTTTTATTTGATCGTTGTTGATCCGTCGACGGGTAACTATCTGGATTTGGGATTCAAAAACGATGGTGCCTATAATGCTGGCGACACCGCCACGACCATCACTTGGACGGCCGCTCAGTCCGTTTTCAAGACGAATCCCAGCAAATCCCAATACGTCGCGGATTCCTGGACTTCCGTCCCGGAGCCTTCGACCGCCGCGCTCGCCCTTGCGGGCCTCGCGCTGCTCCTGAAGCGCCGTCGCGCGTAATCGGAGCCAACTCCAAAACACAAACGCGAAGCCCGGCGGGAAACCGCCGGGCTTTCATTTTGCGGCTGTGCGGGGCGCCGCCGGACCGGCTGCGTCCAGGTCGACCGGTCAAGCGTTTCCCTCGAGGCCGAGCAAGCGGGCGAAGGGGACGATCGCGTCGAAGACGCCGTCGCGGGCGACGGCGGGATCGAGCGAACCCGAATGGACCAACGCCGTGCGGATGGAAACGCCGCGGCGCTTCGGAAAGGCGGCGATTTTGTCGGCAAGATCCTTTTCGATTTCGCGCCCGATGCGCCGCCGCCGTTTCACTTCCACGATCCAGGCGGTCCGGTCCGTCTGGACCAGCAGGTCGATCTGGAGCCCCGCGGCGCCGTTCCGTCCCTTGAGGAAGAACGGCGCCGCGGACCGGACTGTCGCGCCGCCGATGCCGAGATGCGGCGCGAGCGCCATCGCGCGGTTGACGACGAGATTCTCGAACTGGAGGCCCTTGTCGGCGTCCCAGCCGCGGAGTTCCGCCAAGGAACCGAATCCGAACCGCCCGCCGCGGATTTCCGCTTCGCGCGGTTCGACGTACTTGAGGTAGAAACGCGTGTAGTTGTCGCAGACCCGGTAGCGGACCTCCTTGGCCGCGCGGCCGGTCGCCGGATTGACGTTTTCGTCCTTGGCGGCGAACCCCGCTTCCGCAAGTTCGTCGAGGTTCTTGGAGAGGCTCCCGCCGCGACCGACGCCCAAGCGGTCCGCCAGTTCCGAGCAGGTCGCCGGCCCGTCCGCGAGGCGGCGGAGAATATCGGCCTTGACGAGCGTCGTCGGACCGAACGTTTCGGAGAAGATCGCCTTGAAGTCCTTGAACAGGGGGCCGTCCTCCGAGAAGCACATCCGGCGGATGTTCTCGTCGGCGGAGAGGACCGGGTCGACCTCTTCGAGATAGCGAGGGACGCCGCCCGTCACGGACAGGACATCCACGATTTCATGTTCGTCAATCCGCCGCTCCCGGCCTCGCCAGAACTTCGCGCACAGGTCGAGGGGGAGCTCCCGCAGGACGATATCCCGCGAGAACCGCCCGCCGAACGTCGCGTTCTCCAGCAGGTTCTCGCGAATCCAGGAGGACACGCTGCCGCAGACGACGAGGACCAGATTGTCGTGCGTCTTCAGGCATTCGTCCCATCCGTTCTTCAGGAAGCCCGGAAAGTCGGGGCAGTGCCTTCCCATCCAGGAGATCTCGTCCAGCAGGACGACGGTCTTCCGCCGATCGTCAAGGCGCTCGCCAAGCAGGCGGAACGCCTCCGGCCAGGAATCGGGAACGACGCGGGCGCCCAGCGTCTGGGCGCACAGGCGTTCTCCGAAATTGCGGAGTTGGTCGGCATCCGTCTGCCCCTTGCGGGGTCCGAGCCCCTCGATGACGAGCAGTTCCGCCCGGTTCCGCCGCGCGAATTCGCGGAAGAGCGTCGACTTTCCGATGCGCCGCCGCCCGCGACACGCGACCAGCGATGCCGTCGGCTTGCGAAGAAGCAGCCGGAGCGATTCCAATTCCTTTTCGCGACCTAGAAACATGTCGGTTCCTTTCCTTTGTCCGCGGCGTTCATTCTTTCATTTCGTGCCAAATATGTCAAGTCAATTCTTGGCACCAAATACAATGATTGTTCATTTCGTGCCAGACTTGGTTGTTTGATTCATGGCACGAAATTGACAGTCGGATGCGAAATTCCCTCCGCGATGTCGGCTCCCGCCGCCGCCGCTGACTTGGCGCCGCGTTCCCGCGCATGGGCAGATTCGGAAAGCCCCTCTGCAACGGTGGCTTCCGCCGCCATCGCGGCGGTTTTGCGCCGGCGCGCGCGGCAGAAAGGGAAGTCCCCCGCGGCGCGGCCGCTTCGCGCCCGCCCGCGGCGGGCTTGGTGGCCGGCGCGATTTCATCGCGCCGGCGCGCGCGGCAGAAGTCGTGAGCAGCAACATCGTGGGGTACAACAAGGTCACGCTGAACAACGCTTACACGATGCTTGGCGTCCAGTTTCAGACCGTCGGATCGGCCAACGGCTCCATTACCATCGGACAGATTGTTCCCGATCAATTCGTGAACGGTATTGACTGGACTGATGACGATTTTCCGTTTGGAGCTAAAATGATGTTGTGGAATGGAACCGGATATGCCGGTGGGCAGTTCTACTGGACTGGTGAAGTTCCCCCAGATCTTCAAGCTGACCTAAAAGACGAACTTGAACTGGACGATGAAGTCATCTACAACAACATTTGGGTTGATGGTGACTATTTGCCAGTCGATCCAACTCTTTCGGTTGGAACAGGATTCTGGATTCTGGATACCTCCGCCGATGGAACGGGAAAGGTTTGCACCAGCGGGGAAGTCAAAAACACCGCGGTCAGTATCAAACTAAATCAAGGATACACGATGATAGCCAATCCGTATCCAGTTGAATTTGATTTGAACAAGATGACAGTGACGGGACTTACTGGCATTGACTGGAGCGACGACAATTTCCCCTTCGGAGCATCCATCATGGTTTGGAACGGGACTGGATATGCTGGTGGGCAGTACTACTGGACCGGCGAAGTCCCCGCAGATCTTCAAAACGATCTGAAAGAGGAACTTGAACTGGATGACGAAGTCGTTTACAACAACATTTGGGTGGATGGTGACTATCTGCCCGTTTCAGCCAAGATTCCCGTTGGTTCGGGATTCTGGATTCGGGATGACAAAGCCAATCCCGAAACGACTACCGTTTCTTTCACCGCTCCCTAACCAAATCCAACCAAAAAGAAACCAATGAAAAAAGCCATCGTTCTCGCATTGACCCTCTTGGGAACCGCGTCATTCGCCTCGACGATCAACTGGGGATTCAACACAAAGTCTTACTTCGGTTCGGATTCCGTCGGAAAAAACGCCACGGGATACCTCGTTTATCTCGGAACAGGAGAGAATGCCACGTGGGAAAAAACCGAAACGGACTATAAAGCCATCGCCGAAGGCACGTCGACCAGTTACACGGATAAGAAAACGAGTTCACTAGGCAAGATTTCCGGGTCAATTGATATTGCAGCCGGCACTCCCGTCTATACCGGATCTTCTGCCGTTTTCACGGATGGCAGCAGCGTGTTCGGCGTCATGATGACGTACACCGAAAATGAAACAACCTACTACAATCTCGGTGGTACGTTCACGTTCGACACTTCGGACACGGAACACTACGAAGCCGTTCCGTCGGACATGTTCACGTGGTCGTCTGCAGGCCCTGCAAGCAACAGTGACACCGCGGCCCAAGGTTGGAAGGCCGTTCCCGAGCCGTCCGTGGCCCTCATGGGCCTGCTCGGCCTGGGCATGCTCCTGAAGCGCCGCCGCGCGTAAGGAGACAACTCCAACAAACGAAAGACCGCCGGGGCGACCCGGCGGTCTTTTTGTCCTCCGCCGCTTCTAGGACGGAAGTCCGAACGCCCGTCGGAGATAGGCGATCTGGGCGTCGGGTTCCATCGACGGGCCGGCGAGCGCCTGGCGGATGTCTGCCCATTCCGGATGGTCCGGCGGGAACGCCGCAAGAAAGCGCCGCAGGTCGTCCGCGATCCGCGGCGGCGGTTCGATCCGCTCCGTCGGGGAGACGGCGGCCAGCAGGCGGAACACGTCGTTGCGGTGCTTGCGGATGTCCTCGCCCCGGACCGAGCCGGGGTTCTTCTCCCGTTCGGCCGAGAGATTCAGCCAGGCGCACGCCTTGAGCGCGATCAGCCCGAACTTCGAAAGGCACGGCATGCCGTCCACGAGTTCGCGGCACTCCACGGCGAACCGGTAGTAGACCGGATCGAGGACGATGGCCGACATGGAGCGGGCGGTTCCGTCCGCGGGCAGCGGCGTGAACGGACGTCCGGCCGGTTCGGGAAGGACCGAACGCGAAAGCAGTTCGAGCATGGGCGGGTAGTCCGTTTCGCGAGGGGCGAGGAAGCGATAGTAGTGGCGGACGCCGTCGTGGGACACGTAGCAGCGGTATCCGCCGTCCGAAAGGAACCGGCGGAAGGCGTCGGCGAAAGGAGCCGATAGCGCTTCGGCGACGACGAGCACGTCGATGTCGTGCGTGGCGCGGAATCCGCGATCGCCGGCGAGCTGTAGATCGCAGGCCGTCCCGCCGACGAGAAGGAACGAATCCGCGAACGGCGCGAACGCGGCCTTGAACAGAGGATATCCTTTTACCATCGGATCGTCTCCAGGCATTCCCCGAGCGCGGATTGCACGCGCGGGTCGGTTTCGTTTCTCAGGGACAGGAAGAGCGAAAGGGGGTCGACCGTCCCGCCTCCCGCGGGCGCGAGGAGACGCGGGTCGTATTTCCACTCCTGGACGACGTCGCCGTCGTAGCGCCGTTCCGAATCCGCCTTGAACGCAAGGGATCTGCGGAGCGCGGCGACGCATCGCGGAGGCGCGTCGTTGACGCGTGAAAACCGGGCCAGCGCCGTGAGCCCGGCGGCCGGAAGCCCCGCCGGAGCCTTGATGACGCGGCGGATCCGCAGGACGGGCGACGAGAGTGCCTCCTGCGCCGAGGTCCAGACGGCGCGGCGGGCCCCGGCCGGACGAACCGACTTGCGAAGACCGTCGCGACGCGTCTCCGCGAAGTCGCGCCGCTCGAGTTCCTGCACGGCCAGCGTCAGGTAGACGCGGTTCGGGACCAGCCGCTTCCGCAGCGTTCCGAATTCCGTCCAGCCGCCGCCGTCCGGAGCCTGCAACAACCAGAGCAGAACCAACTGCGCCGTCGGCGAAAGGTGCGCGGGCAGCCTTTCGGGCGGCTCCGAATACCCGGTCTCGGGCAGCAGGACGAACCGCGGCGGAAGGTGCACGAGACGGCGGGGGACGACGAAGTCGATTCGCGCCGCGCGGAGCCGTCGAGCGAACTCGCGGTCGAGCGACGGGAACGCGAACACGGGGGCGGAGCCCAGCAGGCGCGAGAATCGCGCCGCATGATCGACGACGACGTCCGGCTTCAACCCCTCGTGGACGGCGACGAGGATCGGCCGCCGTTTCCCGGCGACGGTTCCTTCGTATCCGCGATACCATCCGGCGAGAGCCGGAGGCGCGATGTCCCCGAGCGCGAGAACGTCCCATTTTCCTTCCGCCGCCCCCAGCGACGAAAGATGACGATCCAGTTCGGAAAATATGTCCTTCATGTTATGTTTCGTTCAAAACAAGGCCAATGTTATAAAACATCCAAAACAAAGTCAAGTACAAAACCGGTTTTGAAAAACAGGAACGGTTCGCGTCTGCGCTTTGCTTCGCCGGCGCGCGCGGCAGAAAGGGAAGTCCCCCGCGACGCGGTCGCTTCGCGCCCGCACCGCGGCGGGCTTGGTGGCCGGCGCGATTTCATCGCGCCGGCGCGCGCGGCAGAAGTCGTGAGCAGCAACATCGTGGGGTACGAGAAGATCACGATCACGCCCGGACTGAACATGATCGGCAACCAGTTTCTCTCCGTGGGCGGAACCGCCTTCCAGAACATCAACCAGATGTTCAAGGAAAGCGACGATTTCGTTGCTGGTGCTTCCGATAGCGAGGCAGACTCCATTCTGACTTGGAACGGTTCGTCCTACAACAATATCTACTATTACGATGATTTCGACTATAGTTGGTACAATACGGATGATCTGAGCGCCTCCACGACGGACATCGTGACCATGGGGCAAGGCGTCTGGTTCAAGCATCAAGGTAACACGAGCGTCACGACGACATTGGCTGGCGAAGTACCAACGAATAACGTGTTTGAAGTGACAATTACACCAGGCCTTAACTTCATTGCAAATCCCTATCCAATGGCCATTTGTCCTAACGGCGAATACTTCTCTGTCGAAGGAATCGTTGCTGGTGCTTCCGATAGCGAGGCAGACTCCATTCTGACTTGGAACGGTTCGTCCTACAACAATATCTACTACTATGACGATTGGGACAACAACTGGTATAACACGGATGATCTTAGCAATGCTGTGTCCGATACGATTCTCAAACCGGCGATGGGGTTCTGGTACAAACATCAAGGGACTGGCGCCACATTGACTTTCAAGAAGCCCTACTAGGTTTCTGCAACAAAAGGAATCCAAACACATGAAAAAGACAATTCTCACATTCACACTGGTTGCCGTAGCTTCGGTAACTTGTCACGCGGCATCCATCAAATGGGCCATTGGTGGAGCAATCGACACTAACGCCGATATTGATACATCCGTCGGATCATTTGTTCTCGCTTACATTGGGACAACATCTGGCGTCGGTGTGGACGCTGCGACGTTCAATACGGAAATGGCGAAAGGGTCAGAATCCAATTATTCGATCGCCGACACTGGTAACTGGTCGGACTTTTATGCGGCAAACCGCGGGACCTATGCAACGACGAAGACTACCACTGTCAACGATGTTGCGAACGCCACGTACCAGATCTTTTACGTTAACAATGGCGTCTACTCCCTTGTCAACGATCCGACAATTTCGACGATTGCGATTTCGATCGATCCGACAACCGGAGGGGCCACGACTGCAGCATACATTGACGGAACAGCTACGGGAGGCTCTTCGGCATTTGCAGCTGGAACTAGCGCAAGAGCGGCTATTGCCTCCGTTCCCGAGCCCTCGGTCGCCCTCATGGGCCTGCTCGGCCTGGGCATGCTCCTGAAGCGCCGGAAGGCGTAATCGGAGCAACCAACCACAAACGCGAAGCCCGGCGGGAAACCGTCGGGCTTTCGCTTTTGCGCGGAGCAGGCCCGGCGAGGGCCCCGCGCGGCGAGCGCGCGGAGCGCGCGAGGCGCGTGGGGTTTGGCCGTCGATCCGGTCGTCTCCGCCGATCGGCCCCGCATGGGGCCGGCGGCTGCCGAGGGGCCGCAAGCGGGGCGGAAGCCCCGCAAGGCCCCGAGGAGGAAAGAAGGAGG
>Ga0310691_10008485_pt1 | contig 10534 bp, 8 predicted proteins | sample 176DNAGHGlowgp2_FD_203887 | JGI IMG/M metagenome (GOLD analysis project Ga0310691, IMG submission 203887) | Sheep rumen microbial communities from Palmerston North, Manawatu-Wanganui, New Zealand - 1766 DNA GHGlow gp2 (v2) (version 2) | ecosystem: Host-associated > Mammals > Digestive system >... | reverse complement strand
ACAATTTATGCCAATGATGCGGCCGGCTTTGATTTTAAGAAAATGGAAGAAAAAAAGAGACATTTTAAAAGGGGTATTTGGATACTAAAGCCGGAATATCGTTTGAAGGGTAAATGTCGAAAAACTGACGAGGGATGGAAATATGTCAGAAGTTAAAGATGTTTTGTTTAAGACAAGAGAGCTTTTTTTTAAGTATGGAATAGGTGCAATACTTGTTGGCGAGCTTATTGTTACGGCTGTGTTTTATTCTTTGATTGCGGCTTATTTGCCGACACAAAACGGCGATAATATTGAGCATATCCACTCAAGCTTTTTGATTGCTTTGGGACAAGTTCCGTATCGTGATTTTTTCCAACATCATAACCCGTTGTTATGGTATATGTTTGCGCCTTTGGCTAAGCTCTTTGCCTATAATACGGTTATTGCCGAAGTGGCGTGTTTTGTTTCGTTTTTATTTTTCTTAAAATCATTGGTTTATTTGTATAGAATCGTTACTGAATTTTTAGGTGATAAACTGTGGGGGCTGGTAGCGGCGGCGGCTGTGAGTGTGCCCGGAGCTAAACTTTATGCGGTTGATTTAAGGCCGGATAATTATATGGTTTTGGCTTTGATGGGGGGAATATACTATTATTTCTCATATCTTAAGGCTAAGAAAAGTTTTCATTTAACGGTGGCTTTTTTGTGGTTTTTTATCGCATTTATGTTTGCGCAAAAAGCAATATTCCCCTTGGCACTTTTGGGGCTTACCGTGCTTTATTTTTGGTATAAAAAGGAAATTGACAGCCGAGCTTTAGGAAAAGCGTTGGTTTTACCAGCTATCGGTGCATTGTCGTTTTTGTTTTATCTCTACCACTATGATATGGTCAAACTTTATTATGTTTCAAATTACACGTTTAATCTGAATTTGGTTGCAGGTTTTGAGATGAACCGCGTGGTTGATATGCCGAGATATATGGCGGCTATATGTCTTATCGGGTGGGTGGGTGCCATCAGCGCGCTGTTTGTTAAAAATAGGTATCTTAAAATTGTGGCATTTATGTTTGTCTGTGAGTTCTTTCAAAGGTTGTTTTATTTTTCGCCGTATTCATATTATTATTGGTTGATGATTTATTTTGCTGTTTTGTGCGGGGTTCCGTGGTTATATCGTTTTAATAATTATAACCGATTGGTTATCACTGCAGTTACATTTGTTTTATGCTATGTGTTAATCAATGCGGCGAATATTTATTATGAATTTTATAAAACGGGTAGTCATGAAAAATATCTGCCGGATTTTGTGACACGCCAAATTACGCCATGTGATTATGTGTTTAACGGCGATGGAATGATGTATAATATTTTTGCAAAAGATCCGGCTTATTATTGGCAACTTTTAGGGCAACTTGATGTTGTCGGGGAAGAAACAGGTATTCAGCCGAAACCGGATATTAACGCGCTTATTAAAAAGTATAAACCTAAGTTCGTTTTCGGAAAAAATTACTTTAATAAGTTTTCTTCGGAAAGTGGTAAGCGACGGATAGTGCATTATGTTGATGAAGATTTGCTTAATCAGTATTATGAGCCGACACCGTTTTATCCGGTCTATCAATTAAAGGCGCAGTATGATAAAGGAAGGTGTAGAAAAAATTTATTAAGCGGTGAGTGGTCTTATGTCTATTAAGTAACTTTTAAATAAAATAAGTTATGTTTTTTCTGTAAACGTTTAGGAGAATAGAAATGTCAGAAGCAAAGCAAAGAAGTGGTATTTTTAAGTTTTTTTATGTGATTTTAAGTGTTATCACATTTCCGATATTTGCTGTCTTTTTTATTTTGCGGCATCCGTTATGGATATTGTTTATCCTGCTTATTTTGGCCGGTGGCGCATACTATTATCCTATCAGCCAAGAAGGGGTAAAACCCGAAGAGGTTATTGCGTGGTATCAGAAAAAATACAGTGATGTTAAAATTGAGGTGGTTAACAAGGCCATAGAAAGCGGAACAACAGATTATTTGCCCAAAGCTGTTTTAGATGATGTGAAAAAAATTGAAGCAGATGCCAAGGAGGCACAAATGCCTAAGAGCGAAAATTATAATGACAAAATTGTGCGTGACAGTAAAGGCGAAGAAACAAAAATTATGATTAAGAAACGCGGAGGATTTAAGAAGAAAAATGCAGTTAGCGAAGAATCTAATGATTCTTCTGAGCCTCAAAATAAAAGTGATGCAGATGTTTTGGTTGACGAGGTTGCACAAACCGGTGGACTGTCTTTATTGTTAAAAGGTGAAAATGAAACCGCAGAAGAGAAGCTAAGCGGTGATGTTAATGAGAGTGGCGAATCTGTAAAAGATGTTGCCGATGAGACAGAAAATGAACCGGTTGTTGCGCCAGAGAATCCGGCTGTGACGGCACCAGAAGTTAAATTAGATAAACCGATATTGCCGGCGCCGGTGGCTGAGCCGGAAAAGCCTGCTGTACCAGTGCCAGCTTCTGAGGAAAAGGCGCCAGTGACAAGCGATGATGATTTGGAATTAGATTTATTCTAAGTCGGTTTTAATTTTCTGTTGCAGTTTTTTTAAGACAAAGAGCCTTAGTGCTGAAGATAGGTTCGCAGTTTGGCGTGTGCTGTCAACTTCGGTTATCAATTCATTTAAGGGAATTTTTTCTTCTTTGGCAATATCTATCAGCGCTTGATAAAATTCTTCTTCCAAAGAGATGCTGGTGGCATGTCTTTTAGCAATGATTACCGAAAATTTTTTCATTATTGTTTCTTTCTGAAACTGTCAAAAGAAATAATTTGTGCGGTTTCACCGGAAACTTTTCTTTCCGGCTCAATATCATCTAGGCTATGAGCATCACCATTTTCATAGAATGAGAAACTTAATCCGAATTTGGCATACGGGTCAGCAAAGTAGGTAATAGCGTCAAAAGGAATCGTTAAAGTTTGCGGACGCCCGCCGAAACTTAATTCCACCGAAAAAGAGTCTTTATCTACGACTAAGTTGGCATACTGATGTTGCAAAACAATCGTCATACTTTCCGGATATTGTATTTTTAAATCACGCGGAACAACCGTGTTCGGGTGGTTGGTCTTAAAAGTGATGTAAAAATGATTTTCTCCGGGGAGACCTTGAAATTCTGCAATTTTCAGGGCCTCAATTACAACTTGTTTGAGCGATTTTTCAATCAGTTTATCATAATTTATTTCATTAACAAAATCTGTCATCTCTTTTTCGTATCCTTTAAATTAAATGAGCCGTTCTGTTGCTGGGCGGCTCCTTCCCCACTTTATGCTAACCATAGCTTAAAGAATTTAGCTTTGTTGCTTTGGCTTAAGCAGCTACGGCAACAGGTGCAAAATTATCATTTGCGTTTATTTGATTTGAACCGATAACGGTGGTGTCTTGCCGAATACAGCACACATATCTTTACTATACACTGTCAAACCTGTTTCGCCCCCTTAAAAATTTTGGTGGAGGCGCCGAGTACCGCCCTCGGGTCCAATATATCTATTTCATACGGCTTTTCGTATCAAAGTTTTTGCGAACAAAAACTCTTCTCATTATAATGTTTTTTTTCAAAATTTCAAGAACAAAGATTTTGCAGTTTTTTTGCTCTAAATGGTTATATTTAAACTATTCTTTAGTAAACGTCGATGTATTGTAAGACAGATTGAATTGTTTTATTGAGGGAAGAATGAACGAAGTCGTCACGCAACCGTTGCTTTTGAAAAAGAAAAGTCGTTCCAGCAAATTTTCCAGCTGGTCGGGGAATGCTAATTCATTTAAGGATAAGATCTTTCGGAGCATATATATCTTTTTATTGTTTGCCATGGATTTTATTATGTTTATTTATTCCATTAACGGCAGGCTTGTTGAAAATGGCAAGGTTAATCAAGCTGTTTTAGTGATTTTGGGCACAATATTTGCAATTTCTTTAGTGATTATTCTATTGCTTTCTTTTTCTAAAATTGCGCAAAATGTCGTGTGTGCGTTAGTGACAATGCTGGTAACGATTATGTTCTTTTACCAGTTCGGAATGGGGGACGTTGATAATTTTTTGGAGGTTTGGTTTAATAAACATGCAAGGTGGTTATCCTTTTTGTGCATCTGTCCTTCGCCTTGGATTATAGGTTTTGTTTTAGGTTTGATTATATTCTTTGCCTTTTTCTATTCGGGTGCGATTTTATTTATTATGCTTATCTTTCTTTTGTCCGCCGCTATCGGTGTGCATAATAATGAAACATTGCAACCGTCTAAAGCAGAATATCAAGAAGTTAAGAGATTGCCACCGAATGTCGGTTTAGGACGTGACAGTAATGTTGTTTACATTATGGTACCAAAGTTGCCGTCTTACCAGTTCTTGAACGGAATAAGAGATATCAATTTCAGAGATTTGCGTGATTTAATTATCGGCTTTTATGTAACGAACGGGTTTGAGGTTTATCCGAATGCGTTTGTGCAGAAAAATGATACCATGAGCAATATTATTGATATCTTAAACCAAGTGGACTATAACAGTACGACCAGTGCTAATCGTGGTTATGCCGAATTTCTTAATGATTGGAATTTTATACACGGCGGACTTGATTACATCAGCTTGGAAGAAAATCAACTTTATGATTATTTGCGAAACAGTGGTTTCGGTGTTAGTATGTACGCAATGCCGGGATTTGATTTCTGCTTGAAAGGCGGCGATTTTTATACAGACCGATGTGTGGTTAAGGGGTATAAAAATGTACCTATGTATGATGAAAAGGCAACGTTGGAACAGAATGTCAATGCGTTACTGGGCGAGTGGATTTTAAGCCTTAAAAGCCGTGATTTGCGCTCGTTTGCCAGATCGTTTATTAACGCTTCACCGCTAAAGAATATGAAAGTTCTTTCAGAGAACAGACGTGTTTCCATTGAGGGAAGCGCATCAATTTTTGAGCGCCTGTACAGCGACTTTAAGAGAGATAAAGACGGACAGGTTTACTTGGCTTATGTTGATTTGCCTTCAGATATTTTTATCTATGACGAGTACTGTAATATTAAACCGCGCAAGGAGTGGGTTGCCTTAAAAGACAATTCTCTTTATACCGGTAGCCTTGATGATAAACGTAAGGCATACACTGACCAGACAAAGTGTTTGATTGGTAAAATGCAAGAATATATGGAGGAATTTTATAAGAGCGGCAAGGCAGATCGTTCGGATATTTTTGTGCAGGGTATCAGTCCGATACGTGAACTGGCCGGAGTTGTCGGTGATAAATATAACAGATTTGTATCGGAAAGTTTGGTTAATCTGGGCATTAGAAAAGGAAAAAGACCGAAGTTTCTCATTAACGCTAATGTTTGTTTGGCCAGCGATTTTACGAAGACATTGATACGTTATCAAGATTATTGCTATTCGGTTGACAATATGAAGAATTATTCTACGGAAGAAGCCTTAAACTTGAAGAAGAATTTGGTTAATAATTCGGTTATTCGCGGTAGTAAAATTTCAAATATCGCGGCAAATTATCGTGATTGGTATGAGTTGTATAAGGCAAACAGTGTTTCTTATAAAAAACGGCAAAAGCAGATTCAAGATGAGCAGAATGCTCGTTTGAAACGCGAAGCGGAAGAACGTAAAAAAAGAGAAGTTATGCCGGCAAGAAGTATTGAAAATTCTGATTTAACCAAGAAGAAAAAACAATATGATGAAAATATTTTTGTGCCGACGGATGATATCGTTGCGGATGAGCAGGAAGAAGATAAGTCCGATATTCAGGACATTAGTCTGCCGTTAGATGTTTTGCCGGCTGATGATGCGACAGGCAAAAAGGAAGATGCCGTTAAAACAGAAGAAATAAGCGAATCGGTCAAAGAAAATCCGACAGAAGCGACAGTTCAGCCACAGGAAGCGGTAACTGAAGAGACTAGTGCGAAATCTTTAGAATCGGAAATAAAGCCATCAAAACCGGTGGTTGAAGAAGTGCCTGTTGTTGAAGAAGCGGTTGCTGCCGAGCCGGTGGTTGAGGAAGCGCCTGCTGTTGAAGAAACGGTTGCTACCGAGCCGGTGGTTGAAGAAGTGCCTGCTGTTGAAGAAAAGGTTGTTACCGAACCGGTGGTTGAAGAAGTGCCTGCTGTTGAAGAAACGGTTGCTACCGAACCGGTGGTTGAGGAAGCACCTGCTGTTGAAGAAGCGGTTACTACCGAACCGGTGGTTGAGGAAGTGCCTGCTGTTGAAGAAACGGTTGCTACCGAACCGGTGGTTGAGGAAGCACCTGCTGTTGAAGAAGCGGTTGCTACCGAACCGGTTGTTGAGGAAGCACCTGCTGTTGAAGAAAAGGTTGTTACCGAACCGGTGGTTGAGGAAGCACCTGCTGTTGAAGAAAAGCCACAGGAAAGCGGAGAGCTTGATTTGTTTTAAATAAAACGGTTAATTAGTGATTAAATGCTTGTCAGCTCTTAAAAAATGTGCTAACTCAGGTTTATTCGGTTGTACAGAAAAGCAGAGTCTTGATGGTTTTAGATAAATACATTAAAAATAAGCGTGCAAAAACAGCATTTTGGTTGCTGGCTGTTATCTTGTTGCTCTCTTTGTTTTCTGAAATTATTGCTAATGATAAGCCGATTATATTGAAATATCAGGGAGAATATTTCTTTCCGGTTGCAAAAGTTTATACAGATGCTCGGTTTGGCGGTGATTTTCCGACAGAGGCAAACTACAAAGATAGTTTTATTCGCAAGAATATTGAAGAAAACGGTTATATGATTATGCCGCCGATTGAGTTTTCTTATAATACGGTGGATTATGAATTAAATGAACCGTTTCCGGCACCGCCTTCTTCTCGTCATTTGTTGGGAACAGATGAAGAAGGACGGGATATTGCGGCGCGTCTTTTATATGGCTTGAGATTGTCATTTGGGTTTGCTTTTCTTTTGACATTATTTTCTTCGGTTTTAGGTATATTTATCGGGGCTGTACAAGGTTACTTCGGTGGTAAGACAGACATCATTTTGCAGCGTTTTATTGAAATTTGGGACTCTATGCCGCAGATGTTTGTGTTGATTATCATTGCCAGTGTCTTTGTGCCGTCATTTTCAACGTTATTGCTGATATTGTTGCTTTTTTCATGGACGGAATTAACCGGATTGGTCAGGGCGGAATTTTTAAGAGCGCGCAATTTTGAATATGTAAAAGCGGCAAAGGCAATCGGCGTTAGCAATTTCAGGATAATGTGGCGTCATATTTTACCTAATGCTTTGGTGACAACCGTAACGTTTGTGCCGTTTATCTTAGCCGGCGGTATTGTGGCTTTGACAGCGCTTGATTTCTTGGGCTTGGGTTTGGGGCAGGAATATCCTTCTTTGGGTGATTTGGTGCGCCAAGGAAAAGATAATCTGCAGGCACCGTGGATTGGTTTAAGTATTTTCTTTGTGCTTTCGGCAATGTTGACAATGTTGATTTTTATCGGCGAAGGCGTCAGAGATGCAATGGATAAAAGGAAAAGATAATGGCTGAACCGGTGTTGGATGTTAAAAGTTTGAATGTTCGTTTTATTCGCGAAGACGGCGGTTTATTTTCTGCTGTCTACAATAGTAATTTTGAACTTTATGCCGGTGAAGTTTTAGCGATTGTCGGCGAATCAGGTTCCGGAAAATCGGTAACGGCATTGTCTTTGATGGGGTTGATTGATTCCCGAAAAGTTCTTTATAAAAGCACAAATTCCATTATGTTTGGAAAACGTGAATTGACGTCGCTTTCTGAAGAAGAATGGCAGGAAGTGCGCGGCAATGAAATCAGTATGATTTTTCAAGAGCCGATGAGTTCGCTTAACCCGCTGATTAAAGTTGGTGAACAGATTGCCGAAGTTATTCGTGTTCATAGAAATGTTTCTAAGAGAAAAGCAATTGCCAGAACAAGGTATTTATTGCGTTTGGTTGGTATTGAAAACGCTGAGGAACGGATGAATGCTTATCCGTTTGAGCTTTCCGGCGGACAAAGGCAAAGGGTGATGATTGCTATGGCCGTTGCTAATAATCCAAAGGTTTTGATTGCCGATGAGCCGACGACCGCTTTAGATGTGACCGTGCAAAAGCAAATTTTGGAGCTTATTTTAAAACTTAAAAACAAGCTGAATATGGCGGTTATTTTTATTTCACACGATTTGAATGTGGTTAAGAAAATTGCTAATCGGGTTATTGTTATGCGTGCCGGAGTGATTGTGGAACAGGGAAGTGTCGGTAATATTTTCAATGCACCGTCTCATCCGTATACCAAGGAATTGTTGTCAGCATTCTTAAAAACGTCTTCCGAGCGTAATTTTATTGCGCGCAAGATATTGGAAGCACGTGATATATCGGTGACTTTTCCGTTAAAGAAAAGCTTTTTCGGAAAGGTTATCAAATCTGTTGAAGCGGTTAAAAGAGTGTCTTTAGTGCTTTATGAGGGTAAAACACTGGGGTTGGTTGGCGAATCCGGTTCGGGTAAGACAACTTTGGGTATGTGTTTGGCTGATTTGATAGATTATCGGGGTGAAATTCTGACATCTAAAACGGTGCATATTCAAAGCGAAAAAGATTTTAGAAAAAATGTTCAGGTCGTTTTTCAGGATCCGTATAATTCACTTAATCCGCGTTTGAAGATATGGGAAATTGTCGGCGAAGGTATCAGAGTGCATTTTCCGGAGTTAAGTAAAGATGAAATTATTGGGCGCGTGCAAAAAGTTTTAAATGATGTCGGACTTGCCGATAAAGGCATATTAGACCTCTATCCGCACGAGTTTTCCGGCGGACAAAGGCAACGCATAGCTATTGCCAGAGCATTGGCTATTGAACCGAAAGTTATTATTTTAGATGAGCCGACATCTGCGCTGGATGTTACAGTGCAGGCAGAGATTATTAAGCTTTTAAAACAAATTCAAAAGAATACGGGAATCGCTTATTTGTTTATTTCTCATGATATGCGGGCGGTACGTGCCATTTCGCACGAAGTGGCGGTAATGCGCCAAGGGGAAATTATTGAGCGAGGTAGTGCGGATGATATCTTTTTACATCCGGAAACGGATTATACAAGAGAATTGATTAGAGCGGCAATGAGTTAAATTAAGAGAGGAAATTATGATTGTTTTTTTGACAGCTGTACTTGCTTTAATTTTAGGTTACGTGATTTACGGTAAAATTGTTGAAAAAAATTTTGCTATAAATGAAAAGGCGGTAACGCCGGCAATAGCCAAATGTGATAATGTGGATTTTATGGTTTTACCGACATGGCGCGTTTTTCTGATACAATTTTTAAATATTGCCGGTTTAGGACCGGTATTCGGGGCAATTTTAGGGGCTTTGTACGGTCCGGTTGCCTTGTTATGGATTGTTTTAGGTTCTATTTTTGCCGGTGGTGTGCATGATTATATGGCAGGAATGATTTCGGTCAGGAACGGGGGACAATCTCTGGTGCCGTTGGTTGAAAAATATTTAGGCTCTCGGATTAAGACAGTCTTTCTTGTTTTTATGGTGCTGTTTTTGTTGCTGTTGGGGGCTGTTTTTGCTATGAGCCCGGCGCATATGCTGGCTAATTTATCTGGTACAGATTTTTTGTGGTGGATTGTTGCTATATTCAGCTATTACTTTTTGGCAACTTTGTTGCCGATTGATAAAATTATCGGGCGATTTTATCCTTTGTTTGCTTTGTTGCTCATTGTTGTTACCGTGGCTTTGATGGCCTTTTTATCTATGAGTGGGAACGAGTTTTATCCGGAATTGACGCTTGCAAATCTGCACCCTAAAAAATTGCCGATTTTTCCATTGATGTTTGTGACGATTGCTTGCGGAGCAATAAGCGGTTTTCATGCAACACAATCACCACTGATGGCGCGTTGTTTGGCTAATGAAAAATACGGACGCTCTATATTCTACGGAGCAATGATAACAGAGGGTATTGTTGCTTTGATATGGGCAACTCTCGGTATGGCATTTTATCAGGGAAGCGAGGGGTTAAATAATGTTATTGTGACAAGTGGTCCGGGCGGTGTGATTTCTGACGTGGCAACCGGTTATTTAGGACACTGGGGTGGTATGTTGGCAATTTTATCTGTGGTGTTGTTGTCAATTACTTCCGGCGATACAGCATTTCGTTCTGCACGTTTGACGATAGGCGATTACTGGGCTAAAGAAAATCTGGGGTTGAAAAAACGTCTGTTAATCAGCGTTGTCGTTTTATCCGGTGGTATTGCTATGAGCTTTTTTGATCTGACAACAGTTTGGACTTATTTCGGGTGGGCAAATCAATGTTTGGCAATGATTGCTCTTTGGATGGCAACATTTTATCTTTACAGAGAAAAAAGGAATTTTTGGATAACATTGTTGCCGGCCGGTTTTATGACCGCTGTTTGTGTGACGTATATTATGTATGATAAGATAGGATTTCGCTTGGCGCATGATTGGTCTGTCTTAACCGGAACTGCGGTGGCATTATTGGCGGTTGGGTACTTTGTCTTTAAGCATAAAAAGTGAGATGCGCATGTAGTCTTCTTGCTCCGTAAACGTGCACTTGTTGTGCGCGTTAACTTCGCTTCGGTCAAGCCAGTTG
>Ga0310691_10008484_pt1 | contig 10535 bp, 12 predicted proteins | sample 176DNAGHGlowgp2_FD_203887 | JGI IMG/M metagenome (GOLD analysis project Ga0310691, IMG submission 203887) | Sheep rumen microbial communities from Palmerston North, Manawatu-Wanganui, New Zealand - 1766 DNA GHGlow gp2 (v2) (version 2) | ecosystem: Host-associated > Mammals > Digestive system >... | reverse complement strand
TGCATTGAACATGAGCGACTTGCAATTCACTTCGTAAAGGCGCACATGGTTCTGGTTGCGGTTGAGAACGAAGACGGCGAACGTCTCAGCCTCGTTGGTCCACATGATGCGTGTAACATAGTCGAAGCCGTCGTTTGGCAGCGGCACACGCTTGATTGACTTGTAGAACGCGTCGTAAACGAACACGGCTGGCACAGGGTTGTTCTGCCCTGCTTTTGGGTAATGGTACGACGATGTCGAGTTGTAGATGTCCTTCAGGTTGTCCACGCTCAGCGAGTATGTAGTCAGAGTCTGCTTCAGCACCTCGATATCGTCGAGAGTGACGAACACGAAGAAACGGTTGTCAGGCGCCCACACGGAAAGGTTTCGCGCCGAGAACTCCTCCTCGTAGAGCCAGTCGGAAACGCCGTTGTACTTGGCGCTGTCGCCGTTGCGTGTCATGCGCATTACAATGCCGTCATAGTCCATCTTCTTGAGGTACAGGTCGTTGTCAACCGAAAAGACGATACTTCGTCCGTTAGGCGAATAGACGGGGTCGCGCTGAAGGCAGGCACTGTCCATAAGGGCGTGGAGCTTGTTGCGCTGAATGTCGAAGGTGTAGTACTTAGCCAAAGGCACACGACGGAATGGCTTCACCGATTTGTTATAGACGAACATGTTCTTGTTCTGCGGGTCAAGCTGGAAGCCGTCGATTTTGGACAGCGACGCGCCGCGCGCCTTGGAAGCATCGAAAAGCGTGGCAACCGCCTTGCCGGACTTGTATTCATACTGAACGACGGTGCGTCCGTCAGCCGAAAGCTGGGCGTAACTCTCGCCGTCAGCCATTGGCACAATGCCGGCGAACGGACAAGCCGCGTATTTCTTTTCTGCAATATCCTTGATTACCGAATTGTTTCGTTGCGCATTAACAGCAGAGAACGCCATCAGCGCAGAGAGTGCGATATATAGTCTCTTCATTATGATTAATTTATTTCTGTTATAAACACGCAAATTTACAAAATAGCATTGATGTTCGAAAGTGAAGTTTTTCGAGAATTTCTGCAAGTGCAATCGGATTATTTTTAACCTTTGCATTTACATTACTCACAAATTTAAACACAAAAGCAAACACCCTATGAAAAAGACAATTAAAACACTGGCTGCAAGCATATTGTTATGCGCATTAAGCATAAACGCGGCAGGTCAGACGGCTGAGCAAAAGAGATTCGAGAGCAACATGAACAAAGCGAAATGGGAGAACACCGCATACGGATTCAGCCGCCCTGCGTTCATGAGCCAGGAAAACGTATTCGACGGCGAGACGCTGACCACCTTCGACACCTACACCAGCGGACGGGTGACACTCTCCTACTGCGAGCTGGGCAGCTGGGCGACCGACGAGAGCCTCTTCCCAGTAAGCGGCTCAGTGATAGCGCCTAACGTGACTATAGACAAGGTGACATACAAGAACAACAAGGGCGACATCTCCTCGGGATACACCAAGGACGGACGCGCGTTCTACATGAAGACCGACACCGAAAGCGCCTACGCCGGCGAAATGCCTCATGCCGAGGTGCTGGCGCTGATTTTCCCAAAGACATTCCATAGCGCCGTGTCGAAGCTCATCGCCGTCATAGACCAGTGGCATAAATAACCCTACCTCGCCACCACCCACGACTCACCCGGCTGAAGGAGCGGACTCTTGGCGAAGAAAACGAGCGGACGCATCGGAGAGCTCTCGTCAAAAAGCATGACGACATGACGGCCAGCGACCGCCCCAGTGTTCGTGACCGTCACACCGCCCTCGCCACGGCTCTCGGCGAACGTCGTGTAGCTGAGTCCGAAACCGAACGGATAGGACACTTCCGCCCCGACGGCGTTGAAATAGCGGTAGCCGACACTGTCCTTTTCCGCATAAACAGTGCTGTCCACACAGTTCTTTGGCTTCTCGCCGCGGACCGACAACGGGAAATTCCCAGCCGACGGCACATCCTCGTATCTGACCGGAAACGTGCAAGCCAGCCGCCCCGACGGACTGACTGCGCCCGTCAGCACATCGGCTATGGCATTGCCGCCCTCCTGCCCCGGACACCACGCAAGGAGTATGGCGTCGGGAAGATGCTTCCACGAAGCCGTCTCCACCACTCCGTTCACATTCAAGACCACAACAGCTTTCTTGCCCTGCGCATGGGCTTCGGAACACACATCGTTTATGAGCGACAGCTCCACATCGGACAACAGGAAGTCGCCCTCAAGGTGACGGTCCTTGCCCTCGCCTGCCTGACGAGCAACGGTCACCACAGCCACATCGGACTGCGCCACATAGCGCCTTATATATTCAGCATCAAGCGGTTTTTCCTTCAATGCGCCCAGTCCAAGATACTTCTGCACCGGACCGAATCCGCCCGACTTCTGCCTGTGCGACTTTCGGGAAGCCCACGCGGCATAGTCGTCGCTCAACGCTGACGGTATCAAGAATCCGGCATTACGCAGACCGTCCGCCAGACTGACCGAATACGCCTTGTTGACGAAGCCGGAGCCCGTGCCGCCTGCCACGAGGTCGTAGGACGAAGAGCAGAACAGCGCCACGCTCCTGACGTCGCTCAACGGCAATGCGCATCCATCGTTTTTCAGCAGCACCATCGACTCGGAAGCCGCCCTTCGTGAAAGTGCCGCATGAGCCACAAGATCGGGCGCGTTAGTATGCTTATAACCTAAGAATGAAGGCGTTTTGACAATCAATTCGAGTACGCGTTTAACGCAAGTGTCGAGCTGCGCCACGGCTAACTCGCCTGATTTCACAGCACGGATAATCTCACGTTTCTGCAGGGCGTCACCTGGCATCATCAAGTCGTTGCCGGCGGCTATCTGGCGCTTAGTGTTGCGCTTCGCCGCCCAGTCGGTCGTCACTGCTCCACGGTAGCCCCACCCACGGCGCAGAACGTCGGTCAGCAGCCAGCGCGACTCCGAGGTGCGCTCGCCGTTCAGCGAGTTATACGACGACATAATAAGCCACGGAGCCGCCTCACGAACGACAATCTCGAACGGACGGAGGTAAACGGCACGGAGCGTAGCCTCATCCACACGCGAGTCGTTGCCGAATCGGTTCGTTTCCTGGTTGTTGGCGGCGAAGTGCTTCGCCGTTGCACCCACTCCTCGGCTCTGCACGCCACGAACGTATGCGGCGGCTATCTTGCCAGCCACGAGCGGATCCTCGGAGAAATACTCGTAGTTGCGTCCGCAGAGAGGGTTGCGCTGTATGTTCATGCCAGGAGCCAGCAGCACATCCACGCCGTACTCCAAAGCCTCGTTGCCTATAGCCGCGCCCACCTCGCTCACCAAAGCCGTGTCCCACGACGAGGCGAGAGCCGTGCCCACAGGAAACGCCGTGCAGTAGCGCTTTTCAGCCTCATCCTTTCCGCCGGGTTTTATGCGCAGTCCGGCAGGTCCGTCGGCAAGCACTATCTGAGGCACGCCGAGCCGTGGGATGGCGTTGGTCATGCCAGCCGCTCCCGGCACTCGCGGATGGCCCGTGAAAGGGATACCGAAGCCCGAGAAGAGGCTCGCCCATCCGCCGCCCACCACCATGTCCACCTTCTCCTTCAGTGTCATGGCGGCAATCACCTCGTCCACATTGTCGGCACGCAGACGCGGAGACTGAGCATAAACCCCAGCCGCACACAAAAGCGCTATGACGACAGACATCTTTCTGAACATGGCGGCAAAGATAAACAAAAAGAAGCCCCTCGGCGTAATCAAAAAAATTATGAAAACACGAAAAGAATATTTACATTTGAAGTTATAAAGAAAGAGGCAGTTTTTCTGCCATCGTACTAAGACATATTATCTATTGAGCGACATGCTCTTTTTCTCTGCATTAGGAACCTGAGAAATTCCAAAATTACCAAAGAGAAAAGACGCACGGTCGGTCTTCGCTATAGCGTAGGCTGTATCGTTGTGCATTCTTTTGGTAAGGTTTTCTCAGGACCTCTAATGCAAGAATGTACGACGTCGGTTTACGCTTCTTTCGTAAATAGAGGTATAGTAACGCAGAGTTTCTGCGCACCTCTTGTCTTAATTTGCTGCCATTAACACTAAAAGCAAAGGACAATGTACTTAGGAAAAACCACATTCATCTGCCGTAGTTGCGGCAACAAGTTCAGAGCGCCAGCCTACGAGTGGTGCGCCACGGTATTCATCGCGCCGCAGCCTTGCCCCCAGTGCTCCAACATGAGAACCAGACCCGTCGGGCTGATTGCTTGGCTGGAGGATGCGAAGTACAAACGAATTTGGGAAGCAAACTCTAAATGACAGAATAATAACCTTTTAAAGAATAATAGACATGGGAAACAATCAAGAAGTAAGTCATGTCGGTGCATGGATTGGCGCTACAGTAGCGGTTCTGTATGCATTGTCGCCAGTGGACATTCTGCCAGATGTCGTGCCATTTGCCGGATGGGCCGACGACCTTCTGATAACAGTGACTGGAGGTTTGAACTTAATACAAAGCTATGCGAAAGAAAGCAATGAAACGCTTGCAAGAATCTTAGGCGCTATCAAATGGGTGGTGATTATATTAGGTGTTATCGCTATCGCCATCATAGCATTGCTGATTTTCGTCGTTTACAAAATCGTGGCTTAACAGCAAACACAAGTATACATTAATTATTAACCTTAAAATTTAAAAAGTATGAATTTAACGAATTTTGGACTCAAGTTTGGCATTGCCAAAGAGTTAATTGAAAGTTTCAAAAGCAAATGGAACACGTTATCTTTTGATGACATCAAAGATAATTTGCCAAAAATGACACAAGAAGATTGGAATGAGTTTAAAGAAAAATGTGGAAACGAAGCGGCTGAAGTTGTAGACGCATGGCATCAAGGCAAAGAGTCATTGCTGATATCCTGGAATGAACTGAAAGAAGTCATGGCAATAAATGAACGTATCTTGACTGTTCGTGTTGACAAATTAGACATGCCAACTGTTGTGAAATACAGCAAAGAAAATATGATTAAAGATGCCCGTGGTGTCGCTTTGATTGTTGGTAAAAAACAAGAATCAGACAATTGCCAAAAAGTTTTCTTGGCTTTTCTCGATCAGAACGACGAATTGATTGATAGTTCCAAGAACATTTACATTGTTTTCTGTTGTCAGGAAATCGACCAAGAAATTTTAAATAGTGTAGATAACAACAATATAGTAATCCTTAAATAAATATAGTTATGATTTTAGATTTGATTTTTGACGCCATAGAGGCTGTTTGTGACTTTGTCATAGATGTAATTAACGGCATTTTCGATTTCTTAAAAGAATGCGTGAACTGGTTTAAAGGACTCATGCTCAAGCGACAAAGAGACATTCCTTTTATAGCAGATGCAAACAAGCCAGAGTTCAAAAAAATGCTACAAAATGCGCCAAAGAAGAATGCCGGCATTTTCGAAGGTGTATTTAACCAAGAAACTGACGAGATTACAGCTGCTCGATACGTAGCAGCAGACGAATTGGACGGTCAGACAAGAAATGTATTAGGCAACGACTCATTAGTAATTTTAAATTAAAAGAATCATGAAGACAGTTGTTATTTGCGTTGCTTGCCTATTGGGAGCAGGAGCTATTTTTTATTTTTATAAACGAGGACACAAAATCCGTTTAAAAGCGTCTGATATTGCAAACAAAAAAGCAGAAAACATTACAGCAGAAATCATTGATGGCGAATTAAAAATGACGGATGTTGTCGCTTGGTTCAAAGGATTTTCATTGAAAAAAGACGAAGATATTCCATTTATTGCTAATGCGAAATTAGGTGAATTCAAAAACCTTTTTAAAGACATTGAGTTTGATGACACAAAAGAAGCAATTTTCTTCGGCGTTTTCAACCAGGAAAAGCATGAAATAACTAATGCGAATTTAATTCAAGCGACAAGCATTGACAATCAATTAAAAGACGTGTTAGGTAACGAAGCATTAGTAATTTTAAATTAAAAAATATGTGGTGGAAAATCCTAGGAGCACTCGCTGGTGTTGCTTTAGCTGGCGCAGCTTCCTATGTTGTTTATAAAAAAATAACAGCAGATGCTATAAAGGAAAAAGCCCGGCAATTAGGCAAAAGCGAGGCTTTCAAAGCAATGATTAAGAGCAAAAACACGAGGCGTGTCAAAGTTGGCATTTTTGACCGCAATGAAAATGAGATAGCCGATTTCTCTATGGAGAGCGAAGGTGGAGTTTCTGAAAATCTGCGTGTTGGTCAATATCTTTATTTATAACATTTTTATGAATATCAAATCATCAAAAAGTTTAGACTCTTCGCAAATGTTGTTGCTGAACAAAATGGAAGACGATTTCTCTTCTTACATCAAACGCAAACTAAACGAAAGCGAAAACCAGCTGACTGTAGCGGTTTTATTGATAGTAAAAGATAGAGAAAAGCACAATATAGAATATTCCAGCAACGAGAGCTTCAAAATCCCTGGCAGTAAGGCTTTAGACTCATATCTAAAGCCTTACATAGAAGGAATGAGCATAAGCAACGATATTGCAGAAAACTACACCTTGCATTGGGAAGTGAAATACTCCGAAAAAAAGAAAGGTAAAACAAGTGAAAACAATGAGAAAATGGACATGAACGAAAACGATAAATTGCCAGACTTTATTTCGACAAAGCCACGTTTTTCTTTCTCGCAAATCATTCTTCCACAAAAAGTTAGAGATGAGATTTTTGACGCTTTAAATATTATTACAAACAAAGATCTTATCTATGAAGATTGGGGATTCAACGAAGTCGACAGCATACCACGAAGTGTTTTGAATTTCTACGGAGAACCTGGCACAGGCAAAACAATGTGCGCCCATGCCATTGCAAATCATCTAAACAAGGAGATAATGTGCCTTAACTATTCTGAGATAGAATCAAAATTTGTAGGAGAAGCTCCGAAGAATTTGAAAAAAGCTTTCGACACAGCAAAAGAGAAAGATGCTGTTCTATTTTTCGACGAAGCAGATTCTTTTTTAGGTAAACGTATTCAGAATGTTTCACAAGGAGCAGACCAAGCGCTCAATTCATTACGAAGCCAAATGCTGATTCTTTTGGAACAATTTGATGGTGTGGTTTTGTTCGCAACAAATCTTGTGACAAACTTTGACAAAGCTTTTGAATCTCGTATCCTTAAGCATATTCAATTTGAGCTTCCTAACCAAGAAGCAAGAGCAGCTATTATTGAAAAAATGCTTCCATCCAAAATACCATTTGAAACGGCTTTGACAAAAGAGCAGTTTATGGAAGCGAGTGCTTTGATAGATGGACTATCAGGACGTGAGATTAAAAACGCAATTCTTGAAATGTTGACACATGAAGCAAATGAACATGGAAAGGAAGCCGTTTTTACTTACGAAAAACTGTCGCAAGCGCTTGTGGACAAAAAAGAAATGAAAAGAAAACTCAAAGAGGAAAAAGACAAGGAATTAAAAAAGAAAATCGAAGAAAAACTCAAGGGAGTCGCGGCAGAAACAAAAATAAAATCCACAACAAAGAAAAAGAAGAAGAAAAAGAAATAATCACACATTTGTAAATCACACAAACTATGAACATAGAAATAACCTACCAAGAAGCCAATAAACTGATAAAGGAAAGGACTGGCAAAGGCGTAATCCTGAGTTACGCCAATGACAACATGGTAAATGTCGGCTACGAAATAAACGTGCTGGGCATATCAAATGTCATCAAGGCAATAGACCTCAAGGTAGAGAAAATCGAAGACAGCGACATTTACGTTCATTACGAAGGAAATGGTGACTTGCTGGTAAATGGACTTATGAAAATCAAGGAACACGTGAAACTGGATTTTATTGAAAATGCAGGAGAACAGTGCCTTGTCGTTCATTTGGATATGATTCCCAAAGCAAAGAAACTGTTGGAGAATATAAAACTGCTTGAAGCAAGATTCGAGAAAGATTCGGCTAAAATAGAATTCACAATCAAGAACGCATAATCTCCCCTCCTCTCCCCCAACAAGAAAGCCTCGCAGACCAGTGTCCGCGAGGCTTTCGATTATATGCCGCCCTCTATTTTCGCTCCATTCCACAACTTTGTGGACCACAACCTTGTGGAATGACAGAAATCACCCAACCAACACCCATTCCCCTATAGTGTCCTGAGGACAGAAATCTCCCAAATAAAATCAGATTCATAAAAAAAGAACATTATGTGGTATTTGTTGCTATTTGCCTGATTTCTCGCAAGGCGACTAAAGTTTGCGCCGTAGGGACGCACCGCGTGCGTCTGGGAAATAAAAAAACGGCGCTTCGGCTCCGCTCAGCGACCGAAAAGCCGAAGCACAAAAACACCCAAAACAACACCCATTCCCCTATAGTGTCCTGCGGACAGAAATCTCCCAAATAAAATCAGATTCATCAAAAAAGAACATTATGGGGAATTTGTTGCTATTTGCCTGATTTCTCGCAAGGCGACTAAAGTTTGCGCCGTAGGGACGCACCGCGTGCGTCTGGGAAAGCCATGCCGGTCATTTCGACTGCGCTCAATGACCGGTTATCCTTCGGTTGCTGTGCGTAGCCGAAGCACAAAATCACCCAACCAATGCTCCTTCACATATAGTGTCCTGCGGACAGAAATTCTCCAAATAAAATCAGATTCATCAAAAAGAACATTATGTGGAATTTGTTGCTATTTGCCTGATTTCTCGCAAGGCGACTAAAGATTGCGCCGTAGGAACGCACCGCGTGCGTCTGGGAAATAAAAAAAACGGCGCTTCGGCTCCGCTCAGCGACCGGAACAGCCGAAGCACAAAAACACCCAAAACAACACCCATTCCCCTATAGTGTCCTGCGGACAGAAATCTCCCAAATAAAATCAGATTCATCAAAAAGAAGATTATGTGGAATTTGTTGCTATTTGCCTGATTTCTCGCAAGGCGACTAAAGATTGCGCCGTAGGGACGCACCGCGTGCGTCAGGAAAATAAAAAAAACGGCGCTTCGGCTCCGCTCAGCGACCGGAACAGCCAAAGCACAGAAACAAAAAAATGGCACCCATAACAGGATGCCAAATTTCGTTATTAACGCAGGATTTCCTTACGACTTCCAGAGGCCGTGCAGGTTGCAGTACTCGCGTGCGAAGACGTTCTGAGCGTCGGTCTGGAACTCAGCCACAGGCTTGTCGGTCGGAGTGAGGTCCTTGCGCAGCACGCCGTCCTCGGTCACCAGCTCGATAAACTGGATGTAGTGCGCCTCGGTCATCGGATGCTCGTCCGAGCCGACCGACACACGGTAGCCGCCCGGGATTTTCTCCACCACCGGCACATGCTTTTCCTTGGCGCCGTCGTTGGTGTTCTCCTTGAGCAGCTTCATTGGCTGTCCGCAGCACGACAACGCCCCTGCGCCTGCCACCAGCACCTCTACGACATTGCCGCAAACGGCGCATTTGTAAACTTCATTCTTCTTTGCCATAGTATTCGTTTTTTGGTTAAGGTTAGTTTCGCTAAGATATGAAATTTGATTAGCAAAACACATTACTGTACGAAATCATTTTTTCGGGCACAGATATAATTAAATATTGTTGGGAAAATGAAAATATTCGTACTTTTGTCTTCACAAATTTTAATAACCATGAAAAGAATAATCGCAATCGTGCTTACGCTCGCAACAATGGCAAGCGCACAAGCACAGACACCAGCGCAAGTTGAGAAAAACATCAGAAAGATGACCAACGAGTTCATCTCGGTGATAATGACAGGAAAGATGGAGAAGGCTCTGCACTTCTTCTCGCCAGCCTACATCAAGGAGCAGAACTACAGTTTCCTGGAAGGACGCACAGAGCAGTTCGTCATGGAGTTCTTAGGCGGATTTGTAGTGAATGAGGAAGGCGAGGAGCAGGGATTTGTAACTCCAGACAAGAACAACATCGCTTCGATGAGAATAAAGGACGTGACTGTGAGCGACGACCCAGAAGCATTCTCATACGCATACGTTGAAATCGTGCTCAAGGACGGAAGAAAATATGTCGCAGAGTTCCCTGTCGAGGTTTACGAAGGCAAGCTGAAGTATCACGGCGCAGTGGGTTAATCCGACTTCGCGGACATAAAGACACAAAGCGGCTCTAAAAAAACGGAGCCGTTTTCTTTTTGCTATAACACATAAACACAAGACTATGATAAAGGAAATACTACTGGCAGGATGCGGCAGCTTCGTGGGCGGCTCGCTGAGGTACGTTATATCCAAGACGCTACAATCCGCCACAGCACTGTCATTCCCCATAGGCACAATGGCGGTGAACATAATCGGATGCCTGCTGATAGGCATACTGTCCGGGACTGCGGCGAACAACGGACTGATGAGCCCCGCCACAAGGCTTCTGCTCACGACTGGCTTCTGCGGAGGATTCACGACATTCTCCACATTCATGAACGAGAGCAACATACTGCTCAAGAACGAACAGTTCGCATACATGGCGCTGTACATAGCCGGGAGCGTGCTGATAGGCTTCGTTGCCGTAATAGCCGGCAACTACATTTCGAAACTGCTTTAAAAACAAAGCAATTGACAAA
>Ga0310691_10008483_pt1 | contig 10536 bp, 7 predicted proteins | sample 176DNAGHGlowgp2_FD_203887 | JGI IMG/M metagenome (GOLD analysis project Ga0310691, IMG submission 203887) | Sheep rumen microbial communities from Palmerston North, Manawatu-Wanganui, New Zealand - 1766 DNA GHGlow gp2 (v2) (version 2) | ecosystem: Host-associated > Mammals > Digestive system >... | reverse complement strand
TGAAGTAGTTAAAACAAATGATAGAAATCAGATTTTTGAGCAGATTGATAAATTAGCTCAATGAACTGATTTACAGCAATTCGCAAAACAATGTATTGGATATATCGATGCTCATATAATGGATGATACAGATTTCTATCTAAAAGTTTCTGAAACTTTTTCTGAAATTATGAGACAGGTAAGATTTTATCCATATCCAGCAGTGCTTTACAAGATAGCTTTCAATAAATTTTTGAATGGAGATGAAAATGCCTCCCTTATTAAGGGAGGTGGCGAACATAGTGAGCCGGAGGGATTGAAATCAAAAAAGAAAGAAGAAACTCCTGTTGTTGAAAAGAAACCAGGAACTGAAGAAAAAAATCCCCCTGTCGCTGACGCTCCTTCCCCCTTACCGAAGGGGGACTCTGTAGATTGAGATTTGTGGGAAAGAGTAATTAGTCAAATTCAATCCTCTACTACCAGACAAGTTTTCAAGGATCATATGACTATTGATAAAGTAAGTGATAATGAAGTTTCTTTGATACATGATAACAATATAATAGCAAAGACAATGCTTGAAAAAGAACGTAAAGAAATTGAAGCTTTATTGGAAAAAGAATTAGGTAAAAAAGTGACTTTGAATGTTCAGTGAATGACTAAGGAAGAATATTTCCAGAGATTAATGTGAATGTAGGTAATATGTAAATAAAATTTTCACCTTGTAAAAGGTGAAATTTTTAATATAAAGAAAGAGCCAAATTATTACATCGGTAATTTTTATTACCAAGGAGAGAAAGAAGACGGTTAATTCCGAATTCTTGAACCTCTTTTTGGTGATAGGATGTAATAGTTTGGCGACTAGCGGGGTTAGCCGTCTTTTTAGTTTTTTAAGATATTATCATGAAAAATTTATGAGCTTTAGTTTTATTACTAATATGTGGAGTATTGCTTACTTGATGTTTTGAAAAAGCTGAAGTAAATGTAGAACAAGATAACTCTATTTTAACTTGAGGGTTTTCTGAAATATCAAGTATTGAAAATAAAAAAGAACCTGTTGAAGAAACAACAAATGAAAATATACCTCTATGTAATGATATTGATTTAAATCTAAATACTAAATACACATATATAGATAATGTAGTAGAAAATTGTACTTATGAAGAATGAACAGCTTATTCATGGAATTGAGGATGATGTTGATGAGTTATGCCTCACTTATATATAACAAAAGATAATATTTGATACTTTGATATTGTTGCTGACGAAGACCATCCAATAATTTGTAAATCTCCCAGAGCATGAATTATTAAATCATTATCTGGAGATTTTGAGGATTTAGCAACTTTTTGGTATAAACATTGAATAACGAAGAAAGCATTGATTGATACTTTAGAGGCAAGAACTGATGAGGAAGTATTTAGAAATGAGTGTTGATATTATTTCTGTAACGGTGATATTTGTGAGCAATTCTACAGACCAAGTTATTGAGAAAATGAAAATCATTACTACATTTATTGATATAGATATCCTATAAATGGTCCTTATGAAACAGTATTATTAGTAGATGATAAATTGTATATGTTATGACAATCTGAAAATATGTTTAATGAAGATCATCGACCAAATCCTGTAAAACAATGAAGATGGGTTGTTTATTGATTAGATTGAGATAAATTAATAGTAAAAAGATATGTAGATTGAGAGCTTATTCCTCCTTATACATTAGAGAATTTCAATTCTTATAGCTTTGATGAACCTACCACAACTACTAAATTTAAAGTAAAAACTTGTGAGATACCTTTATAATTTACTTGTATTCATACATGAAAAAAGTCTGACTTATAATTAGCTTATTATTCACTGGATTATTGCTTACTTGATGTAATTCTACAAAAGATAATAATTTGGTCTCTTTATGCGAAGAAAAGGCAAAGAATTTAAACTGAGAATCCAACTTTATTCGAGATTGAACAATACAATCATGAGATGAAACTATTCTCTATGGAATGAGATATTCAGTAAATAAATCATGACAATTTGTCTCTGATTCTTCTGTAGAATGCCATTTTGATAATAAATGAAATTTTAAATGAGTACGGACAAATTGAAGAGTATTTACTCCAAATAATATCGCAAATAGTGATATGATGAAACCATGATGATATCTTTATAAGAACTTAGATTTGACGAAAGAAGAAGATAAAGCTGAATATGAACAACTACAGAATGATAGAAATATGATTTTGAAATATCAGACAGATACTTCTACGGCTGTAAATAAGTTTATAGATATAATACATGACGATTTATTGAAATCATGCGAACAATATTGAACTGGTTATGAAACTATGACATGAACAATGTATGAAAGAGATGTTTGTGTGGATAATTATATTTCGGATTTATATGAAAAACTTAAAGCTGAACTTAACAATCCAAGAACTGTGTATTTATGAGATGATCCAGTTTTGTTATCATATTATAATGATTTAAATTGAGATCATCCATTTGTTCGTTATTTTGTAGATTTGTATGATATTCTTAAAAATCAGAGTTATAACATTGCATGAATGATGCCTAAGCGACCAAATTGACCAATCTTATCAGAAGATTCTGAAGCTGAAAATGTTGCAGATTGGGAAGCTCTGGAAGAGATATTTCTTAAAAATGGAACATGATTTTATACTTACAGTGAATGAAATATATGAGAATCAGAATTTGATGGAGCATTTATTTCAGGATTTTGGTCATGAATTGTGATAAATTGAAATTTATTAGAACGAATACAAAATGAATATTGATATAATTTTCCGTTAGGTGCAGATGATATATTATACTGAACAGCCCCAGACCGTTGAGGAGTTGTTATACATTACAATGACTGATATAACGATTATATTTATCAAATTTATAGAGAATGAGCAGGTTCATGAGAATTCTATCTTTTAGTTTGGTTATTAAATGATTGAATACGAGTTCCTATTTGAGATTGTTGACATTTACTAGAGCCTCGTTACCCAGTACTTTTCTGAGAATGTAAGGAATGGAGTAGTTTTGATCCATTAACAATATTTGCACGAGGGGATAATTTATATAAATATAATGATGTTCAGTCAATGGCTGATAATTTTAGATACTCTTTGAGATATCTGGAAAGTGTCAGAGTTTTAAATAAATAATTTGTTGTAGAATGAAAAAAATCTGACTTTTAACTACTTTATTAATTGGTGGTTTACTACTTACAGGATGTAATAAAACAGTAGTAGAAAATTGTTGAGATGATTGTATAAATGAAAGTGATATAGATGTATTAGAACATAAATGCATGGAATATATAAATAAGGCATTATTTGATAATATTGAGGAAACGCCAAATCCAACAGCTCAATATTTCTATGATAATTCATGATCTATGGAATATACTTTTACTGATGCAGAATTTTCATGAACATACTATTGAATAAAATGATATGCAAAAGCCTGAGATAAATCTCAGAATTTTATTTGTAACATATATACTGGTTGATGATTACATGATTTATACTTCTATAATGACAAATCAAATAATGAAGAACCTGAATTTACATGATATTATTTTATAGCAGAGACTCCTGCAAGTGACCCTATAAGTACAAGCTTTTCAATAAGTGATCCATGAAATACACCTCTTAGAACATGAATGATTTTAAATATGCCTATTACTGGTTTTAATAATTGAGATATAGTAAAAGTATATTACTGACGAGATTATGAAGAATTAGAAAAATTTACAGATTTTCATACTCCAAGAAGAGCATCTAAACCATATAAGACAGAAATAATTTGATCCCTAAAAGATGAATTATTTATCCCAAGGGATAATTCTCAATACAAATTACAAACAGAAAATATTGAAGAACCAATTATAAAGACAAAAAAATGAGTATGTCGTTTATATGATGAATCTTTTAATGAAACTATATACGAATATACATATCCAGATTTATGAATCAGGATTATCACTCCTGAGTGTTGGGATACAACACATGAATATGATAAATCTGCTGGGGTTTTATTTAGAAGTTGATCAACAATTTTAAGCACAAATAAATGATCTGTTGACTGGTTTTATGAATATCTTACTACTTATACTAAAGATCCAAGTCAATCTTTAGAAGAAATAATAAAAGAAAGACATTTAAATCCTTGATGTGAATTGAGTCCATGAATACCAATTGCTTTTAATAATATAGAATGAACATGATATTTTGTTACTGCACCAAATGGGTATTCTTCTGCAGAGCCCACAAAATGTTATAGTGATGATGAAGACGATAATATAGAACGATGAGTACTTAATGTATGATATTTTGAACCAGCTAATGACAAAAGCAGATATTATAAATTAAGATTCTTATCTGATTGTGCTCCATGACCATGTTCTATATTCTGAAAAATAGAGATTTTATAAAACAATAAAGATAAAACATGAAAAAAATATTTTATCGAATTATATGAATAATTTTTGTTGTTTATTTTTGATTCTGAATGCTATATACATTTTTTTCAATTAGTGTAGCACTCGATGAATATTGAGAGAATGAAATGATAGAGTATTACTGATGTTGATGAACAAAAGTAGAACAAGCTCGGTGTTTGTTTAAACAACATTGATTAGAATTAATATGATCATCTGGCTATCAGTTTTTAAAGGAGCAGATTAAAGATTCTGGTTTCATTGAAGATTTTGAAAAAGAATGAAATATAATAAAAGAATCTGAGGTTAACAATTGGACTGGTTGAAAAATATGTAGTGAAACACCAGAGACAGCCTGTGTCCCTATCATATTAAAAGAAAATGAAATTTTGGTTACACCACACGAATATAATGAATTTATTGCTGAAGAAACAGATTTAACATTGCTAGAACCATATTATACGGATCTAAAAACTTTTCATAAAGTAACATGATTAAAAGAGGCTTCTCCTGAATATGTTCAATGAGAATTACCAGGTACTTATATTTTTGATGCATATACGAAGTTCTATAAAACAAAAGAAGAAAGAGAGACAAAAATTAAAGAAAAAATAGAGAATCAAACAATAGAAGAACCTGTAGTTAATATAGATCATATTGATACAGAAGAAGAGCGTAAAGAACGATGTAAAGATGATGCAATGAAGCAGTTTAATGAAATAATCCCTGATTGAGAATTTGTTAATTTAGTTTGGGAAGGTTTAGAAAAAGAAACAAGAGATGAATCATGAAGACTAACAATCATTCATTGAAATTTCAGGATTGTTTATAACAAAGATTGATATGAATGGTTTTGGCCATGATTATGTGAAACTAACTTTGTAGAATGAAATCAAAAAGTAATATTTAATCAATCATATATGAATATATAGCATTTACTACAAATAAAACTTTTTTCAAAAAAAGTGACAAAATATTTGACAAATTCATAGGGGGGGGGTATAATAGGTTATAAATAATTTTTTATACTCTAATCAAAACAAAAATGAAAATCGGATGATTTAGTAACGCTGGTAAAACTACTCTAAAGGTAATTCTCTGAATTATCGTTTGAATTTTCTTCATTATTGGAGTAGGTATTACATGGATTTCTTGTTTACAATGGGGAGATGAAAACAAAGCTCCAAATGTTTACGAAATGGTTGAAAATTTTAAATACGACCACTGATTATGAATTTATAGCAATAATAATGATGATAATTTCGGTAGATTCATAAGTTTAGAACAAAACTGGGAAGATAAAGTTATTTCAATTGATGATAACTTCACTCAATGGGAATGAGAATGAAGATTTTTTTATGTAAAACTTCCAACTAATTCAAAATTCTTTAATAGAAATATCTCATGAGAACCGATTTATGGTGATGAAACCGATAATCGCTGAGACCCATTAACTTCATGATTTAAAATTCATGAAATTAAAATTGAAGTTACTGATGGTTCATATATTCAATCTTTAGGAACTCCTTTAGTTAGAAATCCTGGTAAGAACCATTTTTGGCAAAGAAATGCTTGAATGGTAGATTGACCAGAAAGATATTCAGGAATTACACCAAGAGAAGAATGAAAAACAATGTGTGTAATATTAACTCCACAAAATCCTATAACTCAAACAGAAATTTCTCTACATGATGAATGATGTGAATTCTGGTCTTTACCAAGAACTAATGATTATGATGAAATGTATCTAAGTCTAATCATTGCTGGTGAGGGATGAAAAGAGAATTCAAATATTAAAGTTTCTCATATTACAGTAGATTTACCTGATTATAATCATTTAAAATAATTAATCAGGATAATATATTAAAAGACTCTATGGTTTAATAATCATAGAGTTTTTTTTCTTTATCATACCTATTATTCTTCAAAATAACCTATGGTTGTTTTTTGGTTGTTTTTTGGTTAACCTTTGGTTGTTTTAGGTTGTTTTGTGTAGAAAACCAGCATAAAAACTATGTAATTTTATCAAAAAACTCAGGATTAATATTTAAATAATAAGCCTTATATCTATCATAACAAATTTTAGTTTTTTGATAGTTTATTGATTTAAATCTCTAAATATCATTCTTTCAAAAGAACCATAATCACACAATGTAGAATAAATAGATTTTTATTTATTTTTCTCGTTCAAAAATCTCTTTATCCATCATGTTAGAAAATGAGGGAAAGTAAAAAATTGACCATTGAATCAAATATTTTGATTACATAATTTTATTCAATATTTAATTGAAGGATAGTTACTGGATTCTATCAGCTTTTTTAGTGATGGCGTAGCAGAATTTCATGCTTTCACTTCAACAGGGACTAAACTTTCAGAATCTCTTACAAAGAAATCCATTTCAATAGAACTTCTTGGATTTCTATAAAAATATAATTGATATCATTGTTTTCCTAATAATTCTCCAATGATATTTTCATAAATAGCTCATTTATAAGTATTAAAGTTTTTATTATCTCTTAAATCTTGTTGCACTTCATCATCTAAACTTCCTATCAATAATCCTGTATCTGAAAAATATAACCTATAATTATTTGGTTCATAATTCCCCTTTAATGGTAATTCTAAATTATGTAATCAATAAGATATATTAATGATTCATGCATTAATTAACCAATCAATAGTTCAAACAAAGTCTCTATTTCTTGCTCAATTTCATATTTTAATAATCTGAAATTTTTTATTATCATTTCATAGGAATACAGGAATTTCCCTATATATTTTCAATATCTTCGTTTTATCTAATCAAACAGCATATTTTGTAATGTCTTCCTCATAATCTAAAATAATCTGTTTTTGCATAGATAAAATACCACTATAATTTTTATTTGTTACAAATTGGTATATTATAGCAGGCATTCATCATAAAACCATAAATTCTTTGAAACACTCCGAAAAAACATTAAACGCTGTCTGAGAAAGTGGTTGTATGTTCAACATATGTTGATATAAATCCGCAATTTGATCCTGTGTATATCATTTTGCCCATAAAAATTCTTCAAAATCCATAGACTTCATCTCATAATCAATTTTATTTCATACACTATTAGATTCTATTTTCTCATAATTAATTCACATCAATGATCACGAACAAATAACATCATATCTTCAATCTTCTCTAAATGATTTTAAAGATGTTGCTACATTTGGACATTCTTGCATTTCATCAAAAAACAATAGGGTTTCTCCTGGTATAAATTTCAAATTAGTATCATGAATTGAAATTGCTTGGATTATTGCATCTACTCTATATCATTGTTCAAAAATATCCTTGTATTGTTTATCAAATGCAAAATTTATCTCTATAAAATTTTTATAATTTTCTTTTCAAAATCTTCTAATTGAAGAAGTTTTTCAAATTTGTCTTGCTCATTTGATAATAAGGGGCATTTTATTTGGATCATTTTTCCACTTAATCAAATAATCATCTATTTTTCTTTTTAAAAGATTCATTATTTAATGATTTATAAGGTTAAAAGCCCAACTAACACATTTTTGTATTTTACTTTTACACATTTTTCAATATAAATCAACCTATTTTTTACACATTTTTCAATATATTTTTATATCAATTTTACACATTTTTCAAATTTTATGTTTTAAATATATTATAAAAGTATCAAATTTTGTCGGAAAACTATCATTATGATTTGAAAAACAAAAGTTAATAACTAACAAAAACCTGAATAGTTTTTCAGACACTTAACTGAATATTTCATCATATATTTGTTGTATCCCCATAGGGGTTTTCTTGGGGTTATTGTTTTTATTATTTGGGGTTTCTATCTCTAAATCATCGTTATCTTCTATATATTCATTCTCAAAATAAGTCAGAGTTTTTTCTACAAAGCCTTTATCTTCTCATTTATCTTCCTTATCTAATCTCCATCATCTGAATATTCCATAAGTACTAAAGAAGTGATATTTTCTGTTATGCTGTAACTCTATAAGATCTACTAAGTGAGGAACATCTAATGTAGAAAACTTTACTGCATATTTGAATACTTCTCAGATTCAATTCCTATCAAAATATCATTGATCTACTCTAATCTTTCTCATAGAAATCTGATAACTATCTCACGTAATATCATATCGTTCTTTTTGTAATTCTTTATTTAGATGAGTTTCTTTTCATCATGGATATTCCACAACTATTGGTAGTTCATAATCACTACATGCTAAAATATGAATATGAGGATGCCATCAATTCCTTTCATTATATGTTACTTCTATAGAGCTTATAATTCAATCAAAGTAATTCATAAAACTTTTAGTTTTTTGTGATGCTCTTTTTCAATTCCTATATCTCTTTCATAGCTTTTCTTTTGCACTGCATAATTTGTTTAAAACAGTTTTTAAACTCTGATTTCTATTATGTTTTACTGTTAATGTAATATGATATCGATGTTTATTATATAATTGATATTGCTGTATTCATTGTTCAAATCTTTGAATCATTCTAATACTTCTTCTGGTAGAACATGCTAAACAGAATTTATCGTATTTGCAGAAGTTAGCTTTATATAATTTTTGCTCTCAGTTAAGATAATCACGAAACATTAAAACATTACAACAATCCTTAATCCTATTTGTTTTAAATACGGATCATAAAAGATGAGGTTTATGTAGTTGCATATATTCAACAACCTCTTTCTTCTTTTGTTGGCTTTTTTCCATCTTAGCCAAAGTTCTTTCTAATAATGATTTATTTTGCATTTTGTGATATTTAGATGGTAAAATGTTTTGAGCGTCTTAGTCATTGTTTTTCTAGGTGGTGCTGGAGATGATGTATCAATAAGATTATTCCTCATGTAATGGTAATTATAAACTAAAACTATAACTCTTTATGAGCTATTTATTCTTCATAGTTTAAATATTCTTTTGTATTAAATTATTACTTAAGAATTTCTCTTTTAATTCATTGTGACAAAATATGTAGTCATATATGGTTTCAAACAGAGATGCGTTTTTAAAACATACATCTAACAAATCTGAAAATATTAGATATCAATTAGTTTGATTTCTATATTCTATGTCGTAAAAATGGGTATTACTTCAAACTTTATGATAAAAATTAAAGAGTCAGAAAAAATCTGACTTTTTTTGTTATTACGACAATTAGTTTTACACGTTTAAAAATTTTTAACACCTATTTTTTATAATTAATACCCCAAAATTATTTCATATTATTTAATTTGAAAAAGCTGCTCCAAAAAAGGGAGCAGCTCCTTCATTTCTCATAAGAAATGCGATTAAGATTGGGAGTTTCTATTGTGCACTCCTCATGAGCATGATCATTACGTAACCACGTAATTCTTGTAAATCAGGGTTATTATTAGTAATGATCTTCTCATCCATTAACTTCTGAAGATGAGTTTCATAGTATAACTCTTCTCCATCAGCCAATCCAAATAACATTCTAGATAATGCTGTTCCAAATTCAGCTCTAGTTACCAAATCATCTGGTCTAAATTTATCTATTCAGATTCACATAATTCCTAATTGATATGCCAATGTTACTCCATTATCATATTGAGCATCTAATTCAGCGCTTACATCTGGGAATGAAATAGTTCTAGTTGTATCTGGAGTCTTACCAAGTACATTGATAGCGTATTGAGACAACATTTTTGCCATTGCGATTCTAGTTAATGGTCCAAACATATCAGCCTCTTCAGGACTATTCATAGTTGTAATTCCATTTTCATGAGCAAATACATAAGCATCTACTAATTCTTTATTTAATCCATTATCTAATGTTCCATCTCAATCTGAATCTTTATATCGATTTTCGTTTACATTAGTGTCATTTGTATTAGTATTAGCATCAGTTCAATCTACTACTTCAGATTTATCTTCTGCATTTTTTTCTTCTGTTTTTTTATCATCTAGTTTTGCAGTATCTCATGTGGTAGTTTTAGTATCAGTTTTAGTAGTCGTTTTTTTAGATGAACCTCCACCTCATCATGATGAAGAAGATGTATTAACTACTGGATTAACAACAGTAAAAGGTATATTTAATGTCGCTAAATTTGTACTATCT
>Ga0310691_10008482_pt1 | contig 10537 bp, 9 predicted proteins | sample 176DNAGHGlowgp2_FD_203887 | JGI IMG/M metagenome (GOLD analysis project Ga0310691, IMG submission 203887) | Sheep rumen microbial communities from Palmerston North, Manawatu-Wanganui, New Zealand - 1766 DNA GHGlow gp2 (v2) (version 2) | ecosystem: Host-associated > Mammals > Digestive system >... | reverse complement strand
GACCACATATTCAGGCTCGCTTCAGGCCTTGAATCCCAGATAATAGGAGAAGGACAGATACTGACCCAGATCGTGGAAGCATTGCAGGGAGCCAGGCTTTCCTATGCAACTGACCATACTTTGGAGGTCTTATTCAGACTGGCAGTTACAGCCGGTAAAAGAGTCAGAACAGAAACAGATCTCTCTTCCGCAGATAACTCGATCATACATACAGCTCTTAATTCTCTTGAAGAAAAAGGATTCCGGGTTGATGGGAAGAATTGTCTCGTAATAGGAAACGGCATGATGGGTAAGCTCTCGGCTACGGCTCTTTTAGAGAGGAATGCTTTTGTCACGGTTACGGTGAGGCAGTACAGGAGCGGAACTGTGGATATACCGAGAGGAGCAAAAAGGATAGATTATGCGGACAGATACAGCGTGATACCTGAGTACGCCCTTATAGTGAGCGCCACCAGCAGCCCGAACTTAACTCTCACTAAGGAAGAAATGGTAAAGTTAGAGCTCAAGGCTCCTGTATGCATGATAGATCTGGCGGTTCCAAGGGACATAGATCCCGGGATCACGGAACTAAAGAATACGACTCTTTATGACATTGACGACTTCTTCGTAGACCGGAGATCAGTGAAGCTAAAAAAGAATATCCGGAAAGCCGAGGAGATCTTAAAAGAAGAAAAAGAAGTCTTCACGGAATGGTATGAGGGACGGGATATCGTGGCGGTGATCTCCTCCATTAAGGAAGAAAGCGCAAAGGACTTAAGTGTCAGGATGACAAAGGTCTTTAAGAAGCTCCAAATGGATGATGCAGAGAAAGAGTCACTAAAAAGTGAGATCGAAGGGGCCGCGGAACGCATGATGAATAAGCTTCTATTCGGAATGAGGAGCAGGATGCCGGACGAGACCTTTTCCGAATGCATGGATGTTATGAAGGATATATACGGGATGTGACAGGCGATGTCATTCTTAAGCGATGTGAAGAATCTATCAGGAGGGTATGAAATGGATATGCTTATAAGACCGAGGAGACTGAGAAGCAGTGACACATTGAGAAAAATGGTGAGGGAAACGAGGATCGACAGCTCATCCCTTATTTATCCCCTGTTCGTTATGGACGGTCATGAAAAAAAAGAGGAGATAACTTCACTTCCCGGGCAGTACCGCTACAGTATTGACAGAGTCGATGAGATCATGATGAAAATAGAGGACTCAGGTGTCAGAAGTATCCTCCTTTTCGGGATCCCGGATCACAAAGATGAAGTGGGAAGTGAGGCCTATTCCGATGAGGGAGTGGTTCAGAGGGCTATACGGTATATCAAGGAGAAGTACCCGGAAATCTATGTGATCTCCGATGTATGTATGTGCGAATATACATCTCACGGGCACTGCGGGGTGCTTTGTGAAAAAGACCATTCAGTGGATAATGATGAGTCCCTGAAACTTCTCGCAAAAACAGCTCTTTCCCACGTGAACGCCGGAGCGGATATGGTGGCACCATCAGACATGATGGACGGGAGAGTGATGGCTATACGTGAGATACTCGATGAAAATCATCACACCATGACCCCCATAATGTCCTATGCGGTAAAATATGCCTCGGCTTTCTACGGACCTTTCCGTGAAGCTGCGGGATCAGCGCCTCAGTTTGGTGACAGAAAAGGCTACCAGATGGACTTTCATAACAGGAGAGAGGGTATCAAGGAAGCACTTCTGGATGTTGATGAGGGAGCGGATATACTTATGGTAAAACCTGCCATGAGTTATCTGGATCTTGTCCGCGAGATAAAGGATCTGACGACCATTCCCATGGCAACCTACAGTGTCAGTGGAGAATATGCCATGGTAAAGGCAGCTGCGGCAAATGGCTGGATAGATGAGGAAAGGGTGGTATGTGAAATGGGAGCTTCCGCATTCAGAGCCGGAACCGACCTGTACATCAGCTATTATGCCATGGAGCTCTCAGGATATATCCGGGAGGGGAAGATCGGATGAATAAGGAATCAGAGGAATTATTTGAAAGAGCGAAAAAACATATCCCGGGCGGAGTTAACAGCCCGGTAAGGGCGTTTGGTTCTGTAGGTCTATCACCCCGATTCATTGAAAGAGGGAGAGGTGACAGAATATATGATACAGACGGAAATGAATATATAGACTATGTGTGTTCCTGGGGACCTATGATAATGGGACATGATGATCCTGTGATAAGAGAAGCCGTGGAAAAGGCTGTGAAAGACGGCCTGAGCTTCGGCGCCGCCACCAGAAAAGAAGTGGAGATGGCAGAGCTTATCACGGACATGGTGCCTGGAATAGAAATGGTCCGGATGGTGAATTCCGGAACAGAAGCCGTTATGAGCGCTCTCAGGCTCGCAAGAGGTTATACGGGAAGAGATAAGATAATAAAGTTTTCCGGATGCTATCACGGACACGCTGATCCTATGCTTGTAAAAGCAGGGTCCGGCCTTATGACCCAGGGGATCCCGGGAAGCAGCGGTGTCACAAAAGGATGCGCGAAGGATACGCTTACTGCTGATTATAATAACCTTGAAAGTGTTGAAAAACTATTCAGTGAAAACAGGGATTCTGTTGCTGCGGTCATAGTGGAGCCTGTTGCTGCCAATATGGGAGTCGTGCTTCCGGAGGACGGATTCTTACAGGGCTTAAGGAAGCTCTGTGATGACAATGGTTCCCTTCTTATATTCGATGAAGTGATAACCGGCTTCAGACTATTAAAGGGAGGGGCACAGGAATACTTTGGCATTAATGCGGATATTGTGACATTTGGAAAGATAATAGGCGGAGGAATGCCTGTTGGAGCATACGGCGGAAAGAAGGATATCATGTCCCTTATCGCGCCGGAGGGACCTGTTTATCAGGCCGGAACCCTGTCCGGAAATCCCGTGGCCATGGCAGCTGGATATGCTTCATTAAAGCTTCTCTGCGATACAAAGGATTTCTATAAAGAGCTGAATGAAAAAAGTGACAGATTCTATAGAGAAGCCGAAAAAGCATGTAAAGATGCCGGATTAAAGGTAAGAGTTAACCACATTGGATCTCTTGGCAGCATATTCTTTAATGAAAACGAGGTTAAGGATTATGACTCCGCAGTTAAGAGTGATACGGAGATGTTTGCCCGGTACTTTAAATATATGCTGGAGAAGGGGATCTACGTTGCTCCATCCCAGTTTGAAGCTATGTTCATATCTTCCGCCCACAGCGAAGAAGACCTTAAGAAGACACTGGATGCGGTAAGAGGATTTAAGGGATGAGAAGGTTAGTAGTGGGAAGCAGGGAAAGCGCTCTTGCAGTGGCTCAGAGCATGACCCTTGTGGATTACCTGAAAAAAAGACTTCCGGACACGGAGATAATCCTAAAGACCATGAAGACCACCGGTGACAGGATACTGGATAAAACCCTTGATAAGGCAGGAGGAAAAGGGCTTTTCGTAAAGGAGCTTGACAGGGCTTTAAGGGAAAAACAGGTGGATCTCACGGTTCACAGCTTAAAAGATGTGCCTATGGAAGTAGGCGATGATATACCCCTTATTGGCTTTTCAAAAAGGGAGGACCCAAGGGACGCAGTGGTACTGAAAGAGGGGACGGAAAGCATTGATCCATCTCTCGCCATAGGATCCTCAAGCTTGAGACGGAAGCTCCAGTTAAATAAGATATTTCCGGGGGTTAAGGTGGAGCCCGTGCGTGGGAATATAAATACGAGACTCCGTAAGCTCGATAATGGCGAATATGGGGCCCTTATCCTGGCAGCTGCCGGACTTAGAAGGCTTTCCCTTGATGGAAGGATAAGTAAATTCCTAAGCACTGACGAAATGATACCCGCTGCAGGTCAGGGAATACTCGCAGTCCAGGGGCGTAAGGATGAAGATGTCAGCTTCTTAAATGACTTTTTCGACGAGGAAGCCGGCATGGAAGCTCTGGCAGAAAGAGGATATATAAAAGAATTAAACGGTGGCTGCACTTCCCCTGTATGTGCGTTTTCCAAAGTACGGGGAAGCAGCATAGAGATAAAGGGTTTATTCTATGACGAAGAAACCGGAAGATACGCTATCGGGGAAAAAGAGGGAGACAGATCGGAATCCGAAGAGCTTGGAAGACGCCTGGCTGATGAATTGAGAGAACGCCTTTATACAGGAAAAGAGGACGGTATATGGAAGTAGGAAAGGTATGGCTCGTAGGAGCGGGACCGGGAGACCCGGGGCTCCTTACCCTTAAAGGAAAGGAAGTACTTGAAAAAGCGGATACGGTTGTTTACGACGCTCTTATCGGTAAAAGTATACTTAAATATATCCCGGAAAATGCGAAGAGGATATTTGCGGGGAAGCGTTCAGGGAACCACTATTTAAGACAGGATGAGACAAACGGGATCTTGCTTAAAGAAGCTCTGAACGGGAAAAATGTGGTGAGGCTTAAAGGGGGTGACCCCTTTGTATTCGGAAGAGGAGGAGAAGAACTGGAACTTTTAAAGGAAAGGGGCATTCCCTTTGAGATAGTTCCGGGAGTCACCAGTGCATTCGCAGTTCCCGCATATAACGGAATACCCGTGACACACAGGGATCTCTCATCCAGTGTACACGTTATAACCGGTCATAAAAAAGACGGATCTCTTGACGGTATAGATTTTGAAGCTCTTGTACGAACAAAGGGAACCCTTATCTTCTTAATGGGAGTATCGGCATTAAAGGATATTACAAGTGCTCTTCTCAGAGCAGGAATTGATAAGGATACACCTGCGGCAGTCCTCTCAAAGGGGACTACAGCGAGACAGTCAAGAGTTACAGGAAGTGTATCGGATATCCTGAAAAAATGTGAAGGCACTGAGATCCCGACACCTGCAGTAATAATCATAGGTAAGGTCGCAGAGCTTTCTGATAGATTCTCCTGGTATGAAGAGCTCCCTCTTTCCGGTACCCGTATATTACTTACAAGACCCAGGGAGTCGATTTCAAAGCTTTCAAAGATCCTTACGGAAAAGGGAGCGGAGGTCATCGAATCTCCCTCTATAGAGACGGTCCCTGTTAAGGATGACAGTGATATAAAGATAAATCTGCAGAAGATAAAGGAAGGCACTTTTAAGTGGCTTATCTTCACAAGCCCCGCTGGGGTCAGGATTTTTGCCCGGAAATTATTTGAATCCGGAGAGGATATAAGGATACTGGCAGGAGTAAGGATCGCGTCAATCGGAAAGGGTACGGAGGAAGCTCTTAATGAAAGAGGGGTAAGGTCTGACTTCATACCTTCAAAATACGACGGAGAGACCCTTGGTAAAGAATTAAATGAGCTCATAAGAGACGGGGAAAGGATACTTATACCCAGGGCAGCCATTGGAAATCAGGCTCTTATAACCAATCTGTCAAAGGGAAAAGATATTGATATTACTGATCTTCCCATATATGACACGGTATATAACAGAGCAGATCCTGAACTTATAGAAGGGTTTAAGACCGGGGACATAGATCTTGCGGTATTTACCAGTGCTTCCACGGTAAAGGGATTTACCGGGGAAAAGGACGGTGACTATTCATACGTAAAGGCTGTATGTATAGGGCGGCAGACTGAGGCAGAGGCTTATAAATACAGGATGAAGACGTATACCTCGAAGGAAGCAACACTTGAGTCACTGGTGGAATGTGTAATTGAAGTGATAAAAAGAGATTCTTCGGGCTGAAGCCCTCAGAATGACAGGTTACTGAAGTCACCATAAGCGTTCAGGTTACCGGTGTCATCCTGAGCGTCAGCGAAGGATCTCTTGTACGGGGTACTCTCGCACAAAGTGCTCGAAAACGTACCCGAAAAACGTCCACCGGACGTTTTTCCATCATGAGCGTCAGCGAAGGATCTAATGGACAGGAGGTAATATGAAAGGAACAGCATACGGTGTAGGAGTGGGCCCCGGCGATCCGGAGCTCATGACATTTAAGGCAGCAAAGATCATAAAGGACGCGAAAGTGATAGCGGTTCCGGGTAAAGACCCGAAGGAAGCGGTATCTTATAAGATAGCGGAAAAGATGGTGCCTGAGATAAAGGATAAAGAGCTTATCGCTATAGATATGCCAATGGTAAAGGACAGGGAGCTTATTAGAAAAGCACACGAGGATGGAGCGGATCTTATTAAAAAGTATCTCGACCGGGGTGATGATGTTATATACATAACCCTCGGTGACTCTACCATATACTGCACCTTCAGCTACCTCCAGCATATCCTTGAAAGAGACGGATACAGGACAGAGCTTATCCCGGGTATTCCCTCTTTCTGCGCGGCTGCGGCGAGACTGAATACGTCACTTACGGAGTGGGATGAACCTCTCCACGTGATCCCTGCGGTACATAAGACCGGAGAAAAGCTTTCAGATAAAGGTAATTATATCCTTATGAAGGCTGCGAGCCACATGAAGGAAACGAAGGAAATGATAAAGAAAAGCGGAAAGACCGCAAAAGCCGTTATTGACTGCGGCATGGACAGTGAAGCAGTCTATGATTCCCTTGAAGAGATACCGGATGACGCAGGATATTTCGCGCTGGTTATTGCCAAGGATAATGAGTCATTCTGAGTGGAGCCCATGTCATTCTGAGCAGAGCCCATGTCATTCTGAGCGGAGCGAAGAATCTTTAGATCCTTCGGGCTAAAGCCCTCAGGAAGGAAAAACGTCCTGTGGACGTTTTTCGGGCATGTATACGAGCGCTGAGTGCGAGTATGCCCCGCACAGGAGGTTAATCACAGAACAAGTCTTATGATAGAAATAAAAAATCTTACAAAGAGATTCGGCGATTTTACGGCAGTTGACCACCTTACTGTGGATATAAAGGACGGCGAGTTTTTCGGGCTCCTGGGACCTAACGGGGCCGGAAAGACCACCACCATCAGTATGATCTCAACTGTACTCCTGCCTACTGACGGTGAGATCCGGTTAGATGGAGCGGTTTTAGACCGGAAGGCCCATAAGGAAAAACGGAAGATAAGCATCGTTACCCAGGAGTTCTCCATGAGGCAGGATATGACCATGGAAGAGATAATGGAGTATCAGGGGAGACTGTATTATCTTCCAAAGGAAGAGATAAGGAGAAAGACTGAGGAACTCTTTTCCTTCTCCGGGCTTATAGAATACAGAAAGAGGACTGTCAGACACCTGTCCGGAGGAATGAAGAGGAAGCTCATGATCTGCAGGGCCCTTCTTACAGAACCCGAGATAATCCTCTTAGACGAACCCACCGCCGGAATGGATGCCCTTTCCAGAAGGCAGATGTGGAGCCTTTTAAGGGAAATGAAGAAAAATGATATCACGATCCTCTTAACCACCCACTATATGGAAGAAGCGGAGGCACTCTGTGACAGGGTGGCTTTTATCAATAAAGGTTCCCTTAAAAAGATCGGTATCCCGAAGGACCTTATCAGGGAACTGGGGAGCTACACCGTGGAAACCGAGGATGATAACGGCATCAGATACGATCATTTTAAGGAAAAAAAGGAGGCTCTGCTCTTTATTGAAAATGCGGGAGAAAACGCAGTTATGAGAGCAACTGCTTTAGAGGATGTATTTGTTCATGAGGTCGGAAAGTAAATGGGCATAGTAACCGTTTTATGGGAAAAATGGGTGGAATTCCGGAGGGACTTTATTAAGATCACCCTTGCCGCCATGCTGTCTCCCATAATGTATCTTATTATATTCGGAGTGGGAGTAAGAGTTGATGATGCGGGGGAACCCTATCTTAATTTCCTGATCCCGGGACTTGTGGCCATGACCACCATGACAGGGGCATTCAGTGCCACAGCCCAGAATATGAGTATCCAGAGACTTTATGAAAAGGCGCTGGACCAGGTGATGATATCCCCCACGCCTCTGTGGCAGTTTATCCTGGGACAGGTGATCGGGGGAAGCTTAAGAGGTCTTTATGCCGGGTGCATGATACTTATCCTAACCATTCCGATAAGGGGAGACCTCATATTCAGCCCCATGTCCTTTATGATAATGTTCTTAAACGGAGCGGTATTTGCCACCATTGCCTTATTTTTATCTTTTTTAGCAAAGAGCTATACGGATGCGCCGAGATACACGACCTATATAATCATGCCAATGTCATTTCTCTGTAATACCTTTTTTTCCACAGAGAGACTGCCCCTGGGCTTCAGGCAGGTGGTGTCACTTCTCCCGCTTTCCCAGGCAAGCTATATGATAAGGGAGATCGCAAAGGGAGGAGACCCGGGGTACACAGGGTTCATTGTGTTATGTATCTATCTTCTTATTTTCGGGCTGCTGTCAGTGGGCTTTATCTATAAGAAAAAGAATCTATGAGGTGGGAGCGGACATGGACAAGCCATTTTTTCCGGTCTTTATTGATCTGTCAGATAAGAATATCGTGGTTATAGGAGCAGGGAATATAGCAGGAAGAAGGATAGATGCTTTAAGCTCCTTTACGGATAATATCACTGTTATAGCGCCCCGGGTATCGGAAAGAGCGGAAGACATCATAAACAGATGCGGTTTCACCGTTAAAAGGAAAGCATATGAAAAAGAAGATATCATAAATGCGGATATGGTGCTTGCAGCCACCGATGATCCACTTGTTAATAAAGAGATCCATGCAGACTGCAGGGAAAAGGGGATACCGGTAAATGTGTGCTCGGACAAAGAAATGTGTGATTTTTATTTCCCCGGCATCATCAGAAACAAAGATATTGTGATAGGGGTGAGCACCGGTGGAAAGGATCACGCTAAAGCCCGCAGGGTAACTGAAAAGATAAGAGGGTTATTAGAGGATGGATAAACGTGAAAAGAGCTTATGGCGTTTGTATCATAAATATTAAGATTAAATAAATATTAATAGTATATATTGATATTTATTCATAAACCCTTATAATAACCAATGATCAATAATACGGGAAAGGTGCCTGATCTGAAAAGATGCAGGTGAAAAGGGAAACAGGTGAAAATCCTGTACGATCTCGTCACCGTGATTCATGAGAGCATTCCATGTATAAACCACTGGATACGATTCCGGGAAGGGAGGAATGCTTGCTGCTCTTTATGAATGTTTACGATCCGGAGAGCAATAATGATAAGCCGGGAGACCTGCCTTTCTTCATGAGAAAAATCCGTGCTACGAGGAATTGGCAAGAGATCATCATCTTTATCTGTATCCTCCGCAGGAGGGTTTTTCTTGACTTTTCCAAAAGGAGGAAATTATGAAATTAAAAACAGTAACTGTAATCCTTACTGTTGCCATGGCGCTTTCGCTTATTTCCGGATGCGCAGGTAACGGTGGAGCCGCTGCGGAGGCTCCGGCAGCCACAGGCGAGGCAACAGAGGCAGCTGCAGAAGAAGCTCCGGCAGAAGGCGCGAGCGAAGAGACAGCTGAAGAGCCCTCTGAAGAAACAGCAGAAGCCGCTCCTGCAGGTCTTGAGGACGGAGAATATACCGCCACATTCAAAACCGACGGCGATATGTTCCATGTAAATGAAGCATATGACGATAAGGGAACCCTTACCGTAAAGGACGGGGTTATGACAATACATATCTCCCTTCCTTCAAAGAATATCGTAAATCTCTTCCCGGGAACATCCGAGGATGCACAGAAGGACGGTGCAGTCCTTTTGGAGCCCACTATCGACAAGGTTCAGTATGAGGACGGTACAGAGGAAGAGGTACACGGCTTTGACATCCCCGTACCTGCCCTCGATGAGGAATTTGATCTTGCCCTTATAGGAACCAAGGGAAAATGGTATGACCACAAGGTGATCGTTTCCGTTGTTGAAGACGGAGGCTCAAGCGATGCGGCAGCAGAGGTTGCAAAGCTCATTGACTCGATCTACGTTCAGGAATTCACGGATGAAACCTATGCGCTCTGCGAAGAGGCAAAGGCAAAGTGGGACGCACTTTCTGATGAGGAAAAGGAAATGGTAGAAGGCGAAGACGCCGATCCCGGATACTTCGGAGACGATACAGGAGATGCATCAATGGACGATCCTTTAAATCAGGACAATATAGGCGAAAACGAGCTCTTGGTTGTGAGCTTCGGTACATCATTTAATGACAGCAGGGCTAAGGATATCGGAGGAATAGAGAAGGCTCTCGCAGCAGCTTATCCCGACTGGTCAGTAAGAAGGGCATTTACAGCTCAGATCATCATTAACCATATATATGCAAGAGACGGTGAGAAGATCGATAACGTGGACCAGGCTCTTGCAAGAGCAGTTGATAACGGTGTAAAGAATCTCGTTATCCAGCCCACACACCTTATGCACGGCGCAGAATACGATGAACTCACGGAAGCTCTCGATGGCTACAAGGACAAGTTTGAATCTGTTAAGATCGCAGAGCCTCTCCTTGGCGAAGTAGGCAAGGATGCTACGGTCATCAATGAGGATAAGGAAGCAGTTGCAAAGGCTATAACCGCAGAGGCAGTTAAAACTGCAGGTTATGACAGCCTTGACGCTGCAGCTAAAGACGGAACAGCATTTGTATTCATGGGACACGGCACTTCACACACCGCAAATGTGACCTATGATCAGATGCAGACCCAGATGGAAAATCTGA
>Ga0310691_10008478_pt1 | contig 10538 bp, 6 predicted proteins | sample 176DNAGHGlowgp2_FD_203887 | JGI IMG/M metagenome (GOLD analysis project Ga0310691, IMG submission 203887) | Sheep rumen microbial communities from Palmerston North, Manawatu-Wanganui, New Zealand - 1766 DNA GHGlow gp2 (v2) (version 2) | ecosystem: Host-associated > Mammals > Digestive system >... | reverse complement strand
CGCCCAGAAGGATCGTTACCTCCGGCGCGATCTTCCGGATCCTTTCGATGCATGTGCGGGAAATGCGGTTCCACGCTTCGGCATAGCCCTTATCCGTCACTTCGTTCAGAAGCTCGAAGCTTACCCGCGGACCGATATTTCCGTAACGCCTTGCAAATTCCTCCCAAAGCCGGTAGAAGCGTTCCTGATCCGCTTCACTGTCAAAGAAGCCGTCCTCCTTGTCTCCCAGGTCGAAGGAAAAGCCGTAGGTCTTATGCAGATCCAGAACCATGTTCAGACCATACTTTTCACACCAGGCAACACTGTTATCCAGGTAGACAAAGCCGGATTCCACATAGTTTCCCGCTTCGTCCTCCACAAGATTGTAATCCACGGGAATCCGGACATGGTCCAGCCCCCATTCACTTACGGTCTTAAAATCCGCTTCTCCGATAAAGGTGTCATATCTTTCCTTTGTGTGATCACACTGCGACAGCCAGCCGCCAAAATTAACTCCATGCTCGTAGCCAGGCCAATTCTTCATAAAACTTCTCCTTCTCGCGTTATTCCGCCTTTTCCAGTCTGACATTTGTAATGTATACGGTTGCTGTTGAGCCCTGTTTACCCAGGTTGAACTCTACACGGCCCTTATCATCATCCTTTTCCTTCATCTCAAAGGTGTAGCTGAAGGTCTGCCAATCCTTTGTCACATCCAGCTTTGTATCCGGGAAATAACGGATCCAGTCCACCTCAGGTGCAGTCACAGCTGTGATGATTGTCCGGTCCTCATCAGCCTTTGCATCAAAGGAAAGCTTGTAGGTCTCTCCCTGATGAAGGGGCATATCGCGCTGAACCAGCTGCACACTGTACTCCTCCGTACCTTCGTTCGTGGAGGTGATGACAATGGCGCCGTCCTCGATCTTTGCCTCTCCCTTGCCGTCGTTGAAGAGAAGGAAGTTCCAGTCCTTCTCGTCATCCAGATCCTCAGCCTCGCTGAAGCTGCTGTTGTTTACATAGTTTCCTGTTTCATCCGGTTCTCTGTCATTGAATACCTTTTCCGGCTTTGTCACGTTCTCATCATAGCTGTCCCGCTGATAGATCCGCACATAATCCACATACATGGCGGCACGTTCATCAAATATCGTGCTGTCATCCGGATCACCGGGCCAGTCTCCGCCCACGGCCACATTGAGGATCACATGGAAGGGCTGGTTAAAGGGTGCCGGATAAGGCTTCTCTGCTCCTCCGAGAGCGGTAAACCAGTCGCTGGTCTGGTAAAATTGCTCTCCATCCACATACCAGCGGATCTCGCCGGGATCCCATTCCACTGCGAACTCATGATACTCTTTGGAGAAATCCCCTTCCTTCAGGGTGTAGGTTCCCTGTCTCTGGGTATGGGGTTCGCCGAAATGCAAGGTACCGTACTGAACGTTCGTGGAATTGCCCAGCACCTCCATGATATCAATCTCGCCGCACTTCGGCCACTGTCCGTAGAATGCCTCATCCTGAGGCATCATCCAGAAAGCGGGGAGAAAGCCCTTGCCCTCCGGGACTTTGATTCTGGCTTCAAAACGGCCATACTTGTAATCATGCTTATTCTGGGTATTCACACGGCCGGAATAATACTTCACCGTGCCGTCTTCCTCTACCTTCTTTACGGGCTGGATCACCAGCTCGCCATCCTTTACATAGGCATATTCCGCGCTGGGAACATATTCCTGCAGCTCATGATTCACCCAGCCGGCTTCATGGGTCTCATAATTCCAGTCGTCCTGGTTCAGCTCGCTGCCGTCAAATTCATCGGCCCAGACCAGATGATATTCGCCGTTCTTTCCGGCCTCGGCAGCCGCCTCGGTATCAGCCTCAGTCACTGCCTCCGTATCCGCAGAAGCTGCCTCGGTATCTGCTGAAGTCTCCGCCTCGGTCACAGCCTCTTTTGCCGCTTCTGTTTTTTCTGTGGTATCCGCCTTTTTCCCGCAGCTGCAGAGAACCATCATCGCCGCAAGGATCAGGGCCGCCCCCTTTGTTTTTCTCATGCTCTTCACCCTCCCAGGTATAGTTTGATGTCTGATCGTCCGGCGGATTCCCCCGGACATTTCCTACATTCAATATATAACGGAAGGCGCATGATTTGATATTATTTTTCAAGAAAAAAAAACATTTTGATGATGCATTTTGATGACATTTTGAAAAACGCAGCCTTTACTTCCCTGTCCATCTGCCGCTGGCGCCGCAGGGAAGAACAAGATCCGTTCCCTTTACCGGAAGTCCGATCTCGGAGGACGCCGTTACGCCGCCCCGCCTTTGCTCAATGGCCAGCTTCAGCATATAGGTCAGAACCGCAGGCTGCAGCCCTGTTGTATAGGAATTGATCAGGAAAAAAAGGGGCTCATCGGAAAGCAGCTCAGCCGTACGGGAAATGAGATGGAATACATTTTCCTCCAGCTTCCAGATTTCCCCCTTCGGTCCCCGGCCGTAGGACGGCGGATCCATGATGATACCATCATAGCTGTTTCCGCGGCGGATCTCCCGCTCCACGAATTTCAGGCAGTCGTCCACCAGCCAGCGCACAGGTGCCTCCTCCAGTCCGGAAACTGCCGCGTTTTCTCTTGCCCACTGCACCATGCCCTTCGCCGCATCCACGTGGGTAACGGCCGCTCCGGATGCTGCGGCCGCCAGGGTTGCGCCGCCTGTATAGGCAAAAAGGTTCAGCACCTTAGGTTTTTTTCCTTCTGCCGCCCTTTCCTCCAGCAGCCCGGAAAACCAGTCCCAGTTCACCGCCTGCTCGGGAAAGAGTCCCGTATGCTTAAACTGAAAAGGCTTCAGCCGGAAAGTCAGCTTTTTCTTCGACGGAAGACTGTAGTCGATGCTCCACTCCTCCGGAAGATTCCTGAACTCCCAGGAGCCTCCGCCCCTGTCGCTGCGATGATACCAGCCGTTCCAGCTTCTCCAAAGTCTCTCATTCTCTTCCGTCTTCCAGATTACCTGGGGATCCGGCCGGCGAAGCGTATACTCGCCCCACCGTTCCAGCTTTTCACCGCCGGAGGCATCCAGCACCGTATACGCCTTCCATCTGTCAGCAATCCACATGGCCTCTCCTTCCCGATCCGCCCGATATACTTTATTCCCCGAGAGCCTTCTCCAGCCCCGACTGATTGAAGGGGATAAGCTCTACATCCTGCTCGCCTCCCGCCTTCAGCTGCTGTTCCAGCTCACTGAATTCCGCACCGTTCAGCTGAGACACCTCTGTCTGGCCGGTCTCCGATTCACGCCACTGATTATACTTATCTTCGCCTCTCACATGGTTCACACAATAAACCTGTCCCTCAGTGCAGGAAAGCGCCGCTGCCTTTTCCGGCGTAACGCCGATATACATATCCGCATAATCATTTTCGCTGAATCCGGACACGCGGATATTTCCGTCGCCGAAGAAATCAAGCCGTACAGGCGTCATCCTGGTGGATCTTCCATACACTGTTTTTGTCACCACGCCATCCTGAATATCATAAATGGCGGCCTCTCCGCAGGGCGGCTCAGAGCCGTCCACCGTTTCGCGGGCGGTATACATGAACATCTCATCATGGCCGTCTTTATCAAAATCCGCAACGGCAAGAGCCTGACAATGCACCACATGGATCCCGTCAGCCTCAATATAGATCACTTCCTTATCCTGAACCTGCGTTCCCGACCGGTTGATGATCTTTTCCGAAATAAAGGTCATGTATGCCTCGTGATCCTCCGCTCTGGTGCCCAGAGTGAAATCATACTTCGCGGCAAATTCCGCAATGGATGCCAGCGTCGCCTCATCGCCCTCATACAGGGCCTCCAGCGTGGAGATGCAGGCACCGAATCTCTCCATATCGTTATTCTCATAAGCCTCTTCTGCCATTTCCTGATAATGGCGAAGACCCTTATCCAGGCAGGCGGCAACGATCAGCTTTCCGCACTTTTCCGTGTAGATATTATTTCTCTCCGCGCCTATATTCATGGCTTCAAGGGCACTCTTCTTCGCACCGAGATACCCTTCTTTGTTGTAGTAATCCACCGACTCCTGCAAAAGGTCAGCCGCCTCGGTAACATAGCAGTAGCCAGCCTGGTCAGCCGCCTTCAGTCCGCCTGTACTGCTGTCGAGATCGTTTCTTGTGATCTTTCCGCTGCAGTAATCCATCAGGTCGGATTCCATATTGCCTCTCGCTGTAGCAAAGGTATCGCCGCTCAGCCGCTCAGCGATATTCTCCTTCTGGTATCCGCTTTCGCTGCAGTCGATCCGGAGGGTATCGCCCTTTACCTGAATACCGGTCACGCCCTTTTCGGTGAACAGCACCTCGCCGCCCAGGTTTCCGCGCTCCGCATCCAGCATGATGAGGCCGACCTGCTGTTTTCCCGTACTTTCTTCATAGAAGAAGGGAAGATAATAATTTTTCTGATCGTTGACCAGAACCGGATCCGCATACAGCTTCAGCTTTTCGTCAGCGCTGCTGTAGGACAGCTCCTTCATGCTGATCATACGGTTTACAGAGGGTGCTGTGGAGCCCTCGATCACATAGAGAACGCCCTCTTCATTAAAGGCATAATATTTTCCTGCGGAGGCCTGGTAGAGCGTTGCCAGTCTGCCGAATTCCTCCGGCAGAGCGCTGAGAGAAAAGAGGTTTTCCGTGCTGCCGTTTTTCAGCGCAACAGAAACCACATTGCTGTTCGTCTCATCCGCAGCCAGAAGCTTATCTCCCTTTATCCCGGGAATAAAAGCATTGCCGACCGTCGCCTTTGGTTTTCCGGACTTTTTGCCGAACCAGTCCACCTTCTGCAGACTGTAATTCTCTCCTGCCTGTTCCAGAACATAGAAGCCGTCCGGCTTTGCATAGAAAAGCGAAAGGAACCGGCAGCCGGTAAGGTCAATACTGCCGCTCAGGCCGGTGCGGTAAAGGATCTCGCTCTTTCCCTTTTTGATATCCGCTTTGATCACCACTGCCTCGGTTCCGCCGTCATCCACGCAGACGAGCCGGGTATAGGCGCAGCCGTCTACAATGGCAATACCGCCCGTGCTGTGAATCTTAGTGATCTCTCCCGGAAGGGAAATGGTCTTTGTCTGCTTTCCGCTGACCCTGAGGCCGGGAATCCCGTCCCCGGAAAAATCATAGGAAACGACATAAGAATCATTCGATCCGGATGCGCCGTAGGATTTCAGCTGCATATCGGAATAAATCTGCTGATTGACAAATTCATCGTCAAATTTCTTATCCGCACGGATCACAAGGAACCAGAAGAGCAGGCCGCCCGTGATCAGAAGCACGGCCGCAATGATAGAAAGGATAATGGCCAGCTTCTTTTTGTTCACCGGCTTTTTCTTCGGCTGGACCATGGTCTGCACATTCTTATTCATCTTGCCGACCACATCTCTGTCCTGGCTCTTTTTTTCTTCCTTTTTTCCTTTCAGAAGCGGATTTCTTCCGGATACGGTCTTATCCGAAGGAGCCGGTTCTCCGGCCAGACTCTTCCTTATGCTTTCCGGCATATCCTCCTGAGAGAGGCGCTCCGTTTCACCAAAGCTTTGTTCTGCGGTATTTCCATAGGGAACGCCGGCACCGGGAACCCCCATCTGGATATGCGGCGGCTGCGGCCGCCTTTCTCTGGCCGGCTGCATCATATCCGGCGTCATGATATCTGTCTGGAATTCATCCTTTCCCATCTGCGGTCTGACCCGGCCGTCCACTGTCGTGGCCTCACCATCGTCAAAATCCTCCACACGGAGTCCTCTATTGCGATAGTCTCCCTCAACCTTTGTTCCGCACACCATACAAAAGGCTGCGCCTGCCTCCAACTGACTTCCGCATTTTCTGCAATACATTTGGCCTGCTCCTCCTAAAAATCCTTCCAGGAAATCGTTACCGCTTCCTTCGAACCGTTTCCCTTCAGAATGCCTGCCAGCCCCTCATAAAGAGACTGGTCATCTCCCAATACTGTTATTTCTCCCTTTTTATCTATACTGATCACACGGTACACGCCGGGCGCCGGTGAATAGGGCAGCCCGACTACGTGTCCCCCGGCCTGAACCGTGGTTTCTCCAAAAGCGATCTCCTCCCGGTTTACGGTGACCAGATACTCCCCTGTTCCCGTAAGATCCAAAACGCCTCCGGGATAGAGAAGAATATTTTCCGCACTAAAATCCGAAACACCGAGCCCCCCTGCTTCGTTCAGCTTATCGACAGATATCCCGAGGACCTCGTTTCCCTCCAGTATTTTTCCTTCCTTATCCGATGTCCAGAACCGGAGCCCGTAGGAATTCCGGTTTTCATAGCTGTATAATACACAGAAATCATCCGTTCCGTTTCCATCCAGATCGGTAACGGTATATTTCAGATAAGTGAGGCTGATCCCGCTGTCTGCCGCACAGGAGGCATACTGCTCCAAATAGATGCCAAGGTCTGTCTTTTCCTCATCGGTCAGCCCTTCGATCCGGAGACGCTCCCGCTCCGCCTTTTCCTCTGCCTGCGTTTTATTATTCACGCTTTCCGACTGATCTCTTTTCTTCCCGGAGCCGGCATTTCCCTGACCGGGCTGATCTTCGGCCGGCTTCTCCTCCGGAGAGACTTCCTCTGTTCCTCTTTCTTCCCCATTTCCGGCTTCCGGCGCATCATTCCCGGTAGCTTTCTTCTCCGGCGCATCCGTAATTGTGGCTCCGCTTTCCGGAAGGACGACACCGTTCGAGGTTTTCTTTTCCTGCTTCTTCTTTCCGGTCAGCAAAAAAATACCAAGAAGGATGAGCACAGCCGCCGCAACGCCGGCGATGAGCATGATCCGCTTCCTGTCCAGCTTTTTATAATGCATTACTTTGACATTTTTTCTGGTGTGATAGTGCTGGGTGGCCAGAGGGCGCCCGCAGCTCTCACAAAAATCCGCATCATCAGAAACAGATGCGCCGCAATGCTTACAGAACATTTACCTTTCCTCCATCGGCAGGTAGTCCCTCTTCTCTCCTACATATTTGTATGCCGGACGAATGATCTTCCCGTTATTGACGAGTTCTTCGATCCGGTGCGCGCTCCAGCCTGCGATCCTTCCGATGGCAAACATGGGCGTAAACAGCTCAATGGGAATACCCAGCATGGTATAGACCAGGCCGCTGTAGAAATCTACATTGACGCAGACCGGCTTGGGGTTGCCCTGCCGTTTTCTCTGCTCTGTCAGAAGCTCGATACCGATCCTCTCAACGGTATGGTAGAGCTTAAATTCCCTTTCGTATCCCTTTTCCATGGAAAGCTTTTCCGCATATCCGCGAAGGATCTCCGCCCGGGGGTCGGAAATGGAATATACCGCATGTCCCAGTCCGTAGATCAGGCCGGAATGATCGAAGGCCTGTTTTTCCAGGACAGCGGAAAGATATCTGCGGATCTCGTCCTCGTTCTCCCAGTCCTGTACACTGCGTTTCAGGTCGGAAAACATCTGCTGAACCTTCAGATTGGCGCCGCCATGACGGGGTCCCTTCAGAGAGCCCAGAGAACCGGCCACGGTGGAATAGGTATCCGTTCCCGTGGTGGAAATGACATGAGTGGTAAAAGTGGAGTTGTTTCCGCCGCCGTGCTCGGCATGGAGCACCAGACATATATCCAGCACCTTCGCCTCCAGCTCGGTATATTTTGTATCAATGCGAAGAAGACGGAGGATATTTTCCGCCGTGGAAAGCTCCGCCTTGGGTCTGTGGATGATCAGACTCGAATCAAAGAAGGTATGTCTGTAGCTCTGATAGCCGTAAGCCGCAATAACCGGAAAACGGGCGATCAGGCTGAGCGACTGCCAGAGCACGTGCCTCACATCGATCCGGTCCGGTTCATCCTCATAAGAATACAGTGTGAGCACACATTTTTCCAGAACATTCATCATGTTCCGGCTGGGCTTTTTCATGATCACGTCTCTGTTGAAATTCTCCGGAAGAGGACGCAGCTCTCCCAGAACCGTCAGAAAGTCCTTCAGCTGTTCCTCTGTGGGAAGCTCCCCGAAAAGCAGAAGGAATATGGTTTCCTCAAAACCATGCTTGGATCCGTGGAAGCCCTCCACCAGATCACGGATATCATAGCCCTTATATCGAAGGATGCCATCCACCGGTGTCCGGACGCCATCCCGCATCTCGTAGCCATTGACCTCGGAAATCTCCGTAAGGCCTGTCAGGACGCCTGTACCGTCCTTATCTCTGAGCCCGCGCTTAACATCGTATGTCAGGTACAGTCCCTGATCGATCTTACCCGCATCCGCGCAGTAATTCACATACCTGTCAACCAGCTCATTAAACTCCCTGTCTTCGATCATTTTTTTCTCCTGCTGCATGAACTGCAGTTTCTTTATCATGCTTCTTCCGGTTACTCATCTCTCCATTGTACCCCTCATTAACTATTGAAGTCAATGGATACCTTTTCAAAAGCGTTGATGACCCGGGTCTTTCCATGTACGTCCTCCGTAATGAACTGCCGTCCATAGGATTTATGCACATGTCCGTGAATAAAAAGCCCCGGCTCATAGGTGTCCAGTATGTCCGTAAACACCTGGAAGCCTTTATGCGGCAGATCCTCTCCGTCGTTTATGCCTCTGGCCGGTGAATGCGTTACCAGAATATCAATGCCGCCCGCCTTCCGGATCTTCCTCTTCACCTTCCGGAAGCGCTGCTGCATTTCCTTTTCCGTATACTGATATTCGCCCATATTATAGCACATGCTGCCCCCAAGCCCCAGTATCCTGACGCCGTCCTTCACATAAACCGTATCCTCTATACAGATGCAGCCGTCCGGCGGAGTCTCTTCGTAGCAGCCGTCATGGTTTCCATGCACATACACCACGGGCGCTACGGAATAGGTGGCCAGAAAGGAAAGATACTGGGGAGCCAGGTCGCCGGCGGATATGATCAGGTCATATCCCTCCAGCTTGCTTTTTTCAAAAAAATCCCAAAGATACCGGGATTCCAGATCAGCGATCGCCAGAATCCTCATTTTCCCTTTCCTTCCCCTCCTGCAATACGCCCTTCATCTCCACGATCTGCCGGGCGTTATTTTTAAACGCCGCAAGCGGCGGAATGCTTCCGGTCACATTCTCAGCCAGCCAGTCCATGCGCATGATCTCATCTGTCGAAAGCAGATGTCCCGCTTCCGAAACCTCTCTCCCCGTATTATCCCGGATGGGACCTTCAAAGGGATGGAGGTTTTCATTTATGATCTCCTTTCGGAAAAGGCTGATCATACGCCTTGTTTCCGCCGGAATCTTCTCTGACAGGATGATATCGATCACTCCTGCGGAAAAGCCCCACCAGTAATTGAGTGCCTTCAGCTCATCCGAGGACTCCGCCCCGTTCCATGTGCCGGAAAGCACCATTCGGAGGATCTGCTCATAGAAAACACCCCAGTTATAGAGCGTGGTGGCGAAATTCACAGGTTCAGCCTCTCCCAGCTGATACAGGCCGAACCGACGGGAGGAACGAACAGGCGCTATCATGTCCTGACCGGATACAAAGTCAACGCCCTCCTCCAAAAGCTCCTTCTCGATCTCAGATCTGAGCGAGCCCTCCTTCAGGGTGGTCCAGCAGAGCTTCACCGTCGCCCCGGGTCTTACCATCCGCGCGCCCAGCGCGAAGGCATTGATCTCGGCCGTCACGCCAAAGATCGGATAATCCGCCAGATAGCCAAGCTTTCCCTCCCGGGAAAGTGCGCCGGCCACCATACCGGACAGGAATTTTGCTTCAAAAAGCCGCGCCGCATAGGTCCGGATATACCTATGCGAGGTATTGATGGAACAGTTCAGTATGCGCACATCCGGATACTTCACCGCGCACTTCAGCGAAGCGTCGATAAGCGAGGCCGTGGTGGTAAAGATCACATCCGCACCCTCATTCCCGATCAGTGCCTCCATCGCCTCAATTGCTCCCCTTCCGGAATCCTCCGGCACTACCTTCAGTGTTCTCACCAGGCCGCCGAAAACATCCGTCACATGGTTCCGGCCAAGCTCGTGGCCAAAGCTCCAGTCGGATACGGAGGGATCCATCTCATATACAAAGGCTGCCGTCAGCGGTCTTGCCACAGAATAGGCCGGGAAAATCTGATTGAACAGATTTTTCTTTTTCTCCGGCGGATCGAGAGCCACTTCCACACTTTCATCCCGGTTGTTCAGCAGCCGGAATTCCTCCCACATGCCGGTAACCATATCCTTCATCTCTTCCGAATTCATTTCTTCCAGCCTGTTCAGGGAATGAAGCTTCACGGCCGAAAGGAAGGCGTCTCCCGTGGTGATCCTGCCAAGGCGGGCGCCTCCCTTTTCCAAGTAGATTTTCTGGAACCGGTAATATGCAGATTTAACAGTCAGGCGCGTATCCTCGGACCATACCCTCTCCCTTTCCTCCAGAGAGAGCTGTATCTCGGCCGGTTTCACGGGCTCCGGTTTTGCATCCTCCGTTTTTCCATCTTCCTGATCAGCGTCTTCTTTTTTTACGCCCCCCTCTCCGGCGGGCGCCTTAACCTTCTGAGAGTCCTCCGTCAGCAGAGTCTCACCGCCATTTTCATCGACGCCAACCGCATCGATCATCT
>Ga0310691_10008474_pt1 | contig 10539 bp, 9 predicted proteins | sample 176DNAGHGlowgp2_FD_203887 | JGI IMG/M metagenome (GOLD analysis project Ga0310691, IMG submission 203887) | Sheep rumen microbial communities from Palmerston North, Manawatu-Wanganui, New Zealand - 1766 DNA GHGlow gp2 (v2) (version 2) | ecosystem: Host-associated > Mammals > Digestive system >... | reverse complement strand
TGGCAAAGGAAATCGGCGCTCAGGTGAAGGTATTAAGGCTTAGCGCATTGGAAATCCCGGGCGTTGCGGAGAATCCGGCCAACCGTTGCTATTATTGTAAGCAGGGCATTTTTGGCGCCATCTGGAATGCGGCAAAGGAGGATGGGTATCAGGTCCTTTTGGATGGAACCAATGCATCAGATGATGCGGAAGACCGGCCCGGCATGAAGGCGCTTATGGAGCTTTCCGTGCGCTCGCCCCTTCGGGAGTGTGGGCTTACGAAGGCGCGGATCCGGGAGCTTTCCAAAGAGGCGGGGCTTTTTACCTGGGACAAACCGGCTTACGCCTGCCTGGCGACCAGAATTCCAACAGGTGAGATGATCACGAAAGAAAAGCTTGTGGCGACGGAAGCAGCGGAAGGGTATCTGTTTTCTTTGGGATTTACGGATTTCCGCGTCCGCTCCAAGGAGGGACATGCCAGGATCCAGCTGCCTGAGGCGCAGTGGGATATGCTGGTGAAGCACCGGGCAGAAATCCTGGAAGAACTAAAAAAATATTACGTGACGGTTTCCCTGGATCTGGAAGTCAGAGGGTAGCATGCCATAAAACGATGCATGGCAGTAGTTAAGGGTGTTGTAAAAGCTAAAGGAGCCTCCGTTTGCAATAGGAAAGGTAATTCGGCTTTCGGAAGAAGTTAGGAGGAGCGGAATGAACGAGGACGTTCGCAGCTTATTAGAGGGAATTAAGAATGGGTCCGTATCCGTCGAGGATGCACTTTTGGAGTTGAAGAAAAAGCCCTTTGAGGACATTGGTTATGCGAAGGTGGACATACACAGAAAGCTTCGCCAGGGCGTTGCGGAGGTGATCTACGGCGCGGGAAAAACGCCGCAGCAGATCATTGGCATCGCGGATGCAATGCTTCAGAACGGACAAAATACAATTCTGATTACGAGAATGTCAAAGGAGAGTGCGGAAGTCGTTGCGAAAGCGCACGAAATGCAATATTTTGAAACGGCGCGGTGCGGCGTCATCGGCGAGATGCCAAAGGCGGATGGCCTTGGAAAGATCGTAGTGGCGACGGGTGGTACCAGCGACGTTCCCGTGGCGGAAGAGGCAGCCATTACGGCCACGGTTCTTGGAAATGAAGTGGTGCGGCTCTATGACGTGGGCGTTGCCGGACTCCATCGCACGCTGGCGCATCTGGATGACATCATGAGTGCCAACGTCATTATTGCCATTGCCGGAATGGAGGGGGCGCTTGCCAGCGTCATCGGAGGCCTTGCGGATTGCCCCGTGATCGCCGTGCCTACCAGCGTGGGTTATGGCGCATCCTTCCACGGATTGTCGGCGCTTTTGTCCATGCTGAATTCCTGCGCCAGCGGCGTGTCCGTGGTCAATATTGACAATGGTTTTGGTGCAGGCTATCTTGCCAGCATGATCAATCATCCGAATCACGGAAAGAAATAAACCATACCGGCAAAGGAATAACTCTGGATTCGTTGATTTGAAAATAGGAGGATCAGGATGAGGACACTATATATCGATTGCGGCATGGGGGCCGCAGGGGACATGTTAACGGCAGCACTTTTGGAGTTATTGCCGGATCCTGACGGGTTTGTAAAGGAGCTGAATGCCTTGCAGATTCCGGGGGTGGAGTATCGTGCGGAGTCTTCCGTAAAATGTGGGATCACGGGGACGCATATGACCGTGACCGTGCACGGCGAGGAGGAAGAAAGCCACGACCATCATGATCACGAGCACCACCACGATGATCACGAGCACCACCACGACGATCATGAGCACCACCATGACGACCATGAGCACCATCATGACGATCATGAGCACCACGACGACGATCATGAGCACCACCACGACGACCATGAGCACCATCATGACGATCATGAGCACGACCATCATCACCATCATCACACTTCCCTGCATGACGTGGAGCATATTGTGCGTGAGCATTTGCATCTCCCTGCCAAGGTGGCGGAGGACGTGATGGCGGTTTACGGGCTCATCGCCGAGGCGGAGAGTCATGCCCACGGAAAACCCGTGACGGAGATTCATTTTCATGAAGTTGGCACCATGGACGCCATTGCAGACGTGGTGGCGGTATGCCTTTTGATAAATAAGCTTGCGCCGGACGAAATTGTTGTTTCGCCCGTTCACGTGGGAAGCGGTCAAGTACGTTGCGCGCATGGCATCCTTCCCGTTCCCGCACCCGCGACGGCATTCATCCTGAAGGACGTGCCGATCTACGGCGGAGCCGTACGCGGAGAGCTTTGTACGCCTACGGGAGCGGCGCTCCTTAAGCATTTTGCAACGAGCTTTGGCTCCATGCCGGCAATGCGGGTTCACGCCGTGGGTTATGGCATGGGCAAGAAAGATTTTGAGGCGGCAAACTGCGTGAGGACCATGCTGGGAGAAGCCATGGGCGGGGCGGTCGTCGGGCAGGACGGCTATAAGGCGCCGGAAAAATATAAGGCGGCGGAAGACGGTAGGGAACGGGAAGACGATGGAGCGCGGGAAGGCCTTAAAGCACGGGAAGGCCTTAAGGAACGGGAAGCGCATGGCGGAATCTGCGAAAATCAGCTTGGAGATGAAGATGTTTTTGAACTAAGCTGCAACGTGGATGACATGACCGGCGAGGAAGTGGGTTTTGCCATGGAGCGTCTGTTTGAAGCCGGCGCTCGGGATGTCTATACCATCCCCATCGGCATGAAAAAGAACCGTCCCGGCATCCTGATCCGCGTGCTGTGCAAGGCTGCGGAGAGGGAAAAGATCGTAGAGACCATCTTCCGCCATACCACGACCATTGGCATCCGGGAGTGCGCCATGAAGCGTTATGTCCTTGACAGGAGTCAGGAGTCCGTTGCAACGGAATACGGAGAAGTCCGGCGCAAGGTATCGGAGGGTTATGGCACAAAGCGGGAAAAGCTGGAATTTGAGGATCTTGCAAGAATCGCAAGGGAACAGGATATCAGCCTGTGGGAAGCCAGAAGGCGTTAGTTACTTGTAATAAACTGTCTTTTGAAAGCAGGGTCAGAAGACCTTGTGACAAAAGACGAACTTGACGGAATGGAATACGTTTGGCAGAGGCGGTCACGACCAGAAGGAAGTAAAGCCCTGTAGAACGCAGACAGACGGTGAATTCACATGCTTACACAGGAACAAATTAATGAAACGTGGAGCATTCGTGCTGCAAATTACAACAAATACGTATGTGAGGAATTGCATACGGAGCGGCCCTCAAAGTGGCTTGAGATCATTGGAACGAATGCTCCGAAAGAAAAACCTCTGCGCATTCTGGATGCAGGATGTGGTCCGGGGTTTTTTTCCGTGGTTCTTTCCGGGGCAGGACATCACGTGACCGGCATTGACGGTTCTGCAAACATGTTGTCTCACGCCCGTAAAAATGCGGAAGAATTTGGAGTAAATCCTGAATTGATTGAAGGAGATTTTGGCAAGTTGCCCTTTGACGACAACACCTTTGATCTCGTGATTTCACGCAACGTGACGCACACAATTCGGGAACATTTGAAGGTGTACGGCGAGTGGAACCGCGTGCTGAAACCGGGAGGCGTGCTTCTTATCTTTGATGCCAATTGGCACCTGCCCTATCAGCCCGGTACCATTCGCGAGGAGGCGATCCGGAGGGAACGGGAAGGACTGGAAAAATACGGCAGCGGTTATACTTATGATGGATCTTATGAGTATATTGAAAGCCCGTTGGATCCCGAGGAATATCGCGTATTTGGAGCGGCACTGCGTCCTGATTTTGATTGCGGGGTTCTTCGCCAATTACCGTATGAAGAGATCTCCTTTGACAGAGACGTGACAAAGGAGCTTTGGAGCGAGAAGGAAAAGCTGATGTATGGTGCAACGCCACTGTACATGCTCCGTGCCGTGAAAATCCGTCAGTAGCAAAAGCGGCGAGTAAACAAATTGTAGGAAAAGAGGAATTTAGAAATGAAATTAGGTAAAAAACTAGGTAAGATATTTGTAATGCTGTGCATAATTCTTTGCATGGCAGCATGTGCAAAGGAGCCTGGAACGGCTTCCACGGAAGGAAACGGTGGCGCCGGCAGCGCTGGCAATACAAGTGGACAGCCTAATACCATCAAGCTTGCGGAGAGCTTTTGTTATTCCAGCCTGGACGTACACAAAGATTACTATGGATGGTATACTTCCATCTATGGAGTGTCAGAGACTTTATTTCGCGTGGGAGACGACATGTCCATCCAGCCTCTCTTGGCCAAGGAGTATTCCGTGAGTGAGGACGGGAAGACGTGGACCTTCCAGCTTGCCGATGCGGCCTTCTCCAATAAAACGCCCGTGACCGCTGACATGGTGAGCCGTAATCTACAGAGGCTTGCAAAGGAGAACGAGAGATTTGCTTATCTGGCGGATTTTACTTACGCGGCAGACGGAGACAAAACCTTAAAGATCACGACGCCGGGCGTTTACCCGACCATACTCAGCGATCTCACTGCTCCTGAAACGGGTATCATGGATCTGGACGGCACAAAGGATTTCGACAATGCTCCCATTTGTTCCGGTCCCTTTGTGATCAAGTCTTTTGAGCCGGAAGGAACGGTTGTGGTAGAGAAGAATGCGTCCTACTGGAACGGCGAGGTAAAACTTGACGGCGTTACGTTTTATTACATGCAGGACGACGAAACAAAGTTAAATGCCATGCAGGCCGGAGACATTGACGGTTATACCAGCGTTACTGCGGCGGCAAAGGAAATCTTTGCAGCGGATCCTTCCAAGTATGAGCTTACGGAGATTCCCGCAACCCGTCTTCAGTTTTACGTGTTGAATAAAAACCGTTTGGATGACAAGGTGAGACAGGCGATCAATCTGACGGTGGACGTAAATTCCATCGCGGAATTCCTTGGCGGCACGGTTTCTCCGGCCGTTGGACCTTTTAGTGCGGCAGCGCCTTATGGTCAGGTTAAGAAACCTGCAGTTGATACCGCGGCTGCAAAGAAGCTGCTGGAAGAGGACGGTTACGTACTTGGTTCGGATGGTTATTATGCGAAGAATGGCGAGACGCTTTCTTTGAGCATTGGCTATTATGCGGCCCGCTCCCTAGATTCCATTGCCGTTTTGATGCAGGACCAGTTCAAGGCGGTTGGCATAAAGGCAGAATTGAACGTACAGGAAGATCCCGACAGTACCTATATTGCAACCGGAGACTATGACGTTGCGCTTTACTGCATGATCGCCGATAAGGCCGGAGATCCTTACTATGCATGTGACGCATTGTTCAGAAAGAATAGCAAGTGGGCACTTGGCGGATTTGCCAATCAAAAATGTGAGGACCTGATCGATCAGCTTCAGTATGAAACGGACGTTAACAAGCGGGCTCAGCTTGCAAATCAGATTGTTCAGATAAGCATCGATGATAATGCGTTTGGTTACGTTGGCCTGTTTAACAAGATAACCGTAACGAAAAAAGGCTTAACAGGCATCGCTGAAAAATGTCCTTTTGATTTCTACGGCATCAATGCCGATACCGACGTAAAGTAATACGTGCGAGTAGATTTTTGAGAAGAGATAAAAGTATTCCGTGAAGGGAGGGAAAATGAATGGCGAAGTACGTAGGAAAAAGATTGTTGCATTTGGTTTGGATCACGTTTGCCGTTAGTTTTCTCACCTTTCTCTTAATGTATTTGGCTCCCGGAGATGCGGCGTCCAAAAAGCTTTTCGCGCAGGGCGTCGCAGTCTCCGAAGAGGTTTTGGAAAAAACAAGGGAGGACATGGGTTTGCTCAGACCATTCCTCATTCAATTTGGAGATTGGGCACTTCACGTGTTGCGGTTAGACCTTGGAACCTCCTTTAAGGATGGTTTCCCGGTCGCGGAGAAGCTCTGGAAGGGACTGAAGAATACGATGGTTTTAATGTTGGTCAGCATGTCGTTTTCCCTTTTGATCTCTGTCCCATTGGCTCTCCATGCGGCACGAAAAAAGGATTCTTTGATCGATCATTTATTACGCTTGTTAAGTTTTATCGGGAATTCCCTGCCAAATTTCCTGATCTCCGTATTGTTAATGTATTTCCTGTGCATCAAGGCAAGACTGTTTCCCGTTGTGGCGGATGGGAGCGTGCGCGGACTAATCCTGCCTTGTCTTGCGCTGTCCATACCGATCATCAGCAGATTTGTAAGACAATTTCGCGCAGAATTCTTGGAGCAACTTGGAAAACCTTTTGTTGCCGGGGCGCGGGCCCGCGGCGTAAAAGAGCGCTACGTCATTAGGGACGTGCTTCATAATTCCGCAATGAATGTTTTGACCCTGATAGGTCTATCCGTTGGAACCTTGCTTGGAGGGAGCGTTGTGATCGAAACCATTTTTCGCTGGCCCGGCCTTGGAAAGCTTGCGATGGATGCCATTACAAATCGTGACTATCCCGTGATCCAGGGATTTGTTCTTTTGACGTGCACCATATACGTGACCGTGAATCTGATCACTGACGTAAGCTATGTGTTTTTTGATCCAAGACTTCGGGAAAGGTAGGGAGAAAACGTGAGACGAAAAAGACTACCTTTATCAAAAGTACAGATCAGGTTATGGACTTTTATGGCGTTGGCGGGTTTATTGATTCTATTAAGCCTCCTTGCGCCGTTGCTTTGTCCGAATGATCCGTATGCGACCTCCGCGAAAGTGATGAATCATGCGCCCTGCGCTGAGTTTCCCATGGGCACGGACCGCTATGGAAGGTGCATTTGTTCCCGCGTTCTCATGGGGGCAAGAACCTCCATTTTTTCGGCCGTGACGCTGGTTGTGATTACCTTTGTCCTTGGAACGGCGTTAGGTTTGGTGGCAGGCTGGTTTGGTGGCGTGGCAGACAGTTTGGTCATGCGGCTTGCCGACGTAATGCTGGCATTTCCGCAGATGGTGCTTGCCATCGCCGTTGCAGGTATTTTAGGAGGCGGAATGCGAAATGCCATGCTTGCCATGGGTATCACGGGCTGGACCATCTATGCGAGGTTAGCCAGGGCTCAGGTGATGGCACTAAAAAAAGAGCCCTACGTGCAGGCTGCAAAACTGTCGGGCTGCAGTGCTTTCCGGATCATGCTTACAACGCTTCTGCCTAATATGCTGGGACCGCTCATAGTCAACGCGGCGACGCAGATCGGTGTCATGATGATCGGCATTGCGGGCCTGTCCTTTCTTGGCATTGGCGTGACGGAGCCGCAGGCAGAGTGGGGCAGCATGATCAATCTTTCCAGGGCATACGTACAGCTTGCACCGTGGGCAGTGTTTGCACCGGCAGTGGCGACCGTGCTTACGGTTATGATATTTAATTATCTTGCGGATACGATTAGGGATTATCTGGAGATTGGGGGAAGAAATGAGTAACGAATCGATTCTTGAAATTTCTGCCCTGTCTGTAGGCTATGATGAAAAAAACGTGATAGAAAACATTTCTTTTTCGCTGGGACGTGGGGAGATCCTTTGCATTGCGGGGGAGAGCGGGAGCGGAAAGAGTACCGTGTTAAAGGCACTTATAGCGTCGCCGGAGATTAAAGTAACCTCCGGTGAGATAAAGTTTGAGGACGTTTCGGTTTTGAACTTGCCGGAAAAAAAACGGCAAGAACTGTGTACCTCAAAGTTAGGCATGGTTTTTCAGAGTCCGGGGGCTGCATTTAATCCCATCAGGCCCTACGGAAAACAATTCATTGAAACGTTGAAAAGCCACGGAAAATATGAAAAAGCAACTTTTATGGAGAGGGTGAAAGCTGCATTGGAAAGCGTGGATTTAAAAGATGCGGAAAAGCTATTGCGACAATGCCCATATGCTCTTAGCGGGGGCATGAATCAGCGCATGGCTCTTGCATTGGCGATGCTTCTTGGGCAGGAGATTTTGATCTGCGATGAGCCCACCAGCGCATTGGATGCGACCATTCAGCTTCAGGTGGCAAGGGAGTTAAAAAAGCTTCGTGACGTAAATGGCATCTCTCAGATCATCGTGACGCATAATCTTGCCATGGCAGGGTATTTGGCGGACAGGATTGGGATCATGCACGACGGAAAATTGGTGGAATTGGGAACCGCGGATGAGATCTTACGTCATCCTGAACATGCCTATACAAAGGGTTTGATCGCAGCGATTCCGAAGCTGGGAGGTGCGTCATGATCCTGGAAGTACATGACTTGAAAAAAACTTACCGCTCAAAGCAGGAATCAAACATGGCGCTTAGGGGCGTTAGTTTCTCCCTAAAAAAGGGTGAGATCCTGGGAATCGTAGGTGAGAGCGGCAGTGGAAAGACTACCATCCTCAAGCTGATCAGTGGCCTGGAAGTACCGGATGAGGGAGAAATCCTGCTGAATGGGAAAAAGCTTTTGGCAAAGCGCACAAAGGAAGACTATCGTGCGATGCAAATGATCTTTCAGGATGCCGTGGCTTCCTTTCACCCCAGAAGAACCGTGGGCGCATCGATCCGTGAGTCCGTGCGGAGTCTTCTTGGAAAGCAGGAAGAATTTGACCCAAAGGGCCTGGCAGAGATTGTTGGTCTTACGCCGGAGCTGATGGAGCGGCGCCCGGGGGACTTAAGCGGCGGTCAGTGCCAGAGGTTTGCCATGGCAAGAGCAATTGCCGTTCATCCGGACGTTTTACTTTGCGACGAGATCACCAGCGCATTGGACGTATCTACGCAGGCCCAGATCATAAAGCTTCTTTCCAAAATCTGTAAGGATACGGGGACGTCCGCCTTGTTTGTATCCCATGACCTTGCAGTCGTGAGCAATCTGTGCGACCGCGTTTTGGTAATGAAGGATGGTGCCGTTGTGGAAGAGGGAAGCGTAAAAGAGATCGTCAACGCCCCAAAGGAAGCATATACCCAAAAACTGATCGAATCCGTGATGGAGATTTGAACGAAGTCACGTGGCAGGATAAGATTTGTCATTAAAAACAGGCATGAAAAGAGGATAAAATGAACATAGACGGGGACAATCTGGAGCTTCGGGTTCAAAAGTACTGGACTGCCAGAACCAAGGACTTTAATACGATCCGCAGGAATGAATTGAAGGATGCGATCAGTGAGAGATGGCTGGCTGAATTGAATGCAAGAATGCCTCAGGGAAGGACGCTGGACGTTTTGGATGCAGGCACCGGTACGGGGTACTTCGCTGTGCTTTTGTCGAGGGAAGGGCACCGCGTCACGGGAATTGATCTGACCTGGTCCATGCTGGAGGAAGCAAAGAATACGGCGCACTTATTTGGAGCAGACGTGACTTTCATGCAAATGGACGTTATGGAGACGGACTTTGCGGAAAACAGCTTTGACGTAATTGTTACGAGAAACGTAACCTGGACGCTTCCTGATCCGGAGAAAGCTTACCGTGAATGGCATCGCATTCTCCGGCCAGGCGGAATGCTTTTGAATTTTGACGCAAATTATGCGGATAACGTGCGAAATCAGAACCAGAGGGAATCCTGGGTAAAGCCGGAGGACGTGTACGGTCACGTGGGAATTACAAAGGAACTGAGTGAGGAAAATGCAAGGATCACGCTTTCCATGCCTGCAAGCGATCATCACAGACCGCAATGGGACGCGCAGCTCACCCGGAAGATTGGCTTTTCTGAGTGGGGAGCGGATGAACAGGTTGGGAAAAGAGTCCTTTTGGAGCATGATCTGAGCGATGCACCGCTATTCTTGTTCTGGGCAAGGAAATAACGCGGTTGTAGAGCAGACGTGACGGAAGAAAGAGAATGTGTGAGGGAAGAAAGTGAAGGGAAAGAAAGAACAATATTTTGTATCCGTTCCGGGGTTGGAAGTCATTTATCCGGAGACAATGATCGAGGGTGCAAAGCCGGGCATGACGGTCACGGTCTCTGCCGGCGTGCACAGCAGGGAATATGTCGGAATTGAGGCTGTAAACCGTCTTGCCGCGGAGCTGGTGCCGGAGCAGATCCATGGCAGGATCCGCCTGATCCATGCCGTGAATTATAATGGTTTGATCAAAAGAAGCGCCGACGTATGCCCCGAAGACGGACTGAATCTGAATCGCGTTTTTCCGGGAAATCCAGAGGGGAGGCCGACGGAACGCTTTGCGGCATTTCTTGAAGAAAAGGTGATCCGGGACAGCGATTGCGTGATCGACTTGCACTCCGGTGGTTTTTGTGAGGAACTCACTCCCCACGTCTATTTTCATGGCGCATGCGCTTCGGAGATCAACCAAAAGTCTCAGGAAATGGCAACGTACGTCGACGTGCCCTACGTTGTCCGTTCCACCGCAAAAAACGGATTCTACAGTCATGCGGGACAATGCGGCGTTCCGGCCATTATTTTGGAGCGCGGAGGGTGCGGCATCTGGTCGGAGTCGGAGGTGCTGGATGACGTAAAGGACGTAAAAAACATATTGCGTCATTTGGACGTCTTGTGCGATGGGATTGACGCAAAACCGCGAAAGCCCAGAGTGCTTCCCGGAGGCTTCTATGAAGACGCCCCCGAGAGCGGCCTTTGGTATCCTTGCAAGAAGGTTGGAGACGCGGTACGCGTGGGAGAAGCACTGGGACAGATTCGTGACGTGTTTGGGAATTTGCTTT
>Ga0310691_10008473_pt1 | contig 10540 bp, 8 predicted proteins | sample 176DNAGHGlowgp2_FD_203887 | JGI IMG/M metagenome (GOLD analysis project Ga0310691, IMG submission 203887) | Sheep rumen microbial communities from Palmerston North, Manawatu-Wanganui, New Zealand - 1766 DNA GHGlow gp2 (v2) (version 2) | ecosystem: Host-associated > Mammals > Digestive system >... | reverse complement strand
CATGCTTTGCATGAGCTCGGAAGGATATTTCTGTAGGGTTCTAACAGCAGACGTCCGTTACATGAGCAAAAACCGATGCTTTTGCAGAGGTTTTTGCGAATGCGATGGACGGGTGCTGAACAGTTACGTGTTTTTTTAAAAAAATCACAAAAAACATGTTGATTTTTCCATGTTTATGTTCTAAAATAAGTCCATAAAGGAGCGCGGAAGGTGAAAAATGGGGAATTTTGGTGAATTCCAAAGAAAACCACCCCGAAAACCACCCGAATCTGACAGAAAGGAGGCATTGGCGTGGCAGTATCAAGAATGATAGGAACCAGATCCAATAAAATGGATTCCAAGGGAAGAGTTGCCGTTCCCGCAAAATGGCGCGACCAGCTCGGCGAGGACATCGTCCTGACACCCGGCTCCGAAAACTGCATATATGTCTACAGCACGGAAAGCTTTGATGCAATGTGCGCGGCTATAGAAAATGCTCCCGCCATGTCAAACCCCGAAGTCAGACAGACAATGCGTAAGCTGCTCGGTGAATCGGACGAAATGACTCTCGACAAGCAGGGCAGAATACTTATCAACACAGACCTCAGAAAGTATGCCGGCCTTAAAGATGATGATGACATCCTTTTCAAAGGCGTCGGAGACCATTTGGAGATCTGGGACCGCGAAACATGGGAAAAATATGACGCGGGCTTTTCAATTGCAGAAGGAAGCAAATCATTTGCTCCGCTTGGTTTATAAAAATGATCGAATTCGAACATGTTCCGGTTTTGTTTCATGAAACGGTAGACAGCCTTAAGGTCTGCAAAGACGGCATATATGTCGACGGTACGCTCGGAGGCGCCGGTCATGCCTCTTTAGTATGCAGCCGTCTTGATGGCGGGAGGTTCATAGGCATAGACCAGGACATAGAAGCTATAGAAAGTGCTGCAAAAAGGCTTGAGCCCTTTAAAGACAAGGTAACAATAGTAAAAAGCAATTACGAAAACATGTGCCGGGTCTTAGATGACCTTGGCATAGACAAGGTGAACGGCATAATGCTTGACCTTGGCGTCTCATCCCATCAGCTTGATGATGCGGACAGGGGCTTTTCCTACAGATATGACGCACCTCTCGACATGAGAATGGACAGGGATGCTTCTCTTTCGGCCTACGACATAGTAAACACCTATTCAAAGGAAGAGATCTTAAAGATCATAAGAGATTACGGAGAAGAAAAGTTTGCGGGCCCCATAGCCGCAAATATCTGCAAAGAGAGGGAAAAGAAACCCATTAAGACCACATTCGAGCTTCTTGAGATCATCAGAAAGTCGATGCCCGTAAAGGCGCAGATAGCATCCGGCCACCCCGGAAAAAGAACCTTTCAGGCTATAAGGATCGCCTGCAACAGAGAGCTTGAAGTTCTGGAAAATTCCATAGAAGGAATGATAGACAGACTCTTGCCGGGCGGAAGGCTCTCTATAATAACATTTCATTCATTGGAAGACAGGATAGTAAAAAACGCCTTTAAAACGGCCGAAAACCCCTGCATATGTCCCCCGAATTTTCCGGTGTGCATGTGCGGCAGAAAACCAAAGGGCTTTGTGGTGACAAGAAAGCCCATCCTTCCCTCAAAAGAGGAAGAAGAAACAAACCCCCGCTCAAAAAGCGCTAAATTAAGAGTGTTTGAAAGAACATAAACGGTTCTTGTCAAAAGAAAGGAGGAGCACATGGCGGAAAAGAGACTTGTAAACGAAGCTGTTGCAAAGCAGCAGAGAAGAAGGTATTACAATTATGACGTTGAGATCCAGGGAAATGCGGTCCGCAAGGCTCTTCCCGAAATACTTCCCGAGCAGCAGCCCCAAAGGAAGCGTGCCACAAAGGAAGAAATAGAAGCTGCCCAGAGAGAGGCAAACGAAAGAGCATTCGGTATCGGTTCTTTCATCCTTACAATGGCTGCGGTGGCATTTGTTTGCTTTGCTCTTTTTTTGTATCTTGGAGAACGCGGTGAGCTCCATTCTCACACAAAGGTCATCAAGACATTAAATACAGAGCTCAACGAAAAGACCATGCTCAACGACAACAGGCTCACGGCCATAGAAGCAGGCATAGATTACACAGATATCTACAATCGTGCACTTAACGAACTTGGCATGACTTTCCCCGGAAAGGATCAGGTGCTTTGGTTTACATCTACAGAAAGCGAATATATAAGTCAATATGAAGAAATACCACAGAGCAGATAGATTGCGCGACAAAAAAAGAAAAGGCCGGGTGATGGGCCTGTCCAAAACAATGGGCGATCAGAAGATGGTTGTGGCAATTTACAAGAGAACTGTGCGTACACAGATGGGAGAAAAGCTGGCATGGCTCTTTTTATGGGCCGTGCTGGCTTTGATCGTTTTAGGAGTTGTCATTTTCAGGATAACAACAAAAGATTATTCCGAATATGCGGTAAAGGTCCTTAACAATTACACCTACGCCACATCGGAACTTGAAGCTCCAAGAGGAACCATCACAGACAGAAACGGAAGCGTTCTGGCTTATTCGGAGACATACTATCTCCTTATCCTTGAACCCAAAAATCTCCTTGACGAAAACTGCTACGAGACCACAGTCTATGCCCTTTGCAAGACCCTGGGCCTTGACAGGGAAAGGCTTGAGGCCACCTTAAAGGGCAAGGATTCAAACGGCGACGATCTGTCCGAAAAGAATTATTACAGATACCGCGAAGAAGACGGCAAGACACTCTTAAAAGTTACCGAAGCGCAAAGAGTGGCATTTAACGATCTTAAATCCGCTGTAAATGTCGGAAACAAAAAGAAAAAGGGCGAGGCCCTGAAAGAAATGTACGGCTTTACGGACGAGGAATGGGCTGATTATAAAAAGGAACATGAAAACTATAACTCCTTCCAGATCCAGGGAGCATATTTTGAAAAACAGTTCAAGAGAGTATATCCCTACAATTCGCTCGGCAGCAAGGTAATAGGCTATTACACCGGAGGCGCCAGCACGGGTATAGAAAACTATTACTCCGAATACCTTACGGGTGTAGAAGGAAAGAGCTATTCCTACCTTGACGGCGACTACAACGTTTCCACAAAGATCGTGGATGAGGTCAGAGGAAATACCGTGGTTTCCACGATAGATATGAACATCCAGAAGATAGTTGAGGATGCCATCGCAAATTACCTCAAATTCTGGGAGGCCGAAAACGTTGCCATAATGGTAGTAGATCCCAACAACGGCGAGATACTTGCCATGGCGGATGACAAGACATACGATCCGAATCAGCCTGTCACATATCCCGAAGGCATCACGGCAGAGATATTCGAGCAGCTCGATAAAAAAGAGCAGAAAAAGGTGATAGAGGAAATGTACGGCGTTCAGAGGCTTTTCTGCACCACAAGCCCTTACGAGCCCGGTTCCATTTTCAAGCCCATCACTATAGCGTCTGCCTTAGAAGAAGCTGCCATAGATGAGGATGACACCTTCGAATGTTACGGCGCACTGCATGTAAGAGGCTATAACATCAGGTGCCACAATAGAGAAGGATGCGGAGAGCTTGACGTTTTCGGAACACTTGAGGAATCCTGCAACGTATCACTTATGCAGATCGCATTCCGTCTCGGAAGTGAAAACTTTGACAAATACTTCAAACGCTTCGGCTTCGGTTCAAAGGTAGGCATTGACCTGCCCGGCGAAGAAGGCTGCGAAGGCGTTGTATTTAAAGATTACACAAAGGAAACAGAACTTGAACTTGCCACAAGCTCCTTCGGACAGGGCTTTGCCTGCACGATGGTACAGATGGTCGGCGCATTCTCTTCGCTTGTAAACGGCGGATATTACTATGTTCCCCACGTTATGAAAGAGATCGTCTCCGCAGACGGCGGACTTGTAACGACATATGATGATTCGGCTAAATATACGACCATCAGCAGCGTTACGAGCGAATACATGAAGCAGGCGCTGTTTTCGGTAGTGGAAAAAGGTACCGCAGGCTTCGTAAAGATTCAGGGCTATGACATTGGCGGAAAGACCGGTACCGCAGAGCGTTCGCCCCGTGGCAACGACGAATGGGTGGCTTCGTTTATTTCCGCAGCACCCATAGAAAATCCCAAGCTTGTTGTATATGCCGTTGTCGACAGATGCAACGACCCGGATTGGTACAATTCGAGCAAGCCTGCGCAGGATCTTTCAAAGCTCGTATGGAGCAAGCTTCTTCCCTATTACAACATTCAGTCAAATCTTACCGAATATGATTACCTGATACCCGAGGAAGCAGAAAGCATTCCTTATGACAACAATTATGCACCGATAATAGAAGAAACAGAGAGCGAGACAGAGTCGGAGACCGAAAGCGAAACGGAGTCGGAGAGCGAGACAGAGCCTGAACCCGAAATAGGACCGACAGATCCTACGCCCGAAGTTCCCGAAACTCCCGAACCCGCGCCCGTGGATCCTGCGCCTGTGGATCCCGCGCCCGTGGATCCTGCACCTGTGGATCCTGCGCCCGTAGATCCCGCACCTGTGGATCCTGCGCCCGTAGATCCCGCACCCGTAGATCCTGCACCTGTGGATCCTGCGCCTGTAGACCCCGCACCTGTGGATCCCGTACCTGTGGATCCCGCACCCGTAGATCCTGCGCCTGAAGTTCCCGAAAGTACGGAGGCGTATGTTGTAAGCATAGAAGCGGGAGTTAACGGGACATATGCAGCCGGATACACACTTACCGGAGCAGACTTTACGGTTGTCGCACACTACAGCGACGGAAATACTGTTGTAAATCCCGACGGATATTACGCAACGCCGCTTTTGCTTTCGGCAGGTGAAAATTACGTTACAGTGGTATTTGGCGGCGTATCAGCCGTAATAACGGTCTCGGCCGAATAAAAAGGAAAAACAAGCCATGAAAGAATTCCTTATAGCCATAATATGCTCGTTTGCGGTAAGCGCAGTTCTTTGCCCGCTGCTTATTCCGGTTTTAAGAAAGCTCAAATTCGGACAGAATGAAAGAGCGGAAGGCCCTGAGTCCCATCTTAAAAAAGCCGGGACCCCTACCATGGGAGGCATAGCCATACTCGGTGCCATAATAATAGTTGGCGGAATCTTTTGCATATTCTATCCCGAAAACCTTTCCGTCCTTTTGGTGACGGCAGGCTTTGGCGCTGTAGGTTTTTGCGATGACTATTTAAAAGTCGTAAAAAAGAACACAAAAGGTCTTAAACCGCTTTACAAGATGGCAGGGCAGTTTGTAATAACGACCGCGTTTGTCATATATCTGCTTGCATTTAAAAAGAACGGTACAGAGATCATAGTACCCTTTACAAAAACCACGATAGACCTTGGATTTCTCTATGTTCCGTTCGTTTATCTCGTTATGCTTGCCACAGACAACGGCGTAAACTTTTCGGACGGAGTTGACGGCCTTTGTTCAAGCGTCACTTGTGTTGTCGCAGCATTTTTCGGATACTTTGCGGCGGTTTGGGGCGCGCTTCCGGGCGGCGACGATCTAAGTCCTGTCTGCGGCTGCGTGATAGGAGCGCTTATGGGATTTTTGATCTCAAACCTGCATCCCGCAAAGGTGTTTATGGGAGATACCGGCTCGCTTGCGCTTGGAGGCTTTGTGGGCTCTATAGCCCTTGTATTAAAGCTTCCGCTTTTGATACTCTTTGTCGGAGTCATTTATGCATGTGAACTTCTTTCAGTCATCATACAGGTGACATATTTTAAAAAGACCCACGGAAAGAGAATCTTCCGCATGGCACCGATACATCACCATTTCGAGCTTGGCGGCTGGTCGGAGACCAAGGTCGTCGGAGTATTCACCATAGTGACTGTCATCGGCGGGGCAATAGGCCTTTTGGGATTACTGGTATAAAGAGAGGAAATGAAAATGGCGACATATCTGGTCGTCGGAAGCGGCATAAGCGGCGTATACCTTAGCCGGATGCTCCTTTCGACAGGAAATGAAGTATTGCTTTACGACGGGAACGAAAAACTGATTCCCGAAAACATAAAAGAAAAGGTAATGAAAGATTTTGAGGGCGGCGCATCATATGAGGCTGCCCTAAAGGTCTATGTTGGGGCATTGACTGCAGAGATACTCGATGCAACGGATATTTGCGTCATAAGCCCGGGCGTTCCCGTCAAAGCGCCTTTCCTTGACGCTGTAAGGGAAAAGAATATACCCGTAACGGGCGAGGTAGAGCTTTCATATTCGTTTGCAAAGGGAAAGCTTGCGGCCATCACAGGCACAAACGGCAAGACCACTACAACAGCGCTTACAGGTGAAATACTTTCGGCCTTCTATCCCGAGACCTATACACTCGGAAACATAGGCCTTCCCTATGCCTCCGCTGCCGCAAAGATGACCGAAAATGCGGCTACGGTAATAGAGATAAGCAGCTTTATGATGGAGACAGCGGGGGAGTTTCATCCCAATGTATCCGCAATACTGAATATCACACCCGATCATCTTGACAGGCACGGCAGCATGGAATGCTATATTGCCATGAAAGAAAGGATCGCGATGAATCAGACCATGGACGATACATGTGTCTTGAATTACGAGAATCCTGTCTTAAGAGAATTCGGAGTAAAGCTTAAGCTTGAAAAGAAATGCAAGGTCGTATTCTTCTCGAGCAAAACAGAGCTTGAAAACGGATATTTTGTAAAGGATGAAGTCTTTTACAAGGCTAAAAACGGAGAGGCCGAAAGGCTCATGCATGCCGATGATATGAATCTTTTGGGTGTGCATAACTATGAAAATGTTTGCGCGGCCATTGCCGTTACATCTGCCATGGGAGTTCCCATGGATGTAATAATAAGGGTGGTAAAAAGCTTTAAGGCCGTGGAACACCGCATAGAATTTGTGCGTGAGATAGGCGGCGTAAAATACTATAACGACTCCAAGGGTACCAATCCCGACGCCGCAATACAGGCCGTAAAGGCCATGAAAGGCCCCACAGTGCTTATAGGCGGCGGCTATGACAAGCATTCCGAATATGACGAATGGATAAGGGCATTCGGAGGCAAGGTCAAAAAACTTGTCCTTATAGGACAGACAAAAGAAAAAATTGCCGAGACTTGCGAAAAGCTTGGCTTTAAGGATTATGAATTTGCGGAAAGCTTCAAAGAGGCTTTCGATAAATGCGTGGCAGCGGCCGGTCCGGGCGACAACGTGCTTTTATCTCCCGCATGTGCTTCGTGGGGAATGTTTGACAACTACGAACAGCGCGGCCGCATTTTCAAAGATATGGTAAACGAACTGTAATAGGACTTGCAAAGGCAAAAGATGGAAGAAGAGCAGAAGGTAAGAGAAAAAAAGAGGAACATAAAAAAGCCTCCCGTCTTTTATAGAGGCCCCAAAGCGCAGTATGATTACATACTGCTTTTTGCCGTGCTCTGTCTTATGCTCTTTGGTCTTTTGATGCTCTATTCCGTTACCAATTACGAAGACCTTATGGTAAGCGGTGATGCCTTAAAGACGGCCAAAAAGCAGGCCGTTTATATGGGACTGGGCCTTTTGGTCATGTGGAGCGTCACAATAGTTGATTACCATTTTTGTTTAAGAGTATCAGTCATTCTGCTTGTTCTCACTGTTTTGGTCTGCGCGTATACGCAGTTTTTTGGCACCGAAGTAAACGGACAGAGAAGATGGATCATGATAGGAAGCTTTAACTTCCAGTCTTCAGAGCTGGCAAAACCTGCGCTTATCCTTATCCTTGCAAGGTATCTGACAGTTCACTACAAGCCAAGGAAAAGGGGACAGAGCGACATAAATATCCCTTACTTTCTTGGCGGAATGTTCATAACAGGTGCCGCTACGGCATTTGTCATAAAAAACAATCTCAGTACCGGACTTATAGTTGTCGGTATTGGCTTTTTCATGCTTTACACCGCCAGCAAGGCCAAGTGGGTCTATCCCATCATAATTCTCGGAGGCGCTGCGGCTTTGGTTGCCGCATGGCAGCTTGGCATCATTCAGCATGTCCTGAATGAAAACAGACTAGGGCGTATCTATGCATGGCTTGAACCCGAAAAATATCCCAAGGGCGGATACCAGATCCTTCAGAGCCTTTATGCGGTCTCATCCGGCGGGCTTTTCGGTAAAGGACTTGGAACAAGCATACAAAAACTCGGTTTCCTTCCCGAGGCTCAGAACGACATGATCTTTGCCATCATATGCGAAGAGCTTGGCTGGGCAGGCGCCATCTTTACCATGCTCTTATTTGCCGTATTGTTCTTCAGGCTTCACAGAGTTGCGCAGCGCGCAAAGGACATGAGCGGCTTTATGATAGTTTCGGGTGTTTTGATACACCTTATCCTGCAGACAGTATTAAACATCTGTGTTGCGACAAACTTCATGCCAAACACAGGCGTTACCCTGCCCTTCATTTCATCGGGCGGTACAGCCATCATATGTACACTCGGTGAGATAGGTCTTGTGTTGGCGGTCGACCGTCAGAGCCCGAAAGAATCGGACATAAAGAGGAAACAGGCGAATGAAAAAGAATAAAAGGAAGCGTATCATCATCCTTGGATTCGCCGCGCTGACCGTTATTACATTGCTTGTAGCCTGTATAGTCATTTGGAACATCAAGATCACCGACATTTCGGTCATCGGCAACAAGATTTATTCGGATGAGGAGATAATCTCATATATCTTCCCCACAGATAAAGACAAACATACTGTCTATGCAATGTGGAAGAAAAAAAAGGATGAAGCTGTCACGATCCCCTTTATTAAAAGCTATGAGGTGAACATCACAGGCCTTCATTCGGCAGAAATCGTCGTCTATGAAAAAGGCATCATCGGCGCCCTTAAATACATGGGAACATACCTGTATTTTGACAGCGACGGCGTCATAGTCGATACCTCCACCATGCGTCTTGACGGAGTTGTGGCAATAGAAGGCTTCAATTTCGACTATTTTGTACTAAACGACAAGCTGCCCGTTGCGGATAATTCCATCTTCGGGTCCATACTCGTTCTAAGTAACGTTATAAAAGCCGAAGAACTTCATGTGGATGATGTCTTTATAGACACAAACATGAACATAACTGTCTATGTCGGAGACATAAAAGCCTATCTTGGTGAAGGAACATATATAGAAAAAAAGATCCATGCCCTAAAGGATGTGCTGCCTTCCATAAGCCATATGAAAGGCACCCTCTATCTTAATTATTCGGCAGACCTTTTGAACACAAAAGAATACTTCTTTAAAGAAGACAGGGAGGATGCGCCCGCCGAAGACGAGACCACCATAGACCCATTGCTTGAAACGGAAAGCGTCCCCGAAGAACCTGTAAAAGAAGGCATCCCCATGGTCATAGTGGATGAAGACACAGGGGAGATAAAAGTTATCTGGACGCAGGAAGAGACAACTACAGAAGAAGAGACGGAAAGCGAAGAGGATAGCGAAGGGGAAAGCGAAACACCGGCAGAACCTCCTGAAGAAACCCCTGAGACCCCGCCCGAACCCGTTATAGAACCTGAGCCCCAGCCGCAGCCTCAGCCCGAACCTCAGCCCGAACCGCAGCCCGTGCCTGAGCCGGTGCCTGAGCCCGTACCCGAGCCTGTGGTTGAACCTGCGGTCGAGCCTGTGGTAGAACCCGTAGCAGAACCCGTAGCAGAACCCGTAGCAGAACCCGTAGCAGAACCTGTAGCAGAGCCTGTACAACAACCTGTAGCGGACCCAGTAGCTGACCCTGCCTGGGTACCGGCATAATTTGTAACTCACTTATGTGTGTACCGCCCACAAAGCCGAAGACGCTTCCGGGCGGTACATTTTTAAAGGATTGTTTTCAAAACACGATCTCAAAACGATCCTTGTCCGCGCATATATCCGCCTCATAAAATCCCTTCATCGCCTTAAACAGATATAGGCTGTCAAATGCCCCTGCCGATTCATAGGGCGAGTGCATGGCAAGCTGGGCGGCGCCTATGTCGACAGAATGCATGGAAACATGCGCATTCGAAATATTTCCAAGAGTGGAACCTCCCGGTATGTCCGAATGGTTTACATAGTCCTGAAAAGGCACGCCTGCCTTTTTGCAGATCATCTTAATTATTCCGGCAGACACCGAATCGGTCGTGTACTTTTCGGATGCGTTTCTCTTTATCAAAACGCCGCCGTTCATGACCGGTCTGTTTGCCGGATCACTTTTTTCGGGGTAATTAGGATGCACGGAATGTCCGTTGTCCGCAGAGACCTGAAAGCTTTTTGAGGTTGCGGCAAGGAATTCATTTCTGCTTAGCCCAAAAGAAAAGGCAATTCTTTCCAAAGTGTCCGAAAGGAAAGATGAGTCTGCGCCCTGCATCGAAAGGCTTCCGACCTCTTCGTTATTAAAGATGCAGCACATATTTACAGCGGTTTCGCCCCCGGAAGAAGAGCAGAGCGCCTTCACGGCCGAATAGACGCACTGCAGATCGTCAAGTCTCGGCGCGGATATGAATTCTTCGTCGGCTCCCCATACAGTGGCAGCGCTTCGGCAGTAAACCACTGCGTCCATATCGATTATATCGGCTTCCTTTACGCCTGCCGTGCGGGCAATCATT
>Ga0310691_10008471_pt1 | contig 10543 bp, 11 predicted proteins | sample 176DNAGHGlowgp2_FD_203887 | JGI IMG/M metagenome (GOLD analysis project Ga0310691, IMG submission 203887) | Sheep rumen microbial communities from Palmerston North, Manawatu-Wanganui, New Zealand - 1766 DNA GHGlow gp2 (v2) (version 2) | ecosystem: Host-associated > Mammals > Digestive system >... | reverse complement strand
TAAAATAGGGTTAAAATATTCCCTATTTTTTACCGTCTACGATCGTCTAAAATCCTTATATATGTAATAGAGATATAAAACTCCTTAAGGTAATAAAATAATCTTAGGGTGTTTTTTGATTTTCATGTTTACCGGAGATGAGTAAACTTAGCTATACAGTATTGAGGAGGTGCTGATTTGGATATTGTATAGTGAAGCCTTAGAATAATGAACTAAGGATTCGTCTAAGCGAATTAAAAATGAATCAGGATCAGAGGTATATTGATAGTTGGACATAATGAACAAAGTTTTCATTATTATTAGCCAATGTGATTATCAATATAGAAGGGGTAGTTGTTAAGCCCTGTAAACGTGAGGACCTCTTAAAATCAAAGTACTATAACAAAAGGATAAATGTGTACGGAGAGATCATAGGCTAGAGCGGAAAACGTGGGTAATCCTGAAAGTTATGCCCATGAAAATTAAAATGTGTTCAAGACAAAGATACTAAATTTTTTATATTAAAAGAGAAAATTAGTATCTATAAAAAATTATAACAAAGAAAATATTGTCGTAGGCTGAAAAAGTCTCGACCTTATACAAGTTGATGTCTAAGTGAAAAGCCTAGACTATAGTGACTTGTAAAACACATGTAGCTCAAGATATCTGGGCGAACTAGTAAAAAAGAAACTACTGTATTAGTTTCTTTAGATCTAGGTGTGGTGAATTCTTTGGGAGGTTGTACAGAATTTCCCCTAATATATGAAGAACTAGTAAGGCGAAGAGCACTGAATGAGAAATATGTTAGAGAATCACAAAAATCCTATGGAGAGAAACCAAAGGTAATTTAACATTTTAAACTTTTGAGACATAAACTATATAAATTAAACAAAAGTAAAGAACTTAAAAAATTAGAACTATGAATACGATAATAGTTTTAATATTAGTGTGGACAGCTTCTACGCTAATCATGATGGGACAAATATTTGAAAAGGATATTCCGGTCCGGGTATCTTTCCTCAGACTTGTACTATCTCCCATCATTTTGATATTCAGTCTATTATCACGAATAATGATTGAAATAAGGATTAAGAAACTTTTTAAAAGGTGTTGACCTAAATATTGTCGACACTTTTTCAAGACGAACGAAATAAAACAACATTAATTAAAAAAAAAGAGATATGGAAGAAAAGAAAGAAAGTTTAGGGTCAGAGATTATAAGAAATATCTTTGATAGACATTTAAATGCCGTATTATTCACAGCATTGACAATGACTTATCTGATCATTAACAGAAAGTAAAACGAACACAGGTACTTCCAAAACGAGAGGTACCTTTTTTTAAGACAGAAATTTAAAAACAATAAGAATATGAGAAAAATAATTTATTATACGTCTATGATCACTATATTTGTGGCATTGACATTGGGGATCGACAATTATTTCGGCCCCCAGATTAAGGTTTTTTGCTGCGTCCTATATTTTATATGGATCGCGCAAATAGTAACAAATCATTGGAAAGAGATCAAAGAGCTTATAAAAGTACTCTATGGTCTGGACAAGAAATGACGAAAGTTAAAGAGGGTGTGTAAAAAAAAAACATTACCCTCTTTATTATTCGCTGTAGTTATGATTTTGGTTTTAAAGCCAAGAAGACATAACCTGATGAGACGAAAAAGTCGAAACAGCGGGTCCCTAACTGTAACTAAAGCTTACGACCCGTGGACCTTGAAGAATTATTTTCAAAACAATGAAATATAAGTTTAACAAATAAAAAACAAATGGAAGAACAAAAGAAGAAAAAAACATTTTGGTCATGGGTTAAAGAGAATCGCATGACAGTTGGAGTAGGTTTAATTTCCTTAGCCGGGATAATGGCAGAAGGATATTATCTACTCAAGGCGAATGAAAAATTGGGAAACTTGGAAAAAGAGAACCAATTACTTAAAGGCGAGAATGCTGATCTTCGAGGTCAGATTCATGCTACAGAGAAAGAGAATCGCCACCTTTCCCATGTGCTGAACGATACGTATTATCAGTTGGGTAAGAAGGAGGCTAATAATGAACAAAAATGAATAATGAAAATGAACGAGAAAAGAATTTACATGACTACTAATTTTTTAGGGACGAAGATGGTGCTCCCGCAAATTACAGAGTACCGAACTGAAACTAAGAAGATTGGTTTGTCACAAGTAAAAGAGGAGCTGAATAATCACAAGAATATTTTTAGCTCTATCAAAAATGGCGCCCTCAATAATACCTTAAAGAAAATGGGTTTAAAGTGGGAGCAGTACATTGACGAATTCAAGGCAGAACCTGGAGATCTTATAATTGAAATTCAGGTAATTGGAATTCCGAAACTCTATGAATATTCTAATCTTCCAGAATTACCTAAATATTGTAACTTGGTGTTTAGGAAGATTATGATATATTAAAACAAAAGTTAAACAAAAAAAAGAACAAAAAATGGACAAAAGAAAAGAAATGAAGGAAGCTTTTAATCCTGAAAAAATTGATTACGTAGCTGTGATTAAGAGTCTGAACTGGGATAAGGAAATAACACCAGTCGACTTAGTAAAAGCAGTGAATTACGTTGAAGGACTAAAAGGAAGAAAGAAGTATGAAACTAATGAGAAAAGCTTCGGACTACTCATTAAATGCTTCGAAAAGAGAGTCGGAGATCTAGTAACAACAAGGATCAATGGCAAAGATCGTTTTTACATGCTTAAACCAGAGTATAAACCCGAACAGATAGTACATTATGCTAAGACGGGAGAAATTCTGGAAATAAAGGAAGAACTGAAGAAAGAAGATCCGAAGTTCTATATTTCAACAACCTCTGATACAAAAGAGGAAGAGGAGAAAAAACGAACAACTAGAAAACGATGTGTCTTCCCGGACTGTGAAGCTATAGCAAAGAGCGCTATCCTGCTGTATCTTCTTAAAAAGGGAGAAGGAAAAGTAGACTCTAAAATCTTTAATGAAATTAGAGAAAAATTTGGATGGAAGTACCAGAGAAGCATAGAAGGTAAACCTTACACTTCTTATATGGAGGTAAATCGTTTCTGTACTGACTATCTAGATGACCTTGGTAAGAATCCGATATCAATAGGTGCAAATAAAAAATATTACAAATTTGAAGGAGACCCAAAAATATTGGATAATAAAATAAAAGACACATTAACACTTATAGAAGACGAAGACCTGAAGAAGAAAGTTCAAGAATTTATTACAGAACCTGAGGCTAAGGAAAAAACAGAACCAATACCCAAACTAAAAGAGGTAATTGAAGACAAACCAATGCCGACGCCGAAACATCTTGAACCTAAACCAATAATTACCGAGAGACCGAGAATTATAAAGGCAACACCGGTTATTGGAAACAGCGAGTTCCGGGAGACTGGACCTGCACCGTCAACAATTTATGAGAGTAGCAAGGTGAAATGGTATAAATCACTTATTGCCGCTACCCTGAAAGGAGCAGAAAGAGGAGTTTGGTATAATTTCTCTGACATCTCCTCAATCATAAAGAAGACGAGATATGTTGAAATTGGTCTTAGAGAGATTAAAGACCTTCTTATAGATATAGGAAAACAATATAAGGGTATATTCCGAGAGATTGATTTCGGAGGTATAACAATCGGAAGTGAAGTACTGGTGAAAGATTTTGGCCAGACTTACTCAGGAGATAAGGTTGTGGAGTCGATTTTCATAAGATTACACATGACTATCGAAGAGTTAATAGAAACTTATCCAGAGCTGAAGTTTAAGATAGCGTCCAAGATTAGTGAGGGTGATAATGTATATGAGATAGAAACTAACCGCTCAGAGAAAACAGAGAAAGCTTTTGCTAAACTCGTTTTCCGTATGAGACAAGGAGAAACTATCTTAGAATCACCTAATAATTGGACGATCAAAAGAACTAAGATTCTGATAGATAAACTATTTGGAGGTATTTAAAACTAACTAAAAAAGAGAGGACTAAATTTAATGTTTAGTCTTCTTTTTTATTCTCCCCGTGTTTCATCCATTGCAAGTTGAGAAAATTGGTTGGAAAAGAAAGAGAGGATTTTTAAACGGCCGTAATTTCTCCCCTCTCTTAAAAACCAACCAAAATATTCTTATTTGCAATGAAGATATACACGGGGGAAAGACTTATTAGTGAGTGAAAACGAACAGATGATGAGTAATAAAATATTAGAAGTAAAGTGGATTGATAAGAAAATTGTGAAAGTAAAACTAAAGGCAACAAAAAGAAGAACACTATGGATGAAGGTAGAAAAAACAGACCTCCCCATTAACTTCTTTACATGCACTCCTAAAAATTGCCAACTGTATTATGAATGTTCAAAGATGAAAAGCCCACTCCGTAAATTTTATAACTTTGCACAATTCTGTAATCACCTTTTCCGCGAATATCCAGAACTGAAAGATATACTAGGAATAACAAGTATAAATCAAGTCATACCAATAAAAAGAATAGGAACATAAAAATTTCTACTCTTCATTTTTTCGCTCAGGATGATCAGGAAATATAACCTTAGGAAACCGCTGACGAAGAAAACATAACATCTCCTCCTCAACGGCCATAATTTCGGACTCCTCTTCATCCTGACTCTGTTTCCCATTGATATCATATTCCCTAGAAAATACTACTCTCCCCCATTCTAGATTCCACTCTCCTTTATCATCAACCCTAATCAAATTACATGTTAAGGGACCACTACGCTGACGAACATAAAGAACCCACCTCTGATCCTCCTCATCCGTAAAGTAATAGTAAATCTGGGAGGGACAATATATGATCGACTCTATAAAAATATGCTCAAGATTTTTCATTCCGTAGTCTACCTAATAATTTTCCTAACAAATTCAATCCTGGCTATGTATCCTCCGACAAATCTATTCTTGGGTCATCCTCTAGGTAACCACAACTCCAAATTTTATCGTATGGATTAGCTTCTACAAATTGGCGACCATCAAATTCTGGCTTCATCAAACAATCTCGGAATCTCTCATCATATTCATATCTCAAGGTTAGGGCAGTCCACATGGCAGTCTCTCTATAGGTCACCCACTTCTCCTCATCAAATCCCCTGACAACACGACCTAATTTCTTGGCTGTCTTTGGATCTCCTGCTTCCATAATCGCTTTACCAACCTCTGTGTCCCCGAAAAATCTAGCCTTAAGATACATGAAAACGTGCTCGGAAGTGGGAACTCTGAATGACTCTCCCGTAATTGAAAGACTCGCCGGTACTTCAATTCCACCTTTCACCTTGCACCAATTTCCTAACGGTCCAGCCCAAAAATATACTCTCTTATCTGTTATTCTCATCGTTTAAATAAATTAATCTTTGTATATTATATATAAGGAGTAAGGGATCTCCAAATTTTCCCCTACTTCTCTTTTTATCGTTTTTTCTGTATCTCAAACCCATTCTTTTTAATGGAAGGGAGATATACTTTCTTTAACCAGAAATATTCCTCCAAGTCACTAGCTTTTGCTGTTCTATCGTAACTATATTTCTGATACAGCTCCTTGAGTTTAGCTTTAATATCTGGATTTGTATATCTTTGACCTAGCTTAAAGAATGATAAGATCTCATTTACCAGTTCTTCACTAATTCCTTCCTCTTCTTGCCGTTTCTTATTCCATTCATCTTTAAGCTTAGATTCTTGATAACTATTAGCCTTTATTCGATCCGACCCTAGTTCGATATAGTAATTCTTAAATCTAGCCGGTATGAAATTAAGAAAAGTAAAAAATTCCTCTTTAGATATATTACTGTCCTCACTAATCTTAACCAGAAACTTTAATTTTTCCACTACATTATTATTTGTATTAAACTCATTAGCTAATTCTAGAGATTTAGATAGATCTGTTTTTTGGTTCTTTATATACTCCCCTAAATCTTTTTCATTTAAAGAATATTTCTTTATCACGTATCTAATTTGTTCTTTAGGCTTATATCTTTTTAAATTTTGAATAAGTTCTTTTTCTAGACCTATCCGTACATCTAAATTTTCTTTAATAAATACTTTTTCGTACACATATTGAACAACCTGCATATTTACTTTATTTTTAGCAAGTCTCTTAAATTTTGACTCAGTGTCTGGAAGAATAACAGAATCACCAACTGCTTTAAGTTTTTCATATGTATTGTTATTATTAAAGAAATTTATAACTTCTGGACAATACTCAAACCACTCTTTACCAAATAGAAGATAATTTTTGAGATGATATTTAATTCTTCTCTCTAATTCTTCATCTCCTTGCTCATAAATATGTAAAATCTCAAAATTCCAAAAATAAGCCTCGTATTGTGCTTTTCTAATTCTATTAAAGTCTTTAGAATAACCAAATTTAACAGAATAACAAAAATTCCTGTCCTTATCCATCTGCGGTGTTAAAATAACATACAACATAATATACAAAATTAAATAAGAGAATAGCAACTTAGCTCTACACTTTATCACTATTCTCTTTGTTTGTCTACTTTTTACTAAGTAGTTCAAATCCATTCTTTTTATCTGAAGTATATATCTTTTTCAGATCAAAATATTCTTCAAGGTCTGTAGCTTTAGCCGTCTTCTGATATCCAATTCTCTCATATAAATTTTTCAATGTGGTCTTAATATTGGCTTTTGTATATCTATTGCCAACTTTGAATAATCTATACATTTCTTCTCTCAACTGATCCCCTTTCTGACTATTTCCACAAATCTTCTCAATCTCTCTTTTAATTTCAGCTTCATTATATCTATGTGCTCTAATCCCACTAAACCCAAGATGATTATAATAATCCTTATATTTTTCTGGAATTAGACTAAAGAATGCTACTAGTTCGTCCTCTGTTAGCTTATCGTGACCTTCACCAAGCTTTACGATAAATTTTAACTTAATTTCTTCATCCTTGAGATTATTAAACTCTATTGAAAGCTTTCTAATATTATTATCTATATTCTCTAAATTTGTCTTAGACTCTATGTATTTTTTAACATCATCCTCTATTGATCTATATATAGAACAAGCACTACTAACTTGTTTCTCTGGACTATAACATTTTAAACTCTTAGTGATTTCTTCTCTTTTCTGTTGTTTATCAGATATATCCAATTTATCATAACATAACTTAATAATATAATCCACTAACCAAGGACATACTGAATATTTTCTACTGGATTTTATAGTTAATGTAGAAAGTTTATTGATGAGTTTTTCTGTAGTATCATATGTATTAAAGAAATCAATAACCTCTGGACAATACTCTAAATATTCTCTCCCAAATAATACATGATCCTTAAAATATTGCTTAAGCTTTAGTTCATCATCTAAGGTAAAGTTACCCTCATATAAATGTAATACTTCGACAGTTCTATGATATTGACCATAACCATATTTATTTCTGCTTTCTTTGAAATCTTTAGAATAACCAATCTTTACCATATAACCTAACTTCCTCTTCTCATCCATCTGAGGTAATAAAATAACATATAGGTTTGTCATAATACATTAATTAAAAATAGAGAATAGTAACTATATTTTATTACGTTTATATAATCACTATTCTCTTTGTTTATCGCCTCCCTTGTATCTCGTATCCGTGTTTTTTCTCCGTTACTAAATACACTTTCTTTAACCAGAAATACTCCTCAAGATCACTAGCTTTCGCTGTCTTCTCATAGCTATGCTTCTGGTATAATTCCTTCAGTTTAGCCTTGATATCTGGGTTTGTATATCTGTGACCTAACTCAAAGAACTCATAAATTTCATTTACTAATCCCTCGTCAACTCCTTCTTCTCCACGATGCTGTTTAATCCATTCCTCCTTAAGTCTAGACTCTTGAAAACTATTAGCTCTTATTCTATCCGGCCCCATCTTAGTATAGTACTCCTTGAAACGATCTGGAATAAGGCTTAAAAAATCATAAAAGTCCTTCTCACTAACTTCCCCAGACTCTGCTAATTCTACTAAAGCTTTAAGTTTCTCTACAGAATTTCTCAGATTATTAAATTTTTGAGCAATAATCTTAATCTCATCTCTAATACCATCAATACCCTTTTCATTTACAGCATTAAATACAGAGAATCGATCTGCATAATCTATTTGCTGTACTTCGAAAGATCTCATTTCAGAAACCATCATTAGATTATTGAATACTGGAACTAAATCTGACCCTGCATGCTCATTTACCGCTACATAATCATCTCTATAATGATACATCTTAGCTACCTTTCTATAATTCTCAGCTAAATCATGTTTTATGGAGTCTTTAGCATCCCAATACCCGGATAAAAGATTTTTAGATCTTTTTTTCTTCTCTTCTATCCTTTGATCAAATTCCTCTTTAGTAGTTTTATGTTTGAGACTTGTACACCTAACAAACATCTTAGCACAATTTTTCCAAGGATTCTCTTTAAGCCTTTGTCGACCAAGTATCTGTTCTAGATCCATGCTGATATCTACGCTCAGACAATCAATATTACTATCGCTGAACACAAAAGTTCTAGCACACGTTGAATAAAAGTCGGCTCCTAAATATACAGTCCTAGTACAGAAAGTAAACATCTTATGTGGTTCGCCCATTTTTGGGATTCTACCTATAACTGGAGTATCTGTAGAAATCTTTGGAGGAACTTTAAGATATGGATTCTCGTTCTTCAATACTTTATTAAAAGCGTCTCTTACTCTCTTTTCATTATCTTTATTCTTAGCACACAATATATTGCATTGATCTAAATGAAGGTTATTAGATCGAATAGCCTGACAGATACCAGATACTGAATTGAAGAATAATACTGCTTCTCTCGACTCTACAAGACCACTAGTATCAAGACGAGTCTCAAATTTCCTTTCAAGATAACTATGAATAACTCTTCCTGCCTCTTCATTTAAAGATCTTGTAGTAAATTTAATCTCAAGCTTGGGTTTTATTACTCTTTCTGGGTCTTCAGTTTTCCAGTCTAGCTCATAATAAGGAAGATCACAAAATTCTGGAAGCATGCCTAAGTACTTATCTAACATAGGAGTAGCACTTACAAAACATACTTTCTGAAGATCTTGTAATTGATATAAGAGTTCAATTTCTGTTGTAGATTTGAATCTAGCATCTATAAAGATACTTTGAAATTCGTCTACTACTACTTGATACATATTCATCATTGGACCTAAAGCATCCTTAACATGTCTGAAAGAATCGTAAGTAACAAGAATCTTTGGAGTTTTCTTTTGAATTGCACAAGAATAGGTATACTCCATAATTTTTCTCTTTAAAGTTTCTATTTTCTCTAACTTAGTTTCTTCTCCAAGCAATTCTTTTTCTTTCAAGACTTTATTTTCCTTTATATCTGTCTCGTAATCTGTTATTTTTTCAATATCATTCTTAACTCTGAAAACTTCTCCAGGGTGCTGATCTTCTTTGTTCTCAATCAGAAATATTCTTGGAGATATCAAAACTAAAGGTTGATCATTTTTGATGCAGTATTCAGTATATCCACAGCCAGTTAAGACTTTGTTCAAAATATGAGGGAATGGATAATTCTCTAATCTATATCCCTCCCAATCACTAATAAATCTAATACCTTTTGGTACTATTATAGGATCACATTTCTTCATATAAAAATTTCTCATGATCTAAAATTGTTTATGCTCGAAATCAGTAGAATGATTTCTCACAAAATCCGCTTCGCGTATTTACGTTATAGCTCTCCATTATTTGAGAGTCGTCGCCCAAAGGGCGTCTCTCTTTTTCTCACTTCTAAGGATTTTAGCCTATTACAGTGGAGTTTTAGCACTTTTGGTGATTACGAAAGAGTTATATTTATATAATTATAAAAATTGCAACCAGATATTTTCATTATGTGAGTAAACAAAGTATAAAGACCATGCCTTCGTCAAGAAAACATACTTTATAAGATACATAATATTTTCTGGTTGTTCTATGATTCTGCCTTCTCTTTTCAAGCTATAGGAAATACACAAGATGGCGTAAAGCCCTTGTGTGAAAATATAGCTTTTAAGATCAAGGCAGGGATTATCTTTTAAAGATTGAACAAAAAGAATTAGGGTCTTCTTCAATTTAGAGTGAAACGAAAAATTGAAGAGAGGTTAAGGGTTTGAAGCGTTAATGAAGTAATTCTGAGTTTACGATGAATTACGGAATAGCGAAGTGGCCATGGGAAGGCTTAACCTCTACTTATATCTTAGAGAAGCTCTCAACTGGTTTTCTATTTAACTTTCTCAATTCCTTATATATATGAAGAGTTTACTTGAATTTTATAAAGAGTCAATAAGGTTAGACCCTAAAATAGATATTGTAGAAATTACGACAGATTATTGTGCGAAGATTAATAAATTTAATAATGTTGTTCTCTTAAGGAGTATCTATTCTCGTGCTCTTTCAGATATTCAGTTCTATCATAATCTAGAAACATATACAGGTTATTTTACACCAATAAATGGGAATAAGGTAATAATGTGTAAAGATTATGTTGGAAATATAGATCCTTGGTTTCCAATCGAAAGCAATCTATTTAATTTAACCTCTCCTATTTTATCTGG
>Ga0310691_10008468_pt1 | contig 10545 bp, 7 predicted proteins | sample 176DNAGHGlowgp2_FD_203887 | JGI IMG/M metagenome (GOLD analysis project Ga0310691, IMG submission 203887) | Sheep rumen microbial communities from Palmerston North, Manawatu-Wanganui, New Zealand - 1766 DNA GHGlow gp2 (v2) (version 2) | ecosystem: Host-associated > Mammals > Digestive system >... | reverse complement strand
TCATGAAGTACACAAACACATTTAAGCTATGAAACAGGAAATCAACAACATATCAAGGCGCTCGTTCCTAAAGATGTTAGGCGTTGGCAGCGCAGCCGCCGTGGCTGCCTGTACTGGCAAGAAGACCACCGAAGCCGCTCAAGAAGAGTACAAAAACCAAGTGGAGCCACCCGTGGGACAGATGACCTACCGCACCACTCCAACCAGTGGCGACCGAGTGAGTCTGTTAGGCTACGGCATGATGCGCTTGCCCATGAAAGAGGGAACCGAAGAGTTCGACCAAGACATGATAAACCGCCAGGTGGACTACGCCCTGGAGCATGGCGTGAACTACTTCGACACGTCGCCTGTCTACTGCCGGGGACTGTCCGAGCGATGCACAGGCATCGCCCTGAGCCGACATCCACGCAAGTCATACTACGTGGCCACAAAGCTGTCGAACTTCGACCCAAACTTCCAATCAGCTGAAGGTGCAAAGAAAATGTATCACGACTCCATGACGGAGTTGCAGACTGACTACATCGACTACTATCTGCTACACGCCATTGGTGGAAGCATGGAGGAGTTCAACAAACGCTATGTAGACAACGGCATCATGGACTTCCTAATGGCTGAGCGAGAGGCAGGCCGAATCCGCAACCTGGGATTCTCGTTCCACGGAAAGAAGGAAGTGTTCGACGAGGTGCTGGCCATGCACGAACAGTACCACTGGGACTTCGTTCAGATAGAGCTGAACTGGCTGGACTGGAACTATGCAAACGAAATCAACGACCGCAACGTCGATGCCAGCTACCTTTACGCCGAACTACAAAAGCAGGGCATTCCGGCCGTTATCATGGAGCCGCTGTTAGGCGGACGACTGGCCAAAGTGCCTGGCTACGTAGCCAACGAGCTGAAGCAACGCCTGCCTGAGAAGAGCATCGCCTCTTGGGCCTTCCGCTATGCTGGCACCCCAGAGGGAGTGCTCACCGTACTGAGCGGCATGACATTCATGGAGCATCTGAAGGATAACCTTTTGAGCTACTGCCCGTTAAAACCGCTTACTAAAGAAGAGCAGGAATTTCTCGACACAAAGATAGCCCACCAGATGATGGAGGAAGAAACCATTCCCTGCAACGCATGCCAGTACTGCATGCCCTGCCCATACGGAATAGACATTCCTGCCCTCTTCACCCACTACAACACATTGAAGATTGAAGGATTCCTCCCCAACCCATCAGGTGCTGAAATGGGGCAAGCCGACCCTGACTACCGGGAGAAGCGCCGCCGCTACCTCATCAGCCTCGACCGACAAGTACCCCGAGAGCGACAGGCCGACCACTGCATACAGTGCGGACGCTGCATACACGAGAAGCACTGCCCCCAACAAATCAACATCCCCAAGGAGCTGGAAAAACTCAGCCACCTGGTGGAGCAACTGAAACGGCAGGGCTGAAAAGAGGAAAAATGGCAAATTTACTTGCCGCTCTCCAATATTTTTCGTACCTTTGCATCGGGAAAAGAACAAGTTACCAACAAGAACAATAAAGAAAGACAATGAAAAGAGACAACGCCATCTTCGAGATGATTGAGCGCGAACATCAGCGTCAGCTGAAGGGTATTGAACTGATTGCCAGCGAGAACTTCGTGAGCGACCAAGTGATGCAGGCCATGGGTTCCTGCCTGACAAACAAATATGCTGAGGGCTATCCCGGCAAACGCTACTATGGCGGCTGCCAGGTGGTCGACGAGGTAGAACGGCTGGCCATTGAGCGCGTGTGCAAGCTCTTCGATGCCGAGTATGCCAACGTGCAGCCCCACAGCGGCGCACAGGCTAATGCCGCCGTGCTCTTAGCAGTGCTGAAGCCCGGCGACACCTTCCTCGGACTAAACCTGGCCCACGGCGGACACCTCAGCCACGGCTCACTCGTCAACACCAGCGGAATACTCTACAAGCCCGTGGGCTACAACCTGAACAAGGAGACAGGCCGCGTAGACTACGACGAGATGGAGCAACTGGCCCTGGAGCACAAGCCGAAGCTCATCATCGGCGGCGGCTCTGCCTACAGCCGTGAATGGGACTACAAGCGCATGCGGGAGATTGCCGACAAAGTGGGTGCCCTGCTCATGATTGACATGGCCCACCCCGCAGGTCTCATCGCTGCCGGCCTGCTGGAGAACCCCGTGAAGTATGCCCACATCGTCACCTCAACGACACACAAGACCCTGCGCGGCCCGCGCGGCGGCATCATCCTCATGGGCAAAGACTTTGAAAATCCCTGGGGGCTGAAGACACCCAAAGGAGAGGTGAAGATGATGTCGGCACTACTCAACAGTGCTGTCTTCCCTGGCCAGCAGGGCGGACCTCTGGAGCATGTCATCGCCGCCAAAGCCGTTGCCTTCGGCGAAGCACTGCAGCCGGAGTTCAAGGAGTGGGCCAAACAGGTGCAGAAGAATGCCAAGGTGCTGGCCGACGAGCTGATGAAGCGTGGCTTCGGCATAGTCAGCGGAGGCACTGACAACCACTCAATGCTCGTCGACCTGCGCTCGAAGTATCCTGAGCTGACAGGTAAGGTGGCCGAGAACGCCCTCGTGGCAGCCGACATCACTGTCAACAAGAACATGGTGCCCTTCGACACCCGCACGGCTTTCCAAACCAGTGGCATCCGATTGGGAACGCCCGCCATCACCACCCGTGGTGCCAAAGAAGACCTGATGGTGCAGATTGCCGAGTGGATTGAAGAAGTGCTCAACGCTCCAGAAGACGAGCAGGTCATCAGCAGCGTGCGCCATCGCGTCAATGAAAAGATGAAGCAATACCCTCTTTTTGCTTATTAGACAACAACTTGCCATGAGAAGACAACTATTACTATTACTAACTATCATTAGCGCTGTCAGCCTTGTAGCTTCTCCGAAGTTCGAGGCTGGCAAGCGCTATCACATTGTTTGCCAACAATTCACGCAGGGATGCGTCACCGATGGCAAGACAGCTGGAACGAACACCCCCGTGCACTATCTGAATCACGCCAACCAGAACGACGAAACCTTTTGGGTCTTCACCAATCAATGGGGAAGCGACCTATTTACCATTCAGAACGCCAAGACAAACCAGTATGTCACCTACGACGGCGTGCGCCAGGACTCCCCTGAGCTGCGCCGATATGTGTGCATGACCGACGAGACCGATGGCTTCAACTCCCTATGGACGATAACACAAGACCAAGACGGTCTTTACGTCATCCGCAACTTGGAGCACAACGACCATCTTTGGGACGTGCGTGTTGACAGCTATTGCGTGGGTACCTACAGCAACAGCGGCAATGGCAACCAGAACCAGCTCTTCTATTTCGTAGACGAGGAGGGTAACCGCTTGGCTGAGAAAGCCCCTAACGAGACGGGCAACGGCTTCGACGTCAGCCTCTGGCTTGACGCCACCACTGAGTCGCCAGACCGATGGTCTTTCGACGGCGACCCATGGACAGATCCTGGCCATGGTTACTACTACAACAACGAAGCCTATGTCGTCACACCTTTCTTAGAGCGATGGCACCCTAACGGCTACGGTCCCCTTTCCGACGGCTCTCTCTACCAGCAGCTGGCCAATCTGCCGGCTGGTGAGTACACGCTCAGCGCCGATGTCATTGCCGTCCGCCAATCAGGAGGAAACGGGCAGCGCGGAAAAGGCGTAACCCTCTTTGCCAACGACCAGCAAACCACCTGCAGCACCTTTAACGAGCAGCCTATCACCTACAGCGTCAACGTGACTGTCGGCGAAACAGGAACCATCGACCTGGGCCTCAAGATTGAGAAGACCAACGCCAACTGGGTGGCCTGCGATAATTTCTATTTGCTCTACCACGGCACTGAGGAGCAGATGCTTGAAGGAGAGAAGGAGAAGATTCGCCGCGAGCTGTCAGAATATCTCAGTCTTACAGAGATAGAAGCCCTCATCAGCACCGCCGGCAACAATTTCTACCTCCTGGAGGAAGTGCGCGCCCGTGCGAAGACCATGACCTCCGACCCGTTGGCGAAGGCAGCCGTCAATCTCACCATCGATGGCCGGAGTATGGTTTACGTTGAGTCGCTCGGAATCTATCTCTGCCCCCTGCCATTGGAGCAGTTTGACAAACAGCTCACAGCCCGAATCGACTACACACCTCGCGAAGGCTGCGGAAAGCTGAAGATAGGAGCAACGACCGTAGAGCCAGGCACGAACTATCGCTTCAGCGTGGTGAGGGCCGGCCGCACCTACAAACTGGGCATTACCGACAGTAACGGCCAGCTCATAGAAAGAGATGTCACCTTCACCTCACTGCCCATTGTTCGCATTGGTGGCTCCTTCAACAACAGCTATTCCGAAGGAAGCATAACCGTACACGAACCCGACAAGCCAGCCCCCGAAGTGCTCCGCATGAAAGCGAAGTGGCGCGGCGGCATTACCAACAGCAACGGCAAGCACAAGCGCAACTATCACGTAAAACTGCTCGACGAGAATGGCGAAAAGAAGGAGAAGTCGTTCTTCGGCCTTCGCAACGACAACTCCTGGATTCTGGAGTCCTGCCAGGTTGACATGAGCCGCATCCGCAACCGCATTCTCACCGACCTTTGGAACGACTTCTGCACCAAGCCCTACTATTACGACCAGGAGAAGAAAGCCATGTCGGGCAGCCGTGGCCGCTTCGTTGAGCTTATCCTCAACGGAGAATACAGGGGCATCTACTGCATGACTGAAAATCTCGACCGCAAGCAGATGAAGCTGAAGAAACAGGACGAGCAGACAGGCACCGTGCACGGACAGCTATGGAAGTCGAAAGACTGGAGCTACGCCACCCTCATGGGCACCCAGCCCGATGGGGGCTACTACCCCAAGGACTTCCTTTCGACGCCACAGGAACACAGCGAGATGTGGGACAACTACCAGGTGAAATACCCCGACTTCGAGGACAACAACTACACCGCTGACTGGCAGACGCTCTACGACGCCGTCTCCTTCGTATGCAAAAGCAGCATCAGCAACTTCAAGGCCCACGTGGCTGAGTATTTCGACCTGCCGGTGGTCATGGACTACTATATTCTGATGGAGATGATTCTTGCCACCGACAACCACGGCAAGAACATGTTCTTCGCCTGCTACGACAAAGAGCAGGACAAGAAGATTACCTTCGCCGTGTGGGACATGGATGCCACCTGCGGCCAACGGTGGAGCGACGACTACTGGCACCAGTCGTTCCTCGGTCCGGAGCAGGACTACGCCCGCTTCATTTCCGTCTACGAGCATGGCGACTACAACCTCTTCAAACGTCTGCGCAGCACCAATCCCGACGACTTCAACATGCAAGTCCGTCTGCGCTACCGCGACCTTCGCAAGACCTTCCTCGCCACCGATAGCATCCTCAACCGCTTCCGCACCCAGCTTGCCGAGTTCAAGACCTGCGGCGCGGCCCAACGTGAGTACGACCGTTGGAGCTACGACAGCGACGTGGCCGGCCACAAGCTCGACTTCGACAACGAGATGGACTATCTTGAAGACTGGTTCACCCGCCGCATGAACTACCTCGACACCAAGCGCTTCAAGATTGCCGAGCTGCCCGATGCCATCACCGACATCAGCATCCGTCAGTCCGCTTCCGAGAGCGATGCCGTCTACGACCTCAAGGGTCGCCAAGTAGGCACTGCCGACCGTCTCTCCTCCTTGCCCTCAGGTATCTATATCATAGATGGACGCAAGATGACAATCAGCAGACATAACCCCTAAAACACCCTGTATAATGAAAAGACTACTATTTGGACTCCATGCACTCTTGATGTGCCTCCTGCTGTCTTCCTGTGGCAACTCCATCGCCAAGCTCGAAAGCATTGTAGAAGACATTAAAACCGACGGCAAGAACTGGGATGCCGACCAATGGGAGAGTGTCATCCGCGATGTTGCCGACCTGCACATTGCCTTCTGGGAGTCGGAACCCACCAAGGCCGACATCAAGACTTTCGACAAGCTCGGCGACAAGTTCGTCAAGGCCGTAGAGAAGGCCGCCAAGTCGAAAAAGTCGCAGAAAGCCCTGGAGAAAGCCTACAAGGTGCTGAACAAAGACCGCGACTTCAAGGCTCTGAACCGAAAGATTGAGAAGATGGAGTCAAAAGCTCGCAAGGCTGTCAACAAGAAGTCAAGACGGGACGACGACGAAGAAGAAGATGACGAGGAGGACAACGAAGACGACGAGCGCTATGCCGACGAGGAGGCCAACGAAGACGACGAGAGCTATGACGACGAGGAGGACGAAGACTACTAACCGTCAGTAAAGTACGTCACTAACAAACGAAAAAGCCTGAGGAAAACGCTGTTTCCCCAGGCTTTTTTGTTTGCTCCGTTAGGGCAATCTCATGCCCCCTCACTCGTCAGGCAAGAAGAGCGGGTCTTCAGGCATCACCATCACCGGTGGCAGCTGATAGGCCTGCATCACCTTTTCTGGCACAAACTCATTGGGCACCACCAAGCGAAACATATACTCCCGCATCCATCGGTCGGTCATGATGAGGCATCCCTTCTGTCCCCAATCGGCTCCCCACGAGTTCTCCACCTTCCACTTCGTGGCTTTTCCACGCTTGTCGAGGTCTACGGCAGTGAGCGTCATGGCGTGTGTAGACCCGCTGTCGAAAGTGCTGATGCGCTCGGCCTTTGTCATAGGGAAGGTGGTGGCGAAGAGCGAGCCATAGTCGAAATTCTCCGTGTCGGCATAGCCACGCTTGCGGTCGAGCATCTTCCCTACATCATACGAGCTGTAGAGCTTGTGGCCTGCACGCAGCGTGGCGATGGCCATCTGCTCGATGTCGTCCATTGGCAGGTTGACATACTTCCAGTTGTGTCCGTCGTAGGTGTGGCGGTCGTACTCCACCTCGTAGGTCTTATAGTATTCGCGGCGCGGGTCGTTCATCACCATGATGAAAGTTCCGTTCAGAGCCTTGCCGCCTGTCACCTCCTTGTAGAACGTCAACGGCGAGTATTCCTTGGCATCGCCCACCTGCTGTCCTTTGCTGTTCTTGAAGGCATAGCTGAACTTCTCAGGCGGTGTGCCGATGGTCAGCTCCAGCATGTGGTATATTTGTGCGAGCATGCGCACCTTTGCCTTTTCCATGGCCGATGCCTTCTTGCCCTTCTGCACCATCTCCCGCAGCTGTAGTCCGTATTCGCGTAGCTTCGAGGCGATGAGCTGCCGTGCCTTCTGCGTGTTGTCGCTGCTGAAGGTCTCGGGCATCACCTCTGAAGGCACCAGGCCGTATTTATCGGCCAGGTCGGCAACGCCGCAGAAGGTGCCTCCGTCGCCTATGGGTGAGCGGAAGAAGAATTGCACCCGCTCGTCGTCCATTGGCTTTGCGCCCGTGTCGATGCATCCCTGCAACATCAGGTTGGCCTTCTCCAACTGATCCCAAAAGAAGAGGTAAGCCTGCGAGAAGTCGGTCTGCAGGGTGTCGGTACGCAAGTTGAAGTCGGCGCGCACCACGTTCAGCCCACTGAACATCCAGCACCGGCCGCTCGATTTCTGGTCGGTAATGCTCTGCCGCCGCGTCTCAATGCTAAAGTGGGTGTCAAGTGCGCCGGCATTGGCATGATTCACCGCCAAGTTGTCAATAGCATTGCCGGCAATGGCATTCACCAGCGCGCGGTCGGCAGCCGTCAGCCGCTGCTCCTTCTGTATCTCGTGGAGCATCTTCTGGCTGATGCCCCCCTCTTTCTGTGCCCACAAAGGCAGTGTCAGGCACAGACTTACTATGATTACACCTTTTCTCATTCTTTTCTATCGGCTATCGGGTGGTAAAACGGAATGAACGTGCCGACTTTGCGGGAGCTGTCGTGGCTGAAGTTCCGCCTCCGTTGTAATACCTCAGTGCCTCAGGCATCCATTTCTGTATGTCCCTGATGCGGTCGGCATCCGACGGATGGTCGCTGAAGAGGCCGCCTCCGCCACTGCCCTGAGCAGCCATGCGCTGCCAGAACGTGGTGGCCACGTTGGGGTTGTAGCCCGCCATGGCAGCAAAGACGAGCCCCATGCGGTCGGCCTCGCTCTCCTGCTTGCGCGAGAATCCCGAAGTGAGCAGCGAGCCACCCACCTGCTGCACCATGTTGATGAGCTGCTGGGTGCCCTGGCTGGCGCCTGCTGCCTGGGCCACCGTACCGATGATGGCAGCCCCGTACTGCTGCTTATACTCCTGACTGATGCGCTCGGCCGAGTGCTTAGCCACGGCATGTGCAATCTCGTGGCCAAGCACGATGGCCAGCGATGCCTCGTCCTGCGTCACGGGCAGCAGTCCTTCGTAGACCACTATTTTGCCTCCGGGCATGCACCAGGCATTCACCTGCTGGTCTTGCACGAGGTTGAACTCCCACGCAAAGTTCTGCAGCTCCGAGGCATAGCCGTTGGCTTGCAGATAGGTAGTCACGGCATTGGCCAGGTTCTGCCCCACCCGCTTCACCATGGCAGTGTTGTTGGCGTTGGCAGAAGGCTTGGCGGTCTTCATGTACTGTTGATACTGCTGCGTGGAGAGGCTGAGCATGTCGCCGTCGCTCACCATGAGCGTCTGCTTACGGCCCGTGATGGGCACCTTCGAGGTGGTTCCGCACCCCACCATGAGGGCGGCCACCAGCGTCATGATTACTAATCTTATTCTTCTCATTGTTCTATAACTTATTATTCCTAAACAGATTAACTCCTTAATCATGGAGTCATTCTTCAAAGCTAAGCTTAGCCAGCCGCTGCCTGAGCAGCGGGGCCATGCTCTTACGTATAGCCAGCCTAAGCTGGCAGGTGTTGTCGAAAGTCTGGCTGACAATGCGTGGCTGCATGTCCTTCACCACGCGCATCACGCTGTTCATCATCGTGTAGGGGAAGTCGTAGCTCACGGTCTCCTCCACCTGGCGCACCACCTTCTCAGCATTGTCAATGGCCTGGGCAGCAGCTTCGCGATAGGCCACGATGAGTCCGCTGGTGCCCAGATTGACACCTCCATAGTAGCGCACCACAACCACGAGCACATCGGTGAGTTCTGCCGAGTTAATCTGTCCCAGAATGGGTTTCCCTGCCGTCGACGACGGTTCGCCGTCGTCATTGGCGCGAAAGTCTGCCCTATCGGCCCCAAGCATGTAGGCATAGCAGACATGCCGTGCGTCGTAGTACTTCTTCCTGTATTGGTCCAACAGCTTTTTCACCTCTTCGACCGTCTCTACATGGTGTGCCCATGCGAGAAACTTCGACCGCTTCTCGGTGTAGTAGCCTTCGCCAGTAGTGCCTATGGTGGTGTATTCGTCAGTCATGAAAGCTTATGTACTACCAGTCCCGACCGCAACTTCGGCTCAAACCACGTGGCCTTTGGAGGCATTATCTTCCCTGAGTCGGCAATGTCGATGATCTGCTTCATGCTCACTGGATAGAGTGCCAGTGCCATGCGCATCTCTCCACTGTCCACGCGCCTCTTCAGCTCTCCGAGTCCGCGCAGCCCGCCCACGAAGTCGATGCGCTTGCTTGAGCGCAGGTCGCCTATGTTGAGTATCTCGTCGAGGATGAGTCGGCTGGAGATGTCGACGTCAAGCACGCCAATGGGGTCGTTGGCATCGTAGGTACCCTCTCGAGCCTCCAGCTTCAGCCAATGCTGGTCGAGATACATCGAGAACTCGTGCAGCTTCTGCGGCTTGTAAATATCAGTGCCCATGTCGGTTACGACAAAATTCTTCGACAAAGCCTTCAACAGCTCTTCCGAGGTCAGCCCGTTGAGGTCTTTCACCACGCGGTTATAGTCGAGAATGGTGAGCTGCGACGCCTGGAAGCACACGGCCATGAAGTAGTTATACTCCTCCTTGCCCGTGTGGTTGGGGTTTTGCCGCTGCTTCTCCGCTCCCACCAGTGCTGCTGCTGCCGAGCGGTGATGCCCATCGGCAATGTATAGCGACGGCATCTTGGCAAACTCGTCGGTGATGGTCTGCATGTCCTTCGCGTCGCTGACAATCCAGAACTGGTGGCGGAACCCGTCTATGGGAGCCACGAAGTCATACTCCGGCTCCGTCTGTGCATAGCGCATGATGAGGGCATTGAGCACGTCGTTGTCAGGATAGGCGAAGAAGACCGGCTCCATGTTGGCATCGTTCACGCGTACATGCTTCATGCGGTCTTCCTCCTTGTCGCGGCGTGTCAGCTCGTGCTTCTTGATGCGCCCCTGCATGTAGTCGTCCACGTAGGCTCCCACCACCAGGCCGTACTGCGTCTTGCCTTGCATGGTCTGAGCGTAGATGTAATAGTGGTCTTCGCTGTCCTGCACCAGCCATCCCTTCTGCTGGAACTTCTTGAAGTTCTCTGCTGCTTTCTCGTAGACGCGCGGGTCGTACTCGCTGGTGCCCACAGGAAAGTCAATCTCTGGTTTGATGATGTGATAGAGGCTCTTCTCGTTGTCGCCAGCCTCGGCGCGTGCCTCTTCGCTGTCGAGCACGTCGTAGGGCCGGCTCTCCACCTGCTCTACCAGCTCACGTGGTGGCCTGAGGCCACGGAAAGGTTTTACTGTTGCCATGTTTTCTTTGTTATTAAG
>Ga0310691_10008467_pt1 | contig 10545 bp, 3 predicted proteins | sample 176DNAGHGlowgp2_FD_203887 | JGI IMG/M metagenome (GOLD analysis project Ga0310691, IMG submission 203887) | Sheep rumen microbial communities from Palmerston North, Manawatu-Wanganui, New Zealand - 1766 DNA GHGlow gp2 (v2) (version 2) | ecosystem: Host-associated > Mammals > Digestive system >... | reverse complement strand
CGCGCCTCTACTCCCGCACCGCGTCCGGCGTGGACAAGTCCGACGGCGCCTATTGGATGGGCATGCAGGCGCAGAAGAAGGACTCCACGCCCGGAATCGCCAACCACTACGGCCGCTATCCGTTCCTCGTCGACGCCGCCTACGACGGCGCGTCGGGCGCGGCGCCGACGATGCCCTGGATGGACTTCACCGTCAACGCCGAGGGCGAGAGCAACGGCAACACCCTGCGCTCGCACGTCCTGCCGGATCTCGACGTCGAGCAGACCGGGGCGTCGAAGATGACGTTCCGCACCCTCTTCATGGCCCTCGACTCCTCCGCCGGCGGCGGCAACCCCGTCGGCGACAACGTCGCCTTCGACGCCGGCATCAGGGCCCGCGCGGACTACGGCGCCTACGCCTCGCAGCCCATCTGGGGCGCCGGCACCGTGGCGATGGCGCACACCTGGCTCGACACGGAGGAGGTCGACGGCTCGACGCACGGCTACGGCGGGCGCGGCGAAGTCCTCGGCTTCGAGACCGCCGCCGACCTCACGACGGACGCCGGCCTCTACTTCGGCTACTACAACCCCAACCACGGCCAGGCGAACTACGAACACATCGCCGAGACGATCATCTACGGGACGCCGCTTTCGGACGCGGAGCGGCTGACCGTCCAGAAGTATCTCATGGCGAAATGGTTCGGCGACATGAACGGCGAGTTCAGCGACTTCTCGGGCGCGACCGTCACCGGCGCGGGCGACGTGCGAAGCGCGTCGCTGCGCAACCTTCCGGCGTTCGACGCGGGCTTCTCCGGCGGCGTCTCCGGCGGATCGGCGATGCGCTTCCGCCTGAACGCGCGCCCCGGCATGGAGACCGTCGTGCTCGACCCGATCTCCATCGACCGCGCCGTGGCGCTCGACGCCGCGTGCGGCGTCACCGTGACCGTGTCCGGAACCCGGCGGCCGGCGCACGGCGCGTACACGCTCCTTTCCGCGACCTCGCTCACGGGCGCCGAGACGGTCGAGACCACCGTCGTGAACGAAACCGGAGTGGAAATCCCGCCCTGCCACGTCCGCAGGGACGGCAACCGCCTCCTGCTCGAGGTCATCGCCTCGGGGCTGGTCCTCATCGTGCGGTGACGCCCGTCCTGTTCTCCCTCCGCGGCCTGGCGGCGGACCGCGCCGGCGCGCTGGCGGAACTGCTTCCGTGGCGGGCGCCGGATCCGGCGCTCCGCCTCGCGGAGGAGCACGTCGAGGAGCTCGGCGACGGCGCGTTCGCCGTCACGCGGACCGTCGAGAACGCCGGCGCCCGGACCGTCGCGTTCCGCGACGAGCTGCGCGTCCGGGACCTGTTCGCGGCGACGCGCTACCTCGTCCCCTGCGTGAACTACGACGGCAACGGAGCGTCTTCCGGCTCCGGGGAGCCGGGAGCGCGGCTCCCTTCGGCCGCCGCCGCCACGCCCATCCCCACCGGACTCTCGCGCGACGGCGAGCCGTGGCTCTTCTCCTACGAACGCACCGGCATTCCCGGCTGCACGCTTACGGAGAACGCCGAGGTCGGCATCGCCCTCTTCGCCGCCGCCGACACGCCCCGGTCGCTTGTCTGCGCCTGCGGTCTGGAGCTCGCCGAAGGCCGGCCGCCGTCGGCATCGGACCCGCGGCCCGCGACCTACGAGCACGTCCTCGTGCGCCCGGTCGTCGAGGCCCCGCTGACCTACACGGCAAAGGGGGAGTTCGGACCGCGCCACGAGAGCGCCGTCGAACTCGCCCCGGGAGAGCGCTTCACCGCCACGTCGTTCGTCTGCGTGTGCCGCCCCAGGTGGCCGAACTACGCCTTCGCGGCGCTGGCCGGCCGCGCCCTGCGCCTGCTGCGGCCCCGCCTGGAGCCGTGCATGGACGACGCCGAGGCGTTCGACCTCGGCATCCGCTTCGCCCGCTCGCTCCTCTACCCCTACAAGGGCAGGTGGCTCGTCTGCGAACACGTCGTGAACCGCATGGCCCACGACTGCTCCGCGATGCGCATCTCCCGCGCGGAGATGGCGGAGCGCATGAAATGGGAGTACTGGACGGACCTCGGGACCTGGTGCGAGACCTTCGAGGTCGGATGGGCCGGCCAGAACTTCCTGAACGCCCGCATGCTGGCGCTCCGCGCGCTGGGCTTCGCGGCGGCCGCGCCCGCCTCCGGAGATCCGGCGGCGGAGCCCCCTCCCCTTCCCGACCCGGACCTTCTGGAGAAGGCTGTCGGGGTCTTCGACGCCTTCGTGGCGACGCAGCGCCCGAACGGGCTCCTCCACCGCTGCTACAACGACAACTTCCTCGAAGGCGCCCTCGAAAGGCGCCCCACCGACGCCTGCAACATGGGCTGGGCGGCCGCGGAGGCGGTCCGCATGGCGCGGCTCCTGCGCGCCCACGGCATCGACCGGCCGGAGTACGTCGACTTCGCGCGCCGCATCTGCGGATTCTTCGCGGACCACTGGTCGGACGAATGGGGCTTCGGCAAACGCTGGCGCGTCGACGGCACCCCGCTCGAACGCGACGGGACCATCGGGGGCTTCCTCCTCCCGGCGCTCACGGAGCTCTGCGACGAGACCGGCGAGCGGCGCTGGCTCGACGCCGCGCTCCGCGCGAGCGACTTCTACTTCGCCCGCGACCTCGACCGCTTCCTCTGCACCGCCGGCGCCATCGACTGCCAGTGCATCGACAAGGAGACCGCCTGGCCGTTCGTCTTCGGCTCGCTGGCGCTGTACCGCGCGACCGGCGACCGGAAGCACCTCGAACGCGCCGAAAAGGCGGCGTGGTACTTCCTTTCGTGGATGTTCTTCTTCGACACGGTCGCCGAACCCGGCTCCGACTTCGCGAAATACGGCTACCGGACCTCCGGCGGCACGGCCGTGAGCCTCGAGCACCAGTGCATCGACCCCTGGGGCGCGATCATCGTGCCCGACCTCATGGAGCTGGCGGACGCCACCGGCAACGGCGACTTCCGGACGTTCGCGCGCCTGCTGTGGGCGAACGCCCTGCAAGGCATCACGCGCAGGCTCGGCGACTTCTTCCACGACCGGCAGCGCCCGATCGGATCGCAGAACGAGGGCTTCTTCCAGGCGCGCTACAACAAGTACCGCCCCGTGGTGGAACCGGGCTACTTCAACGACGTGCTCGCCCCCTGGCCCGGAGCCTTCCGCATGTGGACCGTGGCGAGGCTGCGCGGGGCCGACGGGCCGCGGTCCTCGCGGACGATCTCGTAGAGGTAGGTCGCCGCGTTCGGGTCGAGCGCCGTGTCGACGGTGAAGCGGAGAATTCCCGCTTCGGGGGTGAAATCGCCGCCTTCGGCGGCTGTATGTGCGGCTTCGCCGCCGAAATCGGTAAGGGGCTCCCAAGTAAACGGCACTTCGCCGAGGCGGCGGCCGGAGGGGGAGAGGCGGAAGACGCGCCAGTCGGCGGAGCCGGACCCCGCTTCGAGGGCGAGCTCGATGCGCGCCGCGCCGCGGCGCATCAGGTGCGGGAGGGCGCCCCACTCGAGAAGGATCGTGAGCGCCTCGTCCGCGTATTTCGTGCCGCTGTTCTGCACGTCCGTCAGGTGCGTGAGCAGCAGGTGCGAGGCGCGCGCGATCGGCTCGCCGTCGAGCGAGGAAACCCAGACGGTGGCGGGGACGACGGGCTGGTTAAGTGCCCCTTCGGGGTTAAGTGCCGCTTCGCGGCTAAGTTGACTTGGGGGCGAAGCCCCACTTACAGGCGGCGCAGCCGCCGACTTGCCCGAAGGGATCAACGCGAAGGTCAGGGGTCCGGCCGTGTGGGCGCCGCTTTCCGCGAAGCCGCCGGCGGTGCGGGGCGTGTCGAGAAGGAAGGTGCCGGTGTCGGGGTCGATGGAGACCGCGCCGCCGCCGGGCGCCGCCGCGCCGAGCGCCGCCAGGTCCGCGCGCACCTGCTCCGACGGACGGACGAGGGGTTCGTAGGGGGACGGAGTCCTCTCTGCGCCCTCTGCGCTCTCTGCGTGAGCTTCAACGGGCGGAGGCTCCGCCTCCCCCGAACCCCCTCCAACCGCGCTCTCTGCGTGAGATCCATCCCCGTCGACGACCCGCGTCCCGAGCTTCGCGTGCCACGCGGCCCAGAGCCATCCGTTGGCCTGGCACTTCGGGGCGCCGTTGCGCGGGTCGAGCAGCGCGTTCCGCGCCAGCGTGACGGGGTACGACACGGCAAGCGGCTCGAGGTCGCGGCGCAGGAAGAGGCACAGCGCGGCGCGCTCGGCGGCGAGCGAGAGCGGGTCGCCGGAGACGTCGAAGTAGCCCATCGTCTTCTTTTCCGGCGTTTCGACGCCCGCCTTGCCGTGGCTCCACGCGAAGCGCCAGAGCCCCGACCAGTCCTGCAGCGCGCCGAGCGCGCCGGTGGCGATGCCGCCCACGCCGCGGTAGCGGCCCGGGCCGGCGTAGTTCCACTCGGTGATGCAGAAGGGCTTGTCCATGAGGCGGCGGAAGACGACGGACCGCGCCCCGCCGCCGGAGCCCTGCATCGGGTTCACGTTGGGACAGCGCGAGGGGAGCTTCCACGATTCGCCGAGGAAGGACGGATGGTCCACGTAGAAATGGTCGTCGACGTAGTCGAACCCGGTGCGCGGCAGCTGGTACTGCACCGGGTTGTACCAGCACGAGAGCGAGGAGAGCGGCGCCTCGCAGTGCATCTCGTCGCGCAGGAAGGCGCGGAGGCGGTTCGCGAGGAGCGTCTCCCGCTCCGCCAGGAAGATCGCGAACGCGGCGGCGTGGCGGCCGGCCGGGGTCGCGCCGTCGTCGGCGTAGACGGCGTCCGGGATTCCATCGGGGATGGAATCCCAGTCGAATGACGGGCCGGCTTCGCCGGCAATGACGGGGCTGGCTGCGCCAGCAATGACGGGACCGCCTTCGGCGGTAATGACGGGGTCGCCTTCGGCGACAATGACGGGAGCGCCTTCATTGGCGGCGGAGCCGCCCCCTTCATTCGCGGCGTCAGCCGCGCCGTCATTCGCGCGAAGCGCGCCGTCATTCGCGCGAAGCGCGCCGTCATTCGCGCGAAGCGCGCCGTCATTCGCGCGAAGCGCGCCGTCATTCCGCTTCTCGGCGAGCCACGCCCGCCAGGCCTCCTGCACGCCGGGCGTGTCGCGGAGCGGGCCGCCGCCCCAGTTGCCGAGGTTGCCTTCGTTGACGAGGGCGAGGGCGCAGAGCGCGGGCTCGTCGGCGAGGGAGCGGCCGGTGTAGGGGTTCACGTGGCCGAGGAAGGCGCGGGACCATTCGCAGAGGTTGGTGTAGGCGGGCTCCCAGAAGGCGCAGAGCATCTTGTAGGCGTCGGTGCCGGGCAGGCAGCCGTCGCGGTCGATGCCGAGCGAGCGCCACGTCGTGAACCAGGAGCGGGAGACGAACAGGTCGGTCGTGACGTAGATGCCGTGCTCGACGCACGCGGCGACGAGGGCGTCGAAGCGGTCCATCGCGGCCGGATCGGGCGCGGTGTCGTCCATCCCCTCGCGATACGAGCCGCCGAGCAGCGCGCGCTCGTGGTGGTGGAAACGGACCGCGTTGTAGCCCATGCGGGCGAGGTTGGCGGCGAAGCGCCCGGCGGCCTCGCGCGTGGAGGGCGCGTTCGCGTCGCCGCAGAGGTTCACGCCGTAGAAGCGGACCGGCTCGCCGGGACGGGCCTCGAATTCGAAGTGGTCGCCGACGGCGACGACGCGGCCGAACTTCCCGGCGGGCGCGTGGTGCGGAAGGACGCGGGAGAAGTCGAGCGCGGAGCCGGGCTCGATCCACGGCTCGCCGGCGAGCGGGATCCAGTCCGCGCCCGCCTCGATGCGGACGGACTTGCCGTCGTCGAGCGCGAGCAGGCCGTCGGCGGGCGTCGAAATCGCCGCGCGCAGCGCATATTCGCGGCCGCCCTTCACGGCGCCCTCCGCGAGGAAGAGGCGGAGCGAGAAGGACGTGCCGCCCCAGTCGCGGTTGTCCTGCAGGAGGACGGACGTCGGGGCTTCGAAGACGACGCGGAGCCGGTCGGCGCCGGCGCGGTCGCGCAGCGTCAGCTCCGAGACCGTCCCGTGGAAGACGCGCATCGCCTGGCAGTCGACCGGCAGGTCGATCGTCCGGCCGTCCGCGAGCATCGTGCCGCCGGCGAAGTCGGCGAGGGAGAACGTCCCGCCGACGAAGAGCTCCTCCAGCGGCGCGTCGGCCGCGGGGACGGCGAGCCATTCGCCGCGCACGGCGCCGTCGGCGCCCGCGGAGAAACGCGCGCGCCCGGCGATGCGCGGCGCCTCGGGGCGGCTCGAGGTCTTCATCTCGAAGCGGCGCCATCCCTCGGCGTCCGGCTCCATCCCGCCCGCCGCGCCGCGGCTCTTCCAGCCCGGCTCGAACAAGGTCGGCAGGAGCGTGATCACGGGCGTCGCGAGGCCGCCGCCGAAGACGGGCGAGGCGACGGCGGCCTTCACGGCGGTGCCGATCTCGGAGGCGGGAACGCCGACCGCGGCCGTCGCCGCGAACGATTCGGCCGCCGCGGCCGCGCAGAGGACGGAGAGGAGGGGAAGGAAGGGGCGCATGGTCGGGGGGATGGCGGGCTGGATGGTCCGGACGGGCCGAAGCGCTAGGCCGTACGGGTGAACTCGTTCAGAAGGCGCCGGGCGCAGTTGGTCGTCACGGTGTCGGCGCCGCGGCGGAAGGCCTCGAGGGCGTCCGGCAGGTTGTCGACCGTCCAGACGTGGAACGTGCGGCCGGTGGCGTGGACGCGGGCCATCATCTCCGCGGTCGTGAGCTCGCGGTCGAAATGGAAGTCGATGCCGTCGGCGCGGCTTTCGTCGAGCGCCGCGAGGACTTCCTCCTCCGTCACCGGAGGCGCGGCCCGGTCGCCCCACGGGCCGTTCTCCCAGTGCCGGCTCGACATCAGCAGATACGCCGTGAACGCGGGCATCGCCTCCTTGACCGCGCGGCAGGTGGCGGCGTTGAACGTGATGAAGAGCAGGTTGTCCGGCGTCGCGGCCCGCTGCGCGTCGAAGACCTCCTTCACGTAGGGGACGATCTCCGGACCGGGCTTGAGCTCCAGGTAGATCCGGCGGCCGTCGCGCGCGAGCGGGAGCACCTGCTCCAGCAGCGCCGGCTTCGTGCCGGAAAACGGGGAGTCGGCCCACTTGCCCCAGCCGCCGACGTCGAGGTCGCGGATCTCGTCCCATGTCACCTCTCCGCACGCCTTCGAGCAGGCGCCCGCGGTGGTGCGGGAGAGGTTCGGGTCGTGGAACATGAAGACCTTCCGGTCGGCCGAGAGGTAGCAGTCACACTCGAAGCCGAAGCCGCGCTCGACGGCGGTCCGGTAGGCGGGAAGGGTGTTTTCGGGAACGTCCTCGGATTCGCCGCGATGGGCGATGAGGGTCGTTTGGGAGGGAACGTTCATGGAAGCGGCTAGCGGACGACGAGAACGAAGGGGTGCGACTTGCGGAACTCAATCTTCACGGTCCCGGCACCGGGCGTGTAGGTGTAGGCGGCCCCCTCCACGCTGCCGGCGGAGGCCCAGGTGCCGTCCGCCCGCAGCGTCCAGACGCGAACATGCGTCGGGAGATGGTTGTCCTCGGGCGAGGGCGACGCCTCGAAGACGTGGGCGCCGAAGACCTCGTAGGGACCGGCCGCGAGCGTGCCGTTCCACTCCGTCGCCTCGAGGACGACGTTCGTCGTCGTAAGCCGTCCGAAGAAGCGGGCCTCGTCCACCCGGCGGTTCCACGCGAGCTCGTCCTCGGAGAGCATGCGGTCGTAGAGGCGGACGGACTTCACGGTGCCGTAGAGCGGGTGGGCGCCGCCGCCGGCGGACGCGGAGCCGACACCCCAGTAGGTCGCCTCCGCCACCTCGTCCTTGGACCCCTCCGACCAGTCGATGCACGCCTGGTTCCGTTTCGTGTTGGAGGTCGTCGGATAGGCCGTGCCCTCGACGAGCGCCGTGCGGTTGCCGTTGCGAAGCGCCGTGAGATAGGTGGCATGGCCTTCGGTTCCGACAATGACGGCGGCATTCATGTCCCAGGCGGCCCCGGTCGTGTCGCCCGTCCGGTGCTGGATGGTGCCCGTGCCGTCGCTCTTGATCCAGATGCTTCCGTAGGGGTAGTGGTCGATGGGCGAGACGAAGGTCCCGCCCTGCGCGTTGGAGTCGCGGAGGTTGTCGGCGAAGTTCACGTCGGAAACGGTCTGCATCGTGTAGTCGTGGCCGAGGGTGAATCTGGCGTCCGTGAGGTTCGCCGTCTGGAAGACGGCGTTGCTCGCAAAGAAGTAGCCGTCGTCCGTCCAGTGGCTTTCGCCCGACGCGTAGCCGGCGAGCGTCGCGTCGCGGCCGTTGCCGGAGAGGTCGCTCCAGACCGTGGCGGACGAGCCGCGCGCGAGGCCGTCGAGGTGCAGCTGCAGGCCGCCCGCCGCGTAGTCGGCGACGGCGTAGTCGGCGGCGGTGCGGATGCCGGAGACGGGCTCCCAGAGCCAGGTGAGGCGGACGGAGGCGAAGGAGGCGCCGGAGGGGGAGGTGAATGCGACGGCGGCTCCGCCGACGCGCGGGAACGTCTGCTGCGCGCCCCAGGCGGAGGCGTCCGCGTCCCAGGTCTGGATCTGGTAGCCGGCGCAGACCCAGCCGATGCCGCGCGCGGTCTGCGTGCCGGCGCCGGCGGAGAAGGTCCAGCCGTCGGGGAAGTAGATGCCGGAAGGTTCGCGGCCTTCGAGGCCCGCTATGGCGCTCTGCACCACGACCGCGCCGGTTGCGGGAACACCGTTGCCAAAGAAGCGCGCCTCGTCGATGGCGCGGTTTTGCGCGAGCTGGGCGTCCGTGAGCAGTCGGTTGTAGACACGGATGGCGTGGAACGGAACGCGATGGCGCCGTGCAAGCCGGTCGGCCGCAGATGAATAGGAGGAGGTGTGCGGCGCGCCAATCGTCCAGTAGCGCGCACCCATTGCCGTGTATGCCTTCGCGCCGACCTTGAATTCAGGGACGGCCGTGGTCTGGAAGACGATGGAGTTCGTCTCGTGCATCATCGCCGTGACGTAGTTCTGTCCCCAGCCGGTGATGGTCGGGCGAGTACTGTAGTTCAAACCGGTGACGCCATCGACATTGAGGGCGACGATCCTGTCGGCACTGGGATAGAGACTGTAGAAGTTTCCGTTCTCCTTGCTGCTGCCAATGATGAACGGCCAGGTGTTGTTCAGGTGCGTGTAGGGGCTGCCGAGGACTGCCTGAATGGTGTTGTCGTCGCCAAAGTCCTGCGCTGACTGCGTGATGAAGTAGCCGTTTGTCTCGAAGTTGTAGGCGTTGTCAATCCAGCTGCCGCCGTCAGTTTCGCGGACGAAAGCAGCATCGTTGCCGGTGGAAGAGAGGTCCTTCCAGACCGTGGCCGAATCGTCGTGCGCCCCGAAGCCGGCGTTCCATTCGCCGTCGTAGTAGAGGACGAGGCCGTCCGTGACGTAGGGATTGGCGTCAAGCGCGCCGGTGGCCGCTTTCCACTGCCAGGTGATCTTCACCTTGTCGCCAGGGGCGACGAAGCAGGAAAATTCGCCGTTGTGGGGCTCAGGAGCGCCCCACGCCGAACCTTCCCACGTCGCGAGCGTGTAGCCCGTGCAGGCGTAGGAGGCGGAGCCGACCGAGGCGAACGGCGCGGCGCGGAAGGTGTGGCCGCCGTCATCTACGACGTAGCAGCCGCTCGTCTCCGCCCCCTCGGCGCCCGCGACCGCCGTGGCAACCACGGCGTCTGGGACTGCGGAGGCGAGCAAGGCGCTTTCCGGAATGGCCACGCCGAAGAAGCGAGCTTCGTCAACGGCGCGATTCCACGCGAGTTCGCCATCATCGAGGACCCGGCTGTAAAGGCGTACGGCATTGAGCGGCCCCTTGAAGTAGCGTGCGGCGAAGGAGCCGCTTCCTCCATCGGCGCTGCCGAGCCAGAACTGCACATCGCCCATGGCCGACTGGGAACCCGAAGCGGCCGGAGCGGATGGAAGCGCCGCGCCGGAGAAGAGGTACTTGTCGTTTCCATTGCGGATGGCGGTCAAATAGCGGCCATCCCAGTTCGCTTGGAGAAGATCGGCGTTGCCGCCATTGGCGTTCTTGAAAACGAACTTTGAGTACCCCTTGTTGTAATAGATGTTGCAAGCGTCATTTACAGAACTCTTTCCTCCAATGAACATCGACCACTGGTTGCCGTTTACGCCCGTCGACTCCCTGAGGGTTGCGATGGTCGTTTTCGTGACGGCCTGAACGGTCGCCACCGTGCCAAGCGTCACCTTGCCGGAAACAGTGGCGTAGGATCCGCCGCCAAAGGAATAGCCGTCCGCAGTCCACGCGCTGCCGTCTTCCGCCGTGTTGAACGTCGCGTCCTTGCCGCTCGGCGAGAGGTCCTTCCACGTCGTCGCGGCCGGATCGTGCGCGGCGTCGGCGCCGGCGTTGCGGATGCCGTCGTAGTGCAGGACGAGGTCCTCCTGGACGTAGTCGGAGGGTTCCCAGGGGCGCAGGCCGGCGGAGGCCGGAAGCGACGCAAGCGCGACGAGCGCGGACACGAGGGGCAAGGTGAAACGGGATGCTTTCATTTCGTTTCTCTTTCGTTCGGGGGTTGCGT
>Ga0310691_10008465_pt1 | contig 10545 bp, 2 predicted proteins | sample 176DNAGHGlowgp2_FD_203887 | JGI IMG/M metagenome (GOLD analysis project Ga0310691, IMG submission 203887) | Sheep rumen microbial communities from Palmerston North, Manawatu-Wanganui, New Zealand - 1766 DNA GHGlow gp2 (v2) (version 2) | ecosystem: Host-associated > Mammals > Digestive system >... | reverse complement strand
GGCGGCACCTACGCTCCTGTGACGGTGACGGGCAACAACCTCACTTACAACCTCACCAACCTCACCCCCAACACGGGTTACACCTACAAGGCGTTCATCACCTTCAACGGTACCACCGTCTATGGCAACGAGATGACCTTCACCACACTGCCTGAAGACACTCCCGAACCGTGTGATGTTCCCACCAACCTGCACACCACTGACATCCAGAACGAGGCCATCGCCATCGCTTGGGACGCCAACGCCAACGTGAGCAGCTGGAACATCCGTTACAGCACTGTGGGCGGCACCTGGAACACCGCCACCTCCAACACCAACAGCTACACCATCACCGGTCTCACGGGGCTTACCGACTATGAGATTCAGGTGCAGGCCAACTGCGGCAACGGCAATCTCAGCGAATGGAGCGGCTCCATCACGGCGCAGACCACCAATGTCGGTATCGAGGAACATCTCCTCAACAGCATCTCTCTCTACCCGAACCCCGCCAACGACGTTGTCAATGTACAATGTACAATGAACAATGTACAATTGGAGGGTATCGAGGTAATTGATGTGTACGGAAAGGTTGTCCGCACCATTGTAGGAACGAATAATTATTCGCCCATCCGCATCAACGTCAGCGGTCTCGCCAACGGCATGTATTTCGTGCGCGTGACCACGGATGAGGGAACGGTGACGAAGACGTTCATCAAGAAGTAGGATTTACGGTTTGCGAATATCGTAAAAATCGTAAATCGAAAAACGAAAAAAGGCCGTTGCCAACTATGGCGACGGCCTTTTTGTTTGGACTGAGGACTTAAGAATTAAGAATGGCCTAAGTCTAAGATGAATGATGATTCTTGCCAATGCGGAAAAAGCCAATAGCTAATAGCCAATAGCCGAAACATCCAAACAAAAAAGAGACGGAATAAACCCGTCTCTTTCTGTTAGTAAACGCCAATACCTCAAAGGTTACTCGCAGAAGTGTTCGTAGAAGTGGGTGATCACCTCGATGCCGCGGCGGAAGTGCTCGAGTTTGTAGTTCTCGTTGGGGGAGTGGATGTTGTCCTCGGCGAGACCGAAGCCACAGAGGATGGATTTCACGCCGAGAACCTTCTCGAAGTGTGCGACAATCGGGATGCTGCCGCCGCTGTAAGTCGGGATCGGGCGTTTGCCATAAACGTCCATGTAGGCTTTCTCTGCCGCCTGATAGGCGGGCACATCCACGCCGCAGCGGTAAGCTTCGCCGCCGTGAGCAGAGATCACCTCCACCTTCACATAGTCGGGCGCGATGTTCTCGAAGTGCTTCTGGAAAAGCTCGGCAATCTTGTGGGAATCCTGGTTGGCGACCAGACGCATGGAGATGTTCGCCGAGGCGGTGGCGGGCAGCACAGTCTTGAACCCCTCGCCAGTATAGCCGCCCTCGATGCCGCATACGCCCAAGTTCGGACGGATGCCCGTGCGCTCGATGGTACTGTAGCCTTCTTCACCATACAACGCTTTGACATCCAAAGATTTCTTGTACTCTTCCTCGTTGAACGGGGCTTGTGCGATGAGTTCGCGTTCCTCTTTGGAGAGCACTACCACGTCGTCGTAGAATCCGGGGATGGTGACTTCGCCCTTGTCGTTGATGAGACCGCTGATGAGGTCGCAGAGCACGTTGATGGGGTTGGCCACGGCACCGCCGAAGATGCCGGAGTGCAGGTCGCGGTTCGGGCCAGTGACCTTGACAATCATATTGCAGAGACCGCGCAGTCCGGCAGTGATGGACGGAGTGTCAGTAGCAATCATGCCCGTGTCGGAAACGAGGATGACGTCGCACTTGAGCAGGTCTTTGTGCTGCTCGCAGAAGCTGTAGAGCTGCGTGCTGCCGATTTCCTCCTCGCCCTCAAGCATGAACTTGACGTTGCATTTCAGGTTGCCGGACTTTACCATGTATTCGAACGCTTTGGCGTGCATGAACGATTGTCCTTTGTCATCGTCAGCACCGCGCCCCCAGATTTTGCCGTCTTTGATGACGGGCTCGAAGGGTGCGGTTTCCCACAATTCGATGGGATCGACGGGCATCACGTCATAGTGGCCATATACCAATACGGTCTTGGCGGCGGGATTCACGATTTTCTGACCCACCACGATGGGGTTGCCCTCGGTGGGATAGACTTCGCACTTGTCGGCGCCGGCGGCCATAATCAGCTCTTTCCAGCGCTCGGCGCAACGCACCATGTCGCCCTTGTGCTCGCTCTCCGAGCTGATGGACGGAATGCGCAACAATGAAAAAAGTTCGTCTAAGAAACGGGGTTCGTTCTCTTCAATGTAATTTTTGATGTTCATATTGACAGGTTTTTAAGACTCAAAATGCGGGCAAAGATACGATTTTTCTGTTTAAATATGGGGGAAATTAAAGATATAACTTGTAAAAAAAAGGCCGCCCGAAATACGGACGGCCTTGGTTGGTCGGTGCTGTAGAGACGTCTCCTGAAACGTCTCCACAAAGGGGTTATGCGATATGGGCGTATGCGATACGCCCCTACGGGATTATTTTTTAATGAAGGTCTTCGTCGCCACGCCCTCGTCGGTGGTCACGCGCACGAAATACATGCCGTTGGCGAGACCGCTGACGTTGATGCGGATGGGCGAATAATTATTCGCCCCTACAACGGTGCGGACAACCTTTCCGTACACATCAATCACCTCGATACCCTCCAATTGTACATTGTTCATTGTACATTGTACATTGACAACGTCGTTGGCAGGGTTCGGGTAGAGAGAGATGCTGTTGAGGAGATGATTCTCGATACCGACATTGGTGGTCTGTGCCGTGATGGAGCCGCTCCATTCACTGAGATTGCCATTGCCGCAGTTAGCCTGCACCTGAATCTCATAGTCGGTAAGACCCGTGAGGCCGCTGATGGTGTAGCTGTTGGTGTTGGAGGTAGCGGTGTTCCAGGTGCCGCCCACCGTGCTGTAACGGATGTTCCAGCTGCTCACGTTAGCGTTGGCATCCCAGGTGATGGAGATGGCCTCGTTCTGGATGTCGGTGGTGTGCAGGTTGGTGGGCACGTCACACGGTTCCACCTCTTCGGGCAGTGTGGTGAAGGTCATCTCATTGCCATAGACGGTTTGGCCGTTGAAGGTGATGAACGCCTTGTAGGTATAGCCCGTGTTGGCGGTCAGACCGGTGAGGTTGTAGGTGAGGTTGTTGCCCGTCACCGTCACAGGAGCGTAGGTGCCGCCAGCGGTGGCCTTCCACTCGAAGCCCTTGGCCGTGATGGTCACGTTGTCAGGATTAGTGATTGAGCCGTTCAGCGTGGCGGTCGTCTGTGCGATAGCCGTAGCGGCGGTGGTGGCCACCGTCGGGTCGGTGATCGCAGGACCGGAGCCGCTGCAATCAGTGGTGAACGTGTAAGTGGTGTATTCTTCCATGTCATCGGCTGAATATAATAATGTGCCGTCAGGACCCGAGATGGAGAATCCGGCCTCATCGTCAAATTCGCCGTAATGCCATACCAAAGAGGTGGAAACGTTGTCGCAGAGGGTCACCGTGACTGTTTCGGAAGAGGGCTCATCGTAGTTGTCTGTAGCTTCTAACGTGGCCACGACATTGCCGTTTTGTTCCACGGTGAGGTAACCGTCGTTCCAGCCATCGCCGAAGCCGTCGGTGAGGACAAATGTGTAGATGCATTGGTCAGCGATGGCACATGTCGTGGTGGTGAAGGAAACTGAAACATACTGGGATGTTTCGCCGCCACCACAGTCGGCCTGCACGCGCACATCATAGGTGGTGCCTGCAGCCAGTCCAGTGAGCTGGTAGCTGGTGGTAGAAGCCGTGGCTGTGGTCCAATCGTTGGCTGAAGCTTCTTTGTATTCCACATTCCAGGAGATTTCGTCGCCGCCGGCAGTCCAAGTCAGGTTGGCGGAGTTCACATCAATGTTAGATACCGTCAGGTTGGAAGGCTTCGGACATGTGGAAAACTCGTTTACTGACACATTGTCGATGTGCAGGTCGTTGTCACCATTACTGGAAACTGTTGATTCACCGTAAAAAGCGATGCGGATGGTTTGGTTTGCATATTGCGCTAAACTGATGGTGACTTCCTCACCTGTGGAAGAAATCTGGTTATAGACGTGATCGCCGTTTCCAGTGTTATCCCAAATGATAGCATTGGCTTCCGTCCACGTGGCGCCATGGTCAGTGGAAATGGCCACGATGAACTTGTCGTCTGCTTGTGCCGTGGTGTCCTCAATGGGATTCGAGTTGGCGTAATCTGTCAAGGCGAGATCGAATGTCAGGGCAGGATTGTTCAAGGCACTCAAATCAATTTCGGGCGTGACCAACCAGTAGTTGATACCTGTTCCGTAAATGTTAATCTTGGCATGGTAGTCGTTAAACACATTCGTGTTGTTAAAATACCAGTTCGTGGAGTTGTAGGGTTCAAGGGACGCTCCATTGAACACATTGGAAGCCAGGCCTCTGTAGGTATCCCAACAGGAAGGTTTGGACGAAGAGGCATTGAAGTTCTCGGAGAAAGGAGCCAAATAGGCAGTGCATAGGGTCGTGAATGAAGCCGTGGAACTCTGCAGGTTGGTGTCACCGCAAAGAGCCACCACATACCAGCTGTATTCCGTGCTGGGTATCAGGTTGGTCAGCGTGTAGGAGAGGTCGCTCACATTGGAAATTTCTGTATATTCTGTGTCAGAGGCGGCTTTGTAATACACGTTGAAATCAGAACCTGAGGAAAACCATGTCAACTCTGCTTCGGTAGCAGAGGCGGAAGCCACTAAGGTAGTGGGCTTGGTGCAGTCAGGCGCGTCCACACAGGTGACGTTGGCCACGAAGCCGGGATACGTCACGGAGTAGTCGGAATGGAACAGCAGTGTCAGCGGACCGTTTGTGGAGGTGAGAGGTCCGAAAGAGATTTGCGTGCCGGTAGATCCTCCGTTCATAGAAGAATAAATCTTTTGGATCAGGGCGCTGTTGTTCGTGGTGGTGCCGTCGAAGACACTCAGGTAGTCGGCACTGCCCTCGCCGGCAAAAGTACCGGAAACAGTGACCACCATATTCTCTTCATCGGGATAGATAGTGACGGTGTATTCGCAGTTGTTGGAGTAATTGTTGTTGATACCACCATCGTCCGTGATGGTCATGCCACAACCCGTAATGGTCAAACTGCCGGTAATACCCATGGCAATGGTGTTGGGTGAAACGGTGGCCACATTGGACCAGTCACTCATATCACTGCCACAATCGGTGCGGACATAGAAATCGTAAAGTATCCCAGAGGGGAGATCCGTAATTTGGGTGGTAGTCTCTGTGATGCCTGAAATCAGCATGGCAGTGTCGGAGTCGGGGTCAAAGCCGGAAGGACCGTAAGCAATTTCCCAAACAGAACCGTTTGGGTCTGTCCAGCTGAGGGTTACGGTGTCGTTCGGGCTGATTCCAGTCAGACCGGTAGGCGTTATGCAAGTGGGGATTTCGGCAATCTTGACATTATCAATGTGCAGGTCGTTATCGCCATTGCCGGATATCGTAGATTCGCCGTAGAAGGCAATCTTGACGGTCTGGTTGGCGTAGTCGGTCAAGGGAATCAACACGTTCTCGCCTGCGGCGGGAATCTGGTTGTAGATGTAGTTGCCGGTGCTGTCATTACTCCATACGGTGGAATTTTCCGCACTCCAGGTCGCACCGTTGTCGGTAGAGACCATCACGATAAATTTATCATCTGCTTGTGTGTTGGAGGAACTGATGGGGTTGCTGGAATTATAAGCAGTTAAGGCTATGTCAAAGGAGAGTGCCGGATCCACTAAGTTGCTCAGGTCGATAGAAGGAGTCACTAACCAATATCTGCAGTTTTCACCATAGATATTGAGCTTGGGATGCCCTTGACCAAAGACATTGCTGTTGGTGAACATCCATCCGGAAACGGTTTCGGTAGGATTTGTGCCGTTAAAGGCGTCGGAGGCGAGTCCAGTGTATCTTGCCCAGCAAAGCGGCATGGTGTTGCTGAAGTTTTCGAGGAAAGGTGCTACGAAAGCTTCACACTCTGTGATGAAGGTTGACGTCTCACTGGCTACAGTGCTGCCATCTTCGCACAAGGATTCTACGTACCAATTGTAAGTGGTGGCTGGAACCAGATCCGTAAGGGTGTATTTATTGTTCTCATCCAGGCTGATGCCTTCAATTACCGTATATGCGGAATCTTCGGATGTCTTGTAATAGAAGTTGAAGGTGGTTACGTCCGTACTCCAAGTCAGCGTGGCAGAATTGGAGGTCGAAGACACCAGGGTAAGACTCATGGGACGCTGGCATTCAGGAATTTCCTCAAAAGAAACATCGTCAATGAAGACCAAACCATCGTTGTCGGTGCGGCGGAAGCCCACATAGAAGCCCATGTCGGAGGTGTAGTCAGTGAAAGGCACTTCGTACAGGGTCACACTACTGCTGGGGATGATGGTTTGGAAAACGGTGAACGTGGTGGAGTCCATCGGGTTCACATACACACCCACTTCTAACTTCAGTGTGCCGTTTCCTTTGGCGTAGAAAGAGAGTTGGGTTTGGGTGAAGTCAATGTTTTGACTGATGGGCGGGAGGGCGAGGGTGTTCTTGTAGTAGAAGTAAACGCCGTTAGGGGTGGAATGGACATTGGAAGCGGCAGGAGTATAAACTTGAGGATAGCTGCTATGATAGTCGCCTTTGGTCCAACAGGTAGGAACGACACCGGTGGTCATGTCGTCAAAGTTAGTGTAATAAGGCAGAGTCTCAATCTCGGCACAAGCCGTGGTGAATGTCTTCTCGGTTGTCTGCCATGTGGTGTCAGGACATTCTGCCGTGAGATACCATTTATAGGTGGTGGCGGGGGTCAGCTCTTCCAAAAGATAAGGGGAAGTGACACCGCCCACTTCTATATATTCACTGCTGGAGGATTCAGCATAGTACAACGTTACGTTGTCAGAGTTGCTGATCCAAGAGAGGGTGGCGGAAGTGGATGCGGGTGTTGCTACCAGGGAGCTGGGTTTTGAACAAGAAGGAATCTCCTCCAATGTGATGTCATCTACATAGATGTAATTGTAGGCGGTTGAATTTACCATGTTGCGGAGGGCAATGTAATTGCCCGTGCCGGTGTAGTTGTTGAAGGTCACCTCGTAAGGTTCGCCGTCAGCAGGATAGTTGTCTGTCAACGAAATCTCTTCCACTAATGTGAAGGTGCTGGCATCATCGGGATTTGTCATCACACCCACTTGCAAGACGGGAGAAGAGGAGTAGCTGGATGCCTTGGCATAGAAAGAGATCTGCAGGTCTTGCAGGTTCAGTTGGTCGCCGTCAAGCCACGGCAGGACTGCGATGGAGCCGGTGTAATAGTTGTAGAAATATAAGGATTTGGAACCACTGTGTGCTACAGCATAAGAATAAACGTAAGGATAGGGTGTGGATGAAGTGCTTGGAGAGAGGATACGGCTCCAGCAGGTCGGTAGCGGATAGCTGCTGGTACCGGCCGAGTTGTCATTCTCAAAGTCCCAAGTGTAGGGGATTTGGCTCAGGGCCGTACAAGCCGTGGTGAAAGAGGAAGGCTCGCCGGCCACGGTGCTGCCATCGTCACAGACGGCTGCCACATACCAACTGTAGGTGGTGGCAGGGGTCAGCCCTGTGAGCGTGTATTCGTTGTTCTCATCCAAACTGATGTACTCGAATTCAGTGAATTCGGTTTCTTCGGATGTCTTGTAATAGAGGTTGAAGGAGGTTGATTGGCCGCCGTTCCAGGTCAGCGTGACTTCGTCTGACAAAATATTGGTAACAGCCATCTGGGTCGGTTCTCCACAAGCGGGGATATAATCCACCATGATGTTATCGACATACCAATACCAGTTTGAACTGCAGTCATATTTGTAGGCAATGCGATAGATGGTGTCAGGAGAGAAGGTTCCGTCGCTGAAATTGACCGTCACCTTGTGGTAGTCGTTGTCACCATAACCGCTGCTGGATACGGAAGTGAGTTCCACAAAAGTGTTGGCATCCGTCGGGTCACTCATGTAGCCCACGGAAAAGGTGCCGGAACTCACACCTTCACGACGGGTGTAGAAAGAGAGCTGAAGCTCCGACAGGTCCGTTTCGAAAGGAGGCATGATGGCATATTGGGTGGTGCCGGCGCTATAGTTGTTGCGGAACTCTAAACTGTGGGCACTTCCGTTGTAAGGGTTACTGGAGGACACACTCGGGTAGCCGTTGTAGGTGTTGATGGCCTCCCAACAGTTCGGCAGCACTCCGGTGGAATGTGCCTCAAAATCTTCAAAAAACGGCAGAATGGAAATAGTACCGCAGTCAGTGACAAAAGAGTCTTGTCTCCATGCGGACTCCAGACCATTGCCACAAACGTTCTTGACTCGAACATTATAGAATGTGGAGGGCACCAGGTCGGTCAGATCGTAGGTGCTTTCCAAATTGAGGATGTATTCTATCACGTCATTATCCTCCCAGCTTTGGGCTGCGGTCTTGTATTGCAGCACAATGTAAGAGGCATCGTCACTGTTAGTCCAAGAAATGGTGGCAGATGTCTGAGTGATGTTGCTGGCTGTCACATCGCTTACTGGTGCGCAAAAGTCACCTCCCGAGGTGATGGTGAGTTTCACATCGGGAAATTGGGGCTGGATGTTGCTGAAGTCGTTGCTGGAGCTGAACGGATTGTCGTCGTTCATGTAGTAGAGGCTGCGGTTGGGCTCGTTGGTGGAAAGCCAGTATCTGCTGTTTCCATCATAAGTACCAGTGGCGTCCACAACGGTGATGACCAAATTGTTGTTTCCAGAATACTCGAACGGGATGTCTAAAGAGATGGGAGACCAGGTTTTACCTACCACGTTCCACGTCCCTTGATACACTTCTGTCAATTGAGTCAAGGGGATGGCATCGCTTGCGCTCGAGAATGAACTCTCGCTGGTCTCACCCATATAAACGGTGATGCTTTGGTTTGAGTTCAGCCCGCTGTATGCGTTATAGTAGCTGATTTGGGTGATGGTGCCGCTTGTCCCGATGTCACCGGCGAGGTAAATGGTCTGGGACGCACTGTTGTTGAACCATAGGTGTACAGGTACACGGTTGTTCGATGTGCTGTCGTTACCCAAACCTACAGTCACTTCCGTTTGGGCGAACCCGCTCATGCAAACCATAATGGCGATGAGCCAAAAAAAGAATTTTTTCATACTGTTTGAATTTGGTTTAAAAATATATAGAAACAATCAAATAGTTTATTTTTTTCGCTAAACAAAAATTGGCGGCAAAGGTACAATTATAATTTCATAAAAACCGATTTGTTGATAACTTGTTGAAAAAACAAAAAAGGCCGTTGCGACGGATGGCAACGGCCTTTTCGGGATGATAAAATTAGTTGGTTGATACTGTAATGTTTAGTATCCGAATATCGTTTGCGCCTCGTCCATCTTTTCTCTCACGGGTACGCCGAAGGGGCAGCGGTCTTCGCATTGGCCGCAGCCGACGCAGTCGCTGGCATGGTGCTCGAGTTTCTTGTATTTGGCGGCGATTTCGTCACTTACCACACCGCCGTTCTGTTGCACCTCGTCGAGCAGCTCGTTGACGGCGGCGATGTCAATGCCTACGGGGCAGGGGGCACAGTGTTTGCAGTAGGTGCAGCCGGTGCTTCCGCCTTCTGCTTTAGCGGTTTGCTTGCTGAGGACGGTGTTGTAGTCCTTCTCCTCGTCGGTGGCCTTGAGGTAGTGGAGGTCGGCTTCGAGCTCCTCGATGTTGTCGGCTCCGCAGATGGCCACGGCCACGCACGGTTTCGCGAGCGAGTAGGCGATGCACTGCACGGGGGTGAGGGCGACTTTCAGGGGCGACTTGTCCGCTTCGAGCAGCTTGCCGCCGCCACCGAAGACCTTCATCACCGTGATGGCGATGTTATGCTGGGCGCAGTAGTCGTAGAGTTCCACGCGCACGGGGTCGATGCCGGGCAGCATGTGCTCGTAGCTGGCGGGATCCCACGGGTTGTTGCCCGAGAGCACGCGGTCGAAGGCGGGGTTGAGGCTGAACATGATGACCTCGAACAGGCCGCTCTTGGCGGCTTGCAACGCCACTTCCGCATTGTGGCTGCTGATGCCCAAATGCTCGATTTTGCCCTGCTTTTTGAGACTCTTCACGTACTCAAGGTAGGGACTTCCTTCCAGGGCGTTCCAATCTTCCATATTGTCGATGATATGGACCATACCAACCTCAATGTGGTCGGTGCCGAGGCGTTCAAGCAGGTCGTTGAACCCGATCTTGCACTTCTCCACATCGCGGGTTCGTTCGTAGCTTTCACCGTTCCACCAGCAGCCCACGTGGCCTTGGATCACCATTTCGTCGCGGCGGCCTTTGAGGGCGTAACCGATGTTGCTGCGCACCTTGGGGTCGGCGTCGTAGATGTCGATGTAGTTCACGCCGTGGTCAAGGGCGTAAGCCATCAGTTTGCGCGACTCGGCAGTGTCCAACTTGCCGAAGGCACCGCAGCCAATACCGATTTCGCCCACACGGATGCCCGTGCTGCCGAGTGTGCGATAGTTCATGTCGGGGTTCTCTTTGAA
>Ga0310691_10008464_pt1 | contig 10546 bp, 9 predicted proteins | sample 176DNAGHGlowgp2_FD_203887 | JGI IMG/M metagenome (GOLD analysis project Ga0310691, IMG submission 203887) | Sheep rumen microbial communities from Palmerston North, Manawatu-Wanganui, New Zealand - 1766 DNA GHGlow gp2 (v2) (version 2) | ecosystem: Host-associated > Mammals > Digestive system >... | reverse complement strand
CGACAGCGTCGATATCTACACCGATGAAGTCAAGTGTGGGCACATAGCCGTTTGTCTTGATGTCGATACTTATCTGTTTAAGTACCAGAGTATCTTTTCTTTCAAAGAAAGGAAGTTTGATGCCCGCGCGTCCTATAAGGATCTTGGGCTCTTTCTTCATACCGGAAATGATGAATGCTTTATCCGGGGGTGCCTTTACATATCCGCTTGCGATGATCACAAGAACAAGTATTATGGCGATTATCACAAGTGCTATAAGCAGTGAATTAAGTCCCGAAAGACCCGATAATAATAATTTCATATACCCCTCCTTAGTGTGTTGTGTTTGAGGCGGCGCCCATTCGCTCACCTGTTGAAACAATGGTAACCCCCGGCAGGCAAAAGGTACACCGCGTGATATGCGAAAATTATACAATAAATCGCCATCTTTTGCGAGAAAAATCCTTGCGATGATCGTTGACCCGCTTACATTTTAGATCGCGGGCAAAAGAAAATGTCGCGAAGGTCGCATTATTATGATAAACTTTGTGTTAACGGCTAAGGCATAGGGCCACAGTATGTTTAAAAAGGAAAAAAGTTATGGGAAAAAGATCCACAAGAGAAAACAAATCAAGACTTCAGTTAAGCCGTGAGGCCGCGGGACTTACACGCGAAAAAGCATCGGAACTTATGGAATATATCTCCGATGACCGCATAGACAAGATCGAGCGCGGCGTTTTGGAAGCACGCCCCGAAGAGATCGTTACGATGGCCAAATGCTACAACGACGCGGAGCTGTGCAATTATTACTGCTCGCACGAATGTCCGATCGGCCGTAAATACGTACCCGAAGTAAAGTTAAAAGAGCTTTCCCAGATAACTCTTGAAATGCTGGCAAGTCTCAATGCCATCGAAAAAGAAAAAAACCGCCTCATAGAGATCACCGTGGACGGTATCATAAGCGAAGAAGAAAAGACCGATTTTAACAAGATAAAAGAACAGCTCGATTCCATATCGCTTTCCGTAAGCGCACTTAAGATGTGGATGGAGAACACGGAGTTATAAAGAAAGAAAACCCGCCAAATCGCGACAGGTATCAGGGATTCCCGGTACATATCGCCGTGGCGGGTCTTTTGTTATATTTTCTTTTGCAATATTACTTCTTGATAAGTCTGAAGAGCCAGATGAGGAGGCATGCGCCAACTACGGAAATAAGGATAGTTCCGATCCAGCCGGTTGCTCCCACACCGATGAGTTTTCCCAAAAATCCGCCAACAAGTCCGCCGACAAGACCTAAGATGATATTGATTATCAGAGAATGGTTTGTCTTCATGATGATGCCTGCAAGCCATCCCGAAACCGCTCCGATAAGAAGTGCAACAAGAATATTGATCATAAAAGTTCTCCTTTCTGTATAAGAACGGGAAATAACATTTCCCCGTTACAGATAAAGTCTAACCCCGAAACGTTCAATATTCAACACAATTTTCCGCCGCGACTACTCATTTTACCGCCGCGCCTACCCTGTTTTTCGCGGAAGTCTGACCGTGACTGTCGTTCCCTTAGCAGGCCCTGACTCGATATTTAAACCGTATCCGCTGCCGCAAACCAGCTTAATGCGCCGTTCTATATTTGCAAGCGCCACATGATTTATGCTGTCGTGATCGGTATTTTGCGAATCCGTAATATCTCTCTTAAGTTCTTCAAGTTCGGTCTCACTCATTCCGCATCCGTCATCCCTGACCGTAACGGTTATATCTTCTCCGATATCAGCCCTGACATATATGCTGCCCATCTTGTCTTTAAAACCGTGAATGATCGAATTTTCAACTATGGGCTGCAGTAACATTCTGGGAATAAAAACATCGGCATGCGAATCATCGTCTTCGGTAGCAAAAGAAAATCTTTGCGGATATCTCGTCTTCATAATGGAAGCATATTGATTGAGCACATAAAACTCTTCAAGCAGCGAAATATACTCTTCACCTGCATTTGCATATCGCAAAAGGCTTGACAGTTCATTGCACATCTTAGATGCCGCTTCTTTTTCCCCTTTATTGATAAGGGCCCGGACGGCATTGAGCGTATTGACCGTAAAATGAGCATTGATCTGCTTTTTAAGAAGTGAGAGGAGCGTTCTTTCCTGCAAAAGCTCGGATTCCTTGATCTTAAGCCTTGAATCAAACAGTTCTTTGTCTCGCTCTTCAATACGGATCAGCGTATCGTTTACATGTTCCACAAGATCGTCAAAATAGGCCTCTCCCGTCAGCGGAAGCGGTCTGTCGGCGTTTTCATTGGTGTTTTTGATGATACTGTTGATGGGTCCCACAATATGTCTGTTCCAGTATCTTATAAATATGCCTATTGCAAGCATCAGTATTCCTATTGTAACCGGGAATGCAACGGTAAAATATCTTGAAAGAAACCTTGGGATGATATTTTCGCAATATACCAACAGTTTAAGGCCTGTCAGTCCGATTTCTTTTTCCTTGAAGATCACACTGTCGGCCTTGACATCAGCAATATCTTCGTAGGAAATATCACGGTTCGCGCAGATCAAGTTATTTCCGGATGTTATGACGGCACCGAGATAGTCGATCGAATCGAAAGGTGAAAAAAGCAGTTTAAGACGATCCGGTTCCATAAAAAGAATAATATATCCCGCAACTCTATCGTCGATTTTGACTGCTTCCGAACAGCATATGTAAGCGGTTTCCTCCGTAAATACGGCAAATGTCTCATTTTTCTTGCTATTTCTTAATATCTCGTATGCCTGCTTTATCGCCGTATCCGGCAAATTTCCCCGAAGTACCAAAAATGTCTCGTCACTTCGTAGCAGCACCTCATCTGCGGGATAATAATTGCCGAGAAAGGATGAATGTTCGGACATCATATGGGCATTATCTAAAGTCGGACCGCCGTAATCGCATAAAACCATCTCGGCTATAGTGTCGGAACGGCTTAACTCAGCTGCCGTGTCAGTCAACAGCAATAACCCGCTTTCCACATTTGTCATAACGGAATCGGACATTGTCTCGGCCTGAGCAGTCATATTGTTGATAAAAGCTCGCATGGTGGTATAAAAAAAGAGAACCCAAAGAAGCACTATAAATATACTCAGTGCAGACATGGTGATTATGAAATTTCTCAGAATTCCGGGCTTTTTTATTTTACTCATTCGGGCATTCCGCTCTGCATTTCCTTGGGTGAAATTCCGTAATAGAGTTTAAATACTCTGAAAAAGTGGTAATACTCGGGATATCCGCATAAAACCGCAACTTCTTTGATAAGCATATCTTTGTCCGATAACAGTTCTTTGGCATGTTTCATGCGAAGTTCCGTAAGATAGCAGGTAAGCGAGGTATTAAAATGTTTGGAAAAAAGACCGCAGATATAATTTTTGGAAAAACCGAATTTCTTGGACAGTATGTCAAGTGTGATCTTTTCGGAAAAATTCTCATTCACGAACTTAACAAGATTGTTAAAACCGGGATTTTCAGTCAAAGCCGCTTCGGTCTTTTCGGGTTTTTTGCCCGAAAGTTTATAGTTTAACCTTTCGAGCACCACTTGAATATCATCTTCGTTGACGGGTTTTAAAATATAATCAAATCCCGACTGCTTAAAAAAAGCTCGCACGTTTTCAAAACTGTCATATGCGGAGATCATTACAAATTCGGCGTCCACACCGTTTTCTTTTAACTGTCTTATAAGTTCGTTGCCGTCAAGAACGGGCATCTTAAGATCGCAAAAAACCACATCCGGCTTTAAAAATCTGATCTCTTCGAGCGCGGTTACAGGATTTGTCTGATTGCCGACGACTTCAAATCCATTGTCAAGCCAAGGAACCATATTTATGAGCTCCTCAAGGATCAAAGTATCGTCATCCACAAGATAAACACTGAACATAACGCCCCCCGGTGCAAAAAAATCTCCTACTTTCCACAGATGGCCCACAGCCTCTTTATCCAAGCAGGAGAAATAAAATTACCCTTTCTTAAAAAAATAACATTCTGTCCGCAATCATATATGACATATATTACGATGAATATTGAAAATGTTATGATTGTACAAAAGGGACGCTATCGGTATCTTATTCCCACATTCCCGACACAAAGTACATCAGTGCCATCCAGGTGTATGCGGAATAAAAGCGGTCTTCATTGTCGTGGCCTTCTTTGAGGAGGCTTAGAGCATCGTCGTGCGTTAACAGCAAAAATCCGTCAAAGCACTCCGTGATCTCGGCATTGTCATTGGAAAGCGGCGCAAGATCGTCAAGAGTTATAACCGCGCTTACAAGAGCATTGCTTTCATCGGTCATACCGGGCGAGCTGAACACAAGCGGATTTACGACAGTAAGCTTGTCTGTCTTTTTGACTTCGATCCCGGTCTCTTCGTGTATCTCACGGATCGCAGTCTCAAAAAGAGGCTCTTTTGCGTCTTTATCTTCCGGATCCATAAGTCCCGCCGGAGGCGCGATCACGAACCGGCCTATGGGATAACGGAATTCTTTTACAAAAAGAAGGCGTGCTTCCGAACCGGGGGTTTTAATGATAACAAAGCATGTTACCGCATCGGGAAGCATGGTCTTAAACTCTTCATCACTCTTGATTGCTACGATATCCTGCGGCGCATGGCGGGTAGCGTCAAAATAATGCCTGCCGGCATAATATTGAAGATCGACCACATTAAGATATTTGTTTTCAAATACGTTGACCACGCAATCCTGCGTGATGTCAGGGCCTTTTTTGCTCAACTCTTTATCCTCTCTTTTATCTGTTTCCGGCTCATATCTGTTTTCCGCTTTAACCGGGGCCGACGCAAAGATCATGTGCCGCGCCGTTTTACCGGTTTTATGACCATGATCGAAGAAAACAGGAAATTGCTGCATTTACGGGCATAATCCATAAAGTCGCTTCGCTTTATGTAATATTTCCTGCCCCAGGAAGAAACGGTAATGTACTCGTCATCAAGCGCCGTTGCGGTAACATAATGGGCTCTCATGCCGACGGGACGGACTAACCTGTCACCGTCTTTTTCGTACATATTTAAAACCTTTTTACCCCATAGATTCGGCCAGTTGGGGCCGGCTGAGAGAACGACCGGGATATCGTCTTTAAGCATCCGTTCCATGTGCTTAAAGATGTTCTTGCGACGGCATCCCCAATATGCATAAAACGGCAATCTGTGACGCAGGAAATAAAGATCTACGCCCAAAGCCATAAATATCCCGTTCATCCCGAATTTGGGAATGACGGGAAGATAGAATTTTCTTAAATGTCTTGAATACTTAATATATTCATCCTTGGAAGGTGTTGCACTCGTGCGGTCAACGGTATGCATTAAGACATTTGCACAGGCTATGACTCCGCAGCCGTAACCGCGCACATATCCGTGAGTGCTCCATTCCTGGGCACCCCCGTAAAACAATCTTCCGTTATCCCTTATCTCCGGGAATTTTCTGTGTAAAGAGACTTCCATATTACTCTCCATTCCGTGCCCGCAGATATACATCTAATCCATTTGCACGGAATGGAAACGCTTTTGTGCTTTGGCACAAAAAGCGTTGTGTGAGAAATCATCTATGATTTTTCACACTATGCCTGCTGCGGGTAATGCGATCACGCCTCATCAATGATCTCAAGAGCGATCTTTATGATAAATGTTGTGCCTTCACGACGGCGGTTGATGATCTCAAGTTTTCCGTCCATAAGATCGAGCACCGCCTTGGTGATGGAAAGTCCAAGATACTTGGTGCTGGTAAGATCGGCACAGACATTGTCCGAATCGTCCTTGGAAAGAAGTGATTCTACCGCCTGATCATCCATTCCCGAGCCGAAATCTTCAACCATGATGTCGTAGTATGCGTGCTTTTTAAGTACCTGTGTTTCTACGATCGTGGCATTGATATTTCCGCCGACATAAGAATTGTTGATGGCGTTTAAGATAACATGCTGAAGGATCGATGCCAGACGTTTGTCATCGCACATTACCAATGTATGCACGATCTGATCGGAATAATTGATCCGGATCTTCTTCTCTTCGGCTCTGTCCGCAAGATCGTTCCTGACTCTGTCAAGCAGCTCCGAAAGGTCTGTTTTGGCACGCTTTAAAATGAACTGATCGTTGTTGATGCGGTTCATCTCCATGATATCGTTAAGTATCACGCCGAGATTCTCGGTCTCCATCAGTATATGATTACCGCTGCTGATAACGGAAACGGGGTTTGATTCATTGCCCGAAAGCATTCTTGCTATCTCAACTATCGATTCCACGGGACCGATGATCTGTGTCGTGAGATTCTCAAGTATCGAATCTTTGATACTGTTGGCTTCTTTGGCCTGGGTAAGGGCACCTTCCAAAAGTTCTTTCTGCTCACCGGCAGCTCTTACTTCATCGTCGATATCCGCAAATCCGACAACAAGATGATTCTCGGAATTGTTGACCTTGGCCGCCTTCATCTGGAAGTAATTGGCATGTCCGTCCTTGTCGCCAACATAGTTGTATGTATAATAATCCCTGTCTTTTAGTTTCTCACGAAGGTTGTCGGAACTGACTTCTCTTAAAAACTCCTCACGATACTCCTCGTGAACAAGCTTCTGACAGTATGCATTGGCATACCATTCAAGAGGATGCTTTTCGGCATACTCGGCTCCCATGTATTTCTGGATACGTCCTCCGATCTGCAGAAACTTGATCTCACCGGTCAAAAGGTCGCAATAATATACTGCGTTATAGTTGGAACTGAGTGCCTCCACTATCTCGAGCGCATCCTTGCTGGCACGCTCTCTTTCATTGCCGAGTTTTGTAAGCGTATTCTGGAAATCTCTTGCGGTGACGGTGATACAGAATGTTACGGTCAAAAGAAGCGACATTGCAACAGCGCTCCACGCCGCTAAAATATTACCGGCTTCCGTTGTAGAACTCTTAAAATAATTTACTACCAGCACTATCGTGATCGCCCAGCACATAATGGTCAAAAACAATATTGACCCGCGGAAGTACTGAAGTCTGTAACCCTTCTTCAAACTCACATCATTTTCCGTTTTCATCGGCCTTTTCCTCATATTCGCTTCTGTATTTGACACGAAATACTCTCTTCAGGGAATCATTGATACGATCCTCCGATATGACATTTGACTTAACGGCTTCAACAACCGCTTTGTAGCCTTCTTCGAAATTTTCGGGACAAAGCACCATATCCGCACCGGCTTTGATGGCTTTTACGCAGCTCTCGGCGGAAGTATAGTACTCGGTTATAACAGGATCGTCCAGACAGTCGGTTATCAGTATCACATTTGAAAAACCGTAACTGTCACGCAAGAGTCCCGTATATATATCTTTGGACAAAGAACACGGAACGTTGTCCTTGACTATATTGTCTGCATATTCATGGCTTACCACAACAGCAACCGCGCCGTTGTCGACAGCCGCTTTAAGAACCTCATACTGTTTGGTATAAACATCGTCGGCAGTCAGCATTACGGATAAAACGCCCTTCGTGGGATCGTCTTTTAAGCTTCCCTGTCCGGGGAAATATCCCACTGCTGTACTGATGCCGGATTCGCTGTAGGCATGAGCGCTTTCCTGAACCATACGTGATACGATAACGGGATCGGATCCGAAAGATCTGCTGCTCATAAATAAGGATGTATCGTCTTTGCTGTCAATGATGTCCGAAACGATACCGAAGTTAAAATCTATGCCCGATGCCTTTAAGTATTCGGCGATCTTTTTGTGCTCCGTATATGCGGTATAGGGGTCCATCGACTCGCCTATCTTGGCCTGTGAAAGAGTCGCATCAAGTTTGAGTTTATTTCCCAGCACCGTATTGCCGGGTTCTTCTTTGACTGCCAGGAAAAGCGGATACTTGGAATAGGATCTTGTGTTTTCAAGCATTCCCGAAAACTGATCCGCGCTTAAGATGTTTTTATCGGAATAAAGAACACCTCCGACAGTGTACTGTTCAAATGCCTTCTGGGTGCCTTCTCCGGCCTGAATAACTATATCCACACCGGTGATCGATTCAGGTCTTACGATAAACAGGTTCATGACTTTTTCTTCAAGCGGGATCACTGCGATCTTGGAATCGAGCCATTCGTCAAAAAGTTCTTCCTCTGTAGGCTCGGGATCGGTTACGACCGGAGGTGCCACCACAACTTCCTCCTCGCCGCCCAGAATGTCTTCAATGTGATTCTGAACATTGCGGTTCTCTTCGGCGACATCCGTTCTGCCTGCCTTTAACATAAGGCCTGTATGTTTTATCACAAAGAAAATACCCGTACCCGCCAGCAGCAAAACGACCGCAAGCGAAACATATGCGAGTATCCTTGCCTTCTGCTTTTTTTTGCGGCGTGTCATACGCCTTTCATCCGTGTCCTGGAAGCCGTTTATAAGTTCAAGATATCTGTTTTTATTGTCGTCCATCTGTATGTTGCCCTTTTTCAATAATAATTCAGAGTAATTATACAACATATATGGCGCAAATGACAATAAAAATACCATAAATTGTGGTGGGATAACCCAAAAACCAGCTTCGCATATTTATCCGGCTTCGCATATTTATCCGGCTGAGAATATTAAAGGAGCCATCGACGTCTGTTCGTTCGATGGCTCCTTTAAACTATCTCCATATCCAATGGACTGTACCTCCTGATTCTTTTTCTATTCAGTTGTCGCTATTTTCTGCAGTGGGCTTACCTCCTGTGATTTGATTTACTATTCGGTAGTCATGTGATCACTGCATTTGGAATAATACTTTTTCTTAAGTACCTCCTTGAAAATAAGATTATGAAATTATGCTAATCAGTACAGTGGACCGTACCTCCTTAAAAAGAATTTGGGTGAAACAGTTGTATCTGTAACTTATGTATGTAGTATAGCCGACCGGCTCTGAATTGTCAATACAATTTTATTAAGAAATTATGAACATTTAGAAACATCATTATTAACACGATAAATTGTGTGTATAATTTAAACATTTTTGAATATTTGTGCAAAAACTTTACGTCGGCCAAATTTTTAAAAAACCGGCATATATATCATCTGAACCTTTTCCGCGGCGTCGGCGCTTAACGAGAAGAGCGTAAGCTCATCGAGTTTAGCGAGCGTGCGGTATCGCCGCGACCGCTACGCCGACGGAATAAGCGAAAGCGAGGTGAAAGATGATATATATGCCGGTTTGTAATTATTGATGGCTTAAAGTTTCGCTACTACAAAAATGTCATAGATTGCTTCGATCGCGGTCTCGAAGTCTTCGTTGGCGACTCCGATGATGATGTTAAGCTCGCTGGAGCCCTGGTCAATCATCTTTACATTGACATTGGCATGCGCAAGAGCCGAGAAAATACGTCCTGCGGTACCGCGGGTGGATTTCATGCCACGACCCACTACTGCGATGAGTGCAAGATCCGCTTCGATATCGATGGTATCGGGATCGGCAAGTCTGTGAATAGCGGATACCACCTGCTGTTCCTTGTCCATGAACTCGTCCTGGTGCACAAATACCGTCATCGTATCGATCCCCGAAGGCATATGTTCGAATGAGATACCGGCATCTTCGAAAGCCTGGAGTACTTTACGTCCGAAACCGACCTCCGCGTTCATCATGTCTTTTTCTATGTTTACCGCACAAAAGCCCTTCTTTCCTGCAACACCGGTGATGGTGTATTTTGACTTCTGGCAGGTGGATTCAACTATCCATGTACCACCGTCTTCGGGAGCATTGGTGTTTCTGATGTTTATCGGGATACCTTCACTTCTTACCGGGAAGATGGCATCTTCGTGAAGAACGCCCGCGCCCATGTAGGAAAGCTCTCTGAGTTCTTTGTAGGTGATCGTCTCGATAACCTCGGGATCCTTGATGATCCTGGGATCTGCGATCAAAAAGCCCGATACGTCGGTCCAGTTTTCATAGACATCGGCCTTGCAGGCACGTGCAACGATAGATCCCGTTATATCCGATCCGCCTCTTGAGAACGTCTTGATCTTGCCGTCCGGGAGGGAGCCGTAAAATCCGGGGATTACCGCATGCACGGATTCTTTTAACCTCTTTGAAAGTATCTCATTGGTCTTTTCGGAATCAAACTCACCGTCTTCCTTGAACTTGATGACTTCGGCGGAATCAATGAAGTCCCATCCGAGATATGCGGCCATAAGCTTACCGTTTAAATACTCTCCTCTTGATGCGGCATAGTCGCTGCCGATCTTATTAAGAAAATCCTTGGCGATCTTTACAAAATCATCTTCAAGAGAGATCTTAAGACCGAGTCCGTCGATTATCTCCTGATAACGCTCTTTAATGGCATTGAGTTCGGGTATCATCTTTTCGTTTCCGCTCTTGCCCGTTGCCGTAGCATAGCAGGAATAAAGCATATCCGTAACTTTCTTATCCTTGGGAAATCTCTTTCCGGGAGCCGAGGGAACAACGTATCTTCTCTCACGGTCTGCCTTGATGATATTTCCTACTTTTTTGAACTGCTCGGCGCTTGCAAGTGAACTTCCGCCGAATTTAACTACCTTACTCATTTCTTTCCTCACTGAATTTATTTTTGATCGTCCGTCTTATCCG
>Ga0310691_10008463_pt1 | contig 10547 bp, 8 predicted proteins | sample 176DNAGHGlowgp2_FD_203887 | JGI IMG/M metagenome (GOLD analysis project Ga0310691, IMG submission 203887) | Sheep rumen microbial communities from Palmerston North, Manawatu-Wanganui, New Zealand - 1766 DNA GHGlow gp2 (v2) (version 2) | ecosystem: Host-associated > Mammals > Digestive system >... | reverse complement strand
AGGTGTTTTGAGCCAGCACTGGTTGCAGCCCATACAATGGGCGATTTTCATGTCCGAAGTATTGACAATCTCCTTGTCATTGTCTTTAACAAGATTGCTAATTTGTTCTAAGACAGCTTTTTCCTCAATTGTATTCAGTATTATTGTCATACTCAAAGACCTTTATGGTTTTTTGTAATTCATCCAAAAATCTTGCTCCATGTCCACCATCCATCTGCACATGATGGAACTGGAAGGATATGGGTAAGGTGACCTTGAACCAACCTTTGCGATATTTGCCCCACATCACCATAGGATTGCAAAACTGGTCTGTATATTGGTTGATGATGCCATCCAACTCGGTAGCAGTCATTGCCGAAGTCCCGATGACCATAGAATCAGCCTCGAAAGTGCTTTTACAAGACAAACTCACCGATTGAGTCAAAGTCAAGTATTCGGTACTAAACTGCTCAAAATCATCAGTATAAGAAATATCGCACGAATTGATACCACCAACCTTGTTGTTTACGATGATAGTGACGGCTAAACGGTCGTACTTGAACAATTTCCCATGCTCGGGAAGCAAGTAGAATTCTTCCATCTGGCTTGCTGCCTTACCGATGCACCAGCACAAAATCGCATTGAATTTCAACCCTTTTCGTCTGCTCACCTTATAAAGCCGTGTCACGTCGAAGGTCTTGGTGAGCGTCACCATCGGCATGGGCGACTTCATCCATAGCTCAAATGCCTGAGCCCGATTCGTCTCCTGTGGGTTGATTTCTTGTTTCATTAGAAATATGTTTTTTTCCAATCAAAGCGAATGCAAAATTAGGGTATTATCTGTTCCGAAACGAAAACCAAATGTGGACAATTACATGGACATTACAAAATCAATTTACCATTGATAATGAAAATGTTGTAGTTTTGCGGTGTAAATCAAATTTTGAACAAAATGAGTTTGTAGATACGAGAAAATAGCCGTTTGGCTGTCAGCCTTCAGCCATCAGCAGTCAGCAATAGTGCTACCAAGCTGAAAGCTGACGGCTGATAGCTTACAGCCAATGAACCAATAGAAATTGAAAAAACACATAATATGTCAAAAGTTCTTTCCTTATTACTAATTGCGCTTTGCGCTTTGAACAGCTGGGCGCAAGCTCCTCTTCTGAAAACCGTTGAAAAGCCAGATGCGGCCACTCCGACGCTTCGCGCGGATGGCTTGCTTCATTCGCATTGGACACAGGATTTTCCCTACAATCAGCTTTGCCCCAGAGACCCGGTGAACGGCAATGCCTATAGCGTTGCTGGCTGTCCTGCCATTGCCATGGGACAGATTATCAACTATTTGCGGACGACACAAGAGACTCGTTTTACCGACGATGACGACTATAACCATTACTATGCGGGACGTAATTATGTCATTGATGACGATTGGGCAAGCTTGAAATTTCCGTCCTTCCCGATGCTGAACGAAATGTTGGATTCCATTGACGCTACTTTCCAGCGCGGTGAGGAACTGTCTGACGAGTTGGCCGCCGCCTTGGTCTTTGCTTGCGGCACGGCTTGCACGCAGGTTTATACTTCGGAAAGTTCCGGCACCTTTTATGTGAACCAAGCCTTTGAGGCCTACCAACGCTTTGGCTTTGCGGACTGTGTGCTGTTTCGCGAGCCCGATTCAACCATGTACGCCACCTTGATTTCCAATCTTCAAGCTGGTTATCCTGCCCATCTGGCCGTTGAGAATCCTGCTGGGACGGTAGGGCACAATGTGGTGGTCGATGGCTACCGAGAGTCGGATGGCAAGTTCCATATCAACTTTGGCTACGGTGGCACTTTGGACAACTGGTACGACATCCCTGACCCGAATTTCTATTACGGCATGACCAAGGTGGAAGGCATCATTTTGAACATTATTCCTAAAGATGGACCTTTGGCCGTTCACGAGTCCACCGCCCAACAGCCGTTAGAAGTTTATCCCAACCCCGTTTCCGATATCCTCTTTATTAAAAACCTTCCTTGCAAAAAGGTAGAGTTTTCCATTTTCAATATGTTAGGCCAGGAAGTGACTACAGGTTACTCAGTTGGAACCATTTCCGTGGCCGGATTGGAAAAGGGGCTTTATTTCTTGCAAGTGAAGGGAGAAGGCATCTGTGAGACGGTGAAATTTGTTGTGAAGTAATCAACGCTTGCGTATTCTTGCAACGGCAAAAACTAATAGTCGCAAGACAAAATAAACTAATAAAAACAGCCACAATTATTGAAATTCTGCAGCAAAAAGTGGAGTGTTTTTGTTACTTTTTGTGATAAGTATTTTGTTGAAATAGAAAAAGATTTGTATATTTGCAGCGTCAAAAACTAATGTTAGCAACACAAAATATACTAATGTTAGTAAAGCAAAATAAACTAATAACAACGGTGCAAAATATAATAATATGGCAACAATACAAGAGAAATTGGCTGAGTCATTGGCGGTGTTGAAGGCATATCAGGATGCCCATGGGGATAATCTAGTGATTCAGGGAGTGGACACACTGGGACGGACACATACAGAACGGTTGGTGAGCAGCGGATACCTTCAGATGGTCATGAAGGGTTGGTATATCCCGTCGTCACCAGGGAGCGAGGGCGATTCCACGGTGTGGTATGTGTCGTATTGGCACTTCATTACGGCTTATTTAGACAAGAGATTCAACGGGGCTTGGTGCCTGTCGCCGGAGCTGTCACTCTATTTCCACAGCGGAAAGACGGTGATTCCCAAACAATTGATTGTGCGCTGCGAGAACGGAACAAACAACATCCTGCAACTGCCTTTCGGAACATCGCTTGTGGACATCAAGGCGAGCCTGCCGCCAGAGGTGATACGAGAGCCGCGTTATGGTGTGCGTTTGTATCCCATGGAATATGCCTTGTTGATGGTGGGACCGGATTATTATCGCCGTGATGCGTTGGAGGCAAGGACTTGTCTGGCCAGCTTGCGTGATGTCTCGCCCATCGTCTTGGCGGCCATCGACGGGGGACATACCACCCGGGCGGGTCGTGTGGCAGGTGCGTTGCGCTCCATCGGACGCGAGGATATGGCGGATGAGTTATTGCGAATGATGCGCCAAGTGGGGCATACTGTGACGGAAGAGAATCCGTTTGAGGAGAATGTGCGGATAATGACATTCGCGGAATCGCCTTACGCCTCGCGTATCCGCTTGATGTGGATGCAGATGCGGAAGGTGGTAATAGACACATTGCAAGTCCAGCCTGTGCAGCAGGATGCGGCATCGGTGCTGGCGATGATGGATGCGACGTATGTAAAGGACAGCTATAACTCCTTGTCGATTGAGGGTTATAAGATTACGGAAGGTCTGCTGGATCGTGTTCGTAGTGGCAACTGGGATCCCGAGGAAAACGAGGAGGACAAGGAACGAAGGAATGCCTTGGCTGCCCGCGGGTATTATCAGGCGTACGAATTGCTGAAGCAAGGCGTGAAGGACTGTTTTTCGGGCAAGGCACCTGCACAGTTGTATGTGAAAGGGCATCAGGACTGGCACTTTCAGTTGTTTGAGCCATGCGTTAGGGCGGGCATAGTGAAGGCTTCGGATTTGATTGGGTACCGCAGGCATCAGGTATACATCCGAAACTCGATGCACACGCCGTTGAATCCTGACGCCGTGTTGGACGCGATGAGTGCCTTGTCGGACTTGATGACCGAGGAGGAGAATGCGCTGGTACGTGCCATTTTAGGACATTTCTTCTTTGTCTATATCCATCCCTACATGGACGGCAACGGCCGCACAGCGCGTTTCGTAATGAATAGCCAATTGGTGACAGCAGGTTATCCCTGGGTTGTGATTCCCGTGGAGCGCCGACAGGAATACATGGCTGCCTTGGAGCAGGCCAGTGTAAAGGGGAATATTGAAGGGTTTGTGGGATTTGTTGGGAGTGTGATGGAATCTACAGAATAAAAAATATGAATTAGAATATATAATTCAGAAAAATGTAGTATCTTTGCAGCCGAGTTCTTTGAGATAGTTTATTGTCACGTGATGCTTAGTTCTTGAAGTGAATTTAGTTTCACAACCGAAAGGTCTTTGAGCCGATAAGGTCTGTCGCTCCACCACCTCTGGAACTCCCAGACGAGGTCATGCGATATGAGAGTTGATAAAGCAAGAGCTTTTATACTATTGTTTCAAATCAATTCAAAGTGTTTTTATTATAATGGACACGGAATAAAGGGGATGGAACAGGAACAGCGCATATAAGACATTGCGTGACGTCGTAAGATAGGACACGGGCGACGTTGCCCAATTAAAATGTCTTAAATTATGAAAAAAATTACCATTCTTGAGACGCGGGTACAAGGTACCTGGCTCTCTGGCTCAAAGAGCCGTTGCTCCATCTCCAGCAGAAAAGTCGTTCTTTTAAATGATGGCAAGAAGAGAAGCCGCAGAAGACTCGGCGCTATCTTCAAGAGTATAGTCAAAGTGGCACTTAAAACGATAGATGTAATTATCGCATTAGGCGCACTAGCTGAACTTGTATTGTTGATTTTAGGATGGCTTGGCTGGTAACATCCCTTTTATTTTTCATGCTTATACAAAAAACCAATATATTATGTTCGTTTGTACTCCACACTGAAGTGGAACGGGTGAACTATATTGTGGAACATATTGAAGATTATTATTCAGAGTTCAAACGTTTTAAAACCGATAAACTTGGTAACAAAAGGCGAAATAAGCCCAAGTATTCTCAATTCGGAGAGTTTTGGTCAAGGACCATCAATCCTCCCAAAAAAGAATTGAAATGTATTCAGAAACACATCAATAGTTATTTGGCAGAACACATCTCAATGCCTGAATACGCTTATGGCGGAATAAAGCGGAAGGATAACATCCGAAATGCTCGCTATCATAAGGGGCAAAAGTACGTGTTTCAAACAGATTTGAAAGACTTCTTCCCATACATAACCCATAAAAAAGTATACGAAACTTTAGTTAGAATTGGATTCTCACACGATGTTTCATCTCTATTGACCAAACTAACAACTTATCACGGTCATTTGCCCCAGGGAGCACCAACGTCAACAACCATTGCAAACTTGGTATTTATTCCAACTGGTTTGGAATTACAAGCAATCGCAATACGTGAAGGATTGCGTTTCACTACTTTTGTGGATGACGTAACTATTTCATCACAATCAGATTTTAAGCATCTCGTACCAGAAATAGTACAAACAATAGTTTCTCACGGTTTCAAGATTAGTCAAGGAAAGACAACATATAAATCTGGCATTACAGAAGTTACCGGAGTTAAGCTGCTCAATAACTCAATGACTGTTACAGACAAGTTCAAAATAGCTCTTTCTAAAGAAACAGAGGACGATTCTCCCAGGACAAAAGGAATGAAAAATTACAAAAAACGGATCTCAAAAATATCTGATTCAAAGAGAATTTGCTAAAAGGATAAGTCACACATTGGACTTTGAAAAGTAGAAATGTATGAGTTTCTTTAGAACTGCACTTGTTGTGTCCGCAATTCCAAAAAATTCCCTATCTTTGCACCCATAAACCAACAAAAAACACCCAAAATATCGAACAAACAAAATAGACCATAACTAACATATTATAAAAGCGTTTTCGCTCTAACTTGCCTACTTGAAGTTCCACAAACAAGCCAAGCAATAGTATAGCGGTAAACGCCTACGAGTAATCGTGGGCTTTACTTACTTGCTTGGCAGGTCGTGGAACACCTAAGTAGGCGTAAGCAAAGTTCCACGATTTTTTATGCCAAGCAACGAAAACACAAAACAAATCAAAAGCCGCCAAAGGGTGGCTGACCATGGCGAGGTGTTCACCAATCCACGCGAGGTGAACGCCATGCTCGACTTGGTGCGCGACGAGTCGTTTCGACTTGACAGCCGCTTCCTTGAGCCTGCCTGTGGCGACGGGAATTTCCTCGTTGAAATTTTGCGTCGCAAATTATCACTGATAGAAAACTTAAAGTCACAAACCGAATGGGAGTTTAATAGTCTAATAGCCGTTAGCTCTTGTTATGGAATAGAGTTGCTTCCTGATAACGCCGAGGCATGTCGTCAAAGGTTGGAAGAGATAGTGCTGACAGATTATTATATGAGCTTTATGAGCTTAAAGAGGATAGATGATTCAAATCTTGGCACCCCTTTTCGCTCTAGTTATTCATATAATTCATCTCTTCTTAACGAGTATCACAAAAGCCTCCGATACATGCTGCAAAAGAATATCGTCTGCGGCGACGCACTGACCTATCGCACTGCCGAGGACAAGCCCATCACTTTCTGCGAGTGGACACCTATCGCGGGCAGCATGCAGTTCTCGCGGCGCGACTTCCAATTTGACTTCCTTGTCACAAAAAACCACCAGTACAGCCTTTTCGACGAACAAGGCGAAGTGCAAAGTTTCGACGAGCCTGTGCGTACCTATCCACCATTGCATTACACCCAACTTTACCGATATGAAGAACAACTATAGCCCCGACATTCTCAATTGCTTGGCCAATTTGAGCAGCGATGAGGTCTTCACCTCGCCCGAGTTGGCCAACCGAATGCTCGACCTGCTGCCACAGGAGTTGTTCCGTTCCAGCAAGACGCGCTTTCTCGACCCTTGCAGCAAGAGCGGAGTCTTCCTGCGTGAGATTGCCAAACGGCTACTGGCAGGGCTGGAAGAGCAGATTCCAGATTTGCAACAGCGCATCAATCATATTATGACCAAGCAGGTCTTCGGCATTGCCTGCACCGACCTCACTGCCGAGATGAGTCGTCGCACGCTCTATTGCACCAAACAAGCCAATGGCGAGTATAGTGTGGCCACCTGTTTCGATGATGCGCAAGGCAACTTGCGCTACATGCGATGCCAACACACTTGGGAAAATGGCAAGTGTAAGCATTGTGGCGCCAACCGTGCTCAATACGACCGTGTAGAAACCATCGAGTCCTACGCGTATCCTTTTATTCATAAAACAATTAAAGAAATATACCATAAAGAGATGCAATTCGATGTTATTATAGGCAATCCGCCATACCAAATGAGTGACGGGGGAAATAGTGCAAGCGCCATGCCGATATATCAATTATTTGTAGAACAAGCAAAGAAACTTAATCCACGGTATTTGTCAATGATTATTCCTGCTCGTTGGTTTGGTGGAGGAAAAGGGTTGGATGATTTTAGAAGAGAAACTTTGAATGATGATAGATACCGAGTCATTGTAGATTATGAGAATGCAAATGAGTGTTTTGCTGGGGTAGATATAGCAGGTGGCGTGTGCTTTTTTATGTGGGACAGAGACCATAGAGGATTGTGTAATGTTGTGACAATTTGTAATGGGCAAAGGACAGAAACAATTAGAAAACTCAATGAATTTGGTACTTTCATTCGTCGTGCAGAAGCTCTCCATATTGTACAAAAAGTGCTTGCTAAAAAAGAGAAACTGATGTCTGATATTGTTTCGAGCAGCAAACCGTTTGGATTGAGAACCTATGTTAGACCTCAAGAAAAAGGTGATATAAAACTACGATGGCAAAATGGCGAGGGACCATATAAGCGCTCAGAAATAACCGTGGGAGTAGAAATGATCGACAAATGGAAAGTTATTACCTCGTATGTGGGATATGATCATGCAGGAAACCCAGGAAAAGATGGTAAGAGAAAAGTATTTAATAAAATAGATATTTTGCCACCAGGAACAATTTGCAATGAAACATATCTCGTAATCAATAGTTTTAAAACAAAAAATGAGGCTGAAAACATGGTGGGATACATGAAAACGATGTTCTTTCGATTCCTCGTTTCACAATTAATGTTTTCTCATCATATTACAAAAACGGCATATCAGTTTGTTCCTCTCCAAGACTTCTCCCACCCATGGACAGATGAGATGCTATACAAGAAATACGACTTGGACAAGGACGAGATTGCCTTTATTGAGAGTATGATTCGCCCGATGGAATAACGACAAAAGACTTTGATTATGCAGACGATAGACCAGATACTCCCCAACGGGCGACGCGCGGTACCGCAAATCTATATGTACGACGACATCGCTTTCCCAGGTTGGATAAAGATAGGACAGACAGGCCGTCATGATGTGAACGAACGCATCGACGAGCAACATCCCATCACCGAACCCTACAAGACCTACCACCTGCTGTGGCACGACAACGCCTTCTATGCCGACGGCAGCGGCGAGAGCTTCAGCGACCACGACCTGCACGAGTGCCTGCGCCGCATGGGCAAGGAACTCATTGGCGAGTGGTGCCGTTGCTCGCTACGCGAAGCACAGGCAGCATACGTGGCCGTACGCCACCGCGACACACAGGTGAAGACGGATCGTGACCTTGACTACAAGATGCGTGACGAACAAGCACAGGCAGTAAAACAAACCGCCGACTACTTCGCCAAGATGGACATAGAAGAACCTAACCGTCCCAGCCACTACCTTTGGAATGCCAAGATGCGCTTCGGCAAGACCTTTGCCACCTATCAACTTGCCAAACGCATGAAAGCAAAACGCGTTCTGGTGCTTACTTTCAAACCAGCCGTGGAAGACTCATGGCGCGACGACCTGCTACGCCATCGCGATTTCGAAGGCTGGAGGTACTACAGCAGTCGCATGGATGAAGATTTTCCGTCATTGTCTTCGCCCAAACCATTGGTTGTTTTTGGATCATTTCAAGACTATCTCGGCAGAGATCGCTATGGCAACATCAAGCCTAAAAACGAGTGGGTGCATTGCATCAATTGGGATTTGATTGTGCTGGATGAATACCATTTTGGAGCTTGGAATGACAATGCCAAAAGCTTGCTCGACCTTGGGAATGTCGACGCAAAAAAGCGACAAACGGAAGAGGACGAAGTGATGAGCGAAAGCGGTATTGACGTGGAAAGTGGTCGTGCTTGGGACGACGAGGATGTGCCTATCACTGGCCAGCATTACCTTTACCTCAGTGGTACTCCGTTCCGAGCACTTGCCACGGGCGAGTTCATGGAAAACCAAATCTTCAACTGGACCTATCAGGATGAGCAGGCACGAAAAGAAGCCATCGGTGGCCCTTATTTGGAGATGCCCACCATGGTGATGATGACCTACCAGATGCCACAAGACCTTGGAGCCATGATCGAGCAATGGGACATGGACGGCTTCGACCTCAATGAGTTTTTCCGTGCCGAAGGAAAGAAATTTGTCCACGAAAAAGCCGTGCAGAAATGGCTCGACATCATCCGTGGCAAGGCACCTATCTTCGGCGACAATAGTTCGCCTCTGAACCGTCCTGTACCCTTACCTTTCGAAGACATGCGTCTGCTCGACCTTTGCGCCCACACGATGTGGTTCTTGCCCAATGTGGCTTCGTGCGATGCCATGGAAGCACTGCTTCACCGTCCGGCCAACGGCTTCTATCAGAACTACACCATCATCAACTGTAGCGGCACCAAGGCTGGCATTGGAATCGATGCCCTTGGGCCAGTGCGTGAGGCTATGGGCGACAACCCTTTGAAAACACGCACCATCACGCTGACCTGTGGCAAACTGACCACAGGAGTGACGCTGCGTCCATTGGGAGGACTGTTGATGTTGCGCAACTGCTCTAGTCCAGAAACCTACTTCCAGACCGCTTTCCGTGTGCAAAGCCCATGGACAGCCACCGACAAGGATGACCCCACGAAGCATACGATTCTCAAACCCACCTGTTATGTGTTTGATTTCGCCCCCAACCGTGCCTTGCGCGAGGTGGTGACCTACGCCAACCAATTGGACGTGGACAGCAACCGCCGCATCACCGACAAAGTAGACGAGTTCATCAACTTCCTGCCCATCTTGCAATTCGATGGCAGTTCCATGAAGCGGGTGGATGCTACCGAAATTCTCGATATTGTCGATAACGGCACCAGCGGTACTTTATTGGCCCGCCGCTGGAACAGTGCCCAGTTGGTCAACGTGGATAATGCCACGCTGCAACGGGTGCTTGACAATCCCGAGGCTTTGGCCACCATCATGAAAATCGAGGGCTTCCGTGCCTTGGGCAGCGATATCATCGAAAACATCGTCAATCGTGCCGAAAAGATAAAGAAGTTGAAGCGGGAGGTGGGCGATAAGAACGACCCAAAGAAGAAAAAGGAACTCACTGCTGAGGAGAAGGAATACCGTTCCAAGCGTCGCGAGGTGCAGGAAAAACTGATGAAGTTTGCCACCAGAATCCCCATCTTCATGTATCTCACCGATTATCGTGAAGAAAGTCTGGAAGATGTCATCCGCAAACTGGAACCCAAACTATTCGAGCGCGTCACAGGCCTGACCATCGATGATTTTGACTTGCTTCTGCGTGTCGGCGTCTTCAACCGTGCCCAAATGAACGACGCCATCCTGAAATTCCGCCGCTACGAGGATGCCTCATTAGAATACACAGGCGTAAACCGCCACGCCTCCGACACCCGCATCGGCTTGATGGACAGCACCGTGCCGATTGAGGCGATGCTGAGGACTGAGATGGAGTAAATGGTATTGCAAACACAAACTTCATACGAAAAAGCAATTAATTTTCGACAAAGCACTTG
>Ga0310691_10008462_pt1 | contig 10547 bp, 15 predicted proteins | sample 176DNAGHGlowgp2_FD_203887 | JGI IMG/M metagenome (GOLD analysis project Ga0310691, IMG submission 203887) | Sheep rumen microbial communities from Palmerston North, Manawatu-Wanganui, New Zealand - 1766 DNA GHGlow gp2 (v2) (version 2) | ecosystem: Host-associated > Mammals > Digestive system >... | reverse complement strand
CTTGTGGAACAATAGTAAAAGTTACTAATGTAACATTTAGTCAAGAACCAATAATTGGTATAGTTCTAGATAGAGGTGGAGCTATTAAAGGTAATATAATGGATTTCTTAGTTACTGAAAATGATAACATGGATGTTATTGGAAGACAAAGAAATGTTAATTATGAAATATTGCGTTGGGGATGGTGATCTAAATGTATAATGAAGATCTAGAAAAGAAAGAAGAGAAGCAAGAAGAAAATAGAAGAAGATATTTTTTATTTATATTTCTTTTCCTAATAGTTTTATTTGTAGGTACATTTGGTATTACAGTATCTTATTATAAATCAAAACCAGATGATAATATAATAGTAACAGATAATATAATATTTACTTATTCTGATGTTAATCAAGGTGGAAGTGGTATAGCTATATACAATGCTGTTCCTTTAACAGATGAACAAGGTAAAATACAATCTGGTGCTAATAAAACATTTGATTTTTCAATAACAGCTACTAGTAAGAAAAAAGACATAGAGTATAAATTATTAGTTAAAAAGGATGAGACTTCAACACTTAGTAATGAAAATTTAAAATTATATTTAACTTCTACATATGGTAGTTATGAAGAACCAATATTATTAACAACATTTGATCAATTGAAGAAAGAAACTATAAATGATACAGAGTATTATGTATTATATACAAAGAAACTTACTAAAGGAATTGATAATTATAGTGATGGTTATCGATTAAGAATGTGGGTTAAAGATAATGCTAGAAATTATCAAGATAAAAAATTTGCTTTAAAAGTCGATGTTACGGCTATACAGGTAGGTGAATAATATGAATAATGAAGAAAAGAAAAAATCAAATAAGAAAGTATTAATTTTAGTATTACTTTTATCAATACTTACAATTTTTTTAGGAGTTAGTGTAGCAGTATTTAATTACTTTGGTGCTGGTACGACTAATAATGTTATTCAGACAGGTAAAATAATATTTTCATATTCAGATGCTGATTTTGGAAGTTATGAGGGTAATGGTGTTAATATAACTAATGCAACTCCAGTATCAGATGCACATGGAAAAACTATGTTAGGAAATAAAGAATATTTTGATTTCAATATTACAGCCACAACAACAAATACTGATATAGCTTATGAAATAGTTGCTAAAAAAGGTAATAACTCTACTTTAGATGAAAATAAAGTAAAAATTTATTTAACTGAAATTAGTGGTAGTAGTGAGGTTGAAACTCCACTTACTGGTGGTGCTACTATTCCAACATATGATAAATTAAGAAATACTAATAATTCTTTATTATCAGGAAAAACTATTTATTATGGAACAGTGAAAGCTGGAGAAGTAGCATATAGAAAAAATTTTAGATTAAGAATGTGGTTAACAGATGAGAATGGTGCTGTAACAGATGAAACAAACCAAGAAAAAGTATTTACTGTTAAAGTAAACGTTGCAGCAGTAGGAAATAATTAGTTGTAAAAAGAGAGATTTTTCTCTTTTTTATTTTACTTATTTTTGTTATTGTGGTATTCTTATAATGTAGAATAGGGGCGTGATAGTGTGCCTAATGACAAAATAATTAATGATGAATCATTAGATGATAAAATCATGATAACACCACCTGATCCTATATTAGAAGAACCAATAATTATAGAAGCTCCTGAATCTATAGTTGAGGAACCAATAATTATAGAACCACCTGAAGAAATAAATGAATCATTACCATCTATTGATCAAGTTGAAATTGTTGAGACTAAACAGGAAAAGCCTAAGAAATCTATTCGTGAGATGGATGCAAAGGGGTTCTTTCATTTAGTAACATCAATATTTTTATATTCAATAATGGCAATACTGGGAATTATATTTATAATGTTTGTAGCATATTTTGTTGACCAAAAAATTGGGCAAGCAAAAGGTCAGTCACGTGCGCCTTTATTTGGGGCTTATGTAATTATAAGTGAAAGTATGGTTCCTAAAATTAATGTTAATGATGCTGTTATTACTATGAGAGTTAGTGAGAAGCATATTCATAAAAATGATATAATAACATTCTTATCAAAAGATATTGAAACAATGGGGACTCCTATTACTCACCGTGTTGTCGGTATTGTTTATGAAGATAAGGATAATAAAAAAGTATTAGGTTATCGTACTAAGGGAGATAATAATAATACTCAAGATTTTGCTTTAATAAAACCTGATGAGGTATTAGGAAAAGTATATTTACGATTACCTAAAGTTGGTTATTTACAGTCATTTTTGACTAAACCATCTGGTTGGTTATTATTAATAGTTTTACCATGTTTCTTAATAATAGGAAATGATATATATAAAATAGTAAAAAAGACTAAAGAAGAATAAAAATGGAGGTATATATGGACTTTATGAAGCAATACTTTAAAGTAATTGGTTATATGCTTATGGGATTAGTATTTATATTTTCATCATTTTATTTACTAGCTAATGCTTATCATTATTTAGAAATAAGAAAAGATTATATAGTAGATTTTGATCAATTACCAGTTGTAGATAGTATTAAGAAGAATTTAGAGGATACTACAGCTAATATAAATGCTTTTGATCCAAATACTTATACTGGTTCATTACCAGTAAATACTATGATACTAATAAAAGAAAACTTAACTAATTGTGTTAAGCATTTTAATAATGATACATATAATTCACTACATCAAAAAACAAGAATATCTATAATTGATGTATATAAGTTAAGTGATTCTTATGATGAACAGATTCTAAATAATTGTATAGTTAATAATTTGAATTGGGTGACATCTGAAAAAAATGATAATCTTACAGATTATTTAATTCAAACTAAGGATATAAATAAGATGTATGTTCAATCTTTAATAAACTCTACATCATATTTAAAGAAAGATTTATTAAATAATAGTAGTTATTATTATAATACAGGTATAGCTTCATCTTCAGTAAAAGATAATACTAGAGATGGACTAAATGAAGTATTAGATGCTTATAATAAGGCTTCTAAGTATTTACTATATATATCTAACTGGTTTAGAAAGGAAGCAGGTGTATAGTATGATAAAAGCTATTAATGTTTTATTAAATATAGTTAAGATGTTTATGCTATTAGTATGTTTTGTTGGATCTTTTTATATAATAGTTAATATGTATAGAAGACTTGATAAGAATCTTGTTGATAGTATTAAAAACTTTATACCTTTTGTATTCTTATTTATTATGTTTAGCATTAACTTTATATTGAAGCAAAAAGCAGTAACACAAAACATATTCTATAATTTAACTTGTTTCTTAGGACTTGGTGTTATATTGTTTGCGATATATAGAACGTTATTTGATAAGAATATGATAGTTATGCTTCGTATGGGATATAATATCAACTTTAATTATTTTGCTGATATGATAGCGCCTATGAAGGTTATATTATATGGATTAAGTGTATCAAATATATTATTAATCCTAAGTGAAACAAAAATATTTGATAAGTTATTACCTAATTTATTAGATGAGGAAAATAAGTAGTGTTTGCTACTTTTTTCTTTTTTTAGTATACTTATATTAGGTGATTTTATGGGACTTGAAGATTTTAAACATAAGAAGAAATTTGGACAAAACTTCTTAAGAAATAATATTATTCCTAAAAGAATAATAAGTGCAGCAGATATTAAAAAAGATAGTTTAGTAATAGAGATAGGTCCAGGTGCAGGTATAATGACTAAATTACTTGCTACTAATCCAAATGTTAAACAAGTACTTGCTTATGAAATAGATACATCTTTAGAAGAAATACTAGATATTAATTTAATGGGATTAGATAATATTGATATTATATATGATGATTTCTTAAATAGAGATATTAAATCTGATATTAAGAAGTATAAATATACTAATCTATATGTAGTAGCTAATTTACCATATTATATAACTACACCAATAATTACTAAGATAATAGAAGAAAATATTGATTTAGAAAAAATGGTAATTATGATACAAAAAGAAGTAGCTGATAGATTTAGTGCTAAACCTAAAAATAAAGAATATGGTTCTATAACAGTATTCTTAAACTATTATTTTGATATTAAAAAAGAATTTGTTGTTAGTAGAAATGAATTTAATCCTAAACCTAATGTAGATAGTATGGTTATTTCTTTAAATAAAAAGAAGGATAGTTATGATGTTAAAGATAAAGAAAAATTCTTTAAATTAATTAGAGATAGTTTTAAATTTAAAAGAAAGACTATTCGTAATAACTTAAAAGGTTATGATTTAGAAAAGATAGAAGAAATACTTAATAAATATAATTATAGTTTAACTACTAGAGCTGAAGAATTACCTATAAGTGTGTTTGTGGATATAAGTAATAATATATAATTTAAAGCATATAATTTTCGTAAGGAGGATTATATGCTTTTTAATATTGGTGATATAGTAACTAGAATATCTTATGATAATGATATTTTCTTTGAAATAATAGATATTAAAGATAATATTGCTTATTTAAAAGGAATTAATATTAGATTAGAAGCAGATAGTATACTTGATGATTTAATTAAAGTTAATGATCATAATGTAATAGATGATGAACGTATAACTGAAGATATAACTAATTCTTTTAATCTAGATAGAGAAGAATATTTCTATTTACCTGGTAAAATACTTCATATAGATGGAGATGAATCGTATTTAGATAGATGTATGAACTTTTATAAGAAGTTTAATATTATGGCATATGGTGTATGTTTAAAGGAAAAAGATATAGAGTTTGAGATTAAAAAGTATTTAGAAGAATTAAATCCAGATATAGTAGTTATTACTGGACATGATGCTTATTATAAAAAGAAAAATGATTATAAAAATACAAAGAATTTTATAGATAGTGTTAAGATAGCTAGATCATATGAAAAAAATCAAGATAAATTAGTAATAATAGCTGGTGCTTGTCAAAGTGATTATGAAGAATTAATTAAAGCTGGTGCTACTTTTGCATCAAGCCCTAAAAGAATTAATATTCATGCACTAGATCCAGCTATTATTGCTTCTTATATAGCTTTATATGATAGAAATAAAGTTATAGATATAATAGATGTTTTATCTAAGACTAAGTCAGGTAGTGATGGTATGGGTGGTGTAGCAGTTAAAGGTTCTATGTATGTGGGGTATCCAAGATGAATATAGATAAAGTTAAGGATAGAATTGATTTATGTAAGGGAAAGATAGTTAATTTTAGATTTAATGGAACTCGTAATAAAATAGAAGAGTTTACTGGAGTTATTACACATACTTATCCATCAATATTTATAGTTAGAAATATTAGTAATAAAGAACTTAAATCATTTAGTTATAGTGATGTTTTAATAAGAAAATTGATTATAAAGGAATAAATAATAAAGTTTTCGTAAAAATATTGCATTTTTCTTTGTTTTATTATATGATGTAATTGTAAAGTAATTACTTTAGAAGGAGGATACATATGAAGATTACATCTGTTAATGTTCGTAAAATCGAAAAAGAAGGTTCTAGAATGAGAGGTATAGCATCAGTATTACTTGATGATAGCTTTGCAGTTCATGACATTAGAATCATTGAAGGAGAAAAAGGATTATTTATCGCTATGCCAAGTAAGAAAACTCCTACTGGTGAATATAGAGATATAGCTCATCCAATTAATCCAGAAGTTCGTGCTATGTTTGAAGAAGCAATCCTTGATGCATATGAAAATGCTGAAAGTGCAGCTCCAGCAGCAACAGAAGAAGAATAATAAAGGCTTTAGGAACCACATTGTGGTTCTTTTTTCTTTGCATAATTCATATAATTAATTGGGTGATAATATGGATAAAGATTCTAATATTAGTAATTATAATCATAGTATTAATATACTTGAAAGAAAAAATATTGTGGTTACTGGGGTGAAAAGAATAGAAAGTTTTGATGATACAGAGTTTTTAATGGAAACAGTAATGGGTTATTTAGCATTAAAGGGAGAAGGATTGGAACTATTAAAATTAGATACTATGCAAGGTAATGTATCAATTAAAGGATTATTAAAGTCTTTTACTTATTTAGATGATAATATGAAGAAAGAAAAAGATAGTAGTATTATTAGTAAATTGTTTAAGTAATGGCATTAAATCTTCAATTAAAAGCCTTAATAGTATCTTTTGTATATGGAATAATGATTTCATATCTTATAAAGATGCAATATAGATATTTATTTTCCGGGAAATTTATTCTTCAAATAGTAGTAGATAGTTTATTTGTATTTGATATTTTTCTTGTATATTTTTTAATGTTAAGATATATAAATAATGGTGCATTTCATATCTATTTTTTATTATTAATTATAGTAGGTTATGTATTAGGAAATAAGTTAATAAATAGAAATTAGACAATTTTGTGTCAAATCGACACAAGTTGTCTTTTATTATGTTGAAATTGTGTTTTTCTTATTTTATACTTAAGTTGGAGGATGATGTATATGGCGACTAAAAAGAAAAACAAGAAGCTTAAATATCGTTTATTTATATTAGTTCCAATATGTTTAATACTTTTGGGCGCTATATTCATGGGTATTGGTTCTTATTGGGTTAAGATAATGAATAAATATCAAGAAAAGAAAGAATTAGAAAAGGAAATAGTTGTTTTAAAAGAAAAAGAAGAACAGTTAAAAGTAGATGTTAATAGACTAGAAGATCCTGATTATGTAGCTAGATTTGCTAGAGAAAAATATATGTATTCTAAAGATGGAGAAATAATTTTAAGACTACCTGAAGAGTAGTCTTTTATTTTTAATAACTATTTGATATAATAATATTAGAATATGGTGATATGTATGAAATTAGTTAAGAATAATTTTAAGATAATCATTGCTTTTATCTTGGGTTTATTAGTAAGTGGTATTTGTGTTTATGCTATAACTGTAAGTAGTGATGATATAAGTTATGGTGATGGAACAGTAAAAGATGCATTAGATGATTTATATCAGGCAAGGGATAATTCTTTAAGTGTTAATACATCAACATTAATTGTTAATAGAGCATCAGCTCAAACTACTTCATTTTCATTTACTCCGAGTTCTGAATATAAGTTTTATGTTATAACTGATATATATTTTGCTGCTAGTAGAAATTATTCAACATTTATTAATAATATAAATATAGCTAGTATTACTAATGCTACATATATTGATGTTGGTTTAACAGGAAGAGATGGTGGAGGATCAAGTGGAGCTGCAAGAAGTTTTTTAGTATTACCTGATGGTAGTGGAGAAGATATAAGCATTAGTTTTGTCTCTGGTGTAGATAGTGTAAGTGTATATGGTATTAAATAGACTAGTAAATCTAGTCTTTTATTTTTGGTAAAAATGTGTTATAATATACGCTTACATGGAGGTGGCATATGGCTACTAATAATTATATTGGAGAAAAATTCTTAAATGATATATATAAAGAATTATTTTTAGAAGATGTAGTTAAGCATAGTGCTACTTCTAAAGATAATAAGAATGTTCGTGTTCGTAAATATTTATCACGATTAAAAAAGATGAATGATACTGCTAATAAAAATGGTGATAAAGGATTAAAACTATTAAAAGAGTTCTATTATAGAAAATATCTTATTAAAGAAGATAAATTTCCTAAAAAATTCTTTGAAATAAGAAAAAAATTAGCTTTAAATAGAGGATATGGACATATAGAACTATCAGAAGATCATATTAAAGGAATTAAACAACTTGTTATTTCAGATCAAAAACAATCATTAGATAGATGGTTAAACTTTATGCTAGAAGATAATAACTATCCATATTGGTTTAAATACTATGTATTTCAAGGTATAGTTAAGATAGGTAGTTATGATAAGGCGTTAAAGAAAATAAATAAGAGAACTTCTACTACTACTAATGTATTTGTTGGTATAAATTATCAAGCTATTAGTGAAATATATGAAAATTTAGTAAAGGTATTACAGGATGAGAAAATAGAAGATGCTTCACTGCAAAGATTATTAAAAAATGGTAACTTTGGTAAGATATATTTATATATGCTTAATAAAATAAATAGTAATAAAGATCAAGATGGATTATGGAGAAAATATCCTAGACATACAGATTATAAACTATTAATGGAAGACTTACAGGGTAAGATAACTAATTGGTGTATAGAAGGAGGCCATTCTGCTTATTTAACTTTAAGAGATGGTGATGTATATGTTTATTATACAAAGGATATAAATAATAATTATACTTGCCCTAGAATTGGTATGGCTACTAACGAAGATGGTACAATAGATGAAGTTAGAGGTGTTGCAGCTAATCAAACTATTGAAAAAGAAATGGAAGAAGTAGTATCAAAAAAACTATTAGAGTTTGTAGATGGTAGTAATTATATAAAAAAAGATACTGATATGAAGAAACTAACAGGATTATATTCATTAAAAGATAAGAAATTAAATGAAGAAGAATTAAGATTTTTATACGAAATTGATGAAAAAATATTAGGGTTTGGTTTAGATAAAGATCCAAGAATAAATGAGATATTAAGTACACGAAATTGGAAAGAAGATTTTTCTAAGATTAGTGGATGTAGTATAGAAGATATTAAGAAAAGAATAAAGAAGTATTAAAATGCTTCTTTTCTAGTGATATTTTCCATGTTTTATGGTATTATACTTGTTGGAAAGAGTGATTTTATGAAAGAAGCGCTTACTTTTTTAAAAAAATTATTAAAAAAAGATGATATAGTTGTACTTGGTGAGTCAACTGGACCTGATTCCATGGCACTTTTGTATTTACTTATGGAAATAAGAAAAAATACAGATATAAAAATAGTATGTGCTCATGTTAATCATAATTTAAGGAAAGAAAGTGAAGAAGAATATGCTTTCTTAGAAGAATATTGTAAGAAGAATGATTTAGTTTTTGAAGGAATGAAAATAGAAAAGTATGGTGATGATAATTTTCATAATGAAGCAAGAACTATTAGATATGATTTCTTTGAAAGCATAGTTAAAAAATATAAAGCTAATTATTTAATGACTGCTCATCATGGCGATGACTTAATGGAAACAATTCTTATGAGATTAGTTAGAGGTTCTACGTTAAGGGGATATGGTGGTTTTAGTAAGATGATTGTTAAGGGTGATTATTGTATAGTTAGACCTTTAGTTTACGCTACTAAAGATGAGATAGAAGAATATGATAAGAAACATAATGTTCCTTATTATGTAGATAGTTCTAATCATAAAGATAAATATACTAGAAATAGATTTAGACATACAGTACTTCCTTTCTTAAAAGAGGAAGATAAGAATGTACATGAAAAATTCTTAAAGTTTAGTAATATGATACTTGAATATGATGATTATATTAGTAGTATAGTAGATAAAGAGTTTTCTTCTATATATGTTGATAATATCCTTGATCTAACTAAGTATTTTGAATTACCAGTATTACTTCAAGATAAAGTATTGTATAATCTTTTAGAAAATATTTATTCTGATGATTTAATACTTGTTAATGATAAACATGTAGAACTTATTAAGAGATTAATAGATTCTAATAAGAAGAATACTTTTATTTATTTACCAAACAATATTAAGATAGTTAAAACATATAATAAACTTGAGGTTATTAGAGAAGGAATAAATGAGGATAGTTATAATATTGAGATAACTAATTATGTAGAATTACCTAATGGAAAACACTTAGAACTTGTTGATTCATGTGAATCAAATGGTAATGATATATGTAGATTAGATAGTAAAGATATTTTATTACCACTACATGTTAGAACTAGAAAAGATGGAGATAAGATGAGTTTAAAGAATACTAGTGGACATAAGAAAATTAAAGATATTTTAATAGATGCTAAGATACCTATGAAAGATAGAGAATTATGGCCTGTAGTAGTAGATAGTTCTGATAATATAGTTTGGTTACCAGGATTAAAAAAGAGTAGTCTTAATAAGACAAAGCAAGATAAATGTGATATAATAATTAAGTATTACTAAAAAGGAGAGATATTATGAAGAAAAATACAGTTAAAAGAGGAATATTACCATATCTATTCTTAGTGTTAATAGTATTTGGTGTTTATTACTTATTTGGTATATTAAATAAGAATGAACATACATTTACTTATAATGAATTAACTACTGCTTTAAAAGAAAATAAAGTAACAGAGATGGATATAACACCTAAAGAAAGAGCTATGGTTTATGAAATAAAAGGTAAATTAAAAGGATATGAAGATAATGAAAGTTTCTTTGTTAGAGTACCTTTAACAGATTCAGTTATTACTAATATTATGAATATGCAAGAGGATAATAACTTTGAAATTAAGACTCATACAGATCCTGATTCTAGTACATTCTTAATGATACTTGTTAATGTACTTCCAATAGTATTAATAGTAGGATTTGGATTCTTCTTCTTAACAAGATCTATGAATGGTGCTAATAAGTCTATGGATTTTGGTAAGAGTAGAGCAAGATTAAATGATGAAAATAATAAAACTACATTTAAAGATGTAGCTGGATTAAAAGAAG
>Ga0310691_10008461_pt1 | contig 10548 bp, 14 predicted proteins | sample 176DNAGHGlowgp2_FD_203887 | JGI IMG/M metagenome (GOLD analysis project Ga0310691, IMG submission 203887) | Sheep rumen microbial communities from Palmerston North, Manawatu-Wanganui, New Zealand - 1766 DNA GHGlow gp2 (v2) (version 2) | ecosystem: Host-associated > Mammals > Digestive system >... | reverse complement strand
GTGTGTGTATTATGTGTTAATTGCCTTCGTGTTGCATTTCGTACAGGAGGATGGCCTGTTCCCAGGCGTTGAGGTCCTTGATGTAATCTTCCTCGGTGTCGAAGTCTTCCGGGCGGGGTTCCGGCCAGGGGTAGAAGTGACTGCTCATTTCTCGTCCTCCAATGCTTTGTAACCGAGGCCGGAGAATCCGGCGATGCCGATGAAGGTTAGCGACCAGAGAAGGTTGCAGGAGCCGTCGGGGTTCTCGCACCCGGCGAGGATGATGGCGACCACCGCGATCGCGCCCAGGAACTTTTTAAGAGTTTTCGTTTTCATTGTGTGTGTGATGTTAAAGGATTACGGCTTTCAAGTTTTCCTCGTTCTTGAGGGCGAGGATTTCGGTGAGGGAGTACCACTTGGTGCCGGACTTGCCGACACCCTTGCGGCAGGGAGTGAGGCGACCGTCGGCGGTGGCGTTCACGAACCACACCCCGTAGGTCTTCTTGGCCTTCGAGAAGGAAATCTCCCCGGAGGTGACACCAGCGAGGCGGAGGGCTTCGATGGCCCCGGCCTGGGCGGTGTCTGCAATCAATGTTTTCAGTTCTCTCGTCATTGTGTCGAATTTGAAAATTGTCGTATATTTGTTTTTGTTATTGCAAATATACGGACATTTTTTGTATTTCCAAACATTTTTTGAAATTTTCAACATTTTTTTGTTTTTACAACTGAAGGGACACTTCGCCAGGAAACAACTATAAAAGAAAACCTGGGAGACCTCACGGCATCCCAGGGTGAACACACAATAAACACAGAAAGTAACTTCGTAACAAACACCAAATGAAGAAGGATTTCCCGCCCTTAAATATAGAAATCCCGGAAAACGTAAAACGGGAGGCCGACCGACTTGCCGAGGACCCGGAAATGATTCTCCGCCTGGTGGACCTCCTGTTCTTCGGGAGGGAGGACGATGGACGGCTACCACCGTCGTAGGACCGTTTTCCTTTCGATTTAGGGCCGTTTCTCCCAACGGATAAGGGACAATGCCATCCGCGCCCCTTCGTTGATTATACGCCAATCTTTCTCGATGTAGAGGTCGGCCATCCTCATATCCCCGGCGTGGGCCAGGCACTCGTCGATGGTGGCCTTCTCCACCCCGGCCCTCCGCGTCGCCGTGTGGCCGTTTCCGGGCAGTCCGGGGAAATGGCCTTGAAACATTGTTAAAACTTCTGCAAGCAAAAGGGGGAGACCGAAGCCTCCCCCAACCCTTTAAGCATCGCAGTAATTTCACACACAATGACGGCGATACGCGACAAAGGTAGTGAAATTTTCCGACAATGCAATAGGGTGCTACTCCATCCCGCAGGACCACTCGGCGAACTCCAGGGCGAAAAGGCCCTCCAACTCCGTGACGGCATCCGGGTGCAGGACGTAGTACTTCCCCGGCTCCATCTTGTAGGTCGGGTTCCCCTTGTAGTCCGCGCCGTCCCAGGTGAAGCGGAACGTCACGGCCTCCGCCGCCGTCGTGTCCACGGGCCGCACCTGGACGGTGACGCAGTTGTCCGTGAAGTCGCCGGAGAAGAAGGAGATGCCAAAGTCGCCACGATTGACGAAGACGGAAGACGCGTCGGTCATGGACTGCGCCAGGCTCATAACCCGGACGGAGGCCACCTCGCCGTAGTCCACCACGAACCCGGAGGACGCGATCCCGACCGGGAGCGAGTATTGCGTCACGCCCGGAACGATGTCCACCTCCGTGGCGATGCGGTACTTCGGGGTGGTGGAGAAACCGCACACGTCCAGCGGGGTTTGCAGGGCGAATTTCGGGGCGTTCTCCCACTCGACCTCATAATGGCCCACGTCCATCGTCACCGCTTGCCCCAGGGGGACGTACTTCGTCGTCGAACGGTCCCCGTCCTTGTAGAATTTCGGGGACACGTTGGAAGGTTGGAGAGTTTGGAGGTAGTCGAGTACCTCGGAATGGTTCACGGCCCTTGTCATCGAAGACGCATCCACCAGATGCGCCCCGAAGGTCACCTCCTGCTGGGCCGGGATGTCCGCTTGCTTGTTGCAGGACACCACGCACAGGAGGGCCAGGATTGGAAAAACCCGTCTCATTTGTGTGTGAAGATTTACTACAAGATACGGATTTTCCGGGAGAAATGCAAGGAAAAAGGGCGGCTATTTGCCACCCTTTCCGTGCCTAATATTGTATCGTCAAGGTCCCGGACGTGTCTGCGCCGGGGGACGCGATCGCGTGGACGAAGATGGACGTATCCGTCGCTGGGTCGAACGCCATCTTGTCGAACTGCGCGGCGGTGAAGGTGGCCGAGGCGGTCGGAACCGTCGCACGGAGCAAAACGGTCGTGGACGGCTCGGTGCCACCGCCGAATCTTGCCGAGACGACTGCCGAACCGAACGGGTTCGGGTCGCTCCCCACATAGGAGACGGAGAAGTTGATGGTGACCTGGCTCGTCGTCCCGGACGCGCTGACCGGGGTAAGGGTAAAGCCGGGGGTGATATACCGCACGACCTGGATGGAAACGCCACACGCGCCGGGCAGGGGGAAGATGCGGGAGGTCCAGGCCCGTTCCTCCGTCATATCGTGCCAATACTGCGTCACGTCCGTCGTGGAATCCCCGTTCACCAGGTACGGGTTCGCGCTGGCCGTATAGACGAGGACGAGGGTTGCGACCGTATTGGTGTCCCCCGTCCAGGGGCGGTTCCCGTCCGGGGTGAGTTTCCGCATATCCACGCACCAGGAATCGCTGGCGACAACCCAACCGCCTCCGTTCGCCCGGACGATGGTCCCGTAGTCCACGTCCCCCGTCCCGGAGTTGTACACGCCCACGGCGGTGAGGTAGTCCCCGATGAGGATGGCCGGGTAGCATTGGGCGAGGCGGGCCATCAGTTGGTTGTCGGTGAGGGTGATGCCGTCCACCACATAGCGGGCCAGGGGAACGCCGTACTGGTTGTTGGTGCGGTATCCCTCGTTTACGACGGAATTGGCCGTCACGATGCCCGCATCATCCGTCCCGATGTAGAACTTGCTCCCGGAGGGGATGAGGCCGTAGATGTCGGGGAGGGCGTTCGCAGAATACCCGTCGAAATCCAGCGCACGGTAGAGGCTGGACCCGGAGAGGCCGGGCGCGTTCGGGTAGCCGAGGTAGTCCCAGGAGGTCGCGTGGAACGCCGATGGGTTGATTACGGAGACCTGGGCGGGGACCTTCAAGCCGTACACAAGGCCGTTGTCGTTCGTGTCAATCGGTCGGCCCCGGAAATCGGCATCCTCCAGGGGAATCTTGCCGGGGTAGTGGATGGGTTTGACGAGCGACCACTTGTTGATAAGGCCCTGGGCGACGGCCTCGGTTATGAGGTCGTGAATACTATTGTATGGAAGGCCGAAGAACTCCCGGATGTCCCCCAGGAGGGAGACACCCGTGGAGGCATCCTTGTATATGCGTCCGTTCCCGTGTGCCATCGTTTAGTGGATTTGGATCGAGCCGAGATAAATCTTGCTGGGGGAGGATTCGGTCCCGACGGTGTAGATGGTCGCCGGGTCCTTCGGGGATATGGCACTATACGCCGCATCGTTGGCGCAGTTCACATACTTAATGGTCGAGCCGGAGCCGGGACCGCCCGCGCCCACATCGCCGTCCGCGTAGATGTTGATGTCACCCGCGTAGGACGAGCCGGGCCGTTTCGTGACGTGCAGGGAATGGGTTCCCGAATCCCAGACAAGCCGGGCATCGCCGAGGTCAAGGTAGTTCGCGTCCACGCCCCCGGTGAACGTCTTCTTCCCGGTAATCATCTGGGCGGTGTCCAGGGAGACGTACTTGCCGGACAGGTCGGGAATACGGGCCGCGTCAAAAGTCCCGGACGTTATCTTTGAAGCATCCAGGTTAGGAATATCGCTTGCAACCAACAAGCGGAAGGACGGGATGCCAGCCGCGTTGGACGGGGAGGCGAGGACCTTGTTCGCCGCCTGGGAATCCAGCGAGACCGCGAGGGTGCCGGACGTGGTAATCGGCGAACCCGTGACGGTGAACCCGGACGGGACGGTCATTTTAACGGACGTGACGGTTCCACCGCCGCCACCACCGCCGCCCCCGGTCGCGGACAGGACACCGTCGCCGTCCACGGAAAGGCCGGAGCCGACGATGATGCCGCCACGGGAGGAAATCGTTGCGGGAGGGATACCCGTCATTACGGTCTTGGTGGTCCCGTTTATCTTGATGTCGATTGTCCGTCCGGGGGAATCCTCGGTCCCCCAGGCCACGTCGTTATAGATGTAGTAGGTGGTCCCGTCAATCGTTAATTTTCCCACCCTGCTGACGTTATCCGAGGTGGATGCCATGTCCTGGAAGGTCACCTCGCTCCCGCCACCGCCGCCGCCTCCCGTCCACGGGACATAGACGTAGGCGTTCCCGCTCTCGTCGAGCAGGACCGGGTAGTATTTGCCCGTCTGCGTGTAGCCGACCTTGATACCGCCGAGTGCCGCCGCCGTCGCCGCCGGGAGTACATAACCGCCGCCGCCGCTGGGGAGGTCGTCCTTCGACCAGGCCGTGTCATATTTCAGTACGCACAACCCGGTGACGGCGATGCTGGAGAAATTGGTATAGGTGCCGGGAGTATAGGCGAGATAGAAGACCTTCGCGTCCGGGGTGCCTGGGTTGGTGGAGGTAGTCGCCACGCCCATATACTGATACCCGGCCCCCAGCGAGGACACCATCGAATTGAGGACGGAGTTGAGGATCGCCCCGGTTATTTCCTCGTTCCCGTTCGTCTTGATGTTGGTGTCGATGGTGGATTTGAGATTGGTATAGTTGCCCATCCTTTTTTGCTTGAAATATAGAACGGCCCGCCTTCGTAAATTGGACGGGATTTTCGTATTTCTCAAAAAAGTTTGTATAATAAAAAGAGGCCAGGAAAATTCCAGACCTCTTTTTAAGTTATCGAGTTAGGGCCGACACTTCTTTTCAAGTCGGCAGTATTCATTCCACGAAAGTTGCCCGGCTCTCCATTGACGGACAATCTCATCGTGTTTCCGTTTACGGGCCTTCCTCTCTTTTGCGAGGACTCGCCAATCAATTTGTCCGAATCCGAATAGTGGCATATCAGTCATTTAGGGCCGGAAGTGAAGTATTTATCCAAAGCATACGCACACGCAAAAAGCAAAAGTGCGACAAATACCGTATTCATTTTGGGCCGGAGTTAGCAGACGGAGAAACGAACCTTTGCGTGGTATTCGTCACCGATTTGTGCGGAAATTTCCCCGGTCACATCGAAGTAAATCTTGTTATATACCGAGTTGTTTGTCCGCACCATCATACCACCGTTCGCCGTGCGGTTGTCCTCTACCGTTTCAAGGGCGAAACCGTAGTCCAAATCTCCATACTCCACAATCCGCTTGCATTCGTGGTCGTTGTTGATAAGGGCCGCGATGTTCCAACCGTCCGAAACATCGAACACACGGAACGGTACACTATCCTTGATGGCCTTGTCGGTCAAATAATCATTTGAGGTGTTTCCGGCTATTCTGCGGTAGCATCCGAACATACCCATTTGCAGTTGTTCGACCGCGATTGCCGCCGTGAACTTGATGCCCATCGTTATTTCAAGTTCTTTCCCGACCGAAATTTCCCACCGTTTCGATACTTCCGCGAACTTGTCATCTTCCGAATATGCCTTGAATAATTCTTCCCCGGTAAGAAGTTCAATCCGTTCAATGGGGCGAAGTGCCACCACTTCGTTTTCCGCTATTAGTTTATCGTCCACAAGCAGACGGAATTCCCTTCCATAGTCCCCGGTCATAATCTTGTCGAAACCGTGTTGGATTCCACCCACATACCGATATTGCGGCGTATCCTCCGCACTCATAGCATTCACGGCCATTTCAAATTCGGATGCGAAGGTAACACGGAGGACATTGACAAAAGCCGTACCGTCCCACTCGGAAATGTGAATGTCGGTAATACGCCATACATCGTAGTTGTTTGGATAATCCCCCCGTTCGTATGCCTCGGTGTATTTGCCGAAACCATAACGCACATATTTCGTCCCGGCGACCCTACGATACACGATGAAGTAGTCCGCACCCTTCTGGAACATAAGCGGCGGATTCACGCCCACGATTTGTTCCGGGGTCAGGGTTGTGGCCTTTCTTTCTACGGTTACATCCGTAAGTGTCGCAATCTCGGAAAGGTAGACGACTTGTCCGTTTATCTTCAACTGCGTGATACTTCCTTTCCAATATCCGTAGGTGCTACCAGTATGGCCGAACCCCTTAATCGTGATGTCTTTTTGTCCCGTGTAGACGGTGCTTTTCTCCCCGTTGTTTGCGGTGTAGTAGATATTCCCGTCCTTGTATTCCACCTTGATAACTTGGTCGGCACTCTGCGTGTTTGTGCTGTCTGCATTCCCAATCCAGGTACCATCATCCACACGAACGCCGTACACATTAAGGCCAGCCGCAATTCCGATTTTCGAAGTAGAGCCACCGATACAAAACGCATAGCCGCCGCCGTTCCCGTTGGTGGATTCCATCCCGGAAACGGTTATCTCAATGCTATCCCCGTTCTGCGACAATAAGACGGGCGTTGTAAATTCAGCGACGGATGAAGTCCCGTTAAATGTGCATTTCTCCAAGATTGTGAACGCCGGGTAGATTTTATCCATCTTGTTTTCGAGGACATCCACATCGGATTCAAGGTCTTGCACCCGTTTCCCCAAACCGCTGGTAAAGTCGCCGATAACAAGTTCTCCCACATAGGCGGAGAAGTTCGTCTTTTCGGTTTTCGGGAAAGTGAAACTTACATATTTCGCGTTCGACGGTACGGTGATTTCGGAAGTTTCGGAGAATCCACCTTCCCCGGACACATCCACCTGTTGCCCGGATACCGCCGCATTTGAAGAATTGTAAAAGACAAGGCCGTATTTCTTCGTGTTCGCGGATGCTCCCGTGCCGACAACCCAACGGGTGTATGTCAAAGTCTTACCAACGAAAGCCGAAATGTCTATCTTGTCCGTGATGGAAAAAGCACTTGAAGTTCCGGCAGAACCGAAATTCGCATCGTTTGAATCTGCGATGTTCGCCTTCCCGTCCGTCCAAGTTGTCACCGTCAAATCATCGTGCGATGTTGTCCTGTTTCGGTTTCCGACATCATACCGCAAGTCGGTCTCTTCGGCCTCTAACTGGGTAACTTTGCCGTCCAGCACAACGCCCTGGGCGGCGGACAGGGCCTGGGTCGCGTCGTCGGTCGTGAGGTTGTTCACGATGGTGAACGGGTAATCCACGGACGAACCCGTGTCGCCCTGCGCTCCCTTCAACCCGGTGAAGGCGAGGGTGAGTTGCTGGCCCACCAGGGAAACGGTACAAGCCGGGGTCCCGGTCGTATTGTCCACCGTGGCGACCACCGAGGTAACGCCCGTCTCGCCCTTCAAGTTGGTGAAATGGAACTGCAAGTTCTTCGCCGTCGCCGGGCCGCTCGATTCCACCGAAACGGCGGGAGTACCGACACCGCCCGTGATGTCCGCGCCGATCGTGCCGAAACCAGCCGCCGCCCCGTCCTGCCCGTTTTGGCCGGGATTACCCTTCATATTGTGGAAGTCGAAGGACAGGACACCGTTCGCGTAGGACACGCCCACGGAGGGAGTGCCGACGTTCCCGTCAATGGTCGCCCCGACCTCCTGGAACCCTTCGTAAATCGTCGCCTTCGTCCAGCCGTCGGAAGGGGTGTAGCAAAGGAGCGCGAGTTCGCCGGGAGCGACCTGCAAGCCATCGAAATCCGTGTAGGTGCCGGGGGTGGACGCGAAGTAGCACTCCGGGCCGTCCGGCGTTCCGGGGTCGGTCGTGGGGGTGGCCGCACCCATAATGGTATAGCCGCGCCCCAACTGCTCGACCATCGCCTTGAGTACGCCGTTCAAAATCTGGCCCGTGATGGCCTGGACACCGTTTCGGTTGATATACGCATCAATCAGCGCGTTCAGTTCGTTATAAGATGCCATTTCGTTTTGTCTTTGCCTAAAATATTCGTTTCGCTATTTTCGTAATCAATCCGCCGAGGGGTTTCCTGTATGTCCATACTGCAAGCAGTACCACAATAAGCAAGAGCCACGGAAACGCTCCTATTTTTGCTTTTTGTATCGATGTCAAGTGTTTCTCCACCTTAATATATTTCACGCGCTCTATCGCAAAGGAATCGACCTGTACGCGGATGCTATCGCGCCATCTATCCCGGTAAACGTAGCGGTCGCGGAAACGGTCCACGAAAACGGTGTCTCCCTTCATCCATTCCCGGATATAGACGGAATCCCGCGTGATGATTGTGTCCCGGTGGTGGACCTCCTGGGCGACGTACTCCGTGCGTACCTTTTCGATGATGCGGGGGGAGCAGGACGGGAGGGCCGAGAGAAAACATAAACCCACGGCGACTGCCCATTGTTTAACATTGGACATTGTTCGGCCCTCCTTCCTGTTCACTTTATTTCGATGGTGATGGTCTCGCCCCGGTCGGCGGCCTCCTTCATCAGTTTGTACAACTGCTGGAAACAGGCCCGGCTTTCGGTCAGTTTCCCGACCTTCGTGTTCTTCCCCACAAGGATGCACCCACGGGTCGAAAGGGCATCCGTTCCGGGATGGATGAGGATACCGTCGAAACCGGGGACGGCCAGGAGGCGGGGCATCTTCCCCCGGCAGAAATTCCAATACCAGGCCACGCCCGCGTACTTGTGTGAGGTGACGTTCATCGCCACGGTGTAGGTTCCCTTCGGGATCGCGGTCTCCCCGGCCACCTTCCGGGCGGCGATGTAGGTCAGCGGGTCGGTCTGCCTCAATCCCCGGTCCTTGTCCTCCAGGGTATTGAAATAGTAAATCCCGTCCACATAAAGACGGCCTATCGTGTAGGTCGCCTTGTGCCATTTGCGGTCAATCGTCAGTTTCATTCCTCGGCCTCCTTCTCCCGTTCGATGCGTTCGATATACCGCCGGGTGTCCGTGCGGAACTTCACCATCTGGTTATTGAAATACATACCGATGCCGAGGACCGAGGCCGTGTAGATGAGCGACTGGCCGAGAATCCACAAAACCGAATCCGCGACCTCCCCCTCCGGGGGGATGATGAAACCCGCGATGGTTAGGCCCCATCCCGCGACGAAGGCCGCCACCGCCGTGACGATGGCGAACTTCGCCTTTATGTCGAGTGTCTTCCAGGTCTCCATAGTTTAGTATACATTGGCGGCGAAATCGTCGTTGAAGTCGTCGTTGAAATCAAAGTAACTCTCATCGCAGACGGTATCCACGGGGACCTGGAGGGCGACCGAGCAGAACACCCCGGCGCACTCGTCCACGAATCGCTGGTTGAAGGTCGTGAAGGTCCAATCCCCGAAGGTGAAGACACCCTTCGCGTCGAGCATCCGCAGGACGTTTTCAAGGGTGGAGATGCCGACGGACTGGACTTCCACCTGGTTCCCCAGGTCCTCGGTCAGTCGGTCGATGTAGAAGAACGTGAAACGGAACGTATACAGGTTCGCGTCGATGCTGGTGGAGTGCTGGCCCTGCGTCCACCCAAAGGCGGCGTATTTGGCATCCGGGAGCGCGTTCAGCCGGAAGATGTCGTTCCGTATGATGGAGTGTACGGACGGCTGGCCCGCCGCCACCGTCTCAATCAGCCGTATGGTGTCGGAAAGGGTCATCGCTTGGTGCATTTGCATTTCCCGCCGGGGAGGCCCTTCGACCGGGGACCGCCCAGCCACAGGCCGCACGTCGCGGCGGAATAGAGGTTCGCCTTGATACGTTCGCAGTCGCAAGCCTTCAACTCCGGGAACAGGCCGGAATTGTCCAGGAGCCACTGCTGGAGTTCAAGTTTGCAGTAGTCGGCCTTCGTCTGGTAGTAGTATTGCAGTTTCCCGATCTCGTCGAAGGTGGCGACGTTCAGGTTCTCGTCCTGGGACTTCGACACGCCGAAGTTGCCGACCTTGAAGGACACCTTCATCGTCAGTTCCACGATGGCGGTATAGGCGAGGAAATACTGCGCCCGGTCCACCAGGTCCTTGTACTGGTCGGCAAGTTGTCCATCGGCGAAAAGGTTCTTCAAATGCTCCAGGAGGCAGGAGCCGACGATGGATTTGAGGCCGATTTCCTGGGCCTCCCGGATGGACGGCTGGATATACTTCCCGGCCACGTTGTCGGAAATGCTGGAGACCGATTTAACGAAGGTCTCGGAACAAAGGAGGACTTCTGCCATATCAGTTCACGATTTGCTCGTTCTGCCCGTCCAGCGAGAACGGGACGATATTCAAGACACCGCGCTGGCCGTAGATGCGGTCGTATGCGTCGGCAATCATCCTCTGCACGGGGCGGACGGCGGTTCGGTTGTAGAGTTTGAACGCCTGGTCGAACTCCTCGATGCTGAAACCAGTCGCGGTGGAGAGGCCGAAAAGATTGGGATAGGCCCGGAACGCGGTGAAAATCTTCTCGCGGGAGTTCTCGGCCAGGGCCTTGTACTTCTCCCCGAAATCCGTCACGGGCGGGACCTCGAAGGTCGTGGCGTTGTCCTTCGACTTGTTCCAGGAG
>Ga0310691_10008460_pt1 | contig 10548 bp, 9 predicted proteins | sample 176DNAGHGlowgp2_FD_203887 | JGI IMG/M metagenome (GOLD analysis project Ga0310691, IMG submission 203887) | Sheep rumen microbial communities from Palmerston North, Manawatu-Wanganui, New Zealand - 1766 DNA GHGlow gp2 (v2) (version 2) | ecosystem: Host-associated > Mammals > Digestive system >... | reverse complement strand
GCCCGTCTACTTCTTCGGTCCCGGCGCACGGAAGTGCATGGACATCATCGACCATCCCAATGCTCACTACATTGACGGCATCATGCCCATGGCCCGCTGGATGCAGCCCTTGGCCGAGCGGCGACTACTTGACGGGCGTACCGAGGACGTGGCCTACTACGAGCCGTTCTACCTGAAGGACTTCGTGGCCAAGCCCTCGAAAGACCTGCTGAGAGCCGTAGCCGACAAATAGCTAAATTGTAAATCCGTAAATCGTAAATAAAAAGAGGTGAACATAGAAGGATTAGACTACAACACGCAGCGGCAGTCGCTGCTGATGCCTGAGTACGGGCGCGAGATACAGAAGATGGTTGACTATGCCGTCAGTCTGCCTGACCGCAACGAGCGGCTGCGCTGTGCCAAGACCATCGTGAAGATGATGGAGACGAAGGTGCCGCAGATACGTGAGAACGTGGGCTACCAGCAGACGCTGTGGGACCACCTGTACCTGATGAGCGGTAAGCAGCTCGACATTGACTGGCCCTACGACGTGAGTCAGGCCGAGCACATCCTCTCCCGTCCTGAGCCCATGCCGCATCCCACCACCACCATTGGGCTGCGCCACTATGGCCGGCTGGTGGAGGAGCTGTGGGAACGTCTGAAGGAGATGCCCGAGGGCGAGGAGCGTTTCCAGCTGGCCTGTCACACTGCCAACCAGATGAAGCGCGACCTGGTGCTCTGGGGTCATGGCTCCATTGACGACGAGAAGGTCATCGACGACCTGGCCCGCTACACCGACGGTAAGATTCAGCTGAGTCTCAACAACTTTACCTTCGAGCGTTTCGTGCCTGCCGACGAGTTGCCTTCAAAGAACGGGAAGAAAAAGAGGAAAGGGTAGCTGATGGCATCATTCATCATTGAAGGCGGACATCCACTGAGCGGGACCATCACGCCGCAGGGCGCCAAGAATGAGGCCCTGCAGGTCATCTGTGCCACGCTGCTCACCAGCGAGCCTGTCACCATCAGTAACATTCCCGACATTCGCGACGTCAACAACCTCATAGAGCTGTTGAAGGAGATTGGGGTGAAGGTGAGCCCCCCACGGCCCTCACGGCCCCCCCAGCCCCCCCTGGGGGGGGATACTGATGGCGGAGAGTGTCTTTCACCCCAGTGTGAGAGTGCTGCCGCCAACAGAGAGAGTGCTGCCGCCAATAGAGAGGATGCTGTCGCCGGAGGGAATCACCCCCCCCAGGGGGGGCTTCAGGGGGGGGCTTTGACCTTCCAGGCTGACGAGCTGAACCTCGACTATCTTCAGAGCGATGCCTTCGTGCAGAAGTGTGCCCAGCTGCGTGGCTCAGTGCTGATGATTGGGCCGCTGCTGGCGCGCATGGGCAAGGCCGTCATTGCCAAGCCCGGTGGCGACAAGATAGGGCGCCGGCGCTTGGACACCCACTTCATGGGCTTTGAGCGTCTTGGAGCCCACTTCAACGCCATCCCCGAGCGAGGTGTCTACGAGATTAGTGCACCCTCCCCCCAATTTCCCTCCACCCTCCACCCTCATCCCTCCACCCTCATCCCTCATCCCTCCACCCTCCGAGGCACCTACATGCTGTTAGACGAGGCCAGTGTTACTGGCACGGCCAACATCATCATGGCTGCCGTCATGGCTAAGGGCACCACCACCATCTACAACGCCGCCTGCGAGCCCTACGTGCAACAGCTGTGCCGCATGCTCAACAGCATGGGGGCCAACATCAGCGGCATTGCCTCCAACCTGCTCACCATCAAGGGTGTGCCGTCGCTGCATGGCACCACCCATCGCATCCTGCCCGACATGATTGAGGTGGGGTCGTTCATCGGCATGGCCGCCATGGTGGGCGATGGCATCCGCATCAAGGACACCTCGCCACGTAACCTCGGCATCATTCCCAGCACCTTCCGTCGCATGGGCATACGCATCCGTGAAGAGGGCGACGACCTCTTCATACCGCACATGCGCCACTACGAGATACAGTCGTTCATCGACGGCACCATCATGACCCTGGCCGATGCGCCGTGGCCCGGCCTGACGCCCGACCTCATCTCAGTGCTCATCACCGTGGCCACTCAGGCCCGTGGCAGCGTATTGTTCCACCAGAAGATGTTTGAGAGCCGCCTGTTCTTTGTCGACAAGCTCATCGACATGGGGGCCCAGATTATCCTCTGCGACCCTCACCGCGCCGTCGTCGTGGGCCACGACCGCAAGCTGCAGCTGCGTGGCGGTCGCATGTCCAGTCCCGACATTCGCGCCGGCATCGCCCTGCTCATTGCGGCGCTCAGTGCCAAGGGCGTCAGTCGCATTGACAACATCGAGCAGATTGACCGTGGCTACCAGAACATTGAGGAACGTCTCAACGCACTGGGGGCCCACATCTCACGTATCACATAAAAATACCGCCAGCCCTATGATTCTCCAGTCAGAAGTGTACAAGATAGGCCGCATAGGCAAGCCCCACGGCGTGAAGGGCGAGGTGACCATGCAGGTCGACGACGATGTGTTCGACCGCGTAGATGCCGACTGCCTCATCCTGTGTGTCGACGGCATCCTGGTACCCTTCTTCATGGAGGAGTATCGTTTCCGCTCTGACAGCTCCGCCCTCATTAAGTTTGAGGATGTGGACACCGTGGAACAGGCGCGCGAGCTGACCAACTGCGAGGTGTTCTTCCCGCGCCGTCAGGCCGATGGCGACGATGAGGAGTACACATGGCAGTATCTGGTGGGCTTCGACATCGTCGATGCCGCCACCACGCGCCGCGTGGGACGCATCGAGCGCATTGACGACAGCACTGCCAACGTCCTGTTCTGTCTCGACGATGGCACACTCATCCCTGCCACCGACGAGTTGGTGGAACAGGTCGACACCGACGGCCACCGCATCGTCATGCGGTTGCCCGAGGGGCTGCTTGCATTGTAGCCCCGCACCTCCTTACCCCCGATTATTAACAACAACTAAAAACCTTACGACAATGAAAGCAATTGAGAACTTCGAGGAACTGATTTCCTATCTCGCCGGTGGCATGGAGCCCAAGCGGGTGGCAGTGGTGTGCCCATACGACGAGGGCACACAGGAGGCCGTGCAGCGTGCTATGGACGCCGGCTTCATCAAACCAATCTTCGTGGGCGACCCCAAGCTCATTGGACCGGCCATGAAGGAGGTGACGCGTCTGAAGGCTACCGACGAGGTGGATGCCGCCACCAAGGCCGTGCAGCTGGTGCACGAAGGCATGGCCGACGTGATAATGAAGGGCTTGCTGAACACCGACGACCTGTTGCGCGCCGTGCTGAACAAGCAGACGGGCATCCTGCAGGAGGGTCGTGTGCTCACCCACCTGGCCTGCGCCGAGCTGCCTGAGTACGACAAGCTGTTGTTCATGAGCGACGTGGCTGTCATACCGCATCCCACCGAGGAGCAGCGCAAGCAGCAGCTGAAGTACCTGTTGCGCCTGTGTCGCAGCTTCGGCATCAAGGAGCCGGGCGTGGCACTGGTGAACTGCTCGGAGAAGGTCGACGAGCGCCACTTCCCCCACACCGCCGAGTACCGACGCCTGGTGGATGAGGCCGGCAAGGGTGCCTTTGGCGCCTGCATCGTCGACGGCCCGCTGGACCTGAAGACATCGCTCTCAGGCAAGGCACTCAGGAAGAAAGGGCTGCGCTCGCCGCTGCGTGGTCATGCTGACGCGCTCATCTTCCCCGACATACAGGCCGGTAATGTGTTCTACAAGACCATCACCCTGTTCTGCCGTGCCACTACCGCCGCCGTCCTGGCCGGGCCTGACGTGCCCGTAGTGCTCACCTCCAGAGCCGACGACCCTGACTCAAAGTTCTACTCCTTGGCCTTAGCCGTAATAAATGCTTAATGCTCATACTTGTCATTAACCCTGGGTCGACATCGACCAAGATGGCTGTCTACGAGGACGAAAAGCCCGTGGTGCTGCGCAGCATCAGTCATAGCAATGAAGACCTGGCACATTTCGACGACGTCCTCGACCAGTTTGCCTACCGGCGCCAGCTCGTCCTCGACGAGCTGGCACAGGTGGGTGTCCCATTGCAGTTCGATGCCGTCATCGGTCGTGGCGGACTGGTGAAGCCCATCGCCGGTGGCGTCTATGAAATCAACCAGAAGATGCTGGACGACACCTACTCCGGCATCGCCATGCACAACCATGCCTGCAACCTGGGCTGCCTCATTGCCCATGACATCGCCAGCCAGATTCCAGGCTGTCGCTCGTTCATCGCCGACCCTGGCGTGGTGGACGAGCTGAACGACTATGCCCGCATCAGTGGCTCGCCGCTGATGAACCGCATCTGCATCTGGCATGCCCTGAACCAGCGTGCCATAGCGCGCCGCTATGCTCGGGGCATCGGCAAGCGATACGAGGACCTCAGCCTCATCATCTGCCATCTCGGTGGCGGCATCAGCGTGGCAGCCCACGACCACGGACGAGCCGTCGATGCCAACAACGCCCTGGACGGCGAGGGACCCTTCTCGCCGGAGCGTGCCGGAAGCCTGCCCGCCGCTGACCTCATCCGACTGTGCTTCAGCGGAAAGTACACCGAGAAGCAGCTGCTCAAGCGCATCGCTGGCAAGGCCGGACTGAACGCTCACCTGGGCACCGCCAATGTCAAGGAGATAGAAGAGCGCATACGCGACTATGGCGACACGCATGCCGAGCTGATTCTCAACGCCATGATTTATCATATAGCCAAGAACATTGTTGCACAGGGGGCTGTGCTCTGTGGGCACGTGGATGCCATCCTGCTCACCGGAGGGCTGGCCCGCTCGGAATATGTTATCAGCCGTTTGCGCAAACGCATAGAGTGGGTGGCACCTGTCTACTGTTTTCCAGGTGAGGATGAGATGGAGGCACTGGCTATGAATGCCCTCGATGTGCTTCGAGGACAGTGCAACGTGTCAGAATATGACTAACTTGGGGCTAACTGCCCACATGTCAGGCAGTAAGATTAGAGCACGTGAGTGTTCAAAAACGGCATATTGTTAACGAAAAACGGTACTATTGGTAAATATCGACAGAAATAATCGGTTTTTGAGTAGCGCATTTTAAAAAAAATTATCGAAATTTGCAAACGAAACAGTACGCCTATGGCTAATTTAACTAAGAAAGACCAGATGCGCTATATAGAGTTAGGCAACTACTCCGTTGATTTCAACGATGGAGACATTATGTTGCTTGACAGTGTCAAAGACATTTCGCCCCTTTTCCCTCTTGAGGCTGCAACGATTTTTTTTGCCGTCTGCACTAAGGGACGACAGCGTATTTCCTACGAGGACAATGGTTTAGATTTTACTGAGGGAGACATTATGCTCTGCCCGCCGAAGGTCAGAGTGACCATAGGCGAGAGTAGTGCTGATTTTGATTGCAAGGTGCTCTGTATCTCTGACCATATTGTGCGAGGACTATTGCACGACAAGTCGAGTCTGTGGCACCACGAGTCGTACATACGCCGGCTGAACATCATGGGCATGTCGCAGCTGAACAGGGAGGAGATGAAGTTCTACTTCAACATGATTCGCTCAAAGCTGAAACAGAACAACCCCGTTGCCCCATACGACATCTTGCTGGCATTGCTGCGTGCGCTGCTTCTTGAGCTGCACTACATGCTCTTCAACGACGACGGTCAGCAGCGCGAGCAACGACTCTCGCAGAGCAAGCTGCTGTTCAACCGTTTCCTCTCGCTCGTATCGACCAGCGAGGTGAAACGACAGCCCATAGCCACCTATGCCAGCCAGCTGGCCATCACACCCAAATATCTCACCATGCTGTGCCTGAAGTTCTCGAACAAGACGGCATCCGAGTGGGTGGCGCAGTACACCGTCGAGGAGATACGCTTCTACCTGAAGTCTACCGACATGAGCATCAAGGAAATATCGGCACACATGGGCTTCTCAAACATGAGCCACTTCGGCTCCTATGTACGCAAGCACCTCGGCGTGTCACCTTCGGAGTATCGCTATAGCCGCAAGGGCTGATTGCAACCTGTTTTTATAATACACTTTTTGCACTACTTGCAGTGAGCAAAAAGAGACGCGAAGTGGCACCTGCCACTTCGCGTCTTTTTAGGATATGAGTGTACTTCTTAGAAGTCCATGTGGTCGAGGGCGTCGCTGAAGTCGCGAGGCTCACGGTTCTGCTGCGGGTCACGATACTCCTCGTCGTCGTGACGGCGCTCGAAACGCTCGGGACGCTCACCACGCTCGGGACGCGGAGCACGACGGTCGCCACGGTCGGGACGGTCGGTGCGCGGCTGACGACGGTCGCCACGCTCACCACGCTCAGGACGCTCAGGACGCTCGCCGCGCTCGCGACGTGCGGGGCGCTCCACATAGCCCTCGGGCTTCGGGATGAGCACGCGGTGTGACAGCTTGTACTTGCCGGTCTTCGGGTCAATCTCAAGCAGCTTCACGGTGATCTTGTCGCCCTCCTTGATGCCTGCCTCCTCGACGGTCTCCAGGCGCTTCCAGTCAATCTCGCTGATGTGCAGCAGACCATCCTTGCCAGGCATAATCTCAACGAAGCATCCGTAAGGCATGATGCTGCGCACGGTGCCCTCGTAGACCTCGCCCACCTCGGGCACGGCGACGATGGCGCGAATCTTGCGGATGGCAGCGTCGATGCACTCCTTGTTCGGACCGCTGACCTGCACCTTGCCCACGCCGTCCGCTTCGTCGATGGTGATGACGGTCTTGGTGTCCTCCTGCATCTGCTGGATAATCTTTCCGCCCGGGCCAATGACGGCGCCGATGAACTCCTTGGGAATCTCGAAGGCTTCAATGCGGGGCACGTGCGGCTTCAGCTCGGGACGCGGCTCGGCGATGGTGTCGGTGAGGCACTTCAGAATGTGCTCACGTCCAGCCTTGGCCTGCATGAGGGCCTTCTCGAGGATGTCGAATGACAGGCCGTCGCACTTGATGTCCATCTGTGTGGCGGTCAGACCGTCCTTGGTGCCAGTGGTCTTGAAGTCCATGTCGCCCAGGTGGTCCTCGTCACCGAGGATGTCGCTGAGCACGGCATACTTGTCCTCGCCGGGGTTCTTGATGAGACCCATGGCGATGCCGCTGACGGGCTTCTTCATGGGCACGCCGGCGTCCATCAGTGCCAGTGTACCGGCGCAGACGGTAGCCATCGAGCTGGAGCCGTTTGACTCTAAGATCTGGCTCACCAGGCGCACGGTGTAAGGGAAGTCCTCAGGAATCTGTCCCTTCAGTCCGCGCCATGCCAGATGGCCGTGGCCAATCTCACGACGGCCTACGCCGCGCTGAGCCTTGGCCTCGCCCGTGCAGAACGGGGGGAAGTTATAGTGGAGCAGGAAGCGCATGTAGCTCTTGTCGAGCACGTCGTCGACGAGCTTCTCGTCGAGCTTCGTGCCGAGGGTGCAGGTGCTGAGGCTCTGCGTCTCGCCACGTGTGAAGATGGCGCTGCCGTGAGGCATGGGCAGGGGCGACACCTCGCACCAGATGGGGCGTATGTCGGTGGTCTTACGGCCGTCGAGACGGATGCCCTCATCGAGGATGCAGCGGCGCATGGCGTCGCGCTCCACGTCGTGGTAGTAGCGGTCCATCATGGCCTCGTACTCGTCGTTGCTAATCTCGACGGGGGAACCGTCGAGCGCTGTGTCGGCAGTGGCAGCAGCGGCACGCTCGGCGAAGAACTTCTCCTTGAAGTCGCTGAGCAGCTTCTCGAAGGCATCGGCGCGGTCCTGCTTGGGCAGGGCCTGCTTGGTGATGTCGTAGGCAGGCTGATACAGCTCCTTGTTCATGCGGGCGCGCAGCTCCTCGTCGTTCACCTCGTGGTTGTACTCGCGCTTCACATCCTTGCCCAGCTCCTTCGAGAGCTCGGTCTGCAGCAGACACATGGGCTTGATGGCGTCCATGGCGGCCTTCAGGGCACCGAGCAGGTCCTGCTCGCTGACCTCCTTCATCTCGCCCTCGACCATCATGATGTTCTCAGCCGAGGCACCCACCATGATGTCCATGTCGGCATGCTTCATCTGTTCGAAGGTGGGGTTGATGACATACTGTCCGTTAACACGGGCCACGCGCACCTCACTGATGGGGCACTCGAAGGGAATATCTGAACAAGCCAGTGCAGCCGATGCAGCGAATCCGGCCAGCGCATCGGGCTGGTCGACGCCGTCGGCTGACAGCAGCATGACATTGACAAACACTTCGGCATGATAGTTGCCGGGGAAGAGTGGACGAAGCACGCGGTCCACCAGACGCGAAGTGAGAATCTCGGAGTCGGAGGCCTTGCCCTCACGCTTCGTGAATCCGCCGGGGAAGCGCCCGGCAGCGCTGTACTGCTCACGATAGTCTACCTGCAGGGGCATGAAGTCGGTGCCGGGAACAGCGTCCTTGGCGGCGCACACGGTAGCAAGAAGCACGGTGTTGTTCATGCGGAGCATGACACTGCCGTCGGCTTGCTTGGCCACTTTCCCGTTTTCAATGGTGATGGTCCTTCCATCAGCCAGTTGAAGGGTCTTTGTAATTACGTTCATCTGTGTTTAAAACATCAAAAAAAATAAATAAAAGCGCATGTTTGCGCAAAACATCGCGCAAAGTTACACATTATTTATTTATTACGGGCATAAAGTACGGTCTTTCTCCCTTTTTTTAGGAAAGATTTGCAAAATGACTTCAGCCGATGCGGCTTCGGCCTATAGACTTCAGACTTCAGACTACAGTCTTTAGACTAACTGGGCTGCTACGTCGCACAGCTCCTGATACCACGCCTCGCCGAAGCGGCGGATGAGGGGGGCCTTGAGAAACTTATAGAGCGGCAGCTGTAGCTGTTTGCCCTTCTGGCGACCTGCCTCGCAGATGGCCCAGCGGTTGTAGTTCAGACCGACACTGCCGTCGCTGAACTGTTTCTCGCGGATGGGGTAGAGGGCACAGCTGATGGGCTTGCAGAAGCTGCAGCGGCCGGCACGGTAGGCAGACTCGAAGGCACAGCCCACCACGTCGATGCCATCAGGGTTGCTCTCATCGGGCAGATGGAGGGGGGCCGTGAAGACACAGTCCTTGCCGCCGACGATGCTCGTCACCAGGTCGCCGTCGGAGTCGGTGTAGGCCACGCCCTGACGGTCAATCACTGCCTGTGACGAGGCGCTGAGCTGGCTCCACACCGTGTCGAGCGACTGCTCTATTTCGCCGATTTCATCGAGGGTCACGGGGGCACCTGCATCGCCCTCCACACAGCAGGCGCCGTGACAGACGCTGAGGTCACAGCAGAACTGTTCGGTGATAATCTCGCCCGTCAGCAGGACATTGCCAATTTGTAACAGTGGTGGAATCTTCATGGGGCTTTACCATTCAATGGGTGTTTGTCCGCACTGCCGCAGATAGTCGTTGCAGCGTGAGAACTGGTGCTGGCCGAACCATCCGCCACGGTTGGCCGACAGGGGCGAGGGGTGGACGCTCTCCAATACGAGGTTGCGGTCCTTGGGTATCATGTATGCCTTGCTGCGGGCATAGCCGCCCCAAAGCATATAGACGATATGCTCGCGCTCGCGAGTGAGGGCTGCGATGGCGGCGTCGGTGAACGTGCGCCAGCCGATGAGCGAATGGCTGTTGGCCTGATGGGCACGCACGGTGAGCGTGGCGTTGAGCAGCAGCACGCCCTGACTGGCCCACCGCTCCAGGTTGCCGCTCTGTGGCACGGGGGTGCCCAGGTCCTGCTCAATCTCCTTGAAGATGTTCTGCAGTGAGGGGGGGAAGGGCACACCGTCCTGGACGGAGAAGCTCAGGCCGTGAGCCTGGCCCGGCTCGTGGTAGGGGTCCTGCCCGATGATGACCACCTTCACGCTGTCGAAGGGACAGAGGTTGAAGGCGTTGAAGATGAGTGGTCCGGGAGGGTAGCAGGTGAAGGAGCCGTACTCACGGCGCACGACGGCTGTGAGCTGCTCGAAGTAGGGCTTCTCAAACTCAGCCAGCAGGTGCTGCTTCCATGACGGTTCTATCTGTACGTTTACCATTGGCGCTCACTTCAGCACAATCTTGCCGTCGCTGCCGATGGCTGCCTGGCTCTGCGGCACGTCGGCCTCAGAGAGCTCTTTCATCTGCTTGATGACGGCCTTGGTGGCATCGTTGCGCGGCCCAATGCCTCGTGTCTGTATGAAGGGGTGAATCTGTCCGGCAAGGAAGGCACCCGTCTGCTTGTTAATCTTTATCTCGACGATGGGCGCATAGCCCGAGATGCCCGTCAGGCTGACGTTGTAAGGTGTGCAGAAATTGCCCAGGCTGTAGGCGATGAAGCGGCCCTTGTACACCTCCATGGCGCGGACCACATGGGGGCCGTGGCCATAGACGACGTCGGCACCGTGGTCAATGCAGAAGTGTGCCAGCTGGCGCAGTGAGCCGCGGTTCTCGCCTAAGAAGGTCTCGCTTCCCTGTGGCAGATGGCTCTGCGTGCGCCCCTCGGCACCGCCGTGGAACGACACCACCACCAGGTCGCACTCCTTCACCAGCTTGTCAACGATGCGCCCCACCACCGTCAGGTCGGTGTGCTTCAGTG
>Ga0310691_10008457_pt1 | contig 10552 bp, 9 predicted proteins | sample 176DNAGHGlowgp2_FD_203887 | JGI IMG/M metagenome (GOLD analysis project Ga0310691, IMG submission 203887) | Sheep rumen microbial communities from Palmerston North, Manawatu-Wanganui, New Zealand - 1766 DNA GHGlow gp2 (v2) (version 2) | ecosystem: Host-associated > Mammals > Digestive system >... | reverse complement strand
CTGTTACGCATGGCACAGTAACATATCCTGCAAATCCATAATAATAAAATCTTAATTTTTGGTCTGGACAGCTTTGTCGATATTTGATAAAATAATACCAACAGAGTTTCCAGACCATTTTTAAAGAAATATGAAGAAATTTTTTTGTATCTTTGCCGTTTTATCCCTTGTTTCCCCCGCGTTTGCAGAAGGGGAAGCAGTTAACAAGGCGACTGTGGCTGCGGCTGCATCGTATGTCGATGGGGCATATAATGCATTGGATTCCGCAAAACAGGACACATTAACATCAACTAATGTTGTTGAATCTGGCACAGGTGCAGTGGTGACCGGTGTTTCCGCCAGTAATGGAACCGTTACCGTCACCAAAGGCGAAGTGACCATCCCAGTGGGCAGTGCCACCAGCACAACCCACGCCACAATCTGGGTCCAATAATTTACAATTTCCCTAATTTTTATTCCCCCCCCAAGGGGAGAATTATTCTATCATTGAATACGCGTATTGGTTTCAAAATTGCGTTCACCGTGCAAAATACTGTCGTCAAATGCGGTGTATTGCTGATTCCCATCATTTATATGAAGTGTTGATACAGAATGATTTGTTGTCCCGATACCAAGATAAAATACTGTCTGGTCATTTTCTATTTGGATGTTAATTGCCGGTGTTGTTGGCTTTGTCGTCTTGGAATAAAGAATATTATTTCCAATGTGTAATATACGACCACAATCGCCAACTTCATTTGCACCATGTCCGTATCCAACCGTCGTTAATCCCGTCGTGCATTGTGTGTGCGTACTGGTTGAACCATAATTTACCACACCACCCGGGGCCCAATATCCCGCACCAGCATCGGTGCATGATGCGTCATTCGCTGTTGCAATGTATGAACCCGCAGGACAGATAATTTGACACTGTTCTGCATTGTCTTTGCCCGGGGTTATATTGGCATCATACCCCGGCGGGCAAGGTTCGCACACATTTGAATCTAAATATGTCGCGCCAGAGCATGTATTTGTAACTGTTTCGCATTCTGAAACATCAATCGCATTTTCTTTGTTTGTGGCACCACCGTCGGGACAACGCGTACGCGTGCCGGCATCACCCCAATTTATCAAACTGTCGTCCGCATAATAACCATTACCAACATTTGTGCACGTTGCATCATTAGCATGTGCCAAATATGTTCCCGCTTCGCAATATATTTGACATTCATATACAGATTCTTTGCCGTTTTGGGTATTCGCATCATAACCTGTTGGGCATGATGTGCATACGCCGGTGGACATATCTGGGTATTCTGCATCAGTACATGGTTGAACCCCATCGCATTTATATATATTGGTGGCATTATTTATAACAGCACCATTTTCCATTGTTGGGGATCCATTTGGACACTGGTTGCGTACAGGGTTAGAACCGTAATTTGTATAGGTTGCACCAACATAGTATCCATTACCCACGGGGCCACATGTGGTAAACGGATTACCGACATCAGCACCAGCGATAAAGGTTTCAAACCCCGCATTTGTATAAAATTCACCGTTGACAAGATTTAACATACCCAATTCGCCATCTGATTCACGTCGGGCAGGAATTAAATCTAATTTCAATACACCGCCGTCATAAAGTTGCATTGAATATATACGTCCACCAAACAATACATCATTAAATTGAACATCAATTCTGTTGGCTGTTTCATTTTTAACCGCAGTACCGTTTGTGAACAATTTCATCGTATTTCCTTCGCCATCAATAGCCACATTATTTACAGTTTTTTCTGGCGCAGTGTGAGTATCAACCGTAAGGTTTGCTTTACCATTTTTCTTGCCGTTACTTTGGACAGTCAAAGCGACATCATATGTTATCGTATAAACCTGATCTTGGTTCAATGGGGCGGTATACTGTGACTTACCACCACTGCCATTTACATTCTGTATCCATACACCAAAAACCTTCTTTTTCCATCCAGAACTAAATCCACCTGGTCCATATATGTTTCCAATAAAATTACCAGAATCATCATTGTTACCATTAAGTGTGACAGGATTTGATATTACCACTGTTCCGTTGACGTGGTTACTTGAGATGCTGTATCCAGTATCTATAAATTGTCTTTGGTTTCTGCTTTGCAAAAATTCAAGTCGCGTGTATGTTGCGGGAATTGTTCCAGCTGCGCAATAAATCTGACACTGGTTAATAGAACTCTTACCATTTGTCCTATTATCTTCGTATCCCGTTGGACAATATTCGCATTGACCCGATGTCGAATTATAATATTGTGTGTTTTGACACGATGTTTGACATTGCGACACATTCGTTGCAGTTTGTGTCCCTGTCATTTGACCATTTGGACATTGTTGACGTGCCGATGCGCTGTCTTGACCATAATTGACAGTAGATGCCGCCGCATAATATCCATCGCCAACACTGGTACATACCGTATCGCCAGCATTCGCGATATATGTCCCGGCATAACAATGAATCTGGCATTCATTTATCGATGTTTTCCCAGACAGTGTATGTGCATTATATCCAATTGGACATGGCTCACACGTATTTGTCCCAGCATTCATATATGTTGCGCCATTGCACAAATCTATGCACTGTGATGCATCTGATGCGTTAATAATTCCGGTCAATCGACCGTTTGTACACTGTTCACGCGTACTGGTTGAACCATAGGCGACTGTTGTTGCCGCCGCATAATATCCATCCCCCACATTAATGCAAGATGGCGCATTTGCCGTTGGCAACCATGTTCCACCACTACAGCGAATTTCACAATCACCGGCCGATGTTTTACCATCTTCGGTATTATAAGTATATCCTGTTGGACACGAAACACAGGAATTGGTTGTTTCATCGCGATATTTTGTGCCAAGGCAATATACAACACACTGTGATTCATCTGTCGCGTTGGTAATATTGTTTAATGTAGGCATGGCATGTGGACACTGTGGGCGTGAACCTGTTAAACCATATCCCACAGTGGATTCCCCAGAATAATATCCAGCACCAACATCTGTACATGTCGTATCGCCAGCATTCGCAATATATTTACCGGCTGGACAATGAATTAAACATTGGTCAACTGAACCTTTGGTATCACTGTCATCATATGTGTATCCAGGTGGACACGGTTTACATTCTTCATCCGTTGAATCCCAATATTCCAGCCCCACACATGGGTTGTTCAATTCACAGGAAACATGCCCAGCCCATGTAGAATTTGCCGTGGTTCCTTCATATCCTGTCAAAAAAGGATGCGTTCTTGCCGGACATTCCTTTATCAGCCCGGTGCCATCACTACAATCAAAGGTTCTGGTCCACATGTTGCCAGTAGTCGGATGAGGAGGATTTGCATTTATCAAACCAGTAAATGCGGACGGTGGAATATATTTGCCCGTCAAACCTGTTGTTCCAAAAAGTGTATACATAAATTCATTGTTCGCGGCAACAGTAATTCCAGCAAATAAATCATCAGGCAGGGATGTTATCCCCTTGCATTCATAGAATGTAGAACGGAACATATTTTGTGCGCCACCAGTAGCATTCGCAAACAGCCCATATGGTATGGCTGTTAAACCACTTTTATCAAATGTAGAACGAAACATACCATCCGCGGAACCAGATACACCACTAAACAAGTTTGCCGGTATCGTGGTCAAATTGGTTGCAAGCTGGAAAGTGCTGCGAAAACGGGGTTGTCCCGCCGGGGTATTAGATATGGTTGGAAATACCGACCCCAATGCCCCAGATATCGATGCAATCCATTTAGAACTATAAGTTGAATCGTTTTTATAAAACGATATTGCCGCAACAACATTATCCGCAACAGCGGTATTATATTCTGTTGCCTTGCCACAAATTTTGATTGTTTTAACACCACCGGCTGTATAGGAATGTGGGTAATCTGTCGCCGTTGTATTATCACGGTCTATGTTTTCTATTTCATCGCCCCAATCAACGGCAAAACTGCCCTTTGGGGACATTGTGAACCAGAATTCTGTATTGGCTGGCAAGCTGGTTGTTGTGATAGTAAATTCGTTTGTTCCACATGCAACACATTCTCCCGAATTGGCATCGTAATAATTCCAACCGCTGCACGTAGGAACTGCAAAAGCAGTGCCAGTGAACATCACTGTCAGCATACAAATCGTGAAAAAAAATGTTGTACACAATTTTTTCATTTTGTAAATTCTGCGGAAAAATATTGAATGACAACCCTTTCCATTTGTTACAAATGGAATATACTAAATACCGAAAATTAATACAAGGGCTTTTTATTTTAAATATTGTTATTTTTTGTAACTGTCATAAATCAAAAGAAAAACCGCCCTTAACAAGCGGTTTTGAATTTTCTGGTCGTGCTGGGATGGCGGTTTGCGAACTGAGATTAGACAGATTGGAAGAGAGATTGAAGAGATAAAACTCGTTTAACGATGGTGTTTTTTCTTTGTTTTCGGGTGTTTTTGGTAAAAGAGTGTCAACCCGAATACAAACAAAACTAATGCTAAGCTTAAAGTAGCAAGAAATACCACACCGATTTCAGGGCTTTCTAGTAAAACATATGACAAATAACATATATCAGATACGATCCATATTAACCAACTTGTTAAACTTAAATCGTCCGCAGATTTTGTTTTTAATATTTTTATTATCTGTGGCATATATGCGATAAGTTCAGATATTGTGCAAACTGATATTAAAATTAATGCAATAGTCGCTTTCATAAAAAACTCCTTGGTGGGAATTATATCACAAAAAGTTCGAAAAATTAAATTTTTTGTCTTTTTGAAAATAATAACATTCGAACTCAGCGAAGATATTGGAATACAAAAGAAAAACCGCCCGATGTGGCGGTTTTGAATTTTCTGGTCGGGGCGAGAGGATTGGCTTGGCATAAATGCCTGCGCCGCATTCGTTAGCACTCAAACTTCGCTAGGGCTCGTTTTCGCTTACTCATAGTCGAACCTAGCAACTTCGTTGCGATGTATCGAACCTTAAGACCCGCGCCGGGTTAAATAAAAAATACCGCACATGGCGGTCTTTTTTATTAATTCTGGTCGGGGCGAGAGGATTCGAACCTCCGACACCTTGGTCCCAAACCAAGTACTCTACCAGACTGAGCTACACCCCGAAAGCGGAACTTATTATAACCCCAATTTTATAAAAAGCAAATATATTTTTTATGGTTCTTTATTCTGTTCAAAAAAATCGAAAAAATTAAACCATTGTTTCGGATACTTTAAAATCAAATTTTCAAGAAAACGTGCGTATTCTTGAATCATTTCTTTGATTGTATCACATTTGATTTGTTTGACACGGACATTGTATTTTTCCCCGCCAAGATTCAGGACGCAAATAGCAAATATTGGGTGAGACATAGAGCGCGCAAATTTAAAAGTCCCAATTGGAAAACGACAATCAGCGCCCAAAAAACTAACAGTTTCATATTTTGTTGGGGCGTTCGGTGAAGTCCTGTCGCCCGCCATCATAACCAAATCCCCGTTTTGTAAATTATCATACATTTCGCCGGCAATACCGATATTTATATTTTCTGTTGGGTAAATAATAGTGTTTTTTGAAATTTTATGTTTGTTCATAAATTGATTAAAAGTTTTTGTTTGTGAAATCTGCATAAACGCATGCATTTTTTTGTTTTGACTATCTGGAAAGGCCGATAAAGCCTCAATATTTCCAAGGTGTGAGCAAATTAAAAACACGCCCTTATTGGTATCAATATAGTTTTGAAATTGTTCCCAATCAGTATTTTTATGAACTGTAAATTTAATTGGTCTGTGTTTGTCGCAAGAGGCAGCCATTTTATCCACAGATGCGCACGCAAACGCATAAATATGCGAAAATGAAGAAAAACTTGTTTCTGGCAAATTATGTTTGCGCTGATATTCATTTAATATCTTTTGATATTTTCTTGATGCAACGCGCGCATTTTTAGCAAAAGGCACAATAAACAAACATACAAACCACAAAACGATTTTTAAAAATTTTATACCAAATATTTTATACACAATCCAAAGTGCTTCTAACCTGAACTTTCCGGCACTTTGTTCGCGTACATTATACCATTTTGTCATTATGTTGCCTTTTGATATTTTTCCTTTTATAATTTATCGTATGAAAATATATATGTCAAATATTGAACATATCAAAAACATACCTGATTGGGAAAAGAAATTGTCTGAATCAGAGCTGTTACAATACAACAGATTTACAAGCAAAAACCGTAAATTACAGTATTTATTGTCCCATGCGATTGTTCGGGATGTTTGCGGTGAAAACATAGTTGTTGAAAATGGCAAACCAACAATTAAATCTGGCTTTGTTTCGATCGCACATAAAGATAATTGGGTTGTTGTTGCGGTATCAAAAAAACAAGTTGGCATAGATATAGAAAACACAAATGTTGCACGGAATTTTGTTGAACAATCTGAACTATTGGGGCTACCGAAAACAAAGTATAAAAAAACTTTTTATAAAAACTTTGTAGAATTCGAAGCCAGGTTTAAATTTGGTGACAGCGCAGATAAAGCAAACACATACTTCTATGAAATGGATAATTATTTAATCGGTATTTGTACAAAAGAAAAAAATATTCAATTTATTTTTGGGGTTTGAATAAAAACAACGATATTAAATAAGATAACGCCAATCCCAATCCCAAAGTTATTCCCATAGATTTTATCAAAAAGAAACTGGTAAAAGCCAAAAGTCCAAAACCAACAAAACTGGTCAAAAACGAAAATAACACAGGTCGAATTTCTTCGTCTGAATCAGAATTTATGTTGAATATTGTATAATCTAGTCCCAGACCAATTACTATAAAGAAACTTAGCATATGGAAAAATGTAATTGGTTGACCGAACCATGTTAAAATACAAATTGATAATAATATCGCGAGAATTGACGGGATAAGATAAACAATTGCACGTTTTTTATAAAATATAGAAAGCATGACAATTAAACATATTGCACAAATGCCCAATAATCTGTATGTTTCATTACTGTATTTTTCGATTTGTTGCGATAATGTTTTGGACACCGATATAATGCGTGCATTATCGTTGTTGATTGCTATGTCGGGTGAAACCTGAGCCAAAGAATATATATATTCACCATCGTTAATAATCAATTTATTAACCCAATTATTCAAAAATTCTGATTTTATATTATCTGGGGTTAAATATTCTGTCTGAACAAATATAGGTTTTTTACGCAATTCTAGTTTTTGTTTTAAATATGATGATTGTTTATTGTATAACTGTTTTATCAATTCTTGATTTTGTGATTGTTGCTTTATTGATGGTATAATGCTGGATAAAGAAAAGAAATTATTCCCATCTTTTTTTATTTCTTCCTCTGTTTCTAAAACCTGTTGAATATCAGAACCGCGAACCATTAAAACGGCTGATTCTTTCGTATTGTTTAATTCTTGAACGATTTTTTCACTTTTGGCAATTTGTGTATCTGGACGGTAAAGTTGATTCATATTGTTTTCTGTTTTAACAAAAGGTATGGTCGTTATAATTATTCCACCAATAACAGAAAATATGATAATTTTTGCCTTTTTTGATAAAGAAACATCCATTTTCATTGGTTGTGGAATGATTTTTATTTTATTTGGCATAAATATACCCAATCCGACATAAATTGTTGTTAACCCAACAATTGTGAAAACAGAGATTTGTTGTAATAACGACACCCCGGAAAACAACAACGGTAAAAAGCAAACCAATGTAGTCAAAAAGGAATGCCACATATTTTTATGAACCTGGGTTGAATTTTTTAATGTTGCACCTGTTATAAAATGAAATGAATAATCTATGCCCAATCCAATTAATGTTGTCCCGAACACAAATGTCAATATATGCGGATGCGCAAAACATAAAAACAGTGCAATCGTGCCACATAAGAAGCCAACAGATAAACTGGTTATAACTGTTAATACGGTAAATACTTTCCTGAACAATAAATAACTAAATAACACAGCCATAAATCCAGCAAAAATGGATAAAATACCAATTTGAATTTTGCTTTTTTGAACCATAACCGCAGTATGTAATGGGATGCCGCTTAGATAAACATTAAGATTTTCTGATTTTTGATTTGATAATTCTTTGCGTAAATGGTTGATTTGTTCTGTTGATGCCTCTGTTTTATTTATATCTACATCAACAGGTATCATAAAATAATGTTTAGAATTTGTGTATTGCCAAAGCAAATTATTATGCAGTGTCCATGATGCCCCAGTACTGTTGATATTCATCAAATAATCAGATAACAATAAAAATGGGTCCTGTTTGATTGGAACCAGCGGTGGCATCATTGATTCAGAAATTTGTTTTACGGTATCATCAGCAATTTGTCTTGATTTATTTTGTAGTAAAAGTTCACGGTGTTTCTCACTTAATAAACCATTTTTATAAGGGATTAAATCTTTGGTTGCATTTTTTAATGAAAAATTATTTGATTGCACATTCAACGCACTAAAATTATCAGTGTTTAATAAATTTATAATTTGATTGGCTTTACCAAAAGCTGTTTTTTCGTTATCTGATTCCACAACTATATTTATAACAGATGAAAACTTATCGGATATTTTGTTCGTTGGCCATTGGTCATTTTCACTTGTTTCTACCAAAGACATTAAATCAGTTTGCGTATGCAAAGGCATCCTGAATGCCAGCATTGAAATAATACCGATAACAATAACCAAACCAAATAAAAATTTTTTAACAATTGATTTCATCGTCAAAATCTTTCTTTGAACGGTTAAATTCTAATATAACAATAGTTCCATCGTAATATGTCATAATAACCCGTGTTAAATCTTTGCTGGTGCCATACATAGTTAAATTTTGAATCATATCTGCCATAACCGTCAAACGCGGGGTTGCAACCATTGTCCAATTATCTTTGTTTTCTGAATAATCAACATTGAACACAAACAGAAAATCAGACATATCGCCATTTAACATTTTATCTATCATAGATTGAACACGATAAAAATAGGGCAAATCACGCAGTTCTTTATTTTCCCCATTTACGCAATATGTTGTCAGGGTTGATGTAAAAACATCTTCGGATGGTTTTTGTTGATGCCATGTAAAGCCAACATTTTTAACAAATTTTACATAACCTGTGGATATAAATCTTTTTGTAGATTCTGGTAATATTTTTGTTTGTTTAAATGTTGCAGATACAGATGTTAAATTATCAGCAAATGTTTTCAACTTTTCAGGCATTTCGTCTGTTATCTGATAAGCAAAAGCATTTATTGAAAACAAACACAAAAACACAGATATAATTTTATTTATGTTTTTCATGATGACGCCCCCCTTTGATTAACCATAATGGTATTAAAGCACACAAATATGTGTGAAGTAAACTGATATAAAAATTATCGCGAAATCCGTTAAAATGGGAAACCCCATTTTTCGGATAAATTACTTTTGTTGGAACAGAAATAATATTTATACCTTTCCTATATGCCTTTACAATAATTTCAATATCAAATCCCATGCGTTTGAATTTTATGGTTTTCAATATTGGTTCGATAAATTTTAATGGGTAAGCTCGAAATCCGCACATTGTGTCAGGCATTTTTTTATTAAATGTTTCAATCATCACCCAAAAATTAGTTATTTTTCGTCCAATCAATCTTGATTTTGGCGCAGATTCATCATAAATCGGATTGCCAATAATCAAATCGTCTGGATGAGATGTTGCGATTTTAAAAAACAAAGGAATATCACGAATATCATGTTGTCCGTCTGCATCTATTTGCAGGGCATGTGAAAAACCTTGGTCAATGGCGAAACGAAACCCAGTTAGCATAGCGGCACCTTTGCCACCATTTTTTTCGTTTTTCAAATAAAAGAAATTATACTTGATGCAAATATTTTTTATCTTTTTTGATTGTGTTTGTGTGCTGCCGTCGTCCACAACAACAACAGGTGTGTTGAATTTACACAATTTATCCGCAACTGGCGCAAAATTATCTGCATGATTAAAACAAGGAATAATAATAATCGGTTTTATCATTTTCTATATCAGCCCTTTATCACTATCTTAGCACCAGAATATTTTTTATCGCCACAACAATAATCAAAAGCAAACTCTTTTTCATTTGTTCTTTTTAATTCAAAATGTACAAGGGTATCTGGTAAAATCAGATTTGAAAATTTCAGTTTTATTATGTGATAGTCGTTTATTTCTATATTAAAATATTGCTTTATAAATAATAAAACGAAATGTATCTGGATAACCCCAGGTAAAACAGGGTGATTTGGAAAATGCCCATTAAAATAAGATGAATCTTTTAAAAATGTTAAATCTGCCGACAAATTAGAATCTGTTTTTATAATGTTTTGCATAATTGGTTCTGCCAAATTAGATTCAAATATTGCGTTTATATCTGATTTTATATATTTACCCTGGGTGTTTACAGGAATCGTATTTACAATTCTTATCTTACGCGGTAAACAAACATTTGGGAAAAAGTTTAATAAATATTGCTTTAATTCTTTAATA
>Ga0310691_10008456_pt1 | contig 10554 bp, 10 predicted proteins | sample 176DNAGHGlowgp2_FD_203887 | JGI IMG/M metagenome (GOLD analysis project Ga0310691, IMG submission 203887) | Sheep rumen microbial communities from Palmerston North, Manawatu-Wanganui, New Zealand - 1766 DNA GHGlow gp2 (v2) (version 2) | ecosystem: Host-associated > Mammals > Digestive system >... | reverse complement strand
TACCAGATAACATAAAAGCATATAAATAAAAACCGACTGAAATTTGTCCGCACGGATTTCGGTCGGTTTTTATTGTTTCAGTTTTAAAAAATGGCTTAACTACGTGAGATGGTATAGCTGAAGGTGCAGCCAATACTTTAAAAGAAAACATTAAAACAATGTACAAAAATGGTTTTAATGAAGAAACAATAGCAAGGGCTTTAAGTTTAGATTTAGCCTTTGTAAAAGAAGTATTAAGTACTAAGATAAATTAAATATAATTAAAAAAGGCTACGATTAATCGTAGCCTAATTCATTTTATTCTTCATCAATATTTTCGTATTCATAAACTATTTTATTAAGTTTATTTACAGCTTTTCTTATTCTAGCCTTAGAATCAGAATTATCAATTACTTGATTTAATTCAAATAATGCTAATTTTAAATCCTTAATGAATTCATAATCATAAATACATTCATCAAAATCAGTATCTAAAACCTCATCTTCATCATCGAATAAAGACATTTGTTCAGGATCATAATCATCATCGTCATCATTCTTAGGTAAATCCTTTAATAAATCTAGCATCTTTTTTCTTTCATCATTATATGCTTTTACCTTTTTAGCGAATTCCTGTCTTTGTTCAATTAGCTTTTGATTTTCTTTTTTTAATTCTTGTAAATTATATTCAATTTCTTCACTTCTAGTTAAAAGATCTTCATCATCATAAACTTCATTTTTCTTTTCTTGTGCCATAGGAACCTCCAATATATTGTATATTTATTATATCTAAAATAAGCTTTTTTATCAATATAATATAATATTAAAAAGTTTTAATATTAATTTATTTTTAGTGTCAATTGTAATATAATAGTATGGAAAGATTGAGGTGGACTATGAAAACTTTTAATTCATCAACTGTATTAGATACAATTAATATAGGTAAAAAAATAGGAAGTATACTTAAATCTGGCGATGTAGTATTATTAACTGGCGATTTAGGGGCTGGTAAAACTCATATTGCTAAAGGCATTGGCCTAGCACTTGGAGTTAAAAGAATAATTAATTCACCTACCTTTACAATCGTAAAGGAATATAGTGGAGATAATCTAAAATTTTATCATTTAGATTTATATAGATTAGATGGATTAAATAATGACTTTGATCTTGAAGAATATATTGAATCAGATGGAGTATGTGCCATTGAATGGCCACATCAAATTGATGAGATTATTCCTAATGAATATTTAAATATAAAGCTTTCTAGAATAAATGATGATGAAAGAATCATAGAAGTAGAAGGTATTGGTAGATATAAGAAATATGAGGAGTTGATTTAAATGTATTCTTTAATATTAGATTCTGCGACTAAAATATTATATGTTGCTCTAGTAAATGATAATAAGGTATTATATGAAGAATATGTAGAAGGTAAAAACGACCATGCTAAAAACATTGTCTATAAGGTAGATGTAGCACTAAAAGCTGCAGGTATCACTGCTGATTCCTTAGGCGAGGTTATAGTAGGCATAGGACCTGGATCTTATACAGGTGTAAGAATGGCTGTTACTGTAGGTAAAATGCTAGCTGTATTTAAAAAGAATATTAAGCTATATTCAATATCAACATTAAAGCTAATGGCTAGTGGTAAAAAGGGTATTGTATTATCAATGATAGATGCTAGACGTAATAATTCATTTGGCATGATAATTGATATGAATAAAAATAAATATATTATTAATGAATGCTTAATAGCTAATGATGAATTAAAAAATAATAAATATGATGAAATTGTAACTGATTCAAGCTATACTGTAGATCCAATTTATGTATTAAATAATAAGGTATTAGTAGAAGAGCCACATCTATTAGTTCCAAATTATTTAAGAGATACTGAAGCGGAGAGAAATCTTCATGATTAGAGAATTAAAGGAATCTGATATAAAATCAGTAGTAGAATTAGAAAATGAAGCTCTAGGAGAAAGCCTAGGAGAAAATATGCTTACTGATATATTAACGAATCCATTAATGAAATCATATGTATATGAGGACAATAAAATATTAGGTTATATATCAGTATCATTTGATGGATATACATTAGAAATATTAAATTTCTGTGTAAGCTCAAATAATCAAAATAAGGGTATCGGTAAAAAGATATTAAATTATGCAATTATTGATTCATATAAAAACGGCTGTAAAAATGTTGTTTTAGATGTAAGAAGTGATAATTTAAAAGCTATTCATTTATATGAATCCTTTGGATTTAAAATAATACATACAAGAAAAAAGTATTATAAGGATTTATGTGATGCTTTAATTTATGAAAAAAAGCTTAATGATTATAATATCGTATTAAATAAGGAAGTAAATAATCATTGTAAAATAGAAGAATATGAGGATTATATTAAATATTCTGATTCTATTCAATTTGATAAATATTATCATAATTTTTATAAATTAAAAAATGATAAATGCTTAAATGAAATAATTGAAGCTAATAAGGATAAATCATTTTTATGTATTGAAGCTGATAAGATAATTGATGGCTTTGATGAAATTGATGATAATATAGAAATGATATCATTTTTAAAAGCTTTAGATATTAAAAATAAAGAAGTAGGTAATGTATTTTTAGTAGATGAATCAAATATAGATGATACATATAATTTTATATTTGAAGATGCTAAAAAATATGGAATAGAATATGCTAAGAAAAATAGTGATAGAATAATTAATGATTTTAAAAATAATTTAGCATATGGTTTTATTATTAAAGATAATAATAAGATTATAGGCTTTATTAATACATATATGGAAAATGATATTTGCCAATTTGAGGATTTCTTTGTGTTAGATGAATTTCAAAGAATGGGCTATGGTTCTACATTGATTAGATATGTAATTAATTATTTTATTAATAAAGGCGCTTATATGGCTGTTTTAACAGCTGATAATGATGATACCCCAAAGGATATGTATAAAAAATGGGGATTTATTGAAATTAATAGATCATTCTTCTTAAGAAGAGGTGAATAGTATGGAAAAAACTAATGTAATGCGTATATTAGATCAAAAGAAAATAAAATATGAATGTTATGAATATCCACATACTGATGGAGTATGTGTAGATGGAATAGAGGTAGCAATGCTTCTAGATCAAGATCCTAATCAGGTATTTAAAACATTAGTTACTGTATCTAACACAAAGCATTATTATGTATGTGTTGTAGGGGTAGCACATGAATTAGATTTAAAAAAATGTGCTAAGGCTTTTAATGTAAAATCCTTAGAAATGATTCCTGTAAAGGAATTATTAAATATTACAGGCTATATTAGAGGTGGATGCTCACCTATTGGTATGAAAAAAGCTTTTGAAACAGTAGTAGATAGTAATGCATTAGAATATGATAATATAATCTTTTCAGCAGGAAAGATAGGATATCAGGTTAAGGTTAACCCTAATGATTTAAATAAATTAATTAGAGTTAAATTTGCTGATATTAAGAAAGGGGAATAATATGCTAGTATTAGGTGTTGAATCAAGCTGTGATGAAACAAGCGTTGCTATTGTAAGAGATGGCAAAGAGGTTTTATCTAATGTAATTAATTCTCAAATAAAAATTCATGAAAAATTTGGTGGAGTTGTACCTGAGGTAGCATCTCGTAACCATGTATATCAGGTATCAATGGTTTTTGAACAAGCATTCAAGGATGCCAATGTAAAACCTGAGGATATCGATTTAGTTGCAGTAACAAAGGGACCAGGTTTAATTGGCTCTTTACTTGTTGGAGTAAACGCAGCTAAAACCTTCGCATTAATGTATAATAAGCCAATTATTGGCGTACATCATCTTGCAGGACATATTTATGCAAATGCGATTGAGCATGATATGAAATTCCCTTGTATTGCCCTTTTAGTATCTGGTGGTAATACAGAATTAATATATATGGAAGATCATTTTAAATTTGAAATAATAGGTGAAACCCTAGATGATGCAGTAGGAGAAGCATATGATAAGGTTGCCCGTGTTGTAGGCTTACCATATCCAGGAGGTCCTCATGTAGATAGATTAGCACATCTAGGTAGTGATACATACCCACTTCCTAGAGTATATCTAGAGGATGGATCATTTAATTTCTCATTCTCAGGCCTAAAGAGCGCAGTAATTAATTTACACCATAATGCAATGCAAAGAGGAGAAGAAATCAGAATTAATGACCTTTGTGCATCCTTCCAAGCATCAGTAACTGAGGTATTAGTTAGAAAAACATTTAAGCTAGCAGAAAAAATGAATGTTAAAAACATCATTGTTGCCGGAGGCGTTTCAGCTAATAAAGGCTTAAAGGAAAGATTTATGGCTGAAAATGAAGGTAGATTTAATATATCAATTCCATCTATTAAATATTGTACTGACAATGCAGCAATGATAGGTGTTGCAGGATTTTATCAATATAAGACAAATCCTAAATTAGATGACCTTACTCTAAACGCGACAGCCTCACTTGAGCTTGAATAACAAAAAAATTAAACTTTTTCAAAATTTTTTCCAAAATTTTTGTTTTTTCTGTCTATGTTTTATATAGAGGATATAAATTGCTAGGCCTTAGTGCTTAGCTTTTTTATATTCTCTAGAAAGATGAGGAATTTAAACATGACATTGTTAGCCTTGAAAAAATTAATACAAATAGTAAAATAGAATCAGAAAGAGCTATCATTATGGAAATGAATAGAAAAAGAGAAGATTTTGAAAGAAGACATCAGTTACATTTTGCTGAAGAAAAAGGCAAAGCTGAAGGCGCTTCTGAAACTTTAGTTAATAACATTAAGACAATGCATTCAAAGGGATTATCTGAAGAAGAAATCGCAAATTTATTAGATTTGGATGTAGAATATGTAAAGGAAGTATTATCTAAATAATTACTATTTCTCCATACTCACCTGTATGGAGATTTTAATTTAAATATTATTATATTTAATTTGCTAGTCTTTTTAACTAATTTATTGTATAATATCTATGTATTTTTTAAGGACGTGATTATTATGGCAGAGATTAATAATTTTATTAAAACAATTATGCAACAGGATTTAGAATCTAAAAAGGTTGATGAAATCATCACTAGATTCCCACCAGAGCCTAATGCATATTTACATATAGGTCATGCAAGAGCTATAATTACTAACTTTGAGCTTGCTAAGGCCTTTAATGGTTCAACAAATTTAAGATTTGATGATACAAATCCTGCAAAAGAGGATAAAGAATTTGTTGATGGTATTATTTATGATTTAGCATGGTTAGGTTATAAGCCTAAAAATGTATTCTATGGTTCTGATTATTTTGAAAAGACTTATGAAAAAGCTATTATGCTAATCAAAAAGGGCTTAGCTTATGTTGATGATTTAAGCCAAGAGGAAATATCAGCATATAGAGGAACATTAAATGAACCAGGTAAGAATTCTCCATATAGAGATAGAAGTGTAGAAGAAAATCTTAAATTATTTGAAGAAATGCGTGAAGGAAAATATAAAGATGGAGAAAAGACTCTAAGAGCTAAAATTGATATGTCATCTCCAAATATTAATATGCGTGACCCAGTAATGTATCGTATATTACATATTAATCATCATAGACAAGGTACTAAGTGGTGTATTTTCCCAATGTATGATTTCGCTCATCCACTTCAAGATTCATTTGAAGGAATTACTCATTCATTATGTTCATTAGAATATGATAATCATAGAGTTTTATATGATTGGGTAGTTGATAACTGTGAAATTGAAAAGAAGCCTCATCAATATGAATTTGGTAGATTAAATATCACAAACACAATTATGTCAAAGAGATATTTAAGAGCTTTAGTAGATTCTAAAAAGGTATCAGGCTATGATGATCCTAGAATGCCAACTTTATGTGGCCTAAGAAGAAGAGGATTTACTCCTGATGCAATTAGAAATTTCATCTTAGGTACAGGTCTATCAAGAGTTAATTCAACTGTTTCATCAGATGAATTAGATGAAGCACTACGTAATGACTTAAAGCTAAAGGCATTAAGACCTAATGCTGTAATTAATCCAGTTAAGGTAATTATTGATAATTATCCAGAAGGACAGGTTGAATATCTAGATTGTCCTAATAACCAAGAAAATGAAGAATTAGGCTCAAGAAAGATTGCCTTCTCACGTGAGGTATATATCGAAAGAGAAGACTTTATTGAGGTTAAGCCTAATAAGAAATGGAAAAGAGCTGCCCTTGATGTAGAAGTAAGATTAATGCATGCATATTTCATTACTCCAACATCAGTTGAAAAGGACGAAAATGGAAATATTACATTAATTCATGCAACATATGATCCAGCTACTAAATCAGGCTCAGGCTTTGATGCAAGAAAGCCAAATGGTAATATTCATTTCGTTGAGGCAACAACTGCGATTCCTGCAGAATTTAGATTATTAGAGCCATTATTATTAGATGAAACAGAAGAAAATAAGGATTTAGATTTTATGGATAGATTAAATCCAGAATCATTAAATATTTTAAATGGCTATGTAGAAGAATCATTAAAGGATACAAAGGAATTAGATCATTTCCAATTTATTAGAAATGGTTATTATGTAACTGATAAGGATTCAACTAAGGATAAGCTAGTGTTCAATAGAACATGTGGTTTAAAATCATCATTTAAATTATAATAAAGAATTAATAAGGGACTGCCTATTAGGCAGCCCTTTATAATCGTATATAAGGAGTAATATAATGTTAAAGACTATTAATTTAGGAATTCAATATGGATCAAGAAAGCTATTCCAGCATGTTGATTTAGCTTTTACTAAAGGTAATTGTTATGGTATTATTGGCGCTAATGGTGCTGGTAAATCTACATTTTTAAAGGTATTATCTGGTGAAATAGAATCAACAGAGGGTGAAGTATTAATGGATCCTAATGAAAGAATGAGTGTATTAAAGCAAGATCAGCATGCATATGATAATGAAACTGTATTAAGAACAGTACTTTTAGGCCATAAAAGATTAATTGAAGTAATGGAAGAAAAGGATAAATTATACGAAAAGGCTGATTTTACCGATGCCGATGGTATTCGTGCCTCAGAGCTTGAAGGTGAATTTGCAGAAATGGGAGGCTGGGAAGCTGAATCTGATGCAGAATCCCTACTTTCAGGTCTTGGTGTATCTGATGAATACTTTTATTCATTAATGGGTGAATTAGATGCTAAAATCAAAATTAAGGTATTACTAGCTCAAGCATTATTTGGTAATCCTGATATTTTATTATTAGACGAGCCTACAAATAACCTAGACTATAAATCAACTAGATGGCTAGAAAATTTCTTATTAAACTTTGAAAATACAGTATTAATCGTATCTCATGATAGACATTTCTTAAATAATGTTTGTACACATATTTGTGATGTGGATTATAAAAAGATTAAGCTTTATGTAGGTAATTATGAATTCTGGTATGAATCAAGCCAATTAGCTAAGAAGCAAGCAGAGGATACTAATAAGAAATCTGAACAAAAGATAAAGGAATTAAAGGAATTTATCGCAAGATTTAGTGCTAATAAATCTAAATCACGTCAAGCTACATCTAGAAAGAAACTATTAGATAAGATAGTTTTAGCGGATATTGAGCCATCATCTAGAAGATATCCTTATATTGGATTTAAGCCAAATAGAGAAGTAGGTAATGATATTTTAATTGTTGAGCATTTAACTAAAGAAGGATTCTTTAATGATTTAACATTTACAGTTAATAAAAATGATAAAATAGCATTTTTAGCTGAAAACTCAATGCAAATAACTACATTATTTAATATCTTATCTGGTAAGGATACTGATTATAAGGGTAAATTTAAATGGGGTATTACTACTAACGTAGGTTATTTATTCCAGGATAATAAGGAATTATTTGATAAGGATTTAAACCTAGTTGATTGGTTAAGACAATATTCTAAAGAGGATCAAACAGAAACATTTATTAGAGGTTGGTTAGGTAGAATGCTATTTAGTGGTGAAGAATCATTAAAGAAATGTAATGTATTGTCTGGTGGAGAAAAGGTTAGATGTAATTTTGCAAAGCTAATGCTAGAATGTCCTAACATTTTAGTATTAGAGGATCCTACAAACCATCTAGATCTTGAATCTATTACAGCCCTAAATGAGGGTATGACTAATTATAAAGGAAATATATTATTCTCAAGCCACGATGCTGAATTATTAGAAACAGTAGCGAATAGAATAATATCATTTAATAAGGATGGTTCATATGTTGATAAGATGACTACATATGAAGAATTTATAGGTGACTAATAATGGATTTATCCGGACTTAATGAAAGACAGCTAGAGGCAGTAAAATCAACTGAAGGACCTGTAATGGTTATGGCAGGAGCTGGCTCTGGTAAAACAAAGGTTTTAACAACAAGAATTTCATATTTAATTTCTGATTTAGGTATTCCTAAGGAAAATATATTAGCTGTAACATTTACTAATAAGGCAGCTAATGAAATGAAGGAAAGAATAGGAAATATTTTAAATATTAATACTAAAAGCATGTGGGTATCTACATTCCATTCCTTCGCATCTAGATTATTAAGATTAGAAATAGATAAATTACCTCCATATACAAAATATTTTAATATAATCGATGATGATGATTCATTAAAAATTGTTAAAGAGGTAATGAAATCAATGGGTGATTTATATACAGCCCCAAAGGAAATGAGAGGATTAATATCTAGATCTAAAAACTTCTTAGATTTTAGTATAAAAAATCAAGAAAAAAGAACTGAATTTCATCGTGTTTTAGATGCCTATGAAGCAAGATTAAAATCAGAAAATTTATTAGATTTTGATGATTTAATTATTAAAACAATTGAATTATTTAAAAATAATCCAGCTGTATTAGAAAAATATCAAAATAAATTCCAATATATTTTAGTAGATGAGTTCCAAGATACAAATGGATTACAATATAATCTTATGAGCTTACTAGCAAGAAAGCATAAGAATATATTTGTCGTAGGTGATGATTTCCAATCTATTTATGCCTTTAGAGGAGCTAAGATTGAAAATATCCAAAAATTTAGAAAAGAATTTTTAGATTCTAAATTGATTCTATTAGAACAAAATTATAGATCTACAGAAGAAATATTAAAGCTTGCGAATGACGTAATAGATAAGAACCCTAATCAAATAAAAAAGGTAATGTTTTCAAACAATAATAATGGCGTTAAGCCAGTATTATATAACGCATTTAGCTATTATGATGAAATAATGTATGTTGTAGATAAGATTAAGCAATTAATTTTAAATGGCGATAATTATAGCGATATGGCTATTATGTATAGAGCTAATCATATCTCAAGAGGCTTTGAAGAGGAATTAATGAAATCAAGAATACCATATAAGATTTATGGTGGCTTATCTTATTTTTCTAGAGCTGAAATCAAAGATATGATTGCATATTTAAGATTATTAGTTATACCAAGTGATGATTTCTCATTTAAAAGAGTAGTTAATATTCCAAAAAGAGGAATAGGTAATGCTATTTTAGATAAGCTAGCTATTACAGCTCATGAAAATAATATATCACTATTTGAGGCAATACCTTATTATAAGGGAAAGGGCCAAGGTGCTGATGGATTAAAGGAATTTAAAATGATTATGGATTCAATTAGATTAACAATTGAAAATGTTAAATTAGTTGATTTAATTGATATATTATTATCTGAAACTGGATACGAAGATGAACTAAGAAGAGTTGAAGATGAAGATACAGCTGAGGATAAAATTAAAAACGTTAAAGAATTTAAATCAGTATTAAAGGATATTGATGAGGAATCTGAATTAAGTAACGTAGAAAAATTATCATCTTTACTTGGAGATTTAGCACTAAGAACTAATAATGATGATAATAATGATGGTAATAGTGTAATTTTAACTACATTCCACCAGGCTAAAGGTCTTGAATTTAAAAATGTATTTATGGTAGCAAATGAAGAAGGAATATTCCCTTCACAAAATAGTGCTTCAGATGAAGAAATTGAAGAGGAAAGAAGAATTTGCTACGTAGGTATAACAAGAGCTAAAAAGAGATTATATTTAACCTATTGTAATAGAAGAAGAGTATTTGGCTATGATACTGATATGGAAAGATCTAGATTCATTGATGATATGGATAAAGACCTATTAGATTCAGGTATAAAGAAAAAATCAGCTACTATCTTTGTATCAAAGCCTACAGCCCTAAAAAAGGAAGAATCTAAAATATCTAATGATAATAATTGTATTTTTAAAACAGGTGATAAAATCAATCATAAGATATTTGGAGATGGTATAGTAGTATCAAAGGATGATTCAACAATTACAGTAGCGTTTAAGGCTGAAGTTGGAGTTAAAAAGCTTAAAGCTAACCATCCATCATTAAGAAAATTATAAAAATTAAACTTTTTTAAAATTTTTTTCCAAAATTTTTGTTTTTTCTGTCTATGTTTTATATAGAGGATATAAATTGCTAGGCCCTAGTGCTTAGCTTTTTTATATTCTCTAGAAAGACG